>Ga0207857_1000235_pt1 | contig 16169 bp, 18 predicted proteins | sample LuqExpMetageno22_FD_187780 | JGI IMG/M metagenome (GOLD analysis project Ga0207857, IMG submission 187780) | Tropical forest soil microbial communities from Luquillo Experimental Forest, Puerto Rico - Sample 22 (SPAdes) | ecosystem: Environmental > Terrestrial > Soil > Tropical forest ... | reverse complement strand
CACACCACGTCGCGCGCGACGAGGCTCGCCGCCTCGAGCCGGCGCGGCGCACGGCGCTGTACCGGCGGGCCCTCGAGCACGCCGCCTCCCGCGGCATCGTGGCGGTCCACGAGATGTCGGCGCCGTTCGTCGACACCCGCGCCGGGCTCGTCGAGCTGCTGGCCACCACGGCCCACGCCGCCTCCGGGCTGCCGCTCGTCGTCGGCTACCGTGCCGAGCGCTGCGTAACGGTCGACGACGCGCACGCCCTCCTCGCCGCCGTCCCCGGGCTGACCGGCATCGGCGGCGACCTCAACATGGACGGCTCGCTCGGCTCGCGGACCGCCGCGCTCCGTGCCCCCTACGCCGACGCCCCGGACGAGACGGGCGTGCTGTACCTGACGGCAGAGCAGGTGGCCAACCACGTCGCCGCGGTGACGCGCGCGGGCGTGCACGCCGGCTTCCACGCCATCGGCGACCGGGCCATGGACGAGCTGCTGCTCGGCCTCCAGGCGGCCGCCGACGTCGAGGGCGCCGGGCCGGTGGCAGGCGCGGGCCACCGGATCGAGCACGCCGAGATGATCGACGCGCTGACGCTCGCCCAGCTCGTGCTGCTCGGGGCTCGCATCAGCGCGCAGCCGGCGTTCGACGCCTCGTGGGGCGGGCCCGACGGGATGTACGCGGCCCGTCTCGGCTCCGGCCGGGCCGTGCTCCTCAACCCGCTGGCGGACCTGACGACCGCGGGGATCCCGCTCGCGTTCGGCAGCGACTCGCCCGTGACGCCGCTCGACCCGTGGGCCGGCGTGCGCGCGGCGGTGCGCCACACGGCCGCCGACCAGCGGATCTCGGGGCGGGCAGCGTTCCGTGCCGCGACCCGCGGCGGGTGGCGGCTCGCCGGCCTCGACGGCACGGGCGCGGGCGAGCTGCGCGTCGGCGCGCCGGCCCACCTCGCCGTGTGGCGGGCGCCGGTGCTGACCGTCGAGCCTGGTCAGGGGCGCCTGTCGACCTGGAGCCCGGAGGCGCGGGCCGGCACGCCCCTGCTGCCCGACCTCTCGCCCGACGCGGAGCCACCGGCGTGCCTGCGGACGGTCCGCGACGGCGAGACGCTCTTCGACGCCCTCTCGTGAGCGTTGCATTCATCGGATGACTGCGCGACACGCCGTGCGACACGCCGACCTGGGCGGCCTCGGCGGCCCCGCAAGAACCGCGCGCCGGCCTGGGTCGATACCCATCGGTAACGCCCCATTGGTTCTTGTTGCCCGTCCCGCTTGCGGGGTAGGTTCGTCCACGGCGCGTCGACCTGTCGCTGTCCGCGACTGAAGACAGGGGAGCGGACCGAGGCACCAAGGGGGCGAGCCCGACCGGGCCCGTGTGTCCAACAGAGAACAGCCGCAGCGGCGGCCGGTACGAAGGGCATGCGGGCCGGTCGGTCGGGCCTGAGCGCACATGCCGCTGCCGTACCCTGGCGCGGTGCCGTCGGAACCGAACCGCCTGATCACGCTCCTCCTGGCGGTCGCCGGGGGAGTGGCGACGCGGTTCGCCTTCCCCGGGCCCGGCTGGTGGCCGCTGGCGTACGTCGGCATGGCCCTCCTCTTCCTCGCGCTGCTGCGCGACCGCGCGTGGTGGAACGCGCTCGTCGGGCTCGTCTGGGGTGCGGCGTTCTTCCTGCCGCTCATCACGTGGACCGACTCCGCGGTCGGCTGGATCCCGTGGCTGGCGCTGAGCCTCGTCGAGGCGGGCTTCGTCGGGCTCTTCGCCGCAGCCTGGACGTGGGCGCGCCGCGGTGAGGCCGTGTGGCGCAGCGCGGGCCTGCAGATCCTGGTCTTCGCCCTGCTGTGGACCGCGTCGGAGGAGCTGCGCCAGGTGTGGCCCTTCGGCGGCTTCCCGTGGGGCCGGCTGGCGTTCTCCCAGGCCGACGCCCCGATGGCGGCGCTGATGTCCCTTGCGGGCACGCCCCTGGTCACGGCGGTGGTCGCCGCGGTGGGCGCGATGATCGCGCGGTCCGTCCTCGCCGTACGGCGGGCGTCGTTCTTCGGCACGTTCGGATGGCTGGCCGGCGCCGTCGCGCTGATCGTCGTCGGGATCCTGGTGCCCATGCCGACGCAGGCGCAGAACGGGGAGCTCAAGGTCGGGGCCGTGCAGGGCAACGTCCCGGGGCAGGGCGTCGACGCGTTCGGGAACGTGCCACGCCAGGTGCTCGAGAACCACGCCCAGGGCACGAAGGACCTGTTGAAGCAGGTGGCGCCGGGCGACCTCGACCTGGTCGTGTGGCCGGAGAACGGCACCGACATCGACCCGCAGGTGGACCAGCAGGCGGCCGCGACGATCGACGACGCCGCCACCGCCGTGGCCGCACCGCTGCTCGTCGGGACCGTGCAGTACCCCGCCAGCGGCGGCCGGTACAACACGTCGATCCTCTGGGAGCCCGGAGTCGGCGTCGTCGCCAGCTACACCAAGCAGCGGCCGGCGGCGTTCGGCGAGTACGTCCCCATGCGGGGGTTCGTCCGCCTCTTCTCGTCGGACGTGGACAAGGTGACCCGCGACATGATCCCGGGCCGCAAGCCCGGCTACGTGCCGCTGAGCTCGCCGCGGCTCGGTCGCACCGTCGGCATCGGCGACGTCATCTGCTTCGAGGTCGCGTACGACGACATCGTCCGCACGGCCGTGACGTCCGGCGGTGAGGTGATCGTCGTCCAGACGAACAACGCGAGCTTCGGGTACACCGCCGAGTCCACGCAGCAGCTCGCGATGAGCCGGCTGCGCGCCATCGAGCACGGCCGCGCGACGGTGCAGATCTCGACGGTCGGCGTCAGCGCCGTCATCGCGCCCAACGGCGCCGTGCTGCAGCGCACGACGCTTTTCACGCCCGCCCAGATGGTCGCTACGCTGCCTCTGCGCGAGTCGCTGACCCTCTCAGACCGACTGGGACGGTGGCCCGCCTGGATCATCGACGCACTGGCGGTGTCCGTGGTCGTCGCCGGCGCGGCCGGCGCCGTCCGCGTCCGCCGCTCCGACCGGATCGAGATTGCCGCATGAGCTCCGCCGCCCGACGCACCCTCGTCGTCGTGCCCACCTACAACGAACGCGACAGCCTGCCGGGCGCCCTGGAGCGCCTCGCGGAGCACGTTCCCGCCGCGGACGTCCTCGTGGTCGACGACGGCTCGCCCGACGGCACCGGCGACCTCACGGAGAAGCTGTCGGAGGCGGACGCCCCGGAGCGCGGCCGCACCGCGATCCACCTGCTGCGCCGCACGGCCAAGAACGGCCTCGGCCCGGCCTACCTCGCGGGCTTCGCGTGGGCGCTCGAGCGCGAGTACGACGTCGTGGTCGAGATGGACGCCGACGGCTCGCACCGGGCGCAGGACCTGCCGAAGCTCCTGGCCCGGCTCGACGACGCCGATCTGGTCATCGGCTCGCGCTGGGTCAAGGGCGGCACCGTCGTCAACTGGCCGCTGAAGCGCGAGATCCTCTCGCGCGGCGCGAACTTCTACGTCCGCATCGTGCTCGGCCTGCCCATCAAGGACGCCACCGCCGGGTTCCGGGCGTACCGCGCCGACCTGCTGCGGGCGATGCCGCTGGCGGACGTGGCGTCCCAGGGCTACGGGTTCCAGGTGGACATGACGCTGCGCGCCCGCCACGCCGGCGCCCGCATGGCCGAGGTGCCCATCACCTTCGTCGAGCGCGAGCACGGCATCTCGAAGATGAGCGGGGGCATCATCGGCGAGGCGCTCGTGTCCGTCGCCAGGTGGGGCGCAGCAGAACGCGCCCACCAGGTGGCGGGCGCGTTCCGACGGATGTTCGGGAAGGCCTGAGCCTCAGGCGCTCCGGCGCAGCTTGCCCGCGCGGAGCAGGTCGAGGCGCTCGTCGAGCAGCTCTTCGAGCTCGCCGATGGTCCGGCGCTCGAGCAGCATGTCCCAGTGCGTGCGCGGCGGCTTGCCGGCCTTCGCCTCGGGCTTCGAGGCATCGCGGAGGATCGCCTCGGCCCCGCACCGGCACTCCCACACCACCGGGACGTCGGCCTCGACCGAGAACGGCAGGATGATGGTGTGCCCGTTGGGGCAGTCGTAGTACGCCTGGAGCCGAGGGGCGAAGTCGACGCCGTCCTCGGTCTCCATGCTGTGGGACCCGATGCGCATGCCGCGCAAGGATCGATTCGCCATGGGACCCTCCGTGCCGTCCGTGCGATAGGACCTAAGACCTTCCGGAGCCTTCAACGGGACAGTGGCCTGAAGTGTTCCAGCCCGCAGGTGAATGTCCGGTGAAACGTGACGAGGCTCTCAGCCGGCGAGCAGCTCGCGGAGCGCCTCGACGACGAGCGCGTGGTCCTCGGACCCCTTGAGCCCGGACACCGCGGCCACGCCGACGATCCCGCCGACTCCGGCCACGCGGATCGGGAACGCGCCGCCGTGGGCAGCGTAGTCCTGGAGGCGAAGCTGGGTCGCCTCCTCGAAGGTGGTGCCGCGGGCCTCGTGCCGCAGCCCGACGAGGTACGACGACGCACCGAACCGGCGCACCACGCGGCCCTTGCGCTCCAGCCACGAGTCGTTGTCCGGCGCGCTGCCGGGACGCGCGGCGTGGAACACCTGCTGGTCGCCGAGGCGGATGTCGACCGCCACGCCTAGGCCCCGTTCGACGGCCTTGGCGTAGACGAGGGAGCCGAGGCGCCAGGCCTCGTCGTACGAGAAGGCGGCCAGGACGAGCTCGCGCTCCTCCTGCTCGAGGCGGGCGATGGTGGCGGTGAGGTCGTCGGTCACGCCGCGATCCTGCCACGGCATCGCTGGTCAGGATCGGAGAAGCCCCGTAGGAGGGGGCGCGGATAGCCTGGCGTGCATGCCCGTCGCCGACAGCCACGACCGCATCCGCGTCCACGGTGCGCGCGAGAACAACCTGCGAGACGTCTCGGTGGAGATCCCCAAGCGCCGGCTGACGGTGTTCACCGGAGTCTCCGGCTCCGGCAAGAGCTCGCTGGTGTTCGACACCATCGCCGCGGAGTCGCAACGGCTGATCAACGAGACGTACAGCGCCTTCGTGCAGGGCTTCATGCCGACGCTCGCGCGCCCCGACGTCGACGTCCTCGACGGGCTGACCACCGCGATCATCGTCGACCAGCAGCGGCTCGGGGGAGACGTGCGCTCGACCGTCGGCACGGCGACGGACGCCAACGCGCTGCTCCGGATCCTGTACAGCCGGCTCGGGAGGCCGCACATCGGGCCGCCGAACGCGTTCTCGTTCAACATCCCGTCGGTGCGCGGCGGCGGCGCGCTGACCGTGGAGCGCGGGTCCGCCAAGACGATCGAACGTTCGTTCGTACGGCTTGGCGGCATGTGCCCGAACTGCGAGGGCCGGGGGAGCGTCACCGACATCGACCTCGCCCAGCTGTTCGACGAGTCGAAGTCGCTGGACGACGGCGCGCTGACGATCCCGGGCTACACGCCGGGCGGCTGGAACTACCGGCTGTACGCGGAGTCCGGCTTCGTCGACCCCGCCGTGCCGATCCGCGGCTACACGCCGCAGCAGCGCGACGACTTCCTGTTCAAGGAGCCGACGCGGATGAAGATCGCCGGCATCAACATGACGTACGAGGGGCTGGTCCTGCGCGTCCGGCAGTCGTACCTGTCGAAGGACGTCGACTCGATGCAGCCGCACATCCGGGCTTTCGTCGAGCGCGCCGTGACGTTCCTGACGTGCCCGGAGTGCGACGGGACGCGGCTGTCGGAGTCGGCGCGGTCCGCCAAGGTCCAGGGGAGCAGCATCGCCGACCTGGCCGCCATGCAGGTCAGCGACCTCGCCGAGTGGGTCCGCGGGCTCGACGAGCCGTCCGTGGCGCCGCTCCTGAAGGGCCTGGGGGAGATCCTCGACTCCTTCGTCGACGTCGGCCTGGGGTACCTGTCGCTGGACCGCGCCTCGGGAACCCTCTCCGGCGGCGAGGCGCAGCGCGTCAAGATGGTCGGCCACCTGGGGTCGTCGCTCACCGACGTGACGTACGTGTTCGACGAGCCCACGGCGGGGCTGCACCCGCACGACGTGCGCCGCATGAACGACCTGCTGCTGCGCCTGCGCGACAAGGGCAACACCGTGCTCGTCGTCGAGCACGAGCCGGAGACCATCGAGATCGCCGACCACGTCGTCGACCTCGGGCCCGGCGCCGGCGCGGCCGGCGGCACGATCTGCTTCGAGGGCACGGTCCCCGGCCTGCGGTCCAGCGGCACGACGACCGGACTGCACCTCGACGACCGCGCGACCCTGAAGCCGCAGGTCCGCAAGCACAAGGGCGCGCTGTCGATCCGGGGCGCGAGGACGCACAACCTGCGCGGGGTCGACGTCGACATCCCGCTCGGAGTGCTCGTCGTGGTCACCGGCGTCGCGGGCTCCGGCAAGAGCTCGCTGGTGCACGGCTCCATCCCCGCGGGCGCGGGCGTCGTCTCGGTGGACCAGGGGCCGATCAAGGGCTCGCGGCGCAGCAACCCGGCCACGTACACGGGGCTGCTCGACCCGATCCGCACGGCGTTCGCCAAGGCCAACGGCGTCAAGCCGGCCCTGTTCAGCGCCAACTCCGAGGGCGCGTGCCCCGCGTGCAACGGCGCCGGCGTCATCTACACCGAGCTGGCCGTCATGGCGACCGTGGCCACCACGTGCGAAGAGTGCGAGGGCAAGCGGTACCAGGCGTCGGTGCTCGAGTACCACCTCGGCGGTCGCGACATCGCCGAGGTGCTCGCCATGCCTGCCACCGAAGCCGAGGCGTTCTTCGGTTCCGGCGACGCCCGCACCCCGGCGGCGCACGCCATCCTGACGCGTCTGGTGGATGTCGGGCTGGGCTACCTGACGATCGGGCAGCCGCTGACGACCCTGTCGGGCGGCGAGCGCCAGCGCCTCAAGCTCGCGACGCACCTGGGGGAAAAGGGCGGCACCTACGTGCTCGACGAGCCGACGACCGGGCTGCACATGGCCGATGTCGAACATCTGTTGCAGCTGTTGGACCGGCTCGTCGACTCCGGGAAGAACGTCATCGTCGTCGAGCACAACCTGGCCGTCATGGCACACGCCGACTGGATCATCGACCTCGGCCCGGGTGCCGGCCACGACGGCGGCCGCGTCGTCTTCGAGGGCACGCCCGCAGATCTCGTCGCGGCGCGCTCGACGCTCACAGCGGAGCACCTGGCCGCCTACGTCGGCGCCTGAACCGGCCGACGAGTGTGGGCGTCGCCCCATTCCTGGGTCACGACCTGCATCTCGGCTGCGCGCCGATAATGCCGATTATGTCAATCAGGACATGGGACGCCCCCTCTGCCTCCGAATCCGCCCCTCCTCGCCCCGCTCTCCAGCATGCTTCTCGCGGACAGCGCAGCTGTCGCTCGTCGTGCGTTGCGTTTCGTGAGCGAGGTCGGTGCGTGAAGCGGTTTCGGGCGCGTGCGGCGCTCCCGGCGTGGCTCTGTGTCGGCGCGGCCGCGGTGGCGAGCTGCACCGGGCCACACCGGGACCAGCCCATCGTGCGGAGCGCCACGTTCACCTACACGTGCTGCACCGAGGATGACGTCTCTCAGGTGGTGCATCCGGGCGGCGTGGTGCTCATCCATTGGATCGTGGAGGCTGGGCCGCCGTCACAGGCGACGAGTCCGGCGCCGGTGACACTGTCGGCGTCCTTGGCCGGGTCGTACGCGGATCCGGTCTCCCTCAAGCGCTCCGTCGGCAATCACGACGCGCCGTCGGCCGCGTGGACGGCGACTCCCCTGCAGACCACCGACCGCGAGGGCGGCGCCCCGGTGAGCGTGATCCCCATCCCGGCTGACGCGGTCCCCGGTTGGTACGAGCTGGATACGACAGTCGGATCCGCGGGAGCCACCCTGACCGGCGGTTCCATCATCCAGATCCAGCCGGCCGCCGCGTCGTAGCACCTTCGGCTGATGCCCTGGCATGCGGCTCAAGCCGAGCGGGCGTGGAACCGATGTGGCCGCATGCCCGACATCGATCGCCAGCTGCGCAACCGAAACACCGCCGGTGCCGCCGCGCCGTCGGGCGGCCGGACCGACGTCCGCGCGGAACAGAACCGCGGCGACGCCGACGCCTTGTCCAAGGCGCCTCGCCGCTCCGGGCGGGGCGCAGAGCTCGCGGTCCGCATCCTGTGGCTCGTGCTCGGCTTCGCGGCTGGCGTGTCCGTCGGGATGATCTGGTCCGCGTCGGTGATCTCCGTCAACTGAGACCGGCTCAGACGCCCGCGGTCAGGAGCAGCTCGTACCGCTCCTCGACGAGCGCGGCGTCGCGCGGCAGTCGCTGGCGGACACCGGTCCGCCGGAAGCCGGCGCGGATGTAGAGGTCCCCCGCCGGCGTGTTGCCGTCGAGCACCCACAGCGACATGGTCCGCGCCCCGTCCAGGCACGCCTGGTCGCGCGCGGCGTCGATGAGCGCCCAGCCGATCCCCCGCCGCCGGACCTCCGGGGCCACCCAGAGCGACACGAGGTGCCGGTCGTCCGTCGGCGAACCGGGCTCCAGGATGAGGCTGACCATCCCCCACGGCTGCCCAGCGTCGTCGACCGCCAGCCACGTCGGGGTCGCCCGGATGCGCATGCGCCAGTGCGTCTCCGCGAAGCGTTCCTCCCGGCCCGCCGTCGAGCCGAAGCTGTCCGGAGCGTCGTGCAGGGCCCGCAGCCTGACGTCACGCACCGAGCGCCAGGCATCCTCGCCGACCCGGACAATCCGCATCGTCACAGCATGCCAAACTCTCGGTCGGATCCCTGTGACTGAATCGCCGTGCGTTCGAGCAGGTCAAGTGGCATACCGGGCGAAAGGTGCGCCGACCGACCGCCACTCCCCCACCCCACCCGGGGAATTCCCCACCTGCCGGACTGCGCTTTCCGACGGGGTGTCATCCCCACTACGGTGTCGGGGTGCTCGTGCTCGGTGTGTGCAGCCTCAAGGGCGGTGTGGGCAAGACCTCGGTGACCTTGGGGCTGGCCTCCGCGGCGCTCGAGCGAGGCGTCCGGACGCTCGTCGTCGACCTCGACCCCCAGGGCGACAGCACGATGGCGCTCGGCGTCGAACGGCCGGACGGCGACATCTCCTTCGTGCTCGACGAGCCCGGCAGCGACAGCGTCAAGGCCGCCACCGCCACCTCCGGGTGGGCCGACGACGGCGTCGACGTCCTGGTCGGCTCCGAGCGCACCGTGCTGCACGACCGGCTGGACGACAGCGACCTCGACCGGCTGGGTACGGCCCTGTCGTCGCTCGACGACTACGGGCTCGTCATCGTCGACTGCCCGCCCTCGCTCGGCGGCCTCACGCGCACCGGCCTGGCGGCGTGCGACCGCGCCGTCGTCGTCACGGAGCCCGGCCTGTTCTCCGTCATGGCGGTCGGGCGTGCGCTGCGCACCGTCGACGAGCTGCGCCGCGGCGCGGCGCCCGCGCTCCAGCCGCTCGGCATCGTCGTCAACCGCGTGCGCGCACGGTCGGTCGAGCAGGCGTACCGCCTCGAGGAGCTGCAGTCGCTGTACGGGCCCCTGGTGCTCGCCCCGGCCATCCCCGAGCGGGTGGCGCTGCAGCAGTCGCAGGGCGCCGCGCGCCCGATCCACAGCTGGCCCGGCCCCGCGGCCGGCGAGCTCTCGGGCGTGTTCGACGCGCTGCTCGACCGCGCGCTGCGCGCGCCGAAGACTCACTGACGAGCGGGAAGCGGCTCAGCCCGCCGTACGCGCCTGGCGACGGGCCGCGAGCTCGTCGACGCCGGTGAACGCCGGTGCGTCGTCTTCGGCCCGCTCCTGCGGCAGCTGGGCGAGCGTGCCCTCGACCTCGCGCCACACGCGGCCCACGGCGATGCCGAACACGCCCTGGCCGCCCTGGACCAGGTCGATCACCTCGTCGGGCGACGTGCACTCGTAGACGGACGCGCCGTCGGACATCAGCGTGATCTTCGAGAGGTCCTCGACGCCGCGCTCGCGCAGGTGCGTCACCGCCGCGCGGATCTGCTGCAGCGAGACGCCCGTGTCGAGCAGCCGCTTGACCACCTTGAGGACGAGGATGTCGCGGAAGCTGTAGAGCCGCTGCGTGCCCGACCCGGTAGCGGGTCGCACGGACGGCTCGACCAGCCCGGTACGTGCCCAGTAGTCGAGCTGACGGTAGGTGATCCCCGCCGCGTGGCAGGCGGTGGTCCCCCGGTAGCCGACCGCGGTGTCGTCGAGGTCCACCAGGTCGTCGTCGAAGAGAAGACCCTGCGCGCCTTCCGGCAGGACGGGCGCCTGGTCGGCGGTGTCCTTCGTGGTCACGGGGCCCTCCTGCGGTCCTCGGTGGGGTTCGTGGCAACGGTAGGCCGCGGCCTCGGCGGGTGCAACGACGCTGCCTGGCGTGTCGCACACGGCGAGTCTCAGGTTTCACCTGAAGGTGAATCTTGCCCCTCGCCCGGGTCCTCGCCGGTCTCGAAGTCCTCGGCCGAGACCCGGTCGAGGAACTCCTTGAACTCCTCGATGTCCTCCTCGGCCGTGACGGTGCGCACCTCGACGCCCGCGACGGCGAGGACCTGCTCCGCGCAGAGCACGGGGCACTCGAACCGCAGCGCCACGGCGATCGCGTCCGACGCCCGCGAGTCCACCCGCCGCCCGGTCCCCAGGACGAGCGCGGCGTGGAACACCCCGTCGAGCAGCTGCGTGATCTCCACCCGGCGGACCGTCGTCCCGGCGGCGATGAGCGCCTCCTTGAGCAGGTCGTGCGTCATGGGGCGCGGTGGCACGATCCCGGCCTGCGACGTCGCGATCGCGCTGGCCTCGGCTTGGCCGATGAGGATGGGGACGAGCAGGCCGGACTCGGGGTCGAGGAGCAGCACGACGGTCTCGTCGTCGCCGACGTGTGTCCGTACCCCGACGACCTCGACCTGGACCAGCCCGTTGCCGTCCGCCACGACTACACCGTACGACGAGCCCGACGATCCGCCCACACCGGCTCGGGGCGGCGCGTCAGCCCTCGAGATCAGCGATCGCGGCACGGACCAGCGCCGTGTGCATCTGCGTGCAGAGCTCGCCGAGCTCGGCCGCGAGGGTCGCCGCGCGGGCGCGGGCCGACGCCGAGCGCTGCACCCGCACGGGCGCGACGACCTGCTCGACGAGGTCGATCTGGCGGTCCGCGCCGGTGCGGAACGCGCGCAGGTGACGGGCGTCCAGGCCGTGCTCGGCGAGCCGGGCGGCCGCGCGCACGACGTCCAGCGCGTAGAGGTCGAACGTGCCACGGCCGTTGGAGTGCAGCACCCCGTTGGCGACCAGCTCGACGACGAGCTCGGCGGGCACGCCGGCCTCGTCGGCCAGGGTCGTGGTGGTCCACCGCTGGGTGCCGGCCGCGACGACGCCGTCGCTCGTCGCGAGGCGGGCGCGCGGCTGCTCGTCCTCCTCCCCCGCGTCGAGGGCGGTCAGCTGCTCGCCGATCACCTTCAGGGGCAGGTAGCGGTCACGCTGGCAGCGCAGCACGTAGCGCAGCCGCTCGACGTCGGCCGGCGAGTACTGCCGGTATCCCGCGGGCGTCCGCAGGGGCGTGACGAGCCCCTGCTCCTCCCAGAACCGCAGCTTCGACGTCGTCACGGCGGGGAACTCGATCTGCAGCGCCGCGAGCACGTCGGAGATGCGCATCGTCGCGCGGCGCGAGATGCCGCGCGGCCATGGCTCCCCGGCCGGTCGCTCGTCGTGCGCCCGCGGCACGGAGGCGGGCGCCTCCGGCTCCCAACCCCGCGTGGCGGCGCCCCCTGTGGCAGCCCGGCTCACGCCGTCGTGCCCTCGCGGTGCGGGCTCGGGTGGAAGGTCATGCGGAACTTGCCGATCTGCACCTCGTCACCGGAGTGCAGCTCGGCCTGGTCGATCCGCTCCCGGTTCACGTACGTCCCGTTGAGCGAGCCGACGTCCCGCACCCAGAACACCCGCCCCTCCCGGACGAACTCAGCGTGCTTGCGCGACACGGTCACGTCGTCGAGGAAGATGTCCGCGGAGGTGCTCCGCCCGACCGTGGTCCGCTCAGCATCGAGCAGGAACCGCGCCCCGGCGCTCGGGCCGTGCTGCATGACGAGCAGCGCGCTCGTCGGCGGCAGCGAGTAGACCGCGGCAACCTCGTCGGGGCTCAGGCCGACGGCGGGCTCGATGTCGGGAAGCCCGGCCCCCGGGAAGGAGATCGTCGTCTCGGGCCCACGGGTCGGGTCCGGCGTCGGTGTGGCTTCCGGCTTGTCGTCGTTCATCGGCGCCCCCTCCCCTCCCTCGCGTCCCACGTCACGGACTCTCCCCCGGACCTCAGACACCCTATGCGGAGCCGGGGTCCGGGCGCAGCATCCTGGCGAGCATTCCGCCCGCTCGCTTGGTCAGGGAGGCGGCGCCGGCGCGAGAGTCGCGTACTTCGGGTCCGGAAGGTCGCGGAGGGCGCTGATCGAGACGTGCTGAACCTTCGCGACGTCGCCCGTGCCGCCGTCGTTGCGCACGTACGCCAAAGCCCCGCCGGGGATCTGAAGCGCCGTCTGGATGGTGTCGGGGTCGCCGATGACGAGCCAGACGTACGGCGGCTTGAGGGTCACGCCGTCGATCTGGATGGCCCCCGACGCGCCGGTGAACGCGCTGCTCGCCGTGACCCGCTGGTCGCCCACCTGGATCGCCTCGGCGCCCGCGTTGCGCAGCTCCTCGAGCATGTTGAGCATCGTCACCGGCCGGATGGTGCCGTTCGGGTCCTGCAGCGAGATCCGCACGCCGGGGCCCTCGGCCGGGAGCCGGCCGGAGAGGATGCCCTGCATCGCGGCGCCGCGGCGAGCGGCGTCGATGGCGGCCTGCCGCGAGCTGGAGCCCGACTGGAGCTGGTCGCGCTCGGCCTGCAGCGAGGTCGCCTCGCGCGAGAGCTGGTCGGCGCTGGTGGTCGTCTCGTCGAGGAGCCGCACCAGGTCGTCCGTCCGCAGGCCCGAGAGGTTGGTGTCGCCGGCCTGGCGCACCTGGACGACGACCGCGAAGCCGAGCGCCGCGCAGAGCACGCCGGCAAGGACCTGGGCGCGCGTCGCGCGCGGGCGCAGCGCCGAGACGAGCGCCGACCAGCCGGTGAGTCGCTTGGGGACGGCGGCGTCCGCCGGAGCGGGCTTCCGCGGCTGCTTGGGCCCGGGCTCGTCGGAGGCGCGCTCATCGGACGCCGGCTCGTCGTGCGCTAGCTCGTCGGACCCGGTCTCGTCGTTCGCGGCCTCGTCGGACGCGGTCTCGTCGGGCGCGGTCTCGCCGATCGCGTCGATCGCGGCCTCGTCGGACGCGGGCGCGACGGAGACGTCCTCCGGCTCGTGAGCCGGCGGGTCCGTCCGCTCGTCGTCAGCCATCGTCATGCCTTGAAAAGGTGCCGCCGGATCGAGGCCGCGTTGGAGAAGATCCGGATACCGAGCACGACGACGACGGCGGTCGACAGCTGCGTGCCGACCCCCAGCTGGTCGCCGAGGAAGACGATGAACGCTGCGACGACGACGTTCGACAGGAACGACGTGAGGAACACACGGTCGTTGAAGATTCCGTCGAGGAGCGCCCGGAGGCCACCGAAGAGCGCGTCGAGCGCCGCGACGACCGCGATCGGCAGGTAGGGCTGCAGCTCCACCGGCACCGTCGGCTGCACCAGCAGCCCGACGATCACGCCGATGGCCAGCCCGAAGATCGCGATCACGGGACCTCCTCCTTCGTATCCGGCCCAGACTCTGGCACACCGGGGGTCGCGGTTGCATCAGCCAAGCCCGCGGCGACGAGCGCGCCGTTCGGGACCGTCGCGGACCGCAGGTTCGTCGTGCCGCCGCCGGACATCCGCATCGCCGACTGGGACGAGATGTCCACCCCGATTCCGTAGGTGGCATGCAGCGTGGCGACGTGCTGGCCCGCGCTCGAGCGCGCCAGCTTGGTCTGCATGTCCGGCGCGCTGCCGATCGCGTCGACGGTGTAGGGCCCGACGAGCGGCACGAGGTCGACGAGCACGGCCGAGCCCGCGCTGCGGATCGCCGTGGTCCCGGTGACCCGTTGGCCGTTGACCGAGATCGCCTCGGCGCCCGCCGCCCACAGGCCGTTGACGAGCACCTGGAGGTCGACGTCCTGCACCCGCAGGTCGAGGTTCGCGGGGTCGTCGGCCACCGCCGGGGCGTCCGAGAGCACGACCCGCAGCCCCGGGCCTGTCACCGGTGCGACGCCCGAGGCGATGGACCACGGCTTCGTCCGCGCGAGCAGCGCGGGGTTCTCGAGGCTGAGCGCGCTCTGCTGGAGCGACGAGACCTGGGCGGCGAGCTGGGCGTTGGAGGCCTGGAGCTGCTCCACCTGCGCCTTGCGATCGCTCAGCTGGGACGCGAGCAACGAGCGCGCCTCACGGTCGTCGGCCGCGGGCTGGCGCAGCGCGAGCGAGGCCGCCGCGACGCCCACGCCCAGGGCGGTCGCCAGGACGACGACGAGGACCCAGGTCACGCCGGCGCGGGCGGGCTCCTTGCGGGCCTGACGGCGGGCGGCGGCCTCGGCATACCCCGGGTCGAGCGGCCGGCGCTGCAGCTCGTTCAGCAGCGTCATCGACTCGTCGACGGCCCGCGGGGTCGTTGTCTCCGGGGCGTGACGGGGAACCATCACGCGGCCGCCCGCGCCGCCAGCACCCGGCGCGCCTGGCCCAGGTACAGCACCCCCGAGAACCAGTACAGTCCGACGCCCCAGAGGGCGAAGGCCCAGCCCAGCACGGTCGCCACGGTCGCCACCGGCCCGTGCCAGCTCCCCAGGAGCAGCAGCGGGAAGGCGTAGAGCAGCGCGAACGTGCCGGCCTTCCCGGCGAGGTGCACCGGCAGCGGCCGGTGCCCGGCGCGCGCGACGACGAGCTGGATGATCCCGAGCAGCACGTCGCGCAGCACGAGCGCGATCACCAGCCACCACGGCACGACCCCGCGCCAGGCGAGCGTCACGATGGTCACGAGGATGAAGAGGCGGTCCGCCGCCGGGTCGAGCAGCTGGCCGAGCTTGCTCACCTGGTTCCAGCGGCGGGCGATCACGCCGTCGAGCCAGTCGCTCGCGCCGGACACGGCGAGCACGACGAGCGCCCAGCCGTCGCGGTGCTGGACCAGGAGGATCGCGAAGACGGGCACCAGCAGCAGCCGGACGAACGAGATGACGTTCGGCACCGTGAGCACGCGAGTGCTCGCCTCCTGCTCCGACACCCAGTCCTCCACCCACCGTCGCCCGGGCCCCCATGCTAGGGCGCCGCGGACGGTGTTCCCGGCACCCGTGCCAGGCTGGACACATGGCGACGCTCAACGACCCCGACACGATCCGCAGGCTGGTCTCGACGCCGGCACGGTGGGCGGTCGTCGGGCTCTCGACGAACGAGGCACGGCCCGCGTACGGCGTCGCGGCGACGCTCCAGGAGCTGGGCCACGACATCGTGGCGGTCCACCCCCGCATCGAGCCCGTCCACGGCGCCCCCGCCTACGCGACCGTCTCGGACGTCCCGGGCCACATCGACGTCGTCGACCTCTTCGTCAACTCCGACCGGGCCGGCGCCGTGGTCGACGAGGCCATCGCCGTCGGCGCCTCGGCCGTCTGGCTGCAGCTCCGCGTCGTCGACGAGGCGGCTGCCGCCCGCGCACTGGCCGCGGGCCTGGACGTCGTCATGGACCGCTGCCCGGCGATCGAGGCGGGCCGGTTCGGCCTGCTCAGGTAGGTCCTGACAGACCTGGGATGACCTGCGATAGACTGGCCCGGTCGCAGTCCCCTGTGGGTTGAGGCCTTCGGGCCTCGTTCGTCAGGTCGTGGCCGCCTGTGGGCGGCCGATGTGTCGGGGTTGTGCGACCGGCTGGGCGACTCCTTCGCCCGGGTGCGCCTCCTCCACACCGAACGGTTCCTCATGTCCAGCGTGCTTGACTCCGCCCTGCCCACCGCTACGTTCGACGACCTCCCGCTCCCCGAGGCGCTGCTCCGCGCGGTCGCCGACCTCGGCTTCGCCGAGCCGACCGCCATCCAGGCCGACGCGATCCCCGCGCTCGCCGCCGGGCGCGACCTCGTCGGGGTCGCCCAGACCGGCACGGGCAAGACCGCCGCCTTCGGCCTGCCGCTGCTCGCCCGCGTCGACGCCTCCATCCAGGCGGTGCAGGCCATCGTGCTGACACCCACGCGCGAGCTCGCGCTGCAGGTGTCCGAGGCGCTGACCTCGTTCGCCCGCCACCTCGACGGCGTCTCGGTGGTCGCCGTCTACGGCGGCGCGCCCTA
>Ga0207857_1000234_pt1 | contig 16184 bp, 10 predicted proteins | sample LuqExpMetageno22_FD_187780 | JGI IMG/M metagenome (GOLD analysis project Ga0207857, IMG submission 187780) | Tropical forest soil microbial communities from Luquillo Experimental Forest, Puerto Rico - Sample 22 (SPAdes) | ecosystem: Environmental > Terrestrial > Soil > Tropical forest ... | reverse complement strand
ACGCAGGATGATCTTCACCCCGCCATAGGCGAAGGAAGAGGCGATGACGGCCGCCACCTCCCGGTCGGCCGGCTCTTGGTAGCGGTGGCAGAAGGAGAGCGGGTCGTTGGCCAGATGGACGGTGGAGCGGGCCGCGTACAGGCCGTCCAGGACGGTTTTCAGGTCAGTTTTTTTGTGCATAGGGTGCGCAGGGAGGTTCGGAACGGGTAGCCGCGGGAGCTTCCGGGCCCGCTCTCTCTGCTGGAGAGCGGGCCCGGAATAACGACGGATTCACAGTTACATGTTTTAAAGGTTTCACTGCCTTTCAGTCTGATGTTCTCTGCGTCTCTGTGGCAGAATTGCCGATTTTTGGATTATTCCTCCACCACCTGGAGCACCATATCGCCGTACTGGTCGGAGACCGGCTCCTTGACCCGCAGCAATTGATACCATTTGACGAATGCGGAGATGAAGACGATCGCCATCAGCACCATCAGGATCACCGAGAGGACTGCCAGCAGGGTCAAACCTTTGGGGAGGTAGTTCTTGGTGATGTTAAGATAACCGGCTGACATGGTGACCGGGATCATGAAGATGCCCGGGATGGCGGTAACCCAGGCGTATCTGGCCTTGCCGAGCCGGATCAGCATGGTGGTCCCGATGATGAGGCCGCTGGTGGCCAAAAGTTGGTTGCTCATGCCGAACAGCGGCCAGATGGTGGTGATGTCGCCGGTATAGACCAGATAGCCCCAGGAGGCGGTGAAGAGAAAGCTGGTGATGGCGATGCCCGGCTTCCAGGTGAAGTCGCCCAGTTTCGGCACGACCTTGCCGAGCATCTCCTGGAGCAGGTAGCGGCCAACGCGGGTGCCGGCATCCACGGCGGTCAGGATGAAGACCGCCTCGAACATGATGGCAAAGTGGTACCAGTAGGCCATCATCCCCTTCATGAAGGGGACGGCGGAGAAGATGTAGGCCATGCCGACGGCCAGGGAGACGGCGCCGCCCGGCCGTCCCTGCACCTGCTCACCCACCTCGGCCGCCAGTTCGGGAAGGTGCACCGGCACCATGCCCAGGGCCTGGAAGGCCTTGGGTGCGGCGTTGATGGCGAAGTAGTCGGCCGGGACCAGCACACAGGCGGCGATCAGGGCCATGATCGCCACGAAGCCCTCGGTCAGCATGGCGCCGTAACCGACAAAGAGAATCTCCTTCTCGTTGCCGATCATCTTGGGGGTGGTGCCGGTACCGATGATGGCATGGAAACCGGACAGGGCGCCGCAGGCGATAGTGATGAAGATGAAGGGGAAGACCGCGCCCGGTATGATCGGGCCGCCGCCGGCGATATACTTGGTTACCGGCTCCATGGAAAGGGTCGGATGGACGACCACGATCCCCAGGGTCAGCATGACGATGGTGCCGATCTTCAGGTAGGTGGAGAGGTAGTCCCGCGGGGTGAGCAGCAGCCAGACCGGCAGGACCGAGGCGAAGAAACCGTAGATCGGTATGAACAGGGCGATCTGTTTTTTGCTGAAGGTGAACAGGGCGGCCAGGGCCGGGTCAGCGGCAATGAACGGACCAGTCACGATGGCCAGGAACAGCAGCGCCACGCCCATCACGCTGGCCCCCTTGACGTCGCCGGGCCGGATCTTCTGGAGATAAATGCCCATCAGGATGGCGATGGGGATGGTGCAGAAGACGGTGTAGGTCCCCCAGGGGCTGGAGAACATGGCGTTGACCACCGCGATGGAGAGGCCGGCCAGGGTCAGGATCAGGATGAAGAGCACGGCAAAGGAGGCCACGGTGCCGGTGCTCTTGCCGATCTCGTACTCGGCGATGCGGGCCAGGCTTTTGCCCCTGTGACGTACCGAGGCGAACAGTACGATGGTGTCGTGAACCGCTCCGGCCAGCACGCAGCCGACGATGATCCAGAGCGCGCCGGGGAGGAAGCCGAACTGGGCCGCCAGCACCGGCCCCAGGAGCGGCCCGGCCGCGGCAATGGCCGCAAAATGGTGGCCGAAGAGGATGTACTTGTTGGTTTTGACGTAGTCGTGGCCGTCGGCCATGGTCACGGCGGGGGTGTCCCGGTCCCCCTTGAGTTCAAGGACCCTCCGGGCAATGAACAGGCCATAGAAACGGTAGGCAATGGCAAAGACACAGAGGGCGACGAAGACCAGGGTGAGTGCGTTCATGACGAATCCTCCTGTGATTGGGATCGCGACGGCAAACAGATTGTTGAAAAACAGCCATCAGGCCTTCGTCCTCGCAAGCCACCTTGTGCGGGTGCGGCGATCTGACCGTTTTTGAACAACCTGAATTTTTCAACAACCTCCTAAACCATTCTGAATTCAATATGCCGATTGTAACATGGTGTCAACGTTGTTTACAAAGTCAAACAGCCGTGTCACACGTCCGCTTCCCGCAGAAAGCTCGCCGCGTCTTCGGGCGAGGTCGGATTGATGTAGAACCCGGTGCCCCATTCGAACCCCGCCACCTGGGTCAGGCGCGGCACCAGTTCGATATGCCAGTGATAGTCCTGCTCCAGGGAGTTCCAGTGGGTCGGCTTGCCGGGGCGCCGGTGCATGGGGGGTGCGGTGTGGAGGATGAAGTTGTAGGGCGCATCGCGCAGCACGTTTTTGACCCGGAGTAGCATGTCTTTCATCGCCACGGCCAACTCGGCCAGTTGGGCGTCGTTCATCAGGGCAAAGTCGTGGCTGTGGCGCTTGGGGTACAGCCGCAGCTCAAAGGGGGAACTGGAGGCGTAGGGGGTCAGGGTGACGAAGTTGGAAAATTCCCGCACCACCCGTTCGCCGCAGTTCAGCTCGAACGCGATCACGTCGCAGAATATGCAGCGCTCCTTGGTGATGAAATAGTTGCGCGCCACCTTGAGCTGGGTAGCGGCCACCGGCGGCAGGAGCGGCACGGCGATCAACTGGCTGTGGGAATGGTGCAGGGTCGCCCCGGCGCGGAGCCCATGGTTTTTGAAGAGCACCATGTAGCGGAAGCGGAAATCCCTGCGCAGATCCAGGTAGCGCGCCCGGTAGGCGGTCAGGACGTCGGTGATCTCGTGGGCGGTGAGATCGGCCAGGCAGCGGTTGTGGTCGGGGGTTTCGATGATCACCTCGTGGGCGCCGATGCCGTTCATCACGTCGTAGAGGCCGTAGCCGCGGTTGTTCAACTCCCCCTCCACCCTGAGCGCCGGGTATTTGTTGGGGATCACCCGCACCCGCCAGTTTGCGGCGTTGGGCATGCCGCTGGGGCGGATGGCGAAAATCTCGGGTGGCGTCTTGTCCTCGTTGCCGTAGCAGAAGGGGCAGGCGGTCATGCCATCCTTCTCCGGCTCAACGTGGAAATCCCGTGGCCGCCTGCCGCGTTCGGTGGCGATGATCACCCAGTGCAGCTTTATGGGGTCCCAGCGAAGTTCTGACATGGTACGCTCCTTCACTCTATATAAGCCAGTTGTCTAATTCTATTTCCGGTCCCGCATAATAAATCATCAAAGGCGCATCCGTGGGCCAGCGGCCGATTTCCTCGTTGTCGCGCACCAGGGTCACCGAAGCGAACAACTTGCTCTTGGGGGCAGGCTTGATGGCCTCCAGCGGGATGCAGACCTCGCAGGTCTTGGCAATTTTCCAGCGACAATGGCCGCGGGTCGGCACCCAGGCGTTGTTTTCCCTGACCAGCAGGAGTCCCTCGTCGGTGCGCATCTGCAGGGGCAGCCGGTATTCCCGGTCATAGATCAGGTGCAGGTTGAGCACGTCGATCTCCCGCAGCATCCGGGAGAGTTCCTGGATGCCGTCGATGCGGAAGAAGAGGTGGCTCTTGTTGTAGCCGTAGTAGAAGCTCTGGAGCATGCGGTCCGAGGAGTGCATGGCCGAGCCCTGGCGGGTCAGGTCGTAGAGTCCGGCTGCCAGCCATTCGAAATAGTCGCTGATCTTGCCGTTGATCTCGGGGTCGATGAAGCCGGCAGGCTCCCGGATCAGCCCGGCCGGGCTCTTCTTCTTGATCGCTTCCAGGAGCTCGCGCGGCGTGTCGATCCCCAGCAGCCGGTAGACGTTCATCAGGTGCTGACGGAACAGCCGGTCGAAACGGTCACTGTGGGGCGAGAAATGGTCATCCCCGTACCACCAGAACCAGTCGCTCCCCTCGGCGGCGTACAGCGAGCGGCAGATTGTTTCCACGTAGGCATCCGCAGCGGTGGAACCGCCCGCCAGGGCCTCGGCCACGGCCGGGTTGTGGGCGACGGCGGCGTCCCGCGTTGCTGCCAGCAGGTCCCAGGCCAGGTTTTCCTCCGGGTGTCCGATCCAGATACCGTAGTTGGCGTTGATCCACGAACCGGGATGGATGCCGTGCAGACGGCCGTCAAAGGTGCTGCGGGCCAGAACGTCGGAGCAGAGGGTCAGGTTGAGGGCCGGCGATTCGGCAATGCCGCGGTACAGACCCTGCAGAAAATCGTAGGCGTTGTTGGGGTAATATTCCCAGGCATTCTCGCCGTCCAGGCAGATGGGGATCACCTTCCCTTCGCCGCCGCTACGTCCCTTGATGGCGTGCAGCCGCCCGCAGAAATCCGCAACGGCCCTGCTGGCATCCCACTGGGAGTAGGTGAACCCCACCAGGTCGGAGAGTTGGTGATCCCGGAAAAAGGCGCCGATCTCCCCCTGCCGGCAGACGAAACGCCAGGGGCGGTAGAGCCGTTCCTTGTGGTCCCCCAGGCCCCCCTCGAGGCTTTTGACCAGGATGTCCTCATCCGTGGCGATCCAGCCGATGCCGCTGTCGGCGATGATTTCCAGCGTCTCGTTGCTGACCGATCCTTCCGATGGCCACATGCCGGTGGGGGTGAAGCCGAAGACCTGTTCGAAGTAGTCGATGCCGCGCCGGACTTGGGCGCGGGCGTCTTCGGGGTGGCGGAAAACGGCCGTGGGCAGCGTGACGCGCGGCATGGCGGTCTGGGCGCTGCGGATATCGCACAAAAGCGGCAGGATTGGATGGTAGTAGGGGGAAACGGCCAACTCCACGCGCCCCTCCTGGTGCAAGCGCTTGTAGCACGGGATGATGGCCTGCAACAGTTCCCGCTGCGTGGCAAAGAGCAATTCCTTGTCGGCCGCGGTGAAGTCCTCCCCTTTGGCCGCCAGTTCGGCAAAGGCCGGATAGCGCCTGCGGGACGCCTCTCCGGTCCAGGCCAGGAAGAACAGGACCTGGAGGTCCAGCAGGTCTTGGTCGCTGAAGTGCCGCACCCGGTCCCGGGCGCTCCCCGGTTTTCCCTCGCCCGCCATGTAGAGCAGTTCCAGGTAGCGGCGCGACGGCTCGATCATGCGCTGCCGGTTGGCGGAAAAAAAGTTCTCCAGCAGGAAAATGCGGTCATCATCCCCCAGGTCGCCCGGCACGGCCTTGCCCTTTTCCAGAAAGGGATCGACGGCGGTACCGGCGGCATAATCCAGGATCTGTTCAACCAGGGAGGGAACCAGGTTAAAGACTGCCTTTGCGCCGGGAGTATCCTCAACGATGGCCGGCATGTCGAAATAATCCTTGATGCCGTGCAGATAGGTCCAGGGCAGCGCGTACTCGTTCTTGAGCGGGTCCTTGTAGTACGGCTGGTGCATGTGCCATATGATGACCACGTCGAGCGGGATCGGCATCACTCAAGCTCCTTCTTCCACCCTTCCACCTTTTTCTGGTATTCCGACAACAGCCGCTGGGCCGCCTTCGGATCCCTGGCTTCGGCCACGATGTGGGTGTAGGGGGTATGCTGGTCCGGCAGCACCAGCACCCACTCGTTGCCGAAATGCACCTTTATGCCGTCGATGAACGTGGCTTCCTTGTCCAGGCTGTCCTCGCTCATCTTGCGCATGATGCCGCCCTTCATCTCCCAGGCGCAGGGAACGCTGGTCTGGAGGAACGCGCTCGACGGCGTTTCCGCAAGTGCGCTGGAAAGGGGGGTGGCACTGGCGGCGCCCAGTTCTACCAGTTTGGCGATGGCGAACATGCCGTCAAAGGATGCCTGGAAACGGGGAAAGGCGAAGCGGCCGTCAATGGTGCCGGCCAGGATGGCCTCGGAGGAGTTTGCCGCCTCCAGCATGGCTCGGTCGCTGCTTTTGGTCCGGGTGACCTGGCAGCGCTTCTGCTCGGCCATCTGCTCGATGGTCGAAGGGGCCTGCACCGGTACGGCGATGACCCCCTTCTGGCCGGTCCTCAAAAAGAGCGTCGTTACCAGGGAAAGCAGTTCCACGCCGCTTAAGATGCGGCCGTTCTCGTCCAGGAGGTCGATGGCCTCGGCCGTGGGATCGAGCCAGAAACCGGCCTGGGCGCCCAGTGAGGCGACGATCTTGGAGAGCTGATCCAGCCCTGCCTGTTTGTTGATGGTGTTTTTGCTGCCCCGTCCCTCGTCGACATAGGCGTTCAGGGCGATCACGTTGCATCCCAGCTCATTGAGGATCAGAGGCAGGATCTGGCTGGCAGGGGAGTAGTTGAAGTCCACCACCACGGTCCAGGCCGCCTTTTTGACTATCTCCCTGTCGATGGCCCGCAGGAATCCCTCGCGGTAGAACTCGACCACATTGTTGATCTCGATGATGGCACCCGGCTCGCTGTGATGGGCGCGCCGGAAATTCTCCTTGTAGTAGATGCGTTCCACGTTTTTGGCCATGCCGCTGGAAAAATCCAGCCCATCGCCGTCCAGGAAGACGATCTCCAGCGCGGCCGGGTCGTCCAGCGCCTGGCGCAGATAGAAGCCGCCCACCTCGCCGAAGGTCTTCAGTTTGTAGCGCAGGATCGGCAAGGGGGTCATCTTCATGTCGCGCACATTGACCCCCGCCGAGAGGATGCCCCCCACGAAGCAGCGTTTGAGCATGCGCGAGGAGAGGTTGCAGTCGCGACCGCCCAGGACGAAGCTCCCCTTGGGGAGGGTCGTGCCGTAGGCGCAGCCCAACTTTGCCACGAATTCGGGCGTCAGTTCCACGTTGGAGAGCCCCTTGATGATGGCACCCTCGAAGAGCGCCTTTTTCCACTTTTCGCCCCAGATCAGGTTGGCGGTGACAATGGCGCCGGCCTCGATCATCTTGCGCGGCCAGATCTTGACCTCGCTCTTGATGACCGCCTCGTCGCCGATGGATGTTTCATCAGCGACAACGACCCCCTCCTCCAGCACCGCTCCCTGGCCGACGCGCACATTGGAGCAGATTACGCTGTCGCTGATCCTGGCCCCCTTCTTGACGTAGGAGTTGTCCCAGAGCACGCAGCGGTTGAGCCTGACCCCGGCTTCGATGGTGCAGTTGCGGCCGATGACGGAATCCTTGATATGCACGTCGCCCAGGACCTGGGTATTGTCGCCGATGACCACCGTCCCTTCGAGGCCGGCGGGGTGCTCCAGGGTCACGTCGGCGCCGATGCGCAGGTCCTTGCCCAGGAAGTCCTGCTTGGGTTCGTCGATCTTCAGGTTGATTCTGCCTTTGAAGATGTCGTGATAGGCCTCGCGATAGGAGTCGGTATTGCCGATGTCGCGCCAGTACCCCTTGGCGGGAAAGCCGAACAGGGCGTCCTTGCTCTTCAGCATGGCCGGGAAGAGGTCCTGGGAAAAATCGAAGTTCTCCCCGTCGGGGATGGCCGCGAGAATCTCCGGTTCCAGCACGTAGATGCCGGTGTTGATGGTGTCGGAGATGACCTCGCCCCACCCCGGTTTTTCCAGGAACTGGGTGATGCGTTTCTCCTTGTCGGTGATCACCACCCCGAACTGGAGCGGGTCTTTGACCGAAGTAAGGGTGATGGTGGCCCGGGCCTTGCTGTCAACGTGGAAATCGATGATCTTCTTTAAGTTGAAATCCGTCAGCAGATCCCCGCTGATCACCAGGAAACGCTCGTCCAGGTACTTCTCGGCCGCCTTGACCGCGCCGGCCGTGCCCATATCCTGCAGAGGGGTGACATAGGTAATCTTGACCCCGAAATCGGCACCGTCGCGGAAGAAGTTCTTGATGACGAACGGCTGATGGTAGAGCAGCATCACCAGATCGGTGATGTCGTGCTTTTTGAGCAATTCCACGATATGAAGCATGATCGGGCGGTTGAAGAGGGGGATCATCGGCTTGGGAATGCTGCTGGTGAGCGGTTGGATGCGGGTTCCGAATCCGCCGGCCATGATGACGGCTTTCATACGGTGGCTCCTTGCGTGGGATGGCGATCGCGTATTCCTTTGTCACGAGACGGGCAGGCGGGAGGATCTCGCCGGCCGGCACGGTTCACCCGGCAAAGGGGAGGATTATAAACCCGCCTTCTGGCGCTGGTTTTTTTTGGCCAGGACCCGGGCGATCTCCTGCTTCAACTCGCTCAGATCGCCGGATTTGACCACGTAGCCGTCCGCCAGCCAGGCGGAGAAGTCGTCCTTGTAGCAGGAAAAGGCCGAGCAGAGGATGACCGGCATGTCGTGGCGCTCCTTGACCAGCTTCTGCAGAAGTTCTATGCCACTCTCGTTCTTGAGTTTTATGTCCAGCACCGCCAGATCGAAGGTGCTTTCCTGAAGCTTTTCCACCGCCTCGGCGGTCCCGGCCGCAGTGACCACCTCATATCCCTCGTCCTTCAGTTCTTCGGCGTATAAAAGCCGGATATTTGCCTCATCATCCACCACAAGTAGCCTGCTCATTACGGTTCCTCCTTCCGGACGGGGAGTGCGATGGTAAAGATAATGCCGCTTTCGGGTTCCGACAGGGCGTTCAGGGGAATCCCCTGCTTTTCCAGCATGGTTCTGCACAGGGCCAGTCCCAGGCTGGCTCCCATCTCCTGGGTGGATGAAAAGGGCACCATGATGGCGTCCAGTTCAGCCTGGGGGATATACCGGCCGTGGTCCTGGACACGGATCGTGATGATGTCGTCTTCCCGGCTGGTGTCGATGTCCATGACCAACTCGTGCCCGATGCCATGCAGGTCGCATTGGAGAATGGTGCGCAGGCAATAGGATACCTGCTTGAAGTCGATATAGGCCGGCGGCAGTTCGCTGCCTGCCGAGAACGTGCTCTCGTACCCTTTCGCGCGCAGCGCGGCGGCCGAATCGCGGAGCGCGGTCTCCACCAACTGGTTCACATCCCAGAAATCCTTGGTGGGGTAAAGGGAGTCGGAGTAATTGAGGATCTCGTCCAGCACCCCTTCCAACTGGCGGGCCTCGCCGACGATGGATTCGATGAAGTTGCGCTTGGGATCGCCCGCAGGGGTATTTTTCAGCATGGAGCGGGCAAATCCGCCGATGATCATGAGGGGGTTGCGGATGGAATGGGCTATGCTGGAGGTGATCCGGCCCACCAGGGCCATCTTTTCCATCCTGACGATCAGCTCCTGCTGTTCCTTCAGCTTGGAATGGGCTTCCGTGACCCGGTTGAGTTCTTCCTGGAGCCGTTCGTAGAGGGATGCCCGCTCTATGGCAAAAGCCACGGGAAAGGTGAACGTCTCGAGGGAGTGCATGTCTTCAGCGGTGATGCGGCGATGGCTGATGCAGTTGTCGGCGATGATCATGCCCACCCTTCGGTTGCGGGAGACGAGCGGCATCAGCAGGAAGGTATCCACCCCCAGCAGGCGGGCGAAATCCTGGTCCACGTCGGGGTGATGGAAGGCGTCCTCGATAAGCATCGGCTGCTTCCCGTCCAGGGCCTTGATGAGGATGTGGGTGGTGGTGGAGAGCGGGACCGAGATCTGTTCCAGGATGTCGTGAAATTTGGCCCGTTCGGCGGTGAGCTTGTTCTTGCGGAAGCTTTGGGCCAGGGTCTGCAGGTCCATGTCGTTGTGGGAGATCTCGTCCCAGGCCTGGTGGGCCTCCTCATAGCTGCGCGGCCCGATGGCCAGGTATCCCTGGAGATGGTCGCGCTTGTGGTCGACCATCAGCAGGAAGGCCCGGTTCATGCCGAAGCCCCGCCCGGCGGTGATGGCGGTCAGGGCCACCGACAGCACCTCCTCCAGGTCCACGGAGCTTTGCAGGACGGAACCCAACTCGTGGAGGAAGCGGATCTCAAGGCTTTTGCTGTCCAGGAAACTGAGCAGGGACTGGATATGGATCTTCTGGCGGCGGTATTCGTCGTGGACCAGGGAGAATACCGGCCCCAAGGGGTGGCCGCTGGCCTGAAAGCGTTCCAGGTCGCGTTTGAAGTTGGGGCAGTCGCAGCATTTCTCCAGGATGCGCCGCCGCGGGGATTCCAGCAGGTCTTCATCGCCCTCGTGGATGTTCGGGCAATCACCCAGCGCAACGACATCTCTGTCCCAGCAGCACTCCCAATCCACGTGGCCCCTCGTCCATACCATGTCATTCAAGATAAAAGATAATTAAGTATACCAGGAGATGTGCCGTCTTCAAGTAAGAGCGGATGGATTTACCTCACCTTCCAGGTGGTGCCCTGGGCCGAATCCAGCAGTTGTATACCCCGCTCCAGCAGCATGTCGCGGATCTCGTCGCTCCGTTTGAAATCCTTGGCTTTGCGCGCTGCGGCACGCTCTGCGATCAGACCCTCGATCTCCGCCGGGGAGAGGTCGATCTGGCCCGCCTTGGCACTCTTGATCCGTTCCAGCCACTGTGCCGGGCTGCTGGCGAAGAGGCCCAACACCTGGCCGATCTCGGCAAAACGGCGCCGGGCCCGGGCAACGAGCGACAGGCCGACCGGGCTGAGTGTATCCGCCTCCGTCAGGAAACGGTTGCTGGCGCGTACTACATCGAACAATACGCCCAGCGCCTGGGCAGTATTGAAGTCGTCATCCATGGCCTCGGAGAAACGGGGGATGATGTTCTCCAGCTTGTCCTGCAGCTCCAGCCCTGCTCCGGTCAGCGATTCCGTCGGCGGCAACTCGGGGGTTTCGGGATTCCCGAGCAGGGCCTCGTCCAGGGCCGCCAGGCAGGAATAGATCCGCTCCAGGCCTGCCTGGGCCTCGTCCAGGTTCTGGTCGGAGAAGTCGATGGGCGAGCGGTAGTGGGCCGAAAGGATGAAGAAGCGGAGCGTCTCAGGGTCGAATTTCTCCAGCACCTGGCGGATGGTGAAAAAATTGCCCAGGGACTTGCTCATCTTCTCCGAGTTGATGTTGACAAAGCCGTTATGCAGCCAATAGCGGACAAACTGGCGCCCATTGGCGGCTTCGGACTGGGCGATCTCGTTTTCATGATGGGGAAAGATCAGGTCTTTGCCGCCGCCGTGAAAATCGAAGGTGGCACCCAGGAATTCCATGCTCATGGCGGAACACTCGATGTGCCAGCCGGGGCGGCCCTTTCCCCACGGCGATTCCCACCACGGTTCGCCCGGTTTGGAGCCCTTCCAGAGGGCGAAGTCCATGGGGTGGCGCTTTTTGTCGCCCACCTCGACCCGCGCGCCGGCCTTCATCTCGTCAAGGTTGCGCTTGGAAAGCTTGAGGTAGTCGGGGAAGGTCTCCACGGCATAATAGACGTCCCCTTCCGATTCATAGGCATGCCCCTTGGAGATCAGGGCCTCGATGATGGCGATGATGCCGCCGATATGGTCGGTGGCCTTGGGCTCCACCGTCGGCTTGTCCAGACCCAGGCGCTCCATGTCTTCGTCGAAGGCCTGGATGTACCGGTCGCTGATGGTGCGGTAGTCCACACCTTCCTTGTTGGCACGATTGATGATCTTGTCGTCGATGTCGGTATAGTTGCGCACATAGGTGACATCGTAACCGGCGTACCGCAGGTAGCGGTAGATAACATCGAAAACCACGTTGGCCCGCGCATGGCCGATGTGGCAATAATCGTAGACCGTCACCCCGCAGACATACATCCCGGCTTTGCCGGGTATGAGCGGTACGAATACTTCCTTTTCCCCGGAAAGGGTGTTGTAGACGCGCAGTGCCATGATACGGCTCCCATGGAATAATTTGGTGTATTTTGCATTGTTTTGATCTGCAAGGCAAGCGGTGAAAGCGCGGTTTAGGCCGCACCTTGCGGGAGCGGCATCCTGGCGGGTGTCGCTTCCGCAAGGTTATTCACCCGTCGGCCGTTTTCGCCGGCCAGCGGCGGGGGCTTCATCATGCGCGGCGAGCGCCGGCCCGTCCCTCAGGGGATTACTTTTTTACCACCGTAGGGCCTGTGACCGTGAGGGTTATCACGGTCACGCCACGCCGGTTCTTACGGCGTCCCTCCACCGTCCTGTTGTCGGCAATGGGGATGGAGCAGCCATAGGCGTTGATGCTGATCCTTTCAGGGGCGACGTCTCCGTTGCGCAGTATCTGGTTCTTGATGTTGATGGCCCTGACCCGGGAAAGGGTGACATTGTAATCGAACGGTCCCGTATAGTCCGCATGCCCTTCCACATGGGCAAACACCTGGGGATTCGCCTTCATGAAGTCATAGATTTCCTTGATCTTCTTGAAGTATCTCGGATGGATGTCGGCCTTGTCCACCCTGAAATTGATGACGAGCTTCATCAACGGCTTTTCGTCGTAAACGACCCTGCTTTCGGGGGTCGGGGGGCATCTGTCCACCGCTGCGGTAAAATAACCGGTGCTGGACATGCCTTTCCGGGGGAGCAGGTTCTTTACCGGCACCTCGATCAGTATGGGTGCGGGCTCGACAGGCGTGAACTCCGGCCCCGGTTTTTCGGGCGCCGCCACTACGGGGGCAGGCACCGTGGGCTGCACGGGTGGTGCGGCCGCCACGGACGGCTTCGGCGCGGCAGGCGCCGGTACAGGTACAGGTACAGGAGCCGGTACGGGAACAGGAGCAGGTACGGGAACAGCGACGCTGCTTCCCGTCGGGCAGCCGTCCTTGTCCACCGGGACCCCCCAGGGGGTTGCGGGGCATTTGTCGAGATAGTCGGGGACCCCGTCGCAGTCGGAGTCCAGCAGGGATACGCCACTGACCTTGACAATGCAATTCGTCTTGAACACCGGGGCTTCGGGAGCGGGGGGGGCTGCCGGGGGAACGGACGGAGCTTCCTTCTGAGCCTGGGCGGTGGCCATCCCCACGGCCGGGGCCACTGTTTTTGACGGTTCTCCCGCCTCGGTTGTCGCTGCTGCCCCGGCGGCAGCGGGTTCGGTGCTCTTTGCCGGGCATCCGTCCTTGTCCACCTTGACCCCAGCCGGGGTCCCGGGGCATTTGTCCAGGTAATCGGGCACACCGTCGCCGTCGCTGTCGAGCGGACATCCGTCCTTGTCCACCTTGACCCCAGCCGGAGTCCCGGGGCATTTGTCCAGGTAATCGGGAACGCCGTCACCGTCACTGTCCACCGGGCAGCCGTCCCGGTCAACCTTGACCCCTTTCGGGGTGTCCGGGCATCTGTCCAAGTAGTCGGGAACGCCGTCGCCATCGGAATCGACCGGCGGCACCCGCTTCAGTTCCTTGTCATAGCTCAGGAGGAATGACAGGCCGAGGGTCGATTGGAAGTTGCTGCGGGCGGCCAGGTTGTCGTAGACAAAAATATGGCGGATGTCGCCCCGCAGGGCCAGATAATCCTTGAGGAAGTATTTTGCGCTGACGCCGTATTCGAAAAAGGCGTTCAGCGGGGAGGAACCGCCGCCATCGGCATAGATGCCGCCGACACCGACGGCAATGGACGGGACGAATCGTTCCCGGGGCAGGATGGAATAGAGTGCGTCGGTACGCAGGAGATAGGCGCTGACGGCACTTTTATCCGACTTCGAACGGGTCATGGCCACGTCGAAGCCGGCTTCGATCCCCAGGCTGTCGATGGCATTCCGGCCGATGATGTCGTAGCCGAGGCGAATACCGTAGATGGGGCTTGTCTCAAGATTTTTGCGGCTATCGAACAGGAACACGCCGGCGGTCGGGGTGAGGGAGAGTGAAGGGGTGACGGCGGCAGACTGGCGGGGCGTGCGTGAATCCCCGGCAGCCAGGCAATCCCTGTGTGCGGACATGATCGCGGTGCCGAGGATTATGGATACGATGAACCTGCGCAACGGCTTCTCCGCCCGGATTAGAGATTTAAACTGCTACCATATACTACGTATGGGCATCCCTTTCAACCAAAACCGCTGTTTCGCGTCGGTAAATTGCCATTGCCAGGGGAGAACACCGTGCGCGGGAAGGTATCCTGACCGTTGGGCCGCATTTTTGCCGCTTCAACGCCATGGCAGGCGAAGCAGTGCCTGATTTTAAGAATTTGACACCGTTACCCCTTTTTGATATAGACCATAGCGGGTTCAAGTATTTAAGCGGTTTGCCACCACTTCTCAGCGGGGAGTCGCAGATGATTATCCAGTGTGAACAGTGCTCCACGAAGTTCAGGCTCGATGACGCCAAGATCAAGGACAAGGGCGTCAAGGTTCGCTGCGCCAAGTGCCGCCATGTATTTACCGTCATGAAGCAACAGCCGGAGATGGAGTCGCCTGATGGCGTAGCCGGCTTTGAACAGCCGGCTGCTCCGGCGGGTGACGCTTCGCTTCGGCACGATACCGCTCCGGGACAAGGGGCGGCCGCCCTTTCCGATCTCCCGTTTTCTACCGCGGCGGCGGATGATGAGGCCCCATTCGCCCCGGCGGCAGCAGCGCCGTCTTTTACTCCGGCAGGGGGGGGAGGCCTTGATTTTTCCTTCTCGGACGACACCGGGGATACTGCCGCCGGTCACGACAACGCAGCGGCGCCGTCGGGCGAGCTGGACTTTTCTGAGTTTGATTTCGGCGACGCCTCCACGGAAAATGCCGGCGTCACGGCACCGGCGGCTGTTGATTACAGCGAAGACGGCCTTCGCTCCGCCCCACCACTTTCCACCCCAGCCGCCGACGGTTTCGATTTTGGCGCTGAGAGCCTGTTTGGCGATGCCGTCGCCACCCCGGCGCACGAAGAGCCTGCCGAACCGATCACGTTTGATTTTCCGGTCGAGGCGTTTGCCGACTCCATGGGGGCGGCCGAAAAGATGCCGGATGGAAAGGGGACCGCTGGCGGCGCCGATGCAACCAAGGCCGATGAACCCTTCAGTCTGGGTGAAATCGATTTCGGCGACGAACTGACTTCGGTTGCCGTGCAGCAGGTCAATCCCGAAGAACTCAAACCCGCCCAGGAACTTCTTTTCGCCCCGCTGGCAGAGGCGCAGGAGAAAAGGGGGGGCGCCGCCGGTGCGGGGACGAGTGCCACACCATCCTTTTCCGCGGCTCAGGAGGAACTGCCGCCGCTTTCCATTGCCTCGCGCCGCAAGCAGAGCCCTCTCTTCATGGGGCTGGTCGCCGTCCTGGCCGTCCTTGTAGTGGCGGTTTTGGGGTATGTGGGATACTCGATGTTCGGCGTGGAGAAGGTGGTAAAGGAGAGCGGGCGGATTACGGTGCGCGGCATAAACGCCGCTTTTGTCAAGAACAGCGTTGCCGGTGAACTCGTCGTGATCAGCGGGGAGGCGGTAAACGAATTCACCGGCCCGCGGGCCGCCATCCAGGTGAAGGGGATGATCTACGGCCCGAACGGCCAAGTACTGGCAAGCAAGAACGCCTTCTGCGGGAACCCTTTGACCAGGGAGCAGCTTGCCGCCATGCCCCTGGACAAGATAGAGGCCGCCATGGCCAACCAGTTCGGCGATTCGCTGGACAATCTGGAGGTGCCGCCCGGGAAGGCGATTCCCTTTGTGGTCGTGATTGCCAGGCCGCCGGCATCTGCCAAGGATTATGGCGTCGAGCCGGCCGGCTCCACGGTGGCTACGGAGAAGCAGCCGCAACGCTGAGGTAATAAAACCGGGCACAACAGACAACGGGCCGTGGGAGTAATCCCACGGCCCGTTGTTTTTCAACAACCTGTCAAAGCCGTCAGAGTATCTCCACCAGCGTAATGTCGAAGGTCAGATTCTGCCCGGCCAGAGGATGGTTGGCGTCGAGGGTGACCGTGGTGTCGGTCACCTCGGTCACCATGACCGGCATCGCCGTGCCGTCCTGGAGGATTACCTCCATGTGCTGGCCCGGCTCCGGATTGATGTCGCCGGGGATCTCGCTGCGTTCGATCACGGCCACCATCTCCTCGGCGCGGGGGCCATAGGCGTCCTCGGAGGCGATCGCGACCCGCACCTTCTGGCCCGGCTCAAGGCCGACCACCGCCGCTTCGAATTTGGGGATCAGGGTGCCCTCGCCGATGACGAACTCCAGCGGTCCGCCGGCCTGGCCGCCGCAACCGCACGAATCGTCGCTGCATTCGTCGGTGCCCGCTTCCGAGCTGTCGAATATGGAGCCGTCCTCAAGCGTGCCGGTGTAGTGCACGCGAACCTTGTCGCCGTTTTTTGCCTGTGCCATGTGTGTTTCCTTTCGTGGTT
>Ga0207857_1000233_pt1 | contig 16184 bp, 15 predicted proteins | sample LuqExpMetageno22_FD_187780 | JGI IMG/M metagenome (GOLD analysis project Ga0207857, IMG submission 187780) | Tropical forest soil microbial communities from Luquillo Experimental Forest, Puerto Rico - Sample 22 (SPAdes) | ecosystem: Environmental > Terrestrial > Soil > Tropical forest ... | reverse complement strand
CGGCCAGCACATCGCCCGCGCCTGCGGTGGCCAGCCACGCGGGCGCCTCGGCCTGGGCGAAGACGGCTCCCGGGCCGACGACGACGGTCACCGCGCCCTTGAGCAGCACGGTCGCGCCGGTGAGCTCGTGGGCTCGTCGTGCGAAGGCCAGCGGCGCCGCCGCAACGTCGCCGCGCTCGGCGGACACCCCGCGCGCGGCCAGCAGGCGGACGAGCTCGCCGGCGTGCGGCGTGAGGACCACCTGCGGGCCGACCAGCTCCGGGAGCAGCGACAGCGCGCCGGCGTCGACGACGGCGGGCGCGCCCGTGGCCAGGGCGTCGGCGATCCGCGCAGCCTGCGCCTCGTCGTGCGCGTCGACGCCCGAACCGAGCGACCACGCCTGCACCTGCCCGTCGCCCACGACGACCTCGGGGTGCGCCGCGACGACTGCCGGGCCGACGTCGCCGAGGTACCGCACCATGCCGACGCCGGCCCGCAGCGCGGCGCCGCACACGAGCGTGGCGGCGCCCGGGTACGCCCGCGTCCCGGCCACGACGCCGAGCACGCCCCGGCTGTACTTGTGGTCGCTCGCGTTTGGTACAGGCCACTCGGCGGCGATGTCGGCAGCTTCGAGCCGCGCCGTGACGGCCTCGTCGAGCGCCAGCGGGATCCCGGCGTCCACCACCTCGATGCGCCCGGCCAGCCCAGAAGAGGGTGGCAGCAGCAGCCCGGGCTTCGAGCCGCCGAACGTCACGGTGAGGTCCGCGGGCAGGACGTCGCCGGGAAGCGTGCCGTCGTCGACGCCGATCCCGGAAGGCACGTCGACGGCGACGACGAAGGGCCGGGGCCGCAGACCCGCGAGCGCCGCGACCAGGTCGCCCGCCACGCCCCGGACGCCACCCCGCGCGCCGATCCCGAGGAGACCGTCCAGCACCACGTCCGCGCGCGCGGCGAACACCACGCCTGCCGCACCGGACTCCAGGCGGAGCACGCGGCCGCCGGCCTCCCGCAACGCGGCCAGGCCTTCGTCGTGCACCCGCTCGGCAGCCAGCAGCGCGGTCACGCCCGCACCCCGGCGGGCCAGGTAGGCGCCGGCGTACAGCGTGTCGCCGCCGTTGTTCCCCGGCCCGACGAGGAGCACCACCCGGGCGCCGCCCACCCGCGCGCGCCGCTCGAGGAGCTCGCGCGCGACGATCACCGACAGCGCGAACGCCGCCCGGTCCATGAGCGGCACGCCGCTGGCCAGCAGCGGTTCCTCGGCCGCCCGCACGGCGGCCGCGTCCCAGGCGAGGAGCACGTCAAGATCCTCCCGTCAGAGTGGGTAGGTTGCGCGGCATGCGTTTCGGAATGTTCATCCCTCAGGGCTGGCGTCAGGACCTCACCGGCATCGACGCCCGCCACCACTGGTCCACCATGCGTGACCTCGCCCAGCACGCCGACGGCGGCGCCTGGGAGTCGGTCTGGGTCTACGACCACTTCCACTCCGTGCCCGAGCCCAACGGCGAGGCGGTCCACGAGGCGTGGAGCCTGATCAACGCCTTCGGCGCCGTGACCGACCGCGTCCGCCTGGGCCAGATGTGCACGTGCATGGCCTACCGCAACCCGGCCTACCTGGCCAAGGTCGCCGCCACGGCCGACATCGTCTCCGGCGGGCGCGTCGAGATGGGCATCGGCGGCGGCTGGTACGAGCACGAGTGGCGCGCGTACGGGTACGGGTTCCCGCGGATCGGCGACCGGCTCGGCGCGCTCGACGAGGGCGTGCAGATCTTCCGCCAGATGTGGGGCACCGGCACCGGCACCCTGCACGGGAAGCACTACGAGGTCGATGGCGCCCAGCTGTCGCCGCTCCCCCTGCAGGCCGGCGGCCCGCCGATCTGGATCGCCGGCGGCGGCGAGAAGGTCACGCTGCGCATCGCGGCGAAGTACGGCCAGTACACGAACTTCGGCGGCAACCCGGAGGCGTTCGCCGCGAAGTCGGAGATCCTCGCCGGGCACTGCCGTGACCTCGGCCGCGACGTCGACGAGATCACGCGCTCATCGAGCTTCAACGTGGTCGTCGCCGAGTCCGCGAAGGACATCCCGGCCCTGCTCGACCGGTACGAGGCCCACTACGCGAAGACCGTGCCGGCCAGCGCCGCCGCGGAGCGCGCGGACCTCGCCGGCGGCTACCTCGTCGGCACGGCGGAGCAGATCGTCGAGAAGATCCAGCACATGGAGTCGCTCGGCATGGGGTACGCGATCTGCTACTTCCCGCTCGTCGCCTACGACCGCTCCGCGCTGGAGCTCTTCGAGACCGAGGTGCTGAAGGCGCTGGCGTAGCCGCCCGCGGTCGATACCCCCGCGCCGGGTCGATAGCTGCAGCTATCGACCCGGCGCGTTTCTATCGACCAGGCGATCTATCGACCAGGCGATCTATCGACCGGGCGACGAGCCTCGTTCCCGAGACCCGCCGACGAGGCTGGCCCCTGGGACCCGGATGCGGCATGATGGGAGTTTGGAAGGATTCCTAACGAATTAAGGGGTCATCGATGTCCCGCGCGTTGCCCTCCTCGTCCGGCGTGCGCTCCGTTGTCGTCCTTGCGGCCGGCCACGACGAGCCGTCCCGGCAGCTCCTGACCCGGCCCCTGGGCGACGCATCGGTGGCCCAGCTGGCGCTGGCCACCGTCCGCGCGCTCGTCGACCCGGCCCGGATCGTGGTCGTCGTCGCCGAAGGGGACGACGAGATGCGCACGCTCCTCGGCGAGGACCTCACCTACGTCGAGCAGCGCGAGCGCCTCGGCACAGGCAGCGCGGCGCTCGTCGCGCAGCACGCGGTCGCGGACGACGTCGAGCGCGTCCTCGTCGTCCACGCGGACACCCCGCTGCTGCGGCCAGAGTCGCTGCTCGGCCTCCTCACCCGGCACGAGCTCAAGGGCGCGGACCTCTCGATCCTCACCGCGCACGTGGACCACACGATCCGCGCCTACGGCCTCGTCGTGCGCGAGGACGGCCGGATCGTCGCCATCGACCAGGACGACGACCACGGCGACGGCCCCGCCGAGGTGAACGTCGGCGCCTACGTGGCCGCGCCGGCCCTGCTGTTCGGCGAACTCGAGGCGATGGCGGCGAACGGCGAGCACCGGCTCACCGACCTCGCGCGGCGCGTCATCGGGCTGGGCAAGGAGATCACGAGCTACCGCATCGAGGACACCGACGAGATCCAGGGCGTCAACACCCCCGACGAGCTCGCGGCGGCAGCGGACATCGTCCTCAAGCGCCTCTTCGTCCCGAAGAAGAACACCGACACCCGGATCGTGTTCGGCACCGGCGGCTGGCGGGCGCTGATCGGCGAGGGCTTCACTCTCGCCAACGTCCGCCGCCTGTGCCAGGCCATCGCCAACGAGGCCGTGCGGCAGGGCAAGGAGACGAAGGGCGTCGTCATCGGCGGCGACCGCCGCTTCCTGTCCCACGAGGCCGCGATCGCCGCGGCCGAGGTCTTCGCCGGCAACAACATCCCGGTCACGCTGCTGCCCGACGACGTCCCCACTCCCCTGGTGACGTTCGCCGCGCCGTACCTCGACGCCGCCTACGGCGTCATCGTCACGTCGAGCCACAACCCGCCGCAGTGGAACGGGATCAAGGTGTTCCGCTCCGACGGCTCGCTGCCGCTGGACGACGAGACCGACCGCTACCAGGACGAGGCGAACGCCATGAGCGTCGCCGACGTCATCACGCTCGACATCGACCTGGCCCGCAAGGCCGGCGTCGTCGTCGAGCGCGGCCTGGCCGGCCCGTACATCGACGCGATCGAGGGCATCGTCGACGTCAAGGCCGCCCGGGACTCGAACCTCCGCGTCGTCGTCGACGCGATGTACGGCACCAGCCAGCCGACGCTCGGCACGGTCCTGTCGGACATGCGCGTGCAGGCCGAGTTCATCCACGCCGCGCACAACCCGCTGTTCGGCGGGATCGCCCCGGCGCCCGACTTCGAGCGGCTGTCGACGCTCATCGGGATGCTGAAGACCGGCAAGTACTCGCTCGGCCTTGCGACCGACGGCGACTCGGACCGCATCGGCATCGTCGACGACACCGGCGAGTACATCTCGAGCAACGACCTGCTGCTGCTCCTGTACTGGTACCTGCACGAGGTGCGGGGCGAGCGCGGCGGCGTGGCGCGCAACCTCGCGACGACGCACCGCCTCGACCGGCTCGCCGACCACTTCGGCGAGGAGCACGTCGAGGTGAAGGTCGGCTTCAAGCACGTCACCGCCGGCATGGACAGGATCGGCGCGGTGCTCGGCGGCGAGTCGTCAGGCGGCCTGACAATCCGCGGCTGGCTGCTCGGCAAGGACGGCATCTTCGCGTGCGCCCTGGTCGTCGAGATGCTCGCCCGCACCGGCAAGACGATCTCGCAGCTGCGCGCGGCGATCGACGAGATCACCGGCCACCTCGTGATGCTCGATGACGCCGTCCCCGCCACGCCGGAGATGCGCGTCGCGGTCCCCCGCCGGCTCGAGGCGACCCCGCTGACCCACATCGGCCCGTACCCGGTCGTCAGCGTCTCCCACCTCGACGGCACCAAGATCCTGCTGGCGAACGACAACTGGGCGCTGCTCCGGTTCTCCGGCACCGAGCCCCTGCTGCGGATGACCGTCGAGGCGGACTCCGAGGCGAAGGCCCTCGAGATGCTCGACTGGCTGCGCGGCTTCGCGACCGCCGGCTCCTGACCCCCTTCCGTCCCGACGATCGACGAGGATCCATGCGCTACGGCCACTTCTCCGGCGACGAGTACGTCGTCGACCGCCCCGACGTCCCGGTCTCCTGGACCAACTACCTGGGCGGCAAGGACTTCTGCACGGTCATCTCCCACAACGGCGGCGGGTACTCGTACTACAAGTCCGCGCAGTCCGGGCGCATCACGCGGTTCCGTCAGAACGGCGTCCCGCTCGACCGGCCGGGCAAGTACGTCTACCTGCGGGACGACGACGACTTCTGGTCGGTCTCGTGGCAGCCGGTGGGCAAGCCGTTCCTCTCCGACCCCGACCAGCCGGTGCCCGACGACGGCAGCGCGGGCCGGTGGACCACGCGCCACGGCCTCGGCTACACCACCTTCGAGGCCTCCTACCGCGGCATCGACGCGTCGCAGACCGTCTTCGTCCCGCTGGACGACGACTGCGAGGTCTGGGACGTCCGCCTGACCAACACGACCTCGCACACGCGCACGCTCACCGTCACCGGGTACGTCGAGTTCTCGTTCCACACCATCACGGTCGACAACGAGAACCTGCAGATGTCCCTGTACTCGCAGGGTGCCACGTACGCCGACGGCATCGTCGAGTGCGACGCGTACTACGAGCCGTGGACCTTCCACTACTTCGCCTCGTCGGGCACCCCGGACTCGTTCGACGCGATGCGCGACGACTTCGTCGGGCCCTACCGCGACGAGCGCAACCCGCTCGCCGTCGAGCGCGGCACCGGCTCCGGGTCTCAAGGCACCACGCAGAACCACTGCGGCGCGCTGCTGCACCAGGTCACGCTCGCGCCCGGCGAGACCGCGCGGCTGGCGTTCGTCCTGGGCTACGGCTCGCGGGACGCCGCGGGACGCGCGATGAAGGCCAAGTACTCGTCGTCGGCCACGGTCGACGACGAGCGGGCACGCCTCGCGGCGCACTGGCGCGACAAGCAGGACCGGCTGCGGATCGCCACTCCGCACGAGGCCATGAACACCCTCATCAACACGTGGACCCTGCTGCAGGCGGAGACGTGCGTGGTGTGGTCGCGGTTCGCGTCGTTCGTCGAGGTCGGCGGGCGCAGCGGGCTCGGCTACCGCGACACCGCGCAGGACTGCATGTCGGTGATCCACTCCAACCCGGCGGCGTCGCTCCGGCGCATCACGCAGCTGCTGCGCGCGCAGACCGAGGCCGGATACGGGCTGCACCTGTTCAACCCCGACGACTTCGACCCCGACGCGCCCACGCCGCCGAACATCCCGTCGCCGACGATCGTCCCCCGCAAGTCCCGCGACAGCCTGATCCACGGGCTGGAGGACACCTGCTCCGACGACCACCTGTGGCTGGTGCCGACGGTGATCGAGTACGTCAAGGAGACCGGCGACGCCGGCTTCCTCTCGCGTGAGGTGACGTTCGCGGAGGGCTCGTCGGGCACGGTGTACGAGCACCTTCGGCGCGCGCTGGAGTTCACGTCCGAGCAGGTGGGCGCCAACGGCGTCGCGCTCGGGCTGCGCGCCGACTGGAACGACGGCATCAACCTCGGGGGCGGCGAGACCGCGCTGGTGACGTTCCTGCACGCGTGGGCGATCCGGGCGTTCCTCGAGGTGGCGCAGGAGTCGGACCGGTCTCGGTGGGAGAACGAGCTGGCCCGGCTCGAGAAGGTCGCGGACTCCCAGCTCTGGGACGGCCAGTGGTGGCGCCGTGGCATCACGCGGGCCGGCGTGACGATCGGCTCGGCCGCGAACGCCGAGGGGAAGATCTTCCTCGAGCACCAGGCGTGGCCGGTGATCGGCGGCATCACCACCCGCGAGCGCGGCATCGCCTCGATGGACGCGATCCACTCGCTCCTGGCGTCCCCCTACGGCAACCACCTCAACTGGCCGTCGTTCACGCACGTCGACGACACTGTCGGGTTCCTCACCCGCGTCTACCCCGGGATCAAGGAGAACGGCGCGATCTTCAGCCACCCGAACGCGTGGCCGATCATCGCCGAGGCGCTGCTGGGACGCGGGGACGAGGCCGTCGCGTTCTACGACGCGATCTGCCCGTACCTGCAGAACGACATGATCGAGACCCGGCAGGCCGAGCCCTACGCATACTGCCAGTTCATCTACGGCCGCGACCACGCCCGCTACGGGCTGGCGCAGAACCCGTGGCTCACCGGCACCGCGGGGTGGATGTACACGGCGGTGACCAAGTACGTCCTGGGCATCCGGCCGTCGCTCGACGGGCTCGTGGTCGACCCCTCGATCCCCCACGACTGGGACGGGTTCACCGTGCAGCGCGTGTGGCGGGGGGCGACGTACCTCGTCGAGGTGCAGAACCCCTCGCACGTCTCGCACGGGGTCGCCTCGGTCGTCGTGGACGGCACGCCGCTGGCCGCGGACTCGCTCGTGCCGGTCGCCCCGGAGGGCTCGACCGTCCACGTCACCGTCACCCTCGGCTGATCCCCGGCAGAATCGGGGTATGCCGCCGATCCAGCTGACCGCCGTCGCACCGCACGGGACGTTCTCGCTCGCGGTGCACGGCGGCGCCGGGCCGTTGCGCGACGGCCCGGACCGCGCCGCGGCCCAGGCGGAGGGCCTCCGGCTGGCGCTGACGGTCGGCCAGGCGGTGCTCACAGCGCACGGCGCCGCGCTCGACGCCGTGTGCGCGGCGGTCGCCATCCTCGAGGACGACGAGGCATTCAACGCCGGCCGCGGCGCGGCGCTCACGGTGGCGGGCACCGCCGAGCTCGACGCCTGCGTGTGCGACGGCTCAACGGGCCGCGCCGGCGCGGTCGCCGCGAGTCACTTCGCGCGCCACCCCGTGCTGGCGGCGCGAACGGTGATGGAGCGCACGCCCCACGTGCTGCTCGCCTCCCCGACGCCCGAGTGGCTCGACGCGCATCACCTCGAGCGCGTCGATCGCGACTGGTTCATCACGCCCGCACGCGTCGCATCCCTCGAGGAGCGGCTGCGCGAGACGAGCGACCCGGCGGTGGGCCACGGCACGGTGGGCGCCGTGGCCAGGGACTCGGAGGGCCGCCTCGCCGCGGCGACCTCCACGGGCGGCGTCACCGGTCAGTGGGTCGGCCGCGTGGGCGACACCCCGGTCGTCGGCGCGGGGACGTGGGCCGACGGGCGCGTCGCGGTGTCCGGCACGGGCATCGGCGAGTACTTCCTGCGCGCTGCGCTGGCGCACGACGTCGCGGCGCGCGTGCGCTGGACGGGCGCAGCGCTGGCCGACGCGGTCCGCGACGCGATCGCCGAGGATCTCGTCGTCCCCCAAGGCGACGGCGGAGTCATCGCAGCGGGCGCGGACGGTGCGCTCGTGCTGGCGTACTGCTCGGAGCGGATGCTCCGGGGCTACCTCGGCCCCGAGGGGCCGGTCGTCGTCGCCTGACTCGGGCCGTTCAGTGTCCGCGGATGACGCGCACGACGATGACGACCGCGGCGACCACGACGACGGTGATCACCCACCCCTGCCACGTCTGCGGGGTGAATCCCCAGCCGTACTGCTTCGGCCGGAACCAGGGCTTCGCCACGAACGTCCTCTCGTCGCGCCGCGCGCTCCGCGGCGGCGTCACTGTAGCGACGACGCCTGTGGCCTCACGCTTCCGCGATGACGACGGCGGCGGCGATGCCCGCGTCGTGCGAGATCGACAGGTGGAACCGCGCCACGCCCAGCTCGTCGGCCCGCGCCTTGACGGTCCCTTCGATGTGGAGCTCCGGCGGACGCCCGCCGGAGGCCGGCACCCACGCGTCGTGCCACAGCATCCCGCCGGGCGACGCGAGCGCCTTGGCCAGGGCCTCCTTGACGGCGAACCGCGCGGCGAGCGACGCCGGCGGCAGCTCGCGCTCCACCTCCGTGAAGAGGCGCGTTCGCAGCGCCGGCGTCCGCTCGAGCGCCTCAACGAACCGCGCGACATCGACGACGTCCACACCCACCCCGACGATCACGACGGCTCCTCAGTCCAGGCCCATGACAAGACGCAACGCATCGTCGACCGCCTCGAGCTCGGCCGCCTCGAGCCGCCCCGCGAAGTCCCCGAGGCGGACCTCCGGATCAACGGCCGTGGTCTGCTCGACGAGCACCCGCGTCCGCTCACCGGCGATCTCGACCTCCGGGCGAAACGACGACGCGGCGCGCTTGGTCGACGTCGGCGCGACCAGCCAGGTCGACACCAGCACGTCGTCCGACTGCACCACGACGGCGTACCTCATGCCCAGCTGTTCGTGACCCCGGGCGTCTCGCGGCGCGCACAGCCGGTAGACGTCACCACGCACTGAGCTTTGCCATCTCGGCCGCCATCGCCTTCGCGGCGGCCCGCTCGGCCGGGTCATCGCGCAGCGCGACGCTTTCCTCGCGCAGGCGTGCGCGGCGGTGCGCCTTCTCCAGCTCGAGGATCGCCGTCCGGACGATCTCCGACCTGCTCTGACCCGGGTTCTCGGCGAGCAGGTTCTCGAGCGCACGCTCCACTGCCGAGTCGGTGCGGATCGTCATCGCCGTCATGTGACGAAGCGTATGACGATCCGTCATACGCCTCAATGCTCGTCGAGCAGGTGCCGCCAGCGGAACCACTTCGCCTCGAGGGCCTCGTCGAGGTCGACCCCGAACCGCTCCGCGATGAGCATCAGATGGGCCAGCACGTCCGCGAGCTCGTCGCGGAACGCCTCGTCGGACCCCTCGGAGCGGGATCGGCCGGCGCGGGCGAGATACGCCTGCGTCAGCTCGCCGACCTCCTCGGTCAGCTTGAGGAACAGCCAGTCGTCGGTGCGCTCCACGCCGAACCGCCGCGCGTAGACGCGGCTGATGGCCTCGACGTCCGCCTGCGCGGCCCGGAGCTCCACCGGAGCTACTCGACCGTGACGGACTTCGCGAGGTTGCGGGGCTGGTCGACGTCCAGCCCCTTCGCCGCCGCGAGCTCGCACGCGAAGATCTGCAGCGGCACCACGGCGACCAGCGGCGCGAGCAGCGTCGGGGTCTGCGGCACCGAGAACACCTCGTCCGCGTACGGCAGCACCGCCTCGTCACCATCCTCCGCGATGACGAGCGTGCGGGCGCCGCGCGCCCGGATCTCCTGGATGTTCGAGACGACCTTGGAGTGCAGCACGTCGCGGCCGCGCGGCGAGGGCACGACGACGAACACGGGCTGCCCCGGCTCGACCAGCGCGATCGGTCCGTGCTTGAGCTCCCCGGCGGGGAAGCCCTCGGCGTGGATGTACGCGAGCTCCTTGAGCTTGAGCGCGCCCTCCATCGCGACCGGATACCCGACGTGGCGGCCGAGGAACAGCACGGTCGGCGTGTCCGCCATGAACCGGGCGACCTCGCGGATGCGCCCCGAGCGGTCCAGCACCTGCTGGATCTTGCCCGGCAGCGCGCGCAGCTCGTCGAGGATCGCGGCGACCTCGTCGTGGAACATGTTGCCGCGCAGCTCGGCGAGGTAGAGCCCGAGCAGGTAGGCCGCGGTGATCTGGGCGAGGAACGCCTTGGTCGAGGCGACGGCGATCTCCGGCCCGGCGTGCGTGTAGAGCACGGCGTCGGACTCGCGCGGGATCGTCGACCCGTGCGTGTTGACGATGGCCAGCACGCGCGAGCCCTGCTCCTGCGCGTGACGCACCGCCATGAGCGTGTCCATCGTCTCCCCCGACTGGGAGATGGCGACGACCAGCGTCTTCTCGTCGACCACCGGGTCGCGGTACCGGAACTCGTGCGCCAGCTCGACCTCGACCGGGATGCGGCACCAGTGCTCGATCGCGTACTTGGCGACGTGCCCGGCGTAGGCGGCGGTGCCGCAGGCCACGACGACGATCTTGTCGACCGCGCGCAGCACGGACTCGGGGATGCGGATCTCGTCGAGCGTCAGCTTGCCGGCGCGGTCCGTGCGGCCGAGCAGCGTGTCCGCGACCGCCTGCGGCTCGTCGTGGATCTCTTTGTCCATGAAGGAGCGGAAGCCGCCCTTCTCGGCGGCCTTGGCGTCCCAGTCGACGACATACCGGCGGGCCTGCGCGGGGTTGCCGTCGAAGTCCGTCACCGCGACGTCGTCCGCGGTGATGGTGACCACCTGGTCCTGGCCGAGCTCCATGGCGTCGTGCGTGTGCGCGATGAACGCCGCGACGTCGGAACCGAGGAAGTTCTCGCCCTTGCCGAGCCCGACGACCAGCGGCGAGTCGTGGCGAGCGCCGACGACGACGCCCGGCTCGTCCGCGTGCACGGCCAGCAGGGTGAACGTGCCCTCGAGCCGCTGGGCCACGCGTTGCATCGCGGCGGTCAGGTCGCCGGTCTCGTCGTACGTCTTCGCCAAGAGGTGGGCGACGACCTCGGTGTCCGTCTGCGAGGTGAACGCCACGCCGTCGGCGGCCAGCTCGTCGCGCAGCTCGGCGAAGTTCTCGACGATGCCGTTGTGGATCAGGGCGAGGCGGCCCGAGACGTGCGGGTGCGCGTTCGCGTCCGTGGGCCCGCCGTGCGTCGCCCACCGCGTGTGACCGAGCGCGGCCGTGGCCGCCGGGAGCGGGTTGGCGTCGAGCTCCTCGACGAGGTTGGCGAGCTTGCCGGCCTTCTTCGCGGTCGCCAGCGGTGCCCCGGGCGCGACGAGCGCGACGCCCGCGGAGTCGTACCCGCGGTACTCGAGGCGCCGCAGCCCCTCGATCGCAACTTCGAGCGGCCTGCCTGACGGCGTGGCGCTCCCGACGTACCCGACGATCCCGCACATGGCGACCAGGGTAACTGGGCCAGGTCGGGGGGCCCTCGTCACCCGTGGGAGGATCTCACCGTGCAGCCCGCACCCGCACCGTCGCCGTACGTCGACCTGGACCGAGCGGCGTGGGTGCGTCTGGCGGAGTCGACGCCGCTCCCCTTCACCGAGGACGACGTCGAGCGCCTGCGCGGACTCGGCGACCCGATCGACCTGCCCGAGGCCGACGCCGTGTACCGGCCGCTGACAAGGCTCCTCGACCTGCACGTGCAGGCGACGCGCGGCCTGCACCAGGCCGCGACGACGTTCCTGCGCGAGCAGCCGGACCCGACTCCGTTCGTCATCGGCGTCGCCGGCTCGGTCGCCGTCGGCAAGTCGACCGTCGCCCGGCTGCTGCGCGAGCTGATCGCCCGCTGGCCCACCACGCCGCACGTCGAGCTCGTCACCACCGACGGCTTCCTCTACCCCAACGCCGAACTCGAGCGGCGCGGGCTGATGGAGCGCAAGGGCTTCCCCGAGTCCTACGACCGGCGATCGCTGCTGCGGTTCGTCCAGGAGGTCAAGGCGGGCAACGCCGAGGTGACCGCGCCGGTCTACTCGCACCTCACCTACGACATCGTCCCTGACCGCCGAATCGTGGTGCGCCGCCCGGACGTGCTCATCGTCGAGGGCCTCAACGTGCTCCAGCCGGCGCGCGTGACCGCCCAGGGCCGCTCCAGCCTGGCGGTGAGCGACTTCTTCGACTTCTCGATCTACGTCGACGCCCGGGAGCGCGACGTGCGGCGGTGGTACATCGACCGGTTCCTGGGGCTACGGTCGACCGCGTTCGCGCAGCCGCAGTCGTACTTCCACCGGTATGCGGCGCTGTCCGACAAGGAGGCCACGGCCGTCGCGGGCGACATCTGGGACTCGATCAACGCGCCCAACCTCGAGCAGAACATCCGCCCGACGCGGGGCCGGGCGACCCTCGTGCTCACCAAGGGCGCGGACCACTCCGTCCAGCGGGTACGGCTGCGCAAGCTCTAGGAGCGCGCCGGGGTCACCAGCTGCACCGGGTGGTCGACCTCGCCCGTGGCCGGGAGCCGGTCGACCGCGGATCGCACCGCGGCATCCAGGCCGCCGCAGGCGTCGGGGACGAGGTGCGGCAGCACCGCACGGTCCATAGCGTCGAGGAGCCAGAGCACCAGCCGCGGGTCGCCGGGGGCGCACGACGAGGCCGGTGCCGGCGCGCTGGCGCCGGCGGAGCGCGTCAGCGCCGCGACGACGGCCGAGACGTCGGCCGCCGAACCCTCGCGCGAGGTGGCGGTGACGGCGGTCCAGCTGCCGGCACTGTCGCGCATCTGCCCGCCGACCTGGCACACCAGCACGCTCGTCGGGACGAAGCCGTCGGGGACGCGGCCGGCCGCGGGCGCGGCCGTGTGCGTCGCCGTCGCCGCCAGGCTCGGGTCCAGCGTCAGCCCCAGCTGGTCGAGCACCTGCGGGGCGAGGCAGTCGGCCCCGGACGCGACGACGGCCGCAGGGATCGGTGCCCCGGAGGCACCGGCGTTGCTGCAGGCGGCGAGCTCCGTGACCACTGCGAGCGCCGCGACGACCCAGGCGACGGCGGGACGCGCGGGAACGCGTGACGCGCCCGTGCGCACGCGGCCCGAACCCATCGCCACTCCTCGTCAGGGCACGCCGAACCAGACCCTCGAGGGGGCCACGCGGTGTGCGGGGAGGACCGCCGTCGTCGTCGGCCCACTCGAGGGTAGGTGGGCTCACCCGCCCGGGTGATGGGGTGACACCGGATCGTTAGCGGGCGTGCCCGGATCGTTAGCGCAGGCGGGGCGATCGTGAGCGGGACGTGACCTACTTGGTGGCGGGCCGCTCGTCGGGTGGCAGCGGCGCGGCCTCGTCGTGCGCCACGCCGTCCTCGGCGGACGCCCCGGCCTTCGGCCCGCGCGCCCAGCGGCTGAGCACCGTGTCCACGAGGAGGCCGATGACGAGCCCGCCGATCACGCCGACGACGATGGCGACGACGGGGTGCGCCTGGAGCACGCGCCCCGCGGTGACGCCGATCGCGGTCGCGTACAGGGCCCAGGTGATCGACGCGATGATGTCCAGCCCGACGAACTTCCGCCGCCGGTAGTGCAGGGCCCCCGCGGTCATGTTCACCGCGACCCGCCCGACAGGGATGTACCGCCCGGCGATGATGAACGAGGCGCCCCGCTCGTGGAGGGCACGGTCCGCCCAGTCGAGAGCGCTCTGCGCCTTGGCGCTGCGGAAGATGCGCAGCCGGCGCACGTCGACGCGGCTGCCGATCGTGTAGGCGATCTGGTCGCCGGTGAAGGCCCCGGCGGCGGCGACGAGGATCACGAGCAGCAGAGACGGCTTGCCGTTCGCCGCGGACAGCGAGGCCAGCGCGATGACGAGCGACTCGCTGGGGATCGGCGGGAAGAACCCGTCGACGGCTGCGAACAGGTACAGGACGAGGAAGATCATCGGCGACTCGGCCAGCCCCAGCGCCCACGCCTCCACGACCGGTCCCCCAGTTCCCGGCACCCCCCGCAGGCGCCACCCGTCCACGCTACGGGTCGGCCGGAGCCCGCGGAACGGTCCCGCGAGGGATTCAGGGGTGGATCAGGGGAAGATCAGGGCGGCTCACCGACGGGCGAAGAGCTCGACGAACCGGCCGAGGAAGTTCGGCGGCTCCTGGATGCCCGTGGCGCGGGCCGCGGCGATCACCTCGTCCAGCTCCTCGGACCGGAAGTAGCCTTCGTTGCGGTAGATCGTCACCCGTGAGATGAGGCCGTCGAGGTCCAGCTCGGGGTGGAACTGCGTCGCGTACACCCGGGTGCCGATGCGGAAGGCCTGGACGGGCGCGACGGCGGAGGTCGCGAGCGGCACGGCGTTCGCGGGGAGCGAGGCGATCGCCTCCTTGTGGCCGACGAAGGCGCCGAACGCCGGCGGCGCGATGCCGAGCACCGGATCGATGCGCCCCTCGTCGGTCAGCGTCACCTCGATGCCGCCGGCAGGCTCGCCGTAGGTGCGGTCGACGACCGCGCCGATGTGCGTGCCGAGCGTGCCGATGCCGTAGCAGGCGCCGAAGAACGGGAAGTCCGCGGGCACGACGAGGTCGAGCAGCCGCCGCAGGTCGCGCTCGATGCGCCGCTGGACCTCGGACTTCGTGTCCGCCGGGTCGCTCGACTGGTACGGCCCGCCGCCGAGCACGATCCCCGACCAGTCGTCGAGGTCGACGTCGACCAGCCGCTCGCGCTCCAGCCGGACGCGTCGCAGCGTCGACCGGTCGAGCCCGGTGAAGCGCAGCATCGCGGCGTACTCGTCGTCGGCGGCGCCGTCCTCGGGCCGGACGGCGAGGAAGAGGAAGGGACGCATCGGCGCCAGCGTACGGGTGCTTCGCAGCATCCGGCGTGCTCAGGGCAGGTTCAGGGTCGGACCAGGGCATCAACCGATGTCCACCGGCCGCGCTCGTGACGAGGATCACAACCGTCAGCCACACGCCACGTTCGTCTGGAGCACTCCACCATGGCCCGCCGCGCCCTGCTCGTGCCCTTCGCCGTCCTGGCCGCCGCCGCACTCGCCGCCTGCTCGGTCTACGTCGACACGCACGGACCCGACCCCGACCGGGGCCCGGTCAAGACCCAGGAGCGAACCGTCTCGGCCGTGGACACGCTCGACTTCCGGACGAGCGGCGACCTCACGCTCCACGTCGGCGAGCCGGCGCTCACCGTCACCGGCGGCGAGAACGTGCTCGCCGACCTCACCACGCAGGTCCAGGGCGGCACGCTCGTCATCGACCTGGCCAACCGGTGGCACGACCCGGGTCGCCTCACCTACGACCTCACGCTGCCGTCGCTGTCCTCGATCGACCTCGCCGGCTCCGGCCAGATCACGGGCGACGTCGCCGGCACGGGCGACTCGGCGCTCGCCCTCGGCGGCTCGGGCCGCGTCGACCTGTCGTCGATCGACGCCGCCGCGCTGCAGGTGACCGTCGACGGGTCGGGCGAGGTCGCCGTCGGGAGGGTGACCGCGGCGGGCACCGTCGTGCGCATCGCCGGCTCGGGGCACGTCCAGCTCGCCGGCACGACGGGCACGCTCGACGTCGCCATCCCCGGCAGCGGCGCGGCCGAGGTCAGCGGCCTCGAGGCGCGCGACGCCACGGTGAGCATCGGCGGCTCGGGGGCGGCGCGCGTCAACGCCACGGGGACGCTCGATGCGTCGATCGCCGGGTCCGGCGCGATCACGTACCGCGGCGACCCGCAGCTGACGTCGCACATCAGCGGGTCGGGCGCGATCGTCCGCGGCTGATCAGCCGAGGGTCGCGGTCAGCGTCCTCAGGTCGGCCTTGTCGACGTAGAGCGTGCCGGCCAGGTGGTCGGTCTCGTGCTGGACGATCCGCGCCGGCCACCCGGCGAGCTCCTCGTCGAGCGCCACGCCGTTCTCGTCGTGCCCGACGAGGCGCACGCGGCGGTGCCGCGCGACCACCGCCGCGTAGCCGGGCACCGACAGGCAGCCCTCGTCGAATGCCGCGAGCTCGTCGCCCACGGCCTCGTACCTCGGATTGACCAGTACCCGGAACGGCACGGGCTCGCGCTCGCGCGACTCGTCGGCCAGCGGGTCCTCGACGACGGCGAGGGCCAGCGGCAGCCCGATCTGCGGGGCCGCGAGCCCGACGCCCGGGGCGGCGCGGACCGTGCGGTGCATCACCTCGAGCAGCGCCGCGAGGTCGTCGCCGCCCAGCTGCCCGTCGAACGGCACGGCCGGCGCCCGCAGCACGGGGTTGCCGGCGCGCACGACCGGGACGATGCCGCGCGGGTCCT
>Ga0207857_1000231_pt1 | contig 16213 bp, 10 predicted proteins | sample LuqExpMetageno22_FD_187780 | JGI IMG/M metagenome (GOLD analysis project Ga0207857, IMG submission 187780) | Tropical forest soil microbial communities from Luquillo Experimental Forest, Puerto Rico - Sample 22 (SPAdes) | ecosystem: Environmental > Terrestrial > Soil > Tropical forest ... | reverse complement strand
CCCAGGCCTGCGCCTCGCACACGGCCTCCAGCAACGCCTTCGTTCGCGCGGCGTTGTCTTTCTGGATGGCTACCCGGTGGAACGTCTGCAACTAGAGCGCGGCCTCTGCACCGGCCTGCACATCGCGTCGCCCGGACGCGGTTTTCGCGTTGCAGGTGAATGCGTGGTGCTGGCCTCCAGTTCCGCATTGCATCGTCTGCTGGAAGGGCCTGTCAACCTCGATCTGCATCATCGGCCGCTCCATCCCAACGGTTCTCCACATGCGACCAATCTGTTTGCCGCCTGCCTGCCCGGCTCGCATCCGAGCGAGTTGCGCGGCCTGGCCAGCCGCATTGTTGCCGGACATCGTGCCGCCCTGGCCGCATGGGCAGAGAGGGGAGCCTATGCCGCACACTAACTTTGATCTGGACAACTGCCTGAAGTGCTCGGTATGCAACACCGCCTGCCCGGTGTATGCCGCGCATCCCGATTATCCGGGACCGAAGCATCTGGGGCCAGAACTGGAACGCATGCGCATGGAAGGTATCGATGCCGGCGTGGACGCAGTGGAGTACTGCCTGGGCTGCCACCGCTGCGATCTCGCCTGTCCGCACCAGGTGGGCGTGAGTGAGATGATTGCGCGCGCCAAAGCCACCCAGCGCAAGCCTGTAATGCGCGCATTGCGCGATTGGTGGTTTGCCCGGCCCGGCCTGCTCGGCGAGTTGCTCTCCATTCTGCCGCCGGTGACGAATTTCTTCTTGCAACTGGCTCCCGTCCGCCTGCTGATGGAGCGGCTCATGCGCATCACCGCGCGCCGCAGTTTTCCTGCCTATGCTCATCCCCGGCGCTTATCAGGTATCGGGCGAGCTGGCGAACGTGCGCTCTTTTTCCCCGGCTGTTTTCTCACTTACAACCGGCCGGACCTGCTGGAAAAAATCCTGGTTCTGCTGGCAGCCAACGGCATAACGGCAGAGGTAGCCAGTAGCGGTTGCTGTGGTGTTCCAGCAGTAGCCAATGGCAATCTGGCCGAGGCCCGGCATCGTGCGCAAGCTACGATGAAGTCCCTGCGCAACGCTGTGCAGGCAGGCATTCCTGTACTGACCTCCTGCGCTAGTTGTGGTCATCAACTGAAGAGCGGCTTTGGCGGCTTGCTGACCGGCAGCGCTGCGGCGAGCGAACTGGCCGCGCACACCTGGGACCTGGGTGAGTTTCTTGCGGAACGCGCGCAGCAAGGTCTGTTCAACACCAACTTCTTCACCCTGGATCATCGTGTGGCCTACCACGCACCTTGCCACTTGAACTCGCAGGGCATTGGCCGCCCATGGCTGCAGTTGCTGGCGCGCATTCCCGGCGTCACCGTCACAGACCTGAACGCAGGCTGCTGCGGCATGTCCGGCACCTACGGATTCAAGCAGGAGAAGTACAACGTGTCGATGGCCGTGGGTGCGCCACTGTTCACGCGCATTGGCGAGCTCAAGCCGCAGCTTGTTGCCACCGAGTGCGCCACCTGCCAAATGCAGATTGAACACGGCACCAACGCCCGCGCCGTAACACCTATGGAGATTCTGCTGGAGGCTTACGACGGCAGGCCGTTCTAGGCACCTGCGGTGCGGCCAAGGCGCTTCGCGTTCTCTGGGGTGAGAATTTTCGTGGGGTCCGAAGACAGAGCCCAGCTCTGGTCTCGCGCTTAGTCGCGCACCTTAGCTGTGGAGGCGCGCACGATCATCTCGGCGGGAATGTGAATCTGCGCCACCGACTCCTGTCCGTTCATCAGCTTCACCAGGCTCTCCATGGCCAACTGTCCCATGCGGCGCATGGGCTGGCGAATGGTGGTCAGCGGCGGATTGGTGTAGCTGGCCAGGAACAGATCGTCGAAGCCCACCACGGAAAGATCTTCGGGAACGCGCAGTCCGCGCGCATGAATAGCGTGCAGTGCGCCCAGCGCGGTCATGTCGTTGTAGCAGCAGACGGCTGTGGGAGGCGCGCTCAAATCGAGCAACGCATTCATGGCGCACAGCGCCGCCTCCGGCTTGCCGTTGCCATGCGCAATCAGAGCATTGTCGCGTGCGATGCCAGCCTGCTCCAGAGCCTTCAGATAGCCGCCCATGCGCTCCGTATCCGACTGATAGCCGTTTTCGTCGCCGATGAATGCAATGCGGCGATGCCCCAGCCCGATCAGATGCTCGGTGAGCATGCGCGTGCCTTCCTCATTCTGAATCAGCACGGAGTGGGCCACGGAGCCGGGATGCTGATCGTTCACCAGCACAATCGGCACCATCATTTCGGTAAGCAGCGGCAGGTGCAAAGCGCCCACGCGCGAACTGGTCACAATGATGCCGTCCACGCGCTGCTCGGCAAAGGCCTGCACCACTTTCTTCTCGCGCTCGGGATTGGCCAGAGAGTCCGCCAAAAAAACGCAGTAGCCATTGTCGCTGGCCGCCTGCTCAATACCGGAAACCACTTCGCTGGTGAAAGGATCGGCAATGGTGGTTACCACCATGCCGATGGTGCGCGTACGCCGCGTCACCAGCCCGCGTGCCACGGCGCTGGGACGATAACCGGCTTCGCGCGCGATCTTGCGGATGTTCTCCGCCGTCTTCTGGTTCACCAGCGGCGAGTTCTGCAGGGCGCGCGAAACGGTAGGATGCGACACCTTGGCCAGCCGCGCAATGTCCTTGATCGAAGGCTTGCGCTGCGGGTTGCGTGGGGTGCTGGTCTGTTCCGTTTCTGCGGGCCGATGTTCGTCGTTGCCGTTCGTCACTGCTGGTGCGCTCCCGTGTTCTCTGCCTCAGTCTGCTGGAAGCCTGAGGTTAAGTCAATGGTAACGTGCAGCTTTGCCCTGCTCTGCAACAATTTCCCTTTTTCGCGCGGATCACGGCTGATCGGCCTCCTGCTTGCGCCCATGGTGTGGCGACACGCTCCAGGTGAGCGAGAGCAGCAGAATACCGGCAAAGACGCACACCATCACCGCACAGAGCGCTGTATTCCAGCCATAGCGCTCGGCCAGTACGCCAATCCCCTTGCCCTCGGCCACGCGCCCCAGATAGCCGAACATTCCGATGAATCCCGCAGCTGTACCCACTGCTTTTTTTGAAGTGAAGTCCAGCGCGCTCACCACCAGCAGCAACACCGTGGGATAGACAAAAAATCCAATGGCTGCAAACAGCACCATGTTCACCCACATCTGGCTGCCGGTATAGAGGAAGATGCCCGCATAGGCGAGCAGTACGGGAATCATGCACAGCAGGCTGATCATGCCGCGACGCCCACCCAGGCGGTCACTCAACCAGCCCACCAGGATGCTGCTGAAGATGGCCGAGAACTCGATGGCAGCCGTGCTCATGCCACCATCGCCCAGCGAGCCATGCTTGACCTCCTTGATGTACGTAGGTCCCCAGTCCAGCATGCTGTAGCGCGCAATGTAGGTGAAGAAATTGGCGCCCGCGAACAACCACACAAAGCGGCTCTTCAGGATGTAGTTCACCAGCAGTTCGCGCGTGCCCAGTTCGCGCTCGTTATCGGCGCAGGCCTGCATGCCCTTGGGATAGTCGTTGCGGTACTCCTCGATGGGCGGCAGCCCCACGGACTGCGGCGTATCGCGCAACCGTCCCATCAGGTATAGAGCGCATACCACTGCCAACGCGCCGGGCACGTAAAACGCTGAGCGCCAGCCCAGCATCTGGGTGCTGTAAGCCACCACCAGCCCGGTGATGCCGCCGCCCACATTCTGCGCCACATTCCAGAAGGCAAACTTGGTGCCCCGTTCGCCAATCGAGTACCAGTGGCCCAGCGAGCGGCCGCACGGCGCCCATCCCATGCTCTGCGCCAACCCGTTCAGCCCCCACAGAAACAAATGCATCGGATAGCTACTGGCGCTGGCAAAGGCAAAGTTGCACAGGGCAGTCAACAGCAAACCGAGCGGCATGAAGTAGCGCGGATTGGAACGGTCGCTCCATGTGCCCATCAAGAACTTGCCAAAGCCATAGGTAATGGCGGTGATGGCCAGAATGTCGCCGATCTGCCCTTTGCTGTAATGCAGATTTTCGGCAATCTCTTTCGAGACCACGGGCAGGTTGTTGCGCACCAGATAGAAAAGCGCGTAGCCGATGAAGGTGGATTCAAGAATCTGCCAGCGCAGGCGCGGATAGCGACGCTTGATTTCAGGCTCGGGAAGACGAGCCACATGCGGAGCGGGCTTGAGAAAAGGAAGGTTCCAGGACACAGGTTTCCTCACAGAACAACGGGCTGCACACAGGTGCGTGGGCAGTCAGCCGCGGCGATCTCTCTGCAGGATTCTCTGCGCACCGGATGACTGTTGAAAGGCACACCTAGTCTTGTTCGTAGAGGTAACCTTTGGCAAGTGTTTTGAACGATTCCAGATCGCGTTCTTCCCACGCTGCGTCGCGGCCCAGCTCGCGAGCCAGCAACGCAGACACCGCCGGAGCCGCTTCCAGAGCAGCACGGGCATCCAAAAACAGTGCGCGGGTACGGCGAGCCAACACGTCTTCCGTCGTACGCGCCTGCTCCATGCGCGCTGCCCACACCACCTCGCGCATCCGGAAGGGCAAGCGCGGATGCAGCAGTTCGTCCAGTTCTGGACGCTCCACGCCGAGTGCTTGCACGGCGGCAAGATCGCTGCCGTACACCCGCTCCCATGCGTTGGCCGGCTGAGCCGTTATCGGCCCAGCGCCATGCAGCTTCATGGTAGCTGTGGCGGACGTGGTATGCGCCAGACCCGCCACGTGCATGGCGCGATCAATAGCGTCCTCTCCCATGCGCCGATAGGTGGTCCACTTGCCCCCGGTGACCGTGATCAGTCCCGAAGGCGCTACCAGAATCGTGTGATCGCGTGAGAGCTTGCTGGTAGCCTGGCTGCCCTGCCGCACCAGCGGACGCAACCCCGACCAGATGCTCAGAATTTCGTCGGGCGCGGGCCGGCGGCCCAGATAGCGCTCAATGTGGTCGAGCAGGAATTGCTTCTCTTCCTGCATGGGGCGCGGTTCCACCACCGGCAACTCGGCTTCCACATCGGTTGTTCCCACCAGCGTGTGACCATGCCACGGAATGGCGAACAGCACACGGCCATCGGCGGTCTTGGGCACCATCAACGCATGGTCGCCGGGCAAATAGCTGGCCGGCAGCACCATGTGCGTTCCCTGACTCACGGAAAGCAGCGTTTGATCCGCGCTGCCTTGCAGGCGCAGTGTCTCCTCGGCGAACACACCGGTAGCGTTGATCACAGCCTTGGCCTGGATGCGGAAGCGCTCGCCGGTTTCGCGGTCGGTGGCATAAACACCCGCCACCCGCTTGTTCTCATCCATAAAGCCGATGGCTTCCATGTAGTTGAGCGCAACGCCGCCCAGATCGCTCAGCGTGCGCGCAAGCGCCATCGCATAGCGGGCATCGTCAAACTGGCCATCGTGGTAAAGAATGCCACCGCGAAGATCCTTCTCCACCACACCAGGTAGCTTCTGGCGGGTAGCCGCGGCGGAAAGCAACTGCGAGCTGCCCAGAGAAAGCCGCCCGCTCAGCCAGTCATACAGCTTCAGTCCAATACCGTAATAAGGCAGCAGAGCAAGACTGTAGGCGGGCACCACAAAACGCAAGTCATGGCACAGATGCGGAGCATTGCTGAGCATGCGGCCACGCTCCTGAAGCGCATCCAGCACCAGCCGCACATTCATCTGCTCCAGGTAGCGGACACCGCCATGCACCAGCTTGGTGGAACGGCTGCTGGTGCCTTTGGCAAAGTCGAGGCGCTCCACCAGCACGGTTTTATATCCACGCGATGCGGCCTCAACGGCTGCGCCCAAACCGGTGGCGCCGCCTCCAATCACCAGCACATCCCAAACCCTGGAGGAAAAGCGCAGTTGCGCCAGCTTGCTCTCTCTGTTTTCCATGATCGATCTCACCAAACGGCATCTTCTCCATGCTGTTGGAAAGGACAGGACTTCCCCGCATGGAGCGCTGCTCACTTCCATTGGATCGAAAAAGCCCCTTCACGATGCGGGATTATTTCAGATCCATCCCATCATCAGCACCAACAAAATGCGCCAGCCACAGAAGCGGCTGGCGCAGAGGAGGAGCGATGCAAACTTAGTAACTGACCTTCAAGCCGAATTGCAGCACACGCGGCTGGAAGGTTGAGGTGATCTGGCCGCCGCCGGTCGGTACACCGTTGGTCGAGCTAACAGAGGTGATCTGCCCCAGCGTGGCCGAAGCGCCGGTTCCCAGCGTCGAAGTGGTCGTACCCTGCGTGCCGCTGATCGTGCCCGGCAGGTACAGGTTCGTGTGGTTGAACAGGTTGTATGCCTCTGCACGGAACTCGATCTTGGCGTTCTTGATCGGCGTGTTGAACTTCTTCGCCAGGTCAAAGTCCAGATTGTAGTAAGCCGGCGTACGGCCCGGATTGCGAGCGGCAGTGCCGAACGGGCTCAGCACGTTGCCGGCCGCATCCTTGATCGGTTGCAGAATAAACGCGTTCAGGTTCACATAATTCACGTAGCCAGTGTTGGCCGCGCGGCTGCCTGTGCCCTTGGTCACCGGTACGCCCGGCACGCGGTACGGACGATACAGATTCGCACCGCGGTACGAAGCGGAGATCTGCGGGCTCACCGCCTGCGCCGAGTTCGGCGAGAAGGTGATGTTGAACGGCGTGCCGGCCTGCATGGTGTTGATGGCGCCGATCTGCCAGTCGCCCAGAATCGCGTTCAGCGCCGGGTTCGCGCTCGACAGGAAGCGGCGTCCACGGCCCACCGGGACCTCGTATACCAGGCTCGTCACGTTGGCCACCGGCAGGTTGTAGTCGGACTGGCCGTAATCCGCGTTGATATTGTTCGCGTCCTGCGCCGAGGGCGTGTTGCCTTCCAGCGAGGCCGAGGCGTTGTCCAGAGCATGTTCCCAGGTGAACGAGTTCAGCAGCGTCAGCCCGGCCACAAAGCGCTGTTCATACTTCACCTGCAGCGCGTTGAAGTTCGACATGAACTCGTTGCGCGCCTCGGTAATGTCGCTGGGCCAGTTGGCGAACGGCCGTGCAAAACCATTGGTCGGAACCTTCTGGTTGCCGTTCACAAAGCCTTCCAGTTTCACGCCGTGGTTGAAGACATAAGCCACGTCGAGCACCGTGTTCTTGTAGAGCTGCTGTTCCACGCTCAAGAAGGCGTTCTCAACGTAGCTGTCCTTCTTGTCTTTCCTGATCCAGGTGATGTTGTCGGTTGCCGGGTTGAAAGCCGTCACAAGGCCAGTCGGGAAGCCCTGATCGGCCGTCGCATAGCAGCTCGGCGTCGTCTTGCCGGTAGGGATGATCTGCGCCGGAAGCGGCGTGGAGCAGGCGTTGCTGGTGGTCGGCGTAATCTGCGGCACCACGGCGAACTGCGCCTGCGGAGCATTGATGCCCAGAATGTCGCCCGAACCGGCGCGCGTGTAGTGGATGTAACCCGTGCCGAATCCGCCCCGGACCACCGTCTTCGGCAGCACGTTGTAAGCAAAGCCGATGCGCGGCATGAAGTCCGCGAACACCGGATTGACCAGCGTCTTGCCGTAGACACCGCCAGCCGACACAGGTGTAATGCCGTTGCCCGCCGTTGCGCCCGGCGTCAGCGTCAGCACCGTCTGCGTGACCGGATCAAAGTTCGAGATGTTGTTGTTCTGCTCCGAGTAAGGCGAGCCGTACTCCCAGCGCAGACCAAGGTTCAGCGTCAGCTTCGGCGTCACCTTCCAGTCGTCCTGCGCATAGGCGCTGTCAATCGTCTGGCGCAGATGCGCGACGAAGTAATTCGCCTGCTGATACGAGCTGGTCAAGCCAAACAGAAAGTCGGCCCAGTAGGTGTCGGAGACCGTCGTGCCGGTCGAGCTGTAACCGCCGCCGAAGGTCAAACCGCCATAGAGCGGGTTATTGTCGTTCACAGCCATCCACACCTTCTCGTACTCATAGCCGAACTTGAGCGAGTGGTGGCCGCGCAGCCAGGTAAAGTTCACCTTCGGATCAAGCAGCGAAGGGTTCTGCCACTGCGGATTGGTCGACTGACGGCCGAAGCCGCTGAAGCCGGTAATGCCAATCGCCGGCAGGCCGCCAACGATGTCGCTCGAGGTGGGCAGTCCAGGGATGTTGAAGTTGGTTGCGCCAATCGACTTGGTCCACTTGCCGGCCTTGGTTCGCGACAGTCCCAGACGCACATCGAGCACCTTGTTCGGGCCCATCAGGTGCGTGTACCCCAGCGCCACCTGCTGATCCAGCACGCGAATCGTGCCGTTCGTTTGCCCATCGAGCGGCAGCGGAATCGTCGGGTTGTTCACGCCGGTTTCCTTGCGGTCGCTCACGCGCAGAAACCAGGAGTTGTTCGCGTCCTGGTGATAGTCGAGCCGCAAATCGCCCTTGTCGAACTTGTCGGTAAACGGAACTTCCTTCGCGTAGTCGTTCGACGCCAGGCCCGAGCTCGCAAGTCCCGACACCGGCAACTGGCTTGAGAACGTCTTGAAACTATTCACAATCTTCGCCGACAGCGGATTGATGGCCGTCGAGGGAATCGCCGTGTTCTTCGCATACGTCATACCGGTTAGCGGATTCTTCACATCCGTCACCAGAATGCCGTTCAGTTCGTTCTGCGTCGGCAGCGTCAGCGTGTAGAGCGGGCTCAGCGTCGCGCGCAGTCCTTCGTAGTCCACAAAGTAGAACAGCTTGTCCTTCAGAATCGGACCGCCGAAGTTCACGCCAAACTGGTTGCGATGCAGAATCGGCTTCTGGAACGGAACCAGATTGCCGGTATTGCCCACCAGCGTCGGCTTGAAGAACCCGGCCGCGTTCAGGTCCGTGTTGCGCACAAACTCATACAGCTTGGTGTGAAAGCTGTTGGTGCCGTTCGCCGTGGCCACGTTGATGGTTGCGCCCGACGCGCGGCCATACTCGGCGTTCTCGTTGTTCGTCACCACATTCCATTGCGCCACAGAGTCCGGCGGAACCGAGATGATCTGGTTATCGAAGCCCTGGTTCGATTCGCCGTAAGCGTTGTTGTCCATGCCGTCCAGCAGAAAGTTGTTGAACATGGAGCGCTGTCCGTTCACGTTGTACGCGCCCTGGCGAATCAGGCTGCTCACCGAGCTGGTGGTCGCGGCCGTTGGCGCCTGACGCGAACCCACCACCAGCGCCAGCAGATCGGAGTAGTTGCGGCCCACCAGCGGGAAGGCCTCGGTCTGGTAGCCGGTCACAGTCTGACCGCGCTCGCTCGATTCGGTATCGAGCTGCAACGCCACGTCCGTCACTTCCACAGTGGTCGCGTTCGCCTGGCCCACCTGCAACGTCAGCACAATGCGCAAACGCACGCCCACTGAAACCGTCACGTTGTTGGCCACTGATGTGCTGAAGCCCGCATGCGATGCGGTGATCTTGTAACTGCCCGTGCGCAGAGCGGGAATCTCATACTGACCCTGCTCGCCGGTCACGGTGGTAAAGGTGGCCCCGGTGTCCTTGTTGAGGACCGTCACCGTGGCGCCCTGCACCACGGCCCCTGTCGCGTCGTGAATCTCGCCGAGGACGCTGCCGGTGTCGTACTGCGCGTGCAACCTGGGGGCGGTGAAGATAAGCGCCACAGCCAGAGCCAACAGCGCGCCGAGCGAAGTGCGCATCCAGTTCCTTACGGTGCGCAGCTCCATCTTGCAAAAAGCAAATTGCATACTGCCTCCAATCCAGAACATTCCTACGCGTTGCCTGTTAAGGCGTGATAAAACCCAAAACCACCCCACAGGCAAAGATCCGCACCCGGCCTGCTTGCTCTGCGCAGGTCCGTTGGCATGCCGTAGGTTGTAGGGGTGGGGTCTCTCTGGTAGTCTCTCGCCGATGGAAGCTACTCGCCCGCCAAGAAGAGTGTCAAGAAAAAAGTAATGTTCTTCGCTTCTCCGGAGGGGGCCGGGCCGGGGCAACCCAGACTGCGCCAGAAGCCGCGTCCAAAAACACGCCTGCGTGGCACAAAAGATCCCTAGCTCAGGGCTTTTCTGGAAAGGATGAAGAGGAGATGGTGGACGCGGAAGGAATCGAACCTTCAACCTGTCGGTTAAGAGCCGAATGCTCTGCCAGTTGAGCTACGCGTCCACTCGGGGTGGAACTGAAACACCGGGCGGTGCTTCGCTCGTGCGGCGCAATTGACTCGCGCGCACTAGAAAAATATAGCACAAAGATGGCGGAATGCAAAAACTCGGGCGGACCCTCCATGGGAGGTCCCGCCCAAAGCCTTATTTCCTGCCATTGAACTCGTGCACGGCATCGAGCATGGCCACCAAATTGGCCACCGGCGTCTCAGCCTGCACATTGTGAATCGTATTGAAGACAAAGCCTCCGCCGGGCGCAAAAATCTCACAGCGCCGCAGCACCTGCTCGCGTACTTCCGCCGGCGTACCGAAGGGTAAAACCTTCTGCGTATCCACGCCACCGCCCCAGAACACAATCTTTTCGCCAAAGTTGGCCTTGAGCTGTTCGGGGGCCATGCCGGTGGCCGAACACTGCACCGGGTTGAGGATGTCGAAGCCCGCCTCAATCAGCGACGGAATAAACTTGGAAACCGCGCCGCACGAATGCTTGAAGCACTTCCAGCCCGTGTTCTGGTGGATCCAGTCGTTCACCCGCTTGTAATAAGGCTTGTAGAGGTTGTCGAAGGTGCGTACGGAACAGAACGACGAGGTCTGCGTACCGAAGTCCGTTCCGCAGATGTACGCCACCTGAATGTTCTCGCCCACCACGGCATAGATCTTGGCCAGGTTCTCCAACGCAATCTCGCATTGCCGGTCGAAGACCCGATGCACATACTCCTGCCGCGCGCTGGTGGCCATATACCACTCGGTCACGTCGCGGATGCCCTTGGGATGCTTCATCTGCGGCCCCGGCACCAGGGCGATATCGCCAAAAGCCGTACCACCCAGACTGGCCGTCACGCCACGGCCCGTAGCCGCGGCCTCCTCGGCCGTCTTTTTCAGGTAATCGAGATCCACCTGCGCAATGGGCCCGAACTCCTCGAGATTGTCCGCAGGATCCAGCTTCTCCTCGACAATCGGCTCCTGACGGATGACGCAATCAAAGAAGTATCCACCCTTGGGCATGCGGCCGCTGGCCGGAACCGTCCTGTCGCCTTCGGGAAAGATCAGCGTGTCGCCATTGGCATCGGTTGTGGTGTTGAAGTCCTTGGGAACCAGCACCTCAAGCCCGTTCAGCACAAAGGGCTTCCACTCTCCCAGAGGAAAGCCGAACATGGTGCCGCGGCCAAACACCGACGTGGTGTCGATGCCCATGGCATCCTTCAGATCCTCGTCCAGCCAGCCCAGCATCTGGAAGGGTTCATGCACCTTCACCGGACGCTTCTCCAGGCCGTAATAGTCGCGCAGTTCCGCCACGCAGCTCACGTGAATGCCGCTGGTGGGCATACCACCAAAATCGATGGGCACACGGTCCGGCTGCTGGTGATTCAAGGTCTTCGTCAGCCGCTCACGGCAGGATACATTGTTCGATGCGGTCATTGTGTCGTTCCTTCAGCAATCTTCTTCAGGTGTGGGTCTCTCGCTCTCAGGCCGCAAATACGCGGGGCCTGGAGCACACGGTTATCCTTCTGCGCGCAGTGCGGCCGTCGCCCCGCAGGTGCCGTTGAACTGATGCACGGCGTCGAGCATGGCCACCACGTTCTCTACCGGCGTTTGGGCCTGAATGTTGTGAATGGTGTTGAACACAAACCCTCCGCCCGGAGCAAAGATTTCGCAACGGCTGAGCACCTGCTCGCGCACCTCGGCCGGCGTGCCAAAGGGCAACACCTTCTGCGTATCCACGCCGCCACCCCAGAACACAATCCGGTCGCCGAAATTCTTCTTCAATTCCACCGGATCCATCCCCGTAGCCGAGCATTGCACCGGGTTCAGAATGTCGAAGCCCGACTCAATCAGCGACGGAATAAACTTGGAGACCGCGCCGCACGAGTGCTTGAAGGTCTTCCACGTGGTGTGCTGGTGGATCCAATCGTTCACCAGCTTGTAGTAGGGCATCCACAGCGCGTTGAAGGTGCGCACCGAACAGAACGAGGAGGTCTGCGTGCCAAAGTCGGTGCCGCAGATGTTCACCACCTGCACGCGGTCGCCGACAGCCGCATAAATGCGGGCCAAGTTCTTGAGCGCGATCTCCGCTTGCAGTTCGAAAACCTTGTGCACGTACTCCGGACGGCTGGCCGTGGCCATGTACCACTCACTGATGGAGCGAATGCCCTTGGGATTGGGCAGCGAGGGAGCGGGCACCAGAGCGATATCGCCAAAGGCCGTGCCGCCAAAACTCGCGCTCACGCCCAGACCGGTCGCCTGCGCCTCGTCGGCCACCTTCACCAGAAACGCCAAGTCGGCATCGGAGATGGGCCCGTACTCTTCCACGTTGTCTTCGGGACGCAGATTGTCTTCGTCGATCGGTCCCTGCCGCTCAATGCAATCGAAGAAGAAACCGCCTTTGGGCATGCGCGCGCTCGGAGCAAGCGACGTTTCGCCCAGCGGATAGGCAAGCGTGTCGCCGTTGGCGTCGAAGGTGGTGTTGAAGCTGGCGGGAACCAAAATTTCCAGGCCATTCAGCTCCCACGTTTTCCACTCGTCGGTGGCTACGCCGTAGCGGGTGCCGCGCTTGAAGATGCCCACCACATCCACGCCCATGGCCTGACGCAAATCGTCTTCCACATAGCCCAGCATCTGCCCCGGCTCATGCACCTTCACCGGGCGCTTCTCCAGCCCGTAGTAATCGCGCAAAGCCGCGACCACGCTCACATGAATGCCGGTCACGGACGTACTGCCAAAGTCGATGGGAATACGCGACGGCTGGCGGTGGTTGAGGGTTTCAGTCAGAATGCTGCGGCCGCTGCTGGTTTCCATGGAGAACCTCGTCAATCGATTCCCGCGCTGGCCGCCGCTTGACCCAGAGCGGTTTCAGGATAGAGATACCCCATGCGATTGCTTCCGATGTCGCCCCTCCTTGGGGTCGGGTCGACTGGGCAGCTTCACTTCGTGGATAAAGCAATCCTGAAACCGCTTGAGCTGCAAACTTCCAGCGCGCGCACTCCTCCCGGCCTCAGACGCGAAAACCGGTGTGCGGAAAATTCTGCTGGAAAGTGTAGCAGCGGGTGCCGGGCTTGGCGACAAGGTGCAAGCCGAAGGCGTCCGGCCTATGCGGAAAGAGCGGCGTTGGCGGAGTTAACGAAACAGGAGCCGCTCACCGCAGCGTTCCTGGTTCCGCATCGTAGAACCTGGCAAAATTCCCCGCCACAGCATCACTCTGCCTCGCGCCCTTCTTCCTCGGCTGGCGCCAGGGCCAGCGGCATGGCGTCGTCGCCGGCGGCATCCACCAGCGCGCGCGGCAATTGTTTGGTGGAGCGCACGCCCAGTTCCTTCAGCATCTCCGCCTGCCGCACCAGATTGCCGCGGCCTTGGGAGAGCTTCTTCATCGCGTTGGTATAGTTGGTATCGGCTGAACGCAGACTGGTGCCCACCTTCTCGAGATCCGCCACAAAGTTGACGAACTTGTCGTAGAGTTCTGCGCCGCGATCCATCACCTCGCGCACATTGCGCGCCTGTGTCTCCTGCTGCCACAGCACGTTCACAATGCGAATCACGTACAGCAGCGTGGTGGGCCCCACCAGCAAAATATTGCGCGCATACGCATCGGTCCACAGATTCGCATCCGCTACCAGCGCCGCCTGGAAGGCCGGTTCGATGGGCATGAACATCACCACAAAATCCGGCGATTCGATGCCCGGCAGCAAATGATAGGCAGCCTTGGCCAACTCGTCGATATGCTTGCGCACGCTTACCAGATGCAGTTTGAGCGCGGCAGCGCGCTCCTCGTCGCCGGTGGCGCTGGCCAGATCCGTATAGGCCAGCAGCGAGACCTTGGAATCCACCACCAGATTGCGTCCACCCGGCAGATACACAATCACGTCGGTACGGGCCGTGCGCGTCCGCTCATCTTCGCCGGACAAACTCTGGCCAGGAAGATTCTGGAAGACCTGTTGGAAGCTGTACTGTTCGCCTTCGCGCAAGCCGGCCTTTTCCAGCAGGTCGCGCAAAATGAATTCTCCCCAGTCACCCTGCGTCTTGGCCGACCCGCGCAGCGCTGTGGTCAAATTGTGCGCCTCGGCGGCCAGCGCCTGATTCAGCGATCCGAGACTGCCAATCAGGCCCTCCAGGCGCGCGACGCCGGTCTTCGAATCACTCTGCGCCTGCTCCACCTTCTCGCGGAACTCCTTAATCTGTTCCCGCAAGGGCGAGAGCAGCGTGCCCAGCTCCTTCTGGCTGCCCTCGGCAAAGTTCTTGCTCTTCTCGTCCAGGATGTTTGCGGCCAGCGCCTGAAAGTGATTAGAAAGGGCGCTCTTCGCCTCGTTCAACAAGGCCACCTGCTCGGTGAGTTTGGCCTGCTCGGCCCGCAACTGGCTCTGCAAACTGCTCACATCGGCACGGGCTTTACCCAGCTCCACCGTCCGGGCATCGAGCTCCGCACGCAGCTTGCCCGCCTCCGTCTCAAAGCGCTGGCGGTTGGCCAGCTCGGCAGCGGCTTGCGCACTCTGCCCTTGCAGATCGCCGTTCAACCGCGCCGTAAGCTCCTGCAAACGATGCGCCTCCGCCAGCGCAGCGGATTTTTCCTCGCGCAGCGATTCCAGTTGGCCACGCAGCAGTCCGGCCTCGGTTTGCGCCGCGCTCCCAGCGGCCTGCGCGGCCTGAACGGCGTTCTGTGCCGCCAGACGATCAGCGCTGGCCGTGTTCTTCCCCATCCAATAGCCCAGAACGGCTCCCACCAGCACCGCGACAATTGCCCCAAGTACACTCAGCATCGAACAGATTCCTCAAGGGTTACTTTACGCCAGCCGAAGCCGCCGCCCGGCAGCAAAATCCTCATCCTCTAAGCCATTCCTCCAACAGGCGCTTTCCATCGGTTTTGCCCCATGTGCGGTGCGTTTTCCACGGTTTTTGCACAGGGTGGGAACTTCCGCGGGTCCGCTGTGCGTCCTTGCCTTTACACACCGGGGGGCGGCCAGTAGACTTAGAATTTCGGGGAAAAGTGTGCCCTTTTATAGGGTACCCAGGGCTTGTGGACCCCGGCCCGCTGCCAGTATGGTTAGCTGGCGGGGTAGAGCAAGCTCGATAGCCCCGGAGAGAGTTCCGGAGTCCGAAACTAAGAGGAGAAGCACGCATGGCCGTTGAGGAAAAAGTTAAGCAGATTATCGTCGAGCAGCTGCAGGTGGACGAAGCGGAAGTGACCCCCGGGGCCAGCTTCCAGGAAGATCTGGGCGCCGATTCGCTCGACGTGGTCGAGCTCGTGATGCAGTTCGAAGAAGCCTTCGATCTCGAAATTCCCGATGAGGAAGCCGAGAAGATCAAGACCGTGAAGGACGCGATCGACTACATCACCGCGAACGCGAAAGGCGGCAAGTAGCCCTTGACACGCCGAGTGGTTATCACCGGCCTGGGGCTGGTGTGCGGTGTAGGCAACACCGCGCCCGAGGTGTGGGAGAACCTGACGAACGGGGTCAGCGGCATGGCCCCGATTCAGGGCTTCGACACCACCGGATTCCCGGTCACCTTCGCCGCCGAAGCTAAAAATTTTGATCCGCTGAAGTTTGTGGACAAGAAAGAGGCCCGCAAGATGGGCCGCTTTATCCACTTTGCCTTCGCCGCCACCCATGAAGCACTCGAGCAGTCCGGTCTTCAGATCACCGACGACATCGCGGACCGTGTAGGCGTGGTCATCGGCAGCGGCATCGGCGGGTTTGAGATCATCGAGCGCGAGCACACCAACCTGATTCAGGGTGGTCCGCGCAAGATATCACCGTTTTTCATCCCGGCTGCGATCGTCAACATGGCCGCCGGCCAGGTCAGCATCCGCTACGGTGCACGCGGGCCCATTTCGGCCACCGCCACCGCCTGCGCCACCAGCGCCAACTCCATTGGCGACTCGGTCCGGATGATCCAGCACGGCGATGCCGATGTGATGATCGCCGGCGGTGCTGAAGCTGCCGTCACCCCCATGTCGGTGGGCGGATTCGCTTCCATGAAGGCCCTTTCGTTCCGCAACGACGACCCCACCCATGCCTGCCGTCCCTTCGATAAAGACCGCGATGGCTTCGTGATTGGTGAGGGCGCCGGCGTGCTGATCCTGGAAGAGCTGGAGTTCGCCAAGGCCCGTGGAGCCAAGATCCTGGGCGAAGTTGTGGGCTACGGCATGAGCGCCGATGCTTAC
>Ga0207857_1000227_pt1 | contig 16423 bp, 14 predicted proteins | sample LuqExpMetageno22_FD_187780 | JGI IMG/M metagenome (GOLD analysis project Ga0207857, IMG submission 187780) | Tropical forest soil microbial communities from Luquillo Experimental Forest, Puerto Rico - Sample 22 (SPAdes) | ecosystem: Environmental > Terrestrial > Soil > Tropical forest ... | reverse complement strand
GACGATTTCCACATGCTGTCGGTGTGCGAGGATTTCGGCACCGCCAACGTGCGCATCAAGGGGGAGCTGCCGGAGCGGCTCAAACCGGTCCTCACCTCGGGGTGCGGCACCGGCATCACCTTCAACCTCCCCGCGGTCGAGGCCCGGAACATTCCGGCACCCTCCGGCCGGGTGGCGGCTGACACCATCTTTCGCCTGATGGACGAACTGAACCTCCGCTCCGACCAGTACAAAAGCCACGGCGGCATCCATTCGGCCGCAGTGGGGGACGACCGGGGCATCTGCCTCTCTGCCGAGGACATCGGCCGGCACAACACCCTGGACCGCATCGCCGGCGAAGCGCTCATGAAAAACATCGACCTGGCCGGCAAACTGCTGGTCACCTCGGGCCGGGTCTCCACCGAGATGGCGGCCAAGGCGGCCCTCCTGGGCATCTCCCTGATCGCCTCCCGCACCTCTCCCACCGACATGGCCATCACCATGTGCGAGCAGGCGGGCATCACGCTCATCGGCTACGTGCGCGGCGGCAAGTTCACCGTGTACAGCCATCCCGAGGCCATAGACGCCGGAGTTGGCCGGCACGCCGCCCCCCACGGCAGGACCATCCCCGGCGTCACGGGGGTCATCCTGGCCGGAGGCCAATCCAGCCGCATGCGGAGCAACAAGGCGCTTCTCCCCTACAAGGGGGGGCGCTTCATCGAGGCCATCCACCGCCAGATGTCCGAGCTGTTCGACGAGGTCATCCTGGTCACCAACACCCCGGACGAATACGCCTTCCTCCCCTGCCGCAAGGTGTCCGACCTGTACCCCGGCATGGGGGCCCTGGCAGGGCTCCATTCCGGCCTGCGCCACAGCGCCACCCCCCACATCTTTGCCGTGGCCTGCGACATGCCCTACCTGAACAGCGCCCTGATCAGACGGCTGGCCGCCCTGCGGGACAAGGCAGACGTGATCATCCCCGAGGGGGAAAAGGGGCTGGAGCCGCTCCACGCCCTATACGGCAAGGGATGCCAGGATGCCATGGAGAAGTCGCTGCAGGCGGGCAGCCGGAGGATCGTCTCCTTCTTCCCCGAGGCCAGGGTCAACGTCTTTTCCCGCGACGAGGTCATGGCCTTCGACCCTGCCCTGGACTCCTTCCGGAACATCAACACCCCGGCCGACTACTTCGAGCTGCGGGACGGGGAGCGGGAAACGGGGCACCAGGGGGCGCCGCTGGCCGCCCAGGCGGGGTAACGCGCAAGGGATTCAGCAAATTGACTTGAATATTCTCACCGGGTAGTATACTTAAAAAACTTAAAACATTCACATCTCCGAACCGCTCCGCCTGTCGGGTTACCCCGTGGCGGCCGGTCTATGGGCAGTGCGGGAAACGGCACTGCCTCCCTTCTGGAAAGGAGACCCCCTAACGGCATGCCCGCGCATGTTCCAGGGCCCTTTCCGCATGGAAGGGGCCTTTTTAATTGCCAACTTGGCAGCAAGTTAAATCTCCTCCCCCGCGGGGGAGGGGACTTTCAAAAACTTGCATCACTATTACCGGAGGAACACCATGAAGCTGTTCACAAGATTCGCCCTGACCCTGGCCCTTGTTGCGGGCCTGTGCAGCGCCGCCCTGGCCGGCGAGCGCCTGCGCATGTCCACCACCACCTCCACCGAGAACTCGGGGCTCCTGAAGGTCCTGCTCCCCCCTTTCGAGAAGCGGTACAACTGCACGGTGGATGTGATCTCCGTGGGCACCGGCAAGGCCCTGAAGCTGGGGGAGACCGGCGACGTGGACGTGGTGCTGGTGCACGCCCGCGCCCTTGAGGATGCGTTCGTGGCCGCCGGCTTCGGGGTCAATCGCCGCGACGTCATGTACAACGACTTCATCATCATCGGCCCGGCCAACGACCCGGCCGGGATCAAGGGCGCCAAAACCGCGGCAGAGGCTTTCAAGCGCATCGCCGCCGCCCACGCCCCCTTCATCTCCCGCGGCGACGAGTCCGGCACCCATCAGAAGGAAAAGGAGCTGTGGAAGGCGGCCGCTATGAAGCCGGCCGGCTCCTGGTACGTGGAATCGGGCCAGGGCATGGGCGAGGTCATCACCATGGCCACCGAGCGGCGGGCCTATACCCTGGCGGACCGTGGCACCTACAACGCCTACCGCTCCGGCAAGACCGACCTCAAGATCGTCTTCGAGGGTGAGAAGGGGCTCTTCAACCCCTACGGCGTCATCGCCGTCAACCCCAAGCGCTTCCCCCACGTCAAATACGACCTGGCCATGAAGTTCATCACCTACATCACCGGCCCCGAGGGACAGGGTGTCATCGCCTCCTTCAAGGCCCACGGGGAACCGGTGTTCTTCCTGTACGGCCCCAAGGGACGCTAGCGTGGGCTTTATCGCCGAATCTCTGGCTACCTCGGCGGCGCTGATCGTCTCCCTCGACCCGGAGGTTTTCGCCACGGTGACGACCTCCCTGGCGGTTTCCTCCTGCGCCATCGTCCTGGCGGCGGTGATCGGAGTGCCGACCGGGGTCGCGGTGGGGCTGCATGATTTCCCCCTGAAACGGGCCGTCATCACCCTGCTCAATACCCTGATGGCCATGCCGACCGTGGTGGTGGGCCTCCTGCTCTACGGCATCCTGAGCCGCCAGGGGCCGATGGGGCCCCTGGGGCTCCTGTTCACCCCCTCGGCCATGGTCATCGGCCAGACGCTTCTGGCGGTGCCCATCGTGGCCAACTATACCGTTGGCGTCGTCCAGGGGGCCGACCCGCGTATCCTGCCCACGGCCCTGACCCTGGGGGCCAGCCCGCTCCAGGGGGTGCTCCAGTTGGTACGCCAGGTCCGTTTCGGCATCATCGCCGCCCTGATCGCCGGGTTCGGGCGGATCATCGCCGAGGTGGGGGTGGCCATGATGCTCGGCGGCAACATCCGCGGCTATACCCGCACCATGACCACGGCCATCGCCCTGGAGACCAGCAAGGGCGAGTTCGCCTTCGGCCTGGCCCTGGGCATGATCCTCATGGCCGTGGCCCTGGTGATCAACCTGTTTCTCAACACGCTCCAGCAAAGGTAGCCCGTGACCAGCATCTACGACATCCATGACCTCACCGTGGCCTTCGGCGGCCGGACCGTGCTCGACGTGCACCGCCTGGCCATCGGCACCGGCCGCCTCCATATCCTGACCGGCGCCAACGGGGCGGGCAAGAGCACCCTCCTGAGCCTCCTGGCGTTTCTGACCCCTCCCACCTCGGGAAAGGTGGCGTTCGACAATGCCCCGGTCCCCTGGGGCAGCCCGTCCCTGTTCAGGCTGCGCCGCCAAGTCACCCTGATGCACCAGTTTCCCTACCTCTTCAGCGGCAGCGTCTTCGACAACGTGGCCTACGGCCTGGAGGTGCGCGGCATGGCTGCGGCGGAGCAACGGCACCGGGTTGCCGAGGCCCTGGCCCAGACCAGCCTGACCGGCTTCGAGCGGCGCAATGCCTTAAAGCTCTCCGGGGGGGAGGTGCGCCGGGTTGCCATGGCGCGGGCCCTGGCTCTCAGGCCGCGGGTGCTGCTCCTGGACGAGCCCCTGGCCAATGTGGACCACGAAACCGCCCGGCTGCTGGAGGAACTGATCGCCACCTTGCCCAAGCAGGGAATCTGCGTTATCATGACTACACACGAACCGAATCATGCGGACCGGCTCGGCGGCAGGACCATCCACTTGGTTTCCGGCCGCGTGGTACAGGCGGACGGGGCCGCCGAAGGGCCGGAACCGGTCGCCATCGCCGCCGCCCCGGTCCACCGGATCGCCGCCACGGTTTCAACGTTGTGACCAAGATGTAAGCATGTGCCACAGAACCACACCCAGCCCACCGCACGAGGTAGCCATGACCGTCCGTTCCGTCTCATTCGTCGCAAAATCAGGCACCGGCAAGACCACCCTGCTGGAGAAGGTCATTGCCGAACTCAAGGGCCGGGGCTACCGGGTGGGGGTCATCAAGCACGACGCCCACCGCTTCGACATCGACCATCCGGGCAAGGACAGCCACCGCCTGACCCAGGCCGGCGCCGACACCATGCTGATCTCGTCGCCGGAGAAACTGGCCGTGATCAAGAAGCACCCCGCCTCCCCCCCCATCGAGGAGTTGATCGCCACCTATTTTGGCGACGTGGACCTGGTCCTGACCGAGGGATTCAAGAAGAGCGGCCTCCCCAAGATCGAGGTCCATCGCGGCGAGCGGAGCGCGACCCTGCTCTGCCGGGGTGAGGAGCACGACCCGAGCCTCCTGGCGGTGGCGAGCGACGAACCGTTGCACCTGGACGTGCCGGTGCTGGACCTGAACAACCCCGCACAGGTGGCTGATTTCGTGGAGGAACGGATTATCCGTGCAACTGACTGACTCCCTGGGGAGAACCATAAACTACCTGCGCCTGTCGGTGACCGACCGCTGCAACATGCGCTGTTCCTATTGCATGCCTGCCGCGGGGATCGCTGACAGGGGGCACGACGCGATCCTGCGCTACGAGGAGTTGCTGCTGATCGCCGAGACCGCCGTGGGCCTGGGAATCGAGAAGATCCGCATCACCGGCGGCGAACCGCTGGTGCGGGCCGGCATCGTGGGTTTCCTCTCCCGCCTTGCCGGGATCGACGGCCTGCGCCACCTGGCCCTCACCACCAACGGCCTCCTCCTGGAGCGCATGGCCGCCGACCTGTACGCAGCAGGGGTGCAGCGCCTGAACGTCAGCCTCGACTCCCTCAACCGGGAGACCTTCAGCACCATCACCCGGGGCGGCGACCTGGATACGGTGCTGCGGGGGCTGGATGCGGCCGAGCGGGCCGGTTTTCCGCCCCCCAAGATCAACATGGTGGTCATGGCCGGGGTCAACGACGGGGAGATCCTGGCGTTCGCCGAACTGACCCGGAGCCGGGGCAATTCGGTGCGCTTCATCGAATACATGCCGGTGGTGAAGGACGAGGGGTGGCAACGTTACTCCATCCCCGGCGAAGAGATCCTGAAACGCATCGCGGCCCACCACGAACTGGAGCCCGTGGACAAGGGGGCCTATGCCGGCCCCTCCCGGGACTTCCGCATCCCCGGCGCCCGCGGCACCCTCGGCATCATCACCGCCGTATCGGGCCATTTCTGCGAGGAGTGCAACCGCATCCGGGTGACCTCCACCGGCCAGGCCAAGGGATGCCTGTTCTCCGACGACAAGACCGACCTCGTACCCTATCTGCGGCCGCCAAACCCCGAACAACTGGCCCGGGTCCTGAAAGGGATCGTCACGGCAAAGCCGGAGGGGCACCACATCACCTGCGACGGATACGGGCACAAGAATTTTACGATGGCACAGATTGGGGGATAAGGTGGGACAGGTCGTGGCCGTCTGCATCAGCGAGAAAAAAGGGGAGCGCAAAAAACCGGTGGCCGAGGTCCAGGTGCGGGAGAACCACGGCATCGTGGGGGACGCCCATGCCGGCGACTGGCATCGCCAGGTGAGCCTCCTGGCCCAGGAGAGCATCGCCAAGATGCAGGCCCTGGGGCTGGATGTGCATGCGGGCGACTTCGCGGAGAACATCACCACCAGCGGCATCGAACTGGTTGCGCTGCCCGTGGGGAGCCGCCTCAAAGTGGGGGAGACCCTGCTGGAGGTAACCCAGATCGGCAAGGAATGCCACACCCGCTGCGCCATCTACTACCAGGCCGGCGACTGCGTCATGCCCAAGGAAGGAATCTTCGCCAGGGTCATCGCCGGCGGGGTCGTCCGGCCGGGGGATGCGGTGCAACTACTGCCATAGGACTTATGGGTCCTATGGGACTTATGGGACTTATGGGACTTATGGGACTTATATAGCTCCCATGATTCTCATGATTCCCATAGCTCCCATACCCCCCCTGCCCCACCCTAGGGAATCGTCACCCGAAAGGTCGTCCCCTCCCCCTCCACGCTCGACACCTTGATATCCCCCCCGTGGTCCTTGATGATGCCGTAGGAGATGGAGAGCCCCAGGCCGCTGCCCGCATCCCGGGTGGTAAAGAACGGAGTGAAAATCTTCTTCAGGTCGTCGGGCCTGATCCCCCTGCCGGTGTCGGAGATGCTGACCTCGCAGCCCCCCAAGGGAGCCAGTCCCCTGGTGGCCAGGGTAAGGATGCCCCTGGTGTCCATGGCCTGCACGGCATTGAGGATGAGGTTGGTGAAGACCTGCCGGAGCTGGCCCCCATCCCCCTGGATCACGGTCAGGTCGGGGGCGTACTCCCGGACCACGGTGACGGCCTCCATGGGGATCTGATGGCCGATCTGGCCGATGATGCCGTCCAGCAGGCCATGGATATCCACTTCGCCCCTGCGGAGCGTCTTCTGCCGGGCGAATGCCAGCAGGTTGCCCACGATCCGGGCGATCCGCTCCACCTGCTCGTTGATGATCCCCACCTCCTCCCGATTCGCGTGTTCGGAGGGGAGGCACATCTCCATGACCTCGATGTTGCCCCGGATGACAGCCAGGGGGTTGTTGATCTCATGGGCCACGCCGGCGGCGATGATCCCCAGGTCGGCCAGCTTTTCCGCCTTGGCCAGGTCCGCCTGGGCATCAAGGAGAAGCGCGTTCTTCTCCTCCAGTTCCGCCGTCCGGGTCAGCACCTTCTGTTCCAGGCTGCGGTTCAGCATGGTAATCTCGGATTCGCGCTGGGCCAGGGCGCGGGTCATCTGGTTGAACTCCCCGGCCAGGTCCCCCACCTCGTCGGCCGAGCGGACCTCGATCCGCAGGTCCCGTTCCCCCAGGGCCACCCTGCGGGTGAGCTGTTCCAGTTCCTTGATGGGGGTGGCCAGGTGGGTGCCAATCACGCCGGAGACGGCCAGGCCGATCAGGGAACTGACGAACAGGACAATGACCAGGACGGAATTGACGTTGTTCTTCAGGGCGCTGTACTGCTTCTCCAGCATCCCCACGTACAGGGAGCCCACCACCTCGCCGCGCAGCCCCACGATCGGTTCGTAGGCGGTCAGGTACCAGTCGTTCACCACAAACGCCCGCCCCACCCACTTCCTGTTCTCCAGGATGACCTTGTTGTAGACCTCCTCGGAGAGCAGCGTGCCGATGGCCCTTCTGTTGTCTGACGTCAGCACGTTGGTGGCGATGCGGGTGTCGCCCAGGAACAGGGTGGCGCTGCCCACGTCCTGCCCCTTGAACTTCACCCCCTCGTACACGGTCTGCTTGATCTTGTCCACCAGGTCGTTGTTGTTGTTGAGCAGTTCCGCGCCGTACAGGGCGCCCACCACCTGGCCGGCGCTGTCCAGCACCGGCGCCGCCGAGACCATGATCATGCCCGAGCGCTCCACGGAACTCCGGCGCGGCCGGGAATGGGGCGTCGCCACCACGTCGATGCGCGCCCGGGCCGTCAACTCGTCGTCTTCCGCGGCCAGTTGCCCGGGGGTAAGGACCGTGGTGCCGGTGACCGTCCGCCCCTTCAGGGCCTGGTCGATGAAATAGACGCCCACCGGCACGTCGCCGAACCGGGCCGGGTTGTGGGCCCGGAACAGGACCCGCCCCTCCTTGTCCACGGCGGTCAGGATGTCCAGGTGTTTCTTGTGCAAGAGGGGGGTGAGCAGGGAGGATATGGCACCGCGGTTGTCGGAACGGATGGACATGGCGGCAAAGGGGTTGCCGGCGGTCAGTTCCAGCAGTTCGCCGATGTGGCGCAATTCGCTGTGGTAGGCCTCACGGGCCGAGTTCAGGTCGGTCCTGACCTTTTCCTGGGCCTGGCTGGTGATCTTGGCGTCGATGATGTAGAGGCCGGTGAGGGAGCAGATGAAAAAGGCGACGAACAGCGGCGCCAGCGCCCCCACGGTCAGCTTGGCGCGGATGGGAAACCGCCGCGGCATCAGGGATCGACCGTGTCCGCCGGAGCGGCCTGCACGCCGTACTCCTCCAGCTTCCGGTCCAGCGTCCGGCGGGCGATGTTGAGGATCTTGGCGGCCCTGCTCTTGTTGTTGCCGGTCCTCTGGAGCACGTGGAGGATATGCTCCCGCTCCACCTCATCCAGGGGTATGAGCCGCTCCCCGCCCCGGTAGGCGTCCGGGGGGGCGCTCTTCCAAACCGGCAGGTTCTCCGCGGAGATCACCGTGCCGCGCGCCAGGATGGCCGCCCGCTCCACGGCGTTCTCCAGTTCCCTGATGTTTCCTGGCCAGGCGTAGGAGCGCATGATGTGCAGGGCCTCGGGGGTGAAGTTGACAAACTCCTTCTTCATCCGCTGGGAGATCCGGTTGAGGAAGTACCGGGCCAACGGCTCGATATCCTCGGCCCGCTCCCGCAGCGGGGGAAGGTGGATGGCGATAACGTTCAGCCGGAAGAACAGGTCCTCCCGGAAACGCTTCTGGCGCACCTCCTCCTCCAGGTCCTTGTTGGTGGCCGCCAGGAAACGGATGTCCACGGACCGGGCCTTGGTCTCCCCCACGGGGATGTAATCCCCCTCCTGCAGGACCCGCAGCAGCTTGGCCTGGATGGCGGGGCTCATGTCCCCCACCTCGTCCAGGAACAGGGTCCCGTTGTTGGCCTCCTCTAGGAGCCCCTTCTGGTGGGTCACCGCGCCGGTGAAGGCGCCGCGCACATGGCCGAAGAGCTGGCTCTCCAGGAGGGTGTCGGACAGGGTCGCGCAGTTGATGGAGAGGAAGCGCTGATCCCGGCGGGGGCTCACGCTGTGGATCAGGCCGGCTATCAACTCCTTGCCGGTGCCCGACTCCCCCAGGATGACCACGTTGGCGTCGCTCTGGGCCACCTGCACGGCCATCTCGTGGACCCGGCGGAACGTATCGCTGGTGTAGACCAAATGGCCCGACGGCGCGGACTTGCCCAGCTCGTCCTTCAGGGCCGAGTTTTCCTTGAGCAGTTCCTTGCGCTCCAGCACCTTGTCCAGGATGCCCAGGATCTTCTCCTTGGGAAACGGCTTGGTGACGTAGTCGTAGGCCCCCAGCTTCATGGCCTCGATGGCCGAGTTGATGGAGGCGAAGGCGGTCATCATGACCACCGGGATCTCCAGCCCGAGTTCCTTGATCCGCTGGAGAATCTCGATGCCCCCCACGTCGGGCATCTTCACATCCAGCAGCAACAGGTCGCTCTCCTCCAGCGCGCGGTGCTCCAGGACGCGCATGAGGGCCTCGCCCGAGGTGAAGATCTCCACCTCAAGCCCCTGGGCGGTCAGAATCTTGTTCAGATAGCGCAATATCTCGACTTCGTCGTCGCAGATGATCACCCGCGCATTGTACATTCCCGGCGCCCGTTCCATCTTGCCGCCTGCGCTCCCGGCAAAACTATTATCCATCTCTAATAACATAGCCCGATAGTACACCGGATGGAAAAATTGGACAACCACTAGAAGCGGGGCGGCCAAAATTATTCCGCACCCGGCGGCGTCATTGAACCCCTTGCAAATGTGCCGCTGCTGAGTGTATAAATGAGGCCTTCCGGTCCGGTGAGCAGCAGGCAGACGGCTCACCATGGCTTTTTCGGAAGCACGTCGGTCGCTGGTGGGCCGCCCGGTCTTCAAAACCGGTGGGGGGGATGAGAAATCTCCCCGGTGGGTTCGATTCCCATGTGCTTCCGCCAGACATCGTCCGGCACCGTCCGATGCAGTATTGAAACCCACTGGAAACAGCGGGTTTTTTATTGCCTGTTGTCCAATATAGTGCTACTATGTTTGCAGAAATCCTGGGTAACATCTGGGTAATTTTATGGGTAACTGACCAGACAGGTGGGTAACTATACCCTAAAACACATGGGCAACTCTGGAGAGGGACGAACAATGGCACTTACCGACATTCAGGTAAAGACGGCAAAACCAAGAGACAAGGACTACCGGCTGGCGGATGGTGACGGGCTCTACCTGCAAGTCACCCGTAACGGGGGCAAGTGGTGGAGGTTCCGCTACCTGATTGGCGGCAAAGAAAAGATGCTTTCCCTTGGCACCTATCCCGACATATCGCTGGCAGAGGCGCGTAATCGTCGCCATGAGGCCCGAAAGCTTGTCGCCAACGGCATTGACCCTTCCGCCGAAAAGAAGGCAGCGAAAGAAGCCAGGGCCGAACTACAGGCCAACAGTTTTGAAGCAATAGCCCGCGAGTGGCACAAGCACATGCAGGGGAAAAAGGAGTGGTCGGCGGAGCACGCTACAACCATAATGAACCGGCTACAACAGGATATTTTCCCTTGGATAGGGAACAAACCGATAACGGAAGTGGCGGCCAAGGAGATCAAGGCTATTTTGGACAGAGTGAGGTCAAGGGGCGTTATTGAGACGGCAAGACGGGCCTTGACGATCACGGGGCAAGTCTACCGGTATGCAATTATGACCGACAGGGCCGAGTACGACATATCTGCTGGATTCAAAGGGTATTTACCGGCAACAAGCAAGACCCGCAAGCACATGGCGTCAGTAACCGACCCGAGAGAGCTTGCCCCGCTTCTCAGGGCTATCGACGCTTACCAGGGCTGCTTTGTCGCTCAGTGCGCCTTGAAACTGTTACCCCTTGTGTTTGTCAGACCCGGAGAACTGCGGCACATGGAATGGTCAGAGGTAAATTTTGATACAGCCGAGTGGCTTATCCCCGGCCATAAAATGAAGATGAAGGCAGATCACCTTGTCCCGCTCTCCCGTCAAGCCATCGTGATATTGAAAGAGCTACACCCTCTTACCTGCAACAGTAAGTACGCCTTTCCCTCGACAAGATCATATTTGCGCTGCATGAGTGACAACACCATAAATGCAGCATTCCGCCGCATGGGGTTTGATGGCGAGACAATTACCGGCCACGGATTCAGGGCGACTGCCCGGACGATCCTTGATGAAGTATTACACCAGCGGGTTGATTTCATCGAACATCAACTTGCACACGCTGTAAAAGACCCCAACGGACGCGCCTATAATCGGACAGCTCACCTTGCGGAACGCAAGAAGATGATGCAACTTTGGGCTGATTATCTCAACGAGCTGAAGGCAGGAGCAAAAGTTATTCCGATAAAACGAATAGTAAATTAAAGCTAATTTAAAATTACCCCCCAAATTCTGGCTGTCCAGAGGACTGGATTCTGTCGATGACACCCCATGAATTATAACGGCGGGATGCTGCGGGTGGGCTTGCACCTACCCGCAGCATTTTTATCATTCTGTTAGGTAATGTAAAATAGACTAGGATGCTGGTAGATATTTTTTGATGACCATATTGAAAATATCAGCAATGTAAACACCTCCTGCACTATCAACCGCAATGCCGGAATTGGTGAGGCCTATGTTCAGCTTCTGGTTGCCGGCCCCTACTGCCCCCCAATTCGTGATAAATTTGCCATTATTGTCAAACTTCTGAATTCTGTCGTTATTGCCGTCAACAACGAATACATTGCCGGCGGCATCAACTGAAATACCGGATATGCCGTAGGCAAACAGCCCATCAGCGGTCCCCTGGCTTCCCCAAGAGGTCAAATATGTTCCTGAGCTTGAGAATTTGCATACGTTGTACCTGCCGGAATTAGCAACAAAAACATTTCCGTTATTATCAACTGCCAAGCCGGAGATGAAGTCAAATAACCCATAGGAGCCGAAACTGCTGATAAACGTTCCGTCTGATTTGAACTTCTGGACACAACTGTCGCCCATATCAGCAACATAGACGTTCCCCGCGGTATCTACTGCAATCCCGGTTAATTGCCCAAAATATCCGTTGGAGCCGCCGGAATACAAGTTGAATGATCCCCATTTCCTGACAAATGTGCCATCTGGAGTGAGAACCTGGACACGATAATTTAAGCTATCAGTGACATACAGATTACCATCCGGGCCAATGGCAATGCCGAATGGTGCGCTAAATTGTCCGTTACCCGAACCAGCCGATCCAATTTTCTTTATGAATGTTCCATCTGCTGCAAATTTGTAGATGCAGTTCAATCCGCCATCTACTGCATACAAATTTCCGCTAGTATCAACTGCTAGGCCCGTTATCCCTGTTGAATAACTACCGCCAACCGAAACAGACCCACCTATCGATTTTAAATAGTTGTAGCTGTATGTTGAGGATGCTGAATTTACTGTCACAGTGGCGGTATCATATTTCGTAGAGTCAACCGGTGATGTTGCACGAATATGATATGTGCCGGCTACAGAAGGGGCAGTATAGACGCCTCCACTGGTTATAGTCCCACCGTTCGACTCCAACACACTCCAAGTTGCAGTCTGATTAGTAGTTCCAATTACGATTGCTTTGAATGATGAAGAACCTCCGGCGTATAAGTTAACACTGGATGTAAAAATGTATACCGCACCAATCATTTGATTAGATACAATTGGAATGTTAGAAGTGACTACTTGTCCACTGAGAGTATTACCATTAAGTGTTGTTGATAGAATACTGGAACCACTTAATTTGTTAGAAATGGTAAGACTACCATTGTTGGCAATTATTGATACCATGTCAAAGAGCAGATCAAGACCAGTATGATTTGCAGTGTATGGGTCGGAGATGAAGTCCGTTGAAGCCACTCCGTACTGAGTAAGAATCTGTTGGAGCAGTGCTTGAATCTGGGGAATTACTGTTGCCAGTGCTGATTTGATAGCCTGTAACTGAACGGGGGTCAGAGTGGCATAAAGTGCCGCCGGGTCAGCACCGCCATTGGCTTGAACAACTGCGAGATGGGAGAGCGGGTTGATATTCGCAACCCCAGGGGCACCGGCCACAGAATAAAGTGTGTAATTCTGCCCGCTGGCTGTTCCCACGGCCTTGAGGAGGTACGGTGCAGTCAGGTTCGTAACGTCAAAAGAGAATGTGCCGTCAGCGTTGATTGGGGTAGAAATCTCTTGTGAAGGACTCGAAGAATCTTTCAGGTACACAGTACCGGCAATAGCTGTGCCCGTGGCAGCAACACCAGTAACGGTCTTTGCCGTAGCCGATGTTGTATTGGAGCTGCTACTTGCGCTGCCACCGCCGCACCCGGCCAGTCCAAACAACATTACTGCAAACAATCCAATAATCGCATTTGTTGTGCATCTGAACATTTTGCCTGTTCCCTCCTAGTTTGATGATAAATTAGCTGATTTCCCAGGGGCCATTTTCTCGATCATATCGGGAATTCTAATGCTCTTAGTATCCGGCTCCCATCAGCTAATTAACGAGGCCGGATACCGTTGCTTTTGGCAACTCAGAAGCAGCATCTTCGCCGAGTTCCTTGGTGAGATCCTCTATTGCCCCCATCATAGTGGTCCAAACTTGGCGGCCAACAGTCCTTCTGGCAGAATATTTTGCCACTTCTTTACCCTCGGCTGTTTTCAAAACACCAAGATACGTAGCCGTACCGGGCATGACCATTCTGATACCAGGGTCCAGCGAGGCAATCCGGGGTTCGAGAATTAGAGTATTGGCGTCGGCAGGGCCGTCACCGAAACTAACATTTGTGAAATATTCAATTTTCGTGATATTTTTTTTGAATTCTTCCTGAAAAAGATTGGAGAGTTTCGGCTGTGCCTCTACAAAATCCTTTGTCTCATTACCGCTGATTTTATCGACAGATGTGTCATGCCAGTTGATCGGGCGAACAATTAAATTGGTATATGATGCCATTGGAGTGTCTTTTTTGGGAGGTATGCTGGAACAACCGGTTACAACCATTATCAAGCCAAGTGCCGTGAGCCAAACAATTTTGCGCATCATGTTCTTTCCTCCTGGGTTATTCCGGCTTATGCCGGTAAACTGTTGAAATATACGTGCTGTCCTTGCTTCAGTTGCAAAAAAAATCGCCTATGAGAACACAATAGGCGGGTCGATATGCTGCACCACTTAAGCGGCCCCTCTATCCTCAGTAATAGTAGCTGGACAGGTGGCTTTGCGTCACACGGTTACCCATGCTTTGCCCTTTTAGCAGGTATTCAATTGTTATAATAGACGCTCTTGCCTCCCAAATGTGCACAACCCTGAGAAAATGTATCCTTCGAGATAGCACCCTTTTACACTACACAAATACACATTTCAATATGTAATTTCAATATGTTAAAAAATTAACACTATTTCAAAAGTGTTAAAAAAATTAACATTTTTTGTCGTTTATTTAACACTCTGTTATTTAACCCAAAAAGCTCTTAAAGCGCACCCGAAAACAATAAACTGTATCATTTTGAAACAAAAAGGTGCTGCCCACCCGCCTCCTTCTCCCCCAATGCCCAAAAGGTTTGTGGTGCTGATGCCCATATTTTGGCATTTATTATTCCATTATTGTTCCAAGCTTCGCAATTTTTGATTTTTTGGCATCTACAACCGCAAAGAATACATTTGCCACAACTCGATGAGGAAATCGAAGGCGGCTTCTTTTCCGAGCCTACACCTAGCCAGCAACTCCGATCGCATGTTATTGCGCACAATTAACTTCCAGATTGGGACAGGGATTGGTAGGAAAGTTTCTTCTGTATCCACATCTGATATCTGCTTATCAGTCCTCTCTTGACCCAGATTGAGCCTTTTGCGAAGTCCTTTGGACCATGATAACTGTCGTAACCCCTTGATACTATGCGCGTACTCCCTAAACAGGGAACCAGCGACACGGTCGCCGTTACCAAAATCCCTGAGCAGGTCAAAGGGTGATCTATCTTTTCGGCTTTTTGTCATGTTGGTCTTATTCACCGACTCTACCGCCCATTTGCACGCGTAGTGTGCCAGAACCTCAGACCCCTGATCCAACATCAACCCGTGATCGTTAGGGGATTGCAGCCTCGCAGCAATGCAAGCGGATTGCCACAGTGGCAGCAGTAGTTCAGTCAGGGATGCCACGTTAGATATCTGGCCGGAAACAAACAGCAGGACATGAAAATGCACGTGCCAGCCATGCGAGCCATGATCAACTTCAAGCGCACGGACTTTTCCCACAACGCCAATCTCCCTCGCGATTCGCTTCCAGGAGCAGCGATTAAGCATCGTCCTAAAGGCGTCGTTCATGCCACTTAACAAAGTCGGCAGAGACTGTCTCCTGCTGTGAGGAGCCGTCAAAGTCATCATAATTACTCTCCCTCCGTCAGCCTGCCATTTCTCGACCCCTCCAGAAAGTTCCGCTCTGCGCCGTTCGGTAATTTTAGCGGAACACACCGGGCAAATCCAAACCGACCCGCAGCTTTGCAGATTTGCGAACCGAAACGAATCCGACGCCGGTGCGTACCGGATCACAACGTCGGAAGCATTTTTCTGTCGTGATCTCATGCAATGCCCCAGTCCGGTTTCCCCTGGAAGAATGCGCCTCGCTACGTCCTGTAACCTAAATCTCTCCCGACGACGGAAATCACTGTCAGAGAGCCTTTGCTTGCATGATTCCCCATCCTGCCTAGATACATCTTGAATTGTTAAATGCTTCATGCCTGCGCCTTCCGAACCGGAATGGATATCTCAGATCCATTTGTCCGGGCCAGCAACAGCGGCAGTGCCTTATAAAAAACTTTGGCAGCGGTCAATAAAAAAGGGTTGCTGGCCTGCGCAATCATCTCCAGCAGATCCATTCAGGTGCCCAGTGAGCACCATCACAAGAGGTTGTGTTTATGAGAAAGGTTGGAAAGAAGACAAAGACGGAGACTCAGGGGCAGGACATATCGCACGGGCAAAGGCTTATCAGCATGAAAGCTTTTGCACACATCATGGGAGAAGGCCGAATCAGTTGCGTTCAGGAAGGGGGCGATCTATAATGCAGGCTATCAATAAATGCAACCCGCTCCCGGAAACAGGCCTTGTCAGACTGTCGCAAATTCTTGGGGACAAGAAAAAAGGGATACCGCCAATCATACCGGTGAGTAAATCAACGTGGTGGGCTGGTGTGAAGTCGGGACGCTACCCAAAGCCGATAAAACTGGGAGAGCGGACAACCTGTTGGAATGTTCTTGATATTAGACAACTTATTAACCAGTCGGAAGCGTAACCTCAACTGCAAAGTCGGATTTGTCCGGGTAACTTTCCGGGTAACAGCAAAAATATTATTTAATTTTTATCATAAGTTACTGACTGTTACGCAAGATATTCGATTCCCATGTGCTCCGCCAAACTTTCAAGCTGTTGATATTTCAACAGTTTTATCCTTGACTCTCATGTGTAACCTTTTTTGCTACACAGAAAGGGTCAAGGCTTATGTCGTCTTGTCTATTGAATCGGAATGGTTATTACCACTTCCGCATCCGCATCCCTTCCGATCTGAGCAGCATCTTCCCTGCCACTGAGCTTGTAAAATCCCTGAAAACCAAAGACAGGAGCAGCGCCAAGGTTGCCGCCCTGCCCTACCGCCAAAGCGTACTCAAGACGTTCACCCTGCTCCGATCCGGGTTTATTTCCGGTGAACAGGCGCGGGAGAGCATCGACTGTTAGCGGGCGTGCAAAAATGACCCACTTTTAGTCCAAATGGGCGTCGAAAATTGACCCACCTCAGCATCTTGCTCCATGCTCTTGGAATCATCCGAG
>Ga0207857_1000225_pt1 | contig 16548 bp, 11 predicted proteins | sample LuqExpMetageno22_FD_187780 | JGI IMG/M metagenome (GOLD analysis project Ga0207857, IMG submission 187780) | Tropical forest soil microbial communities from Luquillo Experimental Forest, Puerto Rico - Sample 22 (SPAdes) | ecosystem: Environmental > Terrestrial > Soil > Tropical forest ... | reverse complement strand
TTACGATACAGGTAATAATAAGTTGGAATGGCCGTAGAGTTTGTAATAACCTGACAGACTGCCAAGCCTTGTTTGCTTAGGCTACTGTCGTGACTCGACATTTCGCGTGTTGCCGCACGTTCTAGTGTACTGCAATTCATTTGAAGGGCATCGCAAGAACTATAATCAGATTGCCAACAGATTAAATTGTAGAATTCATCGCCGTCAGTCGGAGGTATTTTGTAGAGCGGAATAGGGCCGAAACAATCTCCACACCGTAGTGGTGACTCAAGCGAGATGTAAGTTGTATAAAGGACATACGAGTTGACCTGGCTGCAAGAGCAGACTTCACCGCTGTCAATATCATCGCCCTTAATCTTTACTTCAGGCGAGCATCTACCTTTATCTAAAAGTTCCGATAGTGCTTTTCTAACATATTCGTTTGAAATATTTTTTTCGAGAGAAACTGGCTCTGGAATCAATACGGTTGCAGATGCTGCGTTATCAAAAATGGTAATTGGCCACTCTCTATTACAAACTTGACCATTCATACGCCACGCGGCTAACGCCCTATTAACTAGATCAGAAATGAGATTTAGTTCAAGATTTTTGGCAAAGGGAAATGAAACTTCTGCTACATACATTTCAAGCCACCTTTCTTATTCACACAACTTGAAAAAATTTAAGACATAATACCAATTATCCTATCCTCCCACATGTGAAGAATATCAACACCAAGCCAACTGTCAATCAAATATGCTATCCTCGAAATGCCCCGACATTGAGCAATTTCGGTCAGGTTTTACTTCCGGTGCCGTGGTAGGGTGGGCATGAATTGAGGGGGAGCCAGTGGGCAAGGATACGGCAAAGGCATACGTGCAGCGGTTCGCCAGGGTGTTCGAGTATATCGACCGGCACCTGGACGAACCCCTGAGCGTTGAGCAACTGAGCCGGGTCGCGCATTTCTCCAAATTCCATTTCCATCGGCAATTTTCCCTGTACGTGGGCATGGGCGTCCTCGCCTATGTCCGCCTGCTGCGGCTCAGGCAGGCCTCCTACCGGCTCGTCTTCAGCCGGCAGGAGCGTATTACGGACATTGCCCTGGATGCCGGTTTCGAGAGCCTGGAAGCGTTTTCCCGCGCCTTCCGGCAAGCCTTCGGCCAATCCCCCTCCCAATTCAGAAAATCACCCTTGTGGCAGCCGTGGAGCGAACGCTTCCGGCTGCCACCCCGAGAAAGGAAGGAAAGAATGGAGGTAACGATTGTCGATTTCCCCAGGACCCAGGTCGCGATCCTGCTGCACCGGGGCGCGCCCGAGCGGCTCAACGATTCGGCGCTGAAATTCATCGAATGGCGCAAAGAGAGCGGGCTGTCGCCGGTAAGGACGAGTCGCACGTTCGGCGTGGCCTATGACGACCCCGACGCGACCGAGCCCGAGCGGTTCCGCTTCGATATCTGCGGCGAGGTCACGGAAGATGTACCGGAAAACCCCCAGGGTGTGCAAAACGGCGTCATTCCGGGCGGCCGCTGCGCCTTGGTCCGGCACTTCGGTTCCCATGACCGCATCGGCGAGAGCATCTATCCCCTCTATCGCGAATGGTTGCCGGAAAGCGACGAAGAGCTGCGCGACTTCCCGCTCTTCTTCCACTACCTGAACCTGATGCCCGATGTGGCCGAACATGAACTGGTTACCGATATCTATCTGCCGCTGAGGTAGGCACGAGGGGGAGGGGGGCGAGATGGAGCATGTGGCAAGGCTCTAGATTCGTGCCAGAAACTTTTGATGTGCAACGGCCGTTCCCCCCTGGCGGGAGAACGGCCGTTTGCGTTCGGTTCATGTCGCGGTGGCGCCTACAAAAGCCCCGTCATGTCCTTGACCTCCACGCTGGCCTTGCTGCGCAGTTCCTTGGCCCACTGGCTGAAGCGCTCCTCGGACTTCTTGCGGTAGATCGTGTCCTCGATCTCGGCCTTGACGCTCTCGAACGGCTTCACCTTCCCCTTGATCCGCTCCTCCAGCTTGATGATGTGGAATCCGGCCGGCGTGACGACCAGCTCGCTCACCTCGCCCGGTTTCATGGCCAGGATGGTCTGTTCCAGTTCCGGCAGCATGTCGCCTTTCTTGAAGACCCCCAGGTCCCCGCCGTCCTTGCGGGCCGCCGGGTCTTCGGAGTAGCTCTTGGCCAGTTCGGCGAAGTCCTTGCCGCTCTTGGCTTCGGCCAGCACCATGAGCGCCGTGGTCATGGCGCGCTTGATCTCCGCGGCCGGTGACTTTTCGCTGGTGCGGAAGAAGATGTGCCGGGCGTGAAAGCTCTCTTCCTCCGTGTACTTGGCCTGGTTGGCCTCGTAGTACTCCCGCATCTCCGACTCGCCCACCTGGATCTTGGAGCGGACTTCCATGCTGACCAGCCTGAGCCGCTCAAGCTGTTCCTGCAACTGGGTCCGGTACTGGTCGAAGGTGAGGCCCTGGCTGGCAAGGGCGGCTTCCAGCGCCTGCTGCGTGGGGATCTTGTTCTGTTTCTTCACATCCTCGATGGCCTGCCGGACCTCATCGTCGCCGATCTTGATGTTCAGTTCGCGGACCTTCTGCTCCACCAGTTTTTTCTCGACCAACTGGTCCAGGACGGTGCGGCGGAGCTTGCTGCGGGCGTCGTCGTCCAGGGGCGCTTTCCGGTCCGCATCGCGCAGGACCGGCTCGGCTTCCCGCTTGACCTCGTACAGGGTGATGATCTCGTCGTTGACGATGGCGGCAATGGCGTTGACCACCTTGGCATGGGCGCCGGCGGGCATCAGGAGCAGGAAGGCGAACAGCAGGGCGAATGTGTTTCGTCTCATGGGCACAGGTCTTTCGTCGGGGAAAACGCCGAAGGGCGGGCAGAGCCCGCCCTTCGTCAGTGTGATGGTTGAAATCGTACGCGGCGAGCGGCCGGGCCGGTCACGCGTCATTTTTTCTCGGGCGCGGCCGGAGCGGCCGGGGCCGCGGGAGACGCCGCGGGTTTGCTTTCACCCTTGGCAGCGCCCATGCTGTTGAGAACGTCTTCCTTGATGTTGATCTTGGCGCCTTTCTTGAGGTCTTCCTTGATCTTCTGGAAGATCTCCTGCTGCTTGCTCGGCATGATGGCGGCCTTGATCTGGTCCTTCACCTCTTCGAAGGGACGGATGCCGGCGGGACGTTTGCCGGTCAGCTTGATGATGTGATAGCCGAAGTCCGATTTGACCACGTCGGAGACCTGGCCTTCCTTCAGCGCCAGGGCGGCCTGTTCGAAAGCCGGCACCATGGAGCCCTTGCCGAACCACCCCAGGTCTCCGCCCTGGGCGGCGGAAGAGTCAACGGAATTCTTCTTGGCCAGTTCCTCGAACTTCCCGCCGGCCTTGATCTGGGCCAGGATGTCCTTGGCCTCTTTTTCGGTCTTGACCAGGATGTGGCTGGCCCTGACCTGCTCGCCGGTCTTGAACTTGTCCTTGTTCTGCTCGTAGAATTTTTTCAGGTCGTCGTCGGAGACCTTGGCATCGGTTTCAACCTTTTTCTTCAGATACGACTCGACGATCAGGCGCTTTTTGAGGTCTGCCAGCTTTTCGGCGATCTCCGGGCTCTTGTCCAGGCCGTCCTTGGCCGCCTGCTGCAGGATCAACTCGCGGATTACCATGGTGTCCAGCATCTCCTTGCGCCCCTGGGGGGTTTCGGCCATGCTCTTGAGGTACTCGGGCAGATTCTTCACCTCGCGGCTGTAATCGCCGGTGGTGATGGTGCTGCCGTTGACATCGGCCAGTACCTGGCCTTCCTTCTTGGTTTCGGTCGTCGAACCTGCGGGCCCCTTCTGGCAGCCGAACAGGGCTGCCATGCAGAGGGCGGCGGTAATGATCTTTGCGCTGGCGATGGCTTTCACGGAATCTCCTTTATCGGGTGGGGGGTAACGTCGTTAAAAACTTTAAAAAAGTAGCATACCCTGCCATGGTGTGCAACTCTTTTCGTGGCCGCGCCGGGCGGCCTTTCACGTCATTCGGGCCGGTCCCGCGAAGCCCGGCATCGGCATGCCGGTATGGTACCCCTGGGCAAAGTCGATCCCTATCCCGCGCACCGCCTCAAGCAGTTCCTCGCTTTCGATATACTCCGCGACCGACTTGATGCCGAACTCCTTCGCCAGCACGGCGAGCGTCTTGACGAACGCCATATCCTTGGGGTCGCCCAGCATGTTGCGGACAAAGATTCCTTCGATCTTGACAAAATCGAGCGGCAGCCGGCGGATGTACTGGAACGAGGAGAATCCCGACCCGAAATCGTCGATGGCGAACTTGAAACCCTCCAGCTTGAGCTCCTCCACGAACCGCTCGAGCAGGGTCATGTTCTTCACGGTCTCCCGCTCCGTCAGCTCGAATACGATCTTCTCGTGGTCGATCCCGTAGGTGCGGGTCAGCCTGATGATGGTGGGGATGAACTCGTTGAGGATGAGCGACTTGGGGGAGAGGTTGATGAAGAGCAGCCCCTCGTACCGTTCCGCCCGGACCTTCTGGAAGACCTTTTCCATGAGGATATAGTCCAGCTTGCTGATGACGCCGAGGGTCTCGGCCATCTCGATGAATTCGGCCGCAGGGAGGATTTCGTCCCCGATCCCGATCCGGCAGAGCACCTCGTGGCAGTTTATGCTGCCGTCGGCTGCGGTGACGATCGGCTGGAAATAGGGGATGATCCTCTTCTCGTCGATCGCCTTGATGAGCATCCGGGAGATCTCGCCGCTCTTTTTGAACGCCTCGATCACATCGTCCTCCGTCGGGACGATCAGCCGGTTCTTCCCCTCGCTCTTGGCCTTGTAGGTCATGTTGTCGGCGAAGATGAACAGGTCCTTCTCGTTTTTGGCGTGGGCCGGGAAGATGGCCATGCCGACGGAGGCGGTCCCGTGGACCATGGTGCCGTCCGAGGAGGCCACCGCCATCTCCTCCAGGGACTCCCTGATCCGGTTCGCCACCATGTAGACCTGCTCCTTGTCGGCCTCCACAACCACGACGGTGAATTCGTCCCCGCCGTAGCGGGCCAGGATGTCCCCCTTGCGCAGGCAGCCGTGGATGACGGCGCCGGCCCTGGTCAGGAACTTGTCGCCGAAGAGGTGGCCATGGGTGTCGTTGATGTATTTGAAGTTATCCAGGTCGATCAGCAGCAGGCCGAAGGCGTAGTCGTGCCGCTCCGCGCGGCCGACTTCGTACCCGAGCAGCTCCCAGAACACCCGCTGGTTGTAGAGGTTGGTCAGGGGGTCGCGGGTGGCGTAGTATTCCAGGTCCTTGGTGTATTTGTAGATGGCCTTGATGGAGCCGACCACGTTGAGCATGGTGGTGAGGATGCTGTCGATGACCAGGGAGCGGATCGGGTCGGTGGCCATCCTCGACTGGAAGCCGATGCCGACCACGCCGCCGATCTGGGGCACCTTGAGGACCAGGGATTTGGTCTGCAGCTCGATCTCGGGGCGGTCGAGGTGGAGGGGCGTGCCCTGGCTGCTGATGATGTTGTGAACCATCTTGATGGAGGCCGGCATGTCGATCTGGAAGCGTTCCTCCCTGATCCTGCCGCTGATGATCTCCTCCATGACGCTTTTCGTCTCGGCGGTGGGGGGATTTTCCCAGAAGATCTCGATATCGAAGATCTCGTCATCCACCTGAAAGATGCAGAACATGGTGTACACCTGCATGACCTTGCCGACCTCGGTCAAAAGGTACGCAACCCGTTCCTTCCAGTCCCTGATCGACTCGGAGGTGATGATGAAGCGTTCCAGTACCTGGATTTCGAACTCCAGCATCTCCTTGCCCACGGCAACGCTCCTGACCCGCTCCACGATCTTGCCGAATTCGCCGAAGATGTCGTCCAGCTCTGAAAAGCCGACGTTCTGGTTTTCCAGTTCCAGGGTGGTGAGGTCGGTCACGTTGTTGACCGTGTGCACCTTGGTGCTGAGTATCTCCACCGCTCCCCCGATGCGGCGGTTGACGTAGCCGGCGACCAGGAAGGACATGACCAGGGGGAACGGCGAGAGCAGTGCAAAGATGATGAGGACGTCGCCCATGGCCTTCTGGCGCATGGGCCGGTAATCCTCCCCGACCCTGATCACGCCCAGGACCTCGCCGGCACGGGCGGTCAGGTGGCAGGTCCGGCATGTCTCCCCGGCCTTGAAGGGATAGTACTGGTTGATCCGGTTGCCATCCCGCCGGGAACGGGGCGCGCCTTCGGCAAATACCCGTTGCGCGTCGCTATCCGTGACCTCGGCCATGGGGGTGCCGTACTGGCGGTTGATCGTCTCGCTACGGAACACGTCGGCGCTGAAGGTGTCGGGAAAGGTCCGGCGGAACTGGCTGAGGAAGGTGTCGATATCGGCGCGCGCCCAGCCGGCTTCCATGCCCCGGTACATCGAGTTGAATATCTGCTGGGAGATGGAGCCGGAAAGGCGCGTCAGGGAGCCTTCGAGCTGCTTGTTGTAGATATAGGAACTGACGGCGAGGACGATCAGGAAGGTGACGCAGGACACGGTCAGGCTGGCGATGACGTTGAAGCGTTTCAGCGTTTTGGGACCGGAGGAGGTTTTTTTCATTGAGAGGCCCTGCGCAGGATACGGGAGTCGTGATCCGGAAACGAATGGGGATAATTTATATCCTGTTTGTCCGGAGAATTCAATAGACCGGCATCATTATTTTTCATTAAGAAGCAGAGGGAGGGGAGTGAGGGCCGGACCGCCGGAGCGGGGAGGCGGCTCAGGCGGGCGGCAAAAGGCGCAGCAGCAGCTTGCGGGCCGCGTCCAGGATGTCCTCGAAGGCGCTGCCGGTGATGGCCGCCACCAGGCGGTAGTCGGGGGTGAACTGGTATTTCTTCGGCTCGTTTTTCATCAAGGCGATGATGGTGTCCGGCGGTGCCGGGGTGCGCGGGTGGAAGGAGACGATGATGCACTTGCCGTCGTAGTCGATCTGCCGCACCAGCAGGCGTTTCAGCAGGATGCGCAGCTTCATGATCTCGAACAGGTAGGAGGTGGCCAGCGGGTAGGCGCCGAAACGGTCGCTGACCTCGTTCTGCACGTCCAGCACGTCCTCCTCGCTCTCGGCCTGGGTCAGCTTCTTGTAGATCACCAGGCGCTGGCCGGTGTCCTTCACGTACGCCTCGGGGATGAAGGCCGGCACCTTGAGGTTGATCTCCGGCTCGACCCGCTCGGTCATCTCCTCGCCCCGCAGGCGGCAGATGGTCTCCTCCAGCATCTGGTTGTACAGCTCGAACCCGATCTCCACCACGGTGCCGGACTGGCGGCTCCCCAGCATGTCGCCCGCCCCGCGGATCTCCATGTCGTGGGTGGCGATGCGGAAGCCGGCCCCCAGCTCGGAGATCTCCTGGAGGATGCGCAGGCGCTCCCGGGCATCGCCGCTGATGGAGCCCTCGCCCGGTACGAGCAGGTAGGCGTACCCCCGCTGGGTGGAGCGACCCACCCGGCCGCGCAGCTGGTAGAGCTGGGACAGGCCGAACTTGTCCGCATGGTCCACGATCAGGGTGTTGGCGTTGGGGATGTCCAGGCCCGATTCGATGATGGTGGTGCAGAGGAGCAGGTTGGTCTCCCCGTGCATGAACCCGAGCATGACCTTTTCCAGCTCGTGCTCGTTCATCTGGCCGTGCCCCACGGCGATCCGCGCCTCGGGCACGATGGCCGCGAGCTGCTCCAGGCGCTTGGCGATGGTCTGCACCCGGTTGTGGACGAAAAAGACCTGTCCCCCCCGGCGCAGCTCGCGCATGACCGCCTCCCGGATCAACTCCTCGGAGAAGCGGGCCACGAAGGTCTTCACCGCCAGGCGGTCCACCGGCGGGGTGTCGATGATGGACAGGTCGCGGATGCCCGTCATGGACATGTACAGGGTCCGGGGGATCGGGGTGGCGGTCAGGGTCATGACGTCCACCACGGCCCGGAAGGCCTTGAGCCGCTCCTTGTCCTTGACCCCGAAGCGCTGCTCCTCGTCGACGATCAGAAGCCCCAGGTCCTTGAAGGCCACATCCTTCTGCAGCAGGCGGTGGGTGCCGATGATGATGTCGATCTCCCCTTTTTTGAGGCGCTCCAGGAGCGCCTTCTGCTCCTTGGGGGTGCGGAAGCGGGAGATGACCTCCACCGTGACCGGGTACTCCCTGAGCCGCTCGTGGAAGGTCTCGTAGTGCTGCTGGGCCAGGATGGTGGTGGGCACCAGGATGCCTACCTGCTTGCCGTCCAGGGCGGCCTTGAAGGCCCCCCGCAGGGCCACCTCGGTCTTGCCGTACCCCACGTCGCCGCACACCAGCCGGTCCATGGGGCGGGAGTTCTGCATGTCGGCCAGCACGTCCTGGATGGCGGAGAGTTGGTCCGGGGTCTCATCCCAGGCAAAGGACGCCTCGAACTCCCGGTACATCTCGTCCGGGGGCGAAAAGGAGAAGCCCTCGCAGATCTGGCGTTTGGCGTAAATCTCCAGCAGTTCGCCGGCCAACTCCTCGATGTCCTTTTTGGCCTTGCCCTTGGTCTTCTCCCACGAGCTGCCCCCCAGCTTGTCCAGGCCGGGCTGGCTCCCCTCGGGCCCCACATAGCGCTGCACCAGCCCCAGGCGGTCCACGGGGAGGTAGAGCTTGTCTCCCCCGCTGTACTCCAGGAGCAGGAAGTCGCCGCCGATGCCGGCGATGCTGACGTGCTGGAGTCCCCGGTACAGGCCGATGCCGTGGTCCACGTGCACCATGTAGTCCCCCGGCTTGAGCTCGGCCAGGGAGGCCAGGATCTGCTTCTTGCGCACCTCGGAGATGCCCCGCCGCCTGACCCGCTTGCCGAACAGCTCTTCCTCGGCCACCAGGGCCAGGCGGGAGGAGGGGAGGCGGAAGCCGCGGGAGATCTCCCCCAGGATCAGGGTCACGCCGGCGGGAGGCGCCGCGCTGCCGACCGCCTCGGAGAAGGTCCCCTCGCTGACGGGGCAGGCGATGCCGTAGGGGGCGAGCAGATCCCTGAGCCGTTCGGCCTGGGGACGCTGGTGGCAGGCGATCAGGAGGCGGAACCCCTGGTCGAGCCATCCCCGCAGGGTCTGGGCAAGGGGGGCCAGGGCGTGGGTGGTCTCCTTGGAGACGGAGACCCGCAGGCCGGCATTGTCCTCGCAGGGGATGGCGATGGTCGTGGTCCCGGCCATGTCGTCCAGGGCCAGCCCGGACATCTCCAGGCGGCTTCTGCCGGCCATGACGGCCTCCAACGCACCGGAGTCCAGGTACAGCTCTTCCGGCGGCGAGTGGGGGAGGCTGGCGTTCGCGGCCTTTGCCTCGCCCGCGGCGATCTCGTCGGCACACCGGGCCGCGGCCTCCCGCACCGCCTCGGGGTCGAGCAGCACCAGCGCCGCGTTCGGCGCGTAGTCGAAGACGGTCTCCAGGCCGGGGTGCAGGAGCGGCTGGAGGTACTCGATGCCCTGGAAGTAGACCGCGTTGCGCAGATCTTCCAGGACCAGGCGCCGCCGGTCGGCCGGGATGTCCAGGGCGTCGCAGCGCTCCTTGAGCCGGGGCGCGATATCGGCCAGGACCTCGTCGGTGAGGAGCAGCTCCCGTGAGGGGAGCAGCACCAGTTCCTCCACCGGCTGGAGCGAGCGCTGGGTGAGGGGGTCGAAGGCGCGCATGGTCTCCACCGTGTCGCCGAAGAACTCGATCCTGACCGGCGTGCCCAGGTTGGGGGGGAAGATGTCCAGGATGCCGCCCCGCACGGCAAAGGTGCCCCGGTCCTCCACCAGGGGGGCGCTGGCATAGCCGAGCCTGACCAGTCTGGCCAGAAGCTCCTCCCGCTCGAATTCCTCGCCCGCCACCAGGTAACAGGCGACCTGGTTGAACAGGGAGCGGGGCAGGACCCGTTGCAGGGCCGCCGCCACCGGCAGCACCACCACCCGCGCCTGGTTGCCGTGCATGCGGGAGAGGGCATCGAGCCGCGCGCCGGAGATGTCGGGGTGGGGGGAGGCGGCGGAAAAAGGGGCGCTGTCCCAGGCCGGGAAGGAGATGGGCGCCGGGCCGCTGCCGAAAAAGGCCAGTTCGCGACTGAATTCGTCGGCAGCCTCCTGGTCGGCGGTGATGACCAGCAGGTTCCTGCCGGAGGATTCGAGCAGGCCGGCAACCACATACGCCGTTGCGGAGCCCTTCAGGCCCGGCAGCACGATGCGCCGGTCGCCCCTGGCCAGGGCGGCCAGGCAATCGACGAGTTGGGGCGGTTGGGAGGTTGTGGGGGAAGCGGTCATCGGGGTACGGGTGTTCGTGTTCATCGGGTCATTTTCGCAGGCCGGCCTTGATCTTGGGTTTGCCGTCTTCCACCACCACCCGGAAGCTCAGGTCGTCGGTCCCCAGCTTCCCCTTGAGGGCCGGCTTCTGTTTCTCGATGGCGGCCCGGATCTGGTCGCGGCTGACGTTCTCCACTGGGAGGTTGCAGCTTTTGCGGGCTGCGCAGTATTCACGGTAGACCCGTTCGACCTCGTTGTCGGGTCCCGGCCGGGCGGCCTCGTTCCGTGCCGGCGGCGTCACGCCGCGCTGTCGCTGGTGCAGGTCGCTGATGAAGCGGTCGCGGGAGTACTTCCCCTCTTCCATGAGCCGGAGGATGCGGTTCCAGTGTTCGCGGTAGGTGTTGAAACGGGCCACCAGGGTGGTAAACTTGTGCTTGAGCATGGTGTTGGTGATGGGGGTGCCGGTATGGCGCCGCACCGCCTTCTCCACCTCGGCGCGCAAGGGCAGGGGCTCCCGCTTCTCCAGGCCGGAAAAATACTGCTCATAGCGGAGGACGAGGTCGGCCAGCATCTGTTCAAGTGTTGCGAAATCCTCGGCAAGCCCCATGCAAAAACCCCGATCCCGGCATCTGATTACGTCCGGCCCTGGCGCATCAGCGCCCGGCAATGGGCGTACGGCGACAGTCCGACTCAAATAAACAAAATATATGCAATCGTAGCGATATGTAAAGCGTTAATCGGCTGCCCCGTAAACAAAATCTCTTGACATATTGCGAAGCTGGCTCTATTTTAATTAGAAAATAATGGTTCTAAACTAATGAGATTGGTGGGGCCGGGCGGGATCATGAAGACCATTTACGTTCTTTCCGACTCAACGGGAGAAACCGCCGAGCGGGTGATCAAGGCCGCTCTTTCTCAATTCTACGAGGAGGACGTCAAGGTCCACCGCCTGTTCCAGATCCGTTCCCAGAACGATTTGCAGCAGGCGCTGGCAGTGGTGGTGCGCGACCCGGGGATGCTGGTCTATACCCTCGTGGACCCGCATCTTTCCGAGGCGGTCGAACGGGTTGCCGAGGAACAGGGCCTGATCGCGGTCGATCTTTTGAGCAGCCTGATCTACAACATGTCGCGCTACCTGGGGGCGCCCTCGCGGGAGATTCCGGGGCTTCTGCATCGCATCGACACCGAGTACCACAAGCGGGTCGAGGCGGTGGATTTCACGGTCAAGCACGATGACGGCCAGGAGCCCCGTTACCTCTACAAGGCCGATCTGGTTCTGGTGGGGGTGTCCCGGTCGTCCAAGACCCCCCTGTCCATGTACCTGGCCCACAAGGGGTACAAGGTGGCCAACGTGCCGCTGGTCAAGGGGATCGACCCCCCGGAGGAACTGTTCCAGATCGACCAGACCAAGATCGTGGGGCTGATCATCGATACCCGGCGCCTGGTGGAAATCCGCACCTCCCGGCTGCTCAACATGCGGCAGAGCCCCCGCGGGAGCTATGCCGATTACCAGCAGGTGGAGGACGAGGTGGCGTACTGCAAGAGGCTGTACCGGCAACACCCGGAATGGATGACCATTGATGTGACCAACAAGTCGGTGGAGGAGGCTGCCTCGGAAATAATGCGGCGCATGGATGAATAGCGTCCCGTCGCTTGATATGTTTGCAGGGTCGATACCTACACAAGGGGGTGCAACATGAAGATTCTCGTGGTTGAAGATGAAAAGAAGGTAGCCAGCTTCATCAAACGTGGTCTCGAGGACGACAACTACAAGGTTGCGGTCGCCTACGACGGCATCGACGGCTTCAAGCAGGCCCGGGACGGCGACTACAACCTGGTCATCATGGATATGATGCTGCCCAAGAAGGACGGAATGACGGTGATCAAGGACCTGCGCGAGTCGGGAAACCGCGTGCCGGTCCTGATGCTGACCGCCCGCGACAACATGGAGGATATCGTGTCCGGCCTGGACGCCGGTTCCGACGATTACCTCACCAAGCCGTTCGCCTTTGCCGAACTGCTGGCGCGGGTCCGTGCGCTCCTGCGGCGGGGGGAACTGGACCGGGGCGCCGAGATCCGCTTCGCCGACCTGCGGCTCGACCCGGTCAGCCACAAGGTATGGCGCGGCAGCAAGGAGATCGAGCTGACGTCCAAGGAGTACGGCCTTCTGGAATACCTGATGCGCAACCCCAACGCCGTCCTCTCCCGCGCCATGATCGCCGAGCACGTCTGGGACTATGCCTTTGACAGCTTCACCAATATCATCGACGTGTATGTCAATTACCTGCGCAAGAAGATCGACAAGGACTATCCCACCAAGTTGATCCACACCGTGCGCGGACAGGGGTATATCCTGCGCGAGGGGTAGGGGGACTTGATTTTTCCCGGGTGATGGATTATTTTTTTAATGCGGCTCAGGGGCGGCGTCGTGGCAGGTAAGCGACCCGCCCCTGTCAGTTCATCAACCCAAAGATTTCAGGGAGGTCAGAGCATGTCCACATCATTCGTGTCCATTGTCCGTTGTCTGGTCATCGGTATGATTGCCATCCTTGCAGCCCCGGTCATGTCGATTGCCAAGCCGGTCAGCCCCGATTTCGTCGAGTTGGCGAAACGGCTCAAGCCGACCGTCGTCAACATACGGACCACCAAGAACATCAAGCCGCGGCAGCGGGCGCGGCACCCCCAGTTCCAGCAGAACCCCTTCAACAACTTCTTCGACGACTTCTTCGGCCGCTATTCCGACGAGGCGCCGCAACAGCGGCCGCGCCGTGAACAGGCCCTGGGCACCGGCTTCATCATCAGCTCCGAAGGATATATCCTGACCAACAACCATGTGGTCAACGGCGCCGACGAGGTGCTGGTCAAGCTGTCCGACGGCCGGGAGATCAAGGGCGAGATCAAGGGGAGCGACGAAAAGCTCGACCTGGCCCTGGTCAAGATCAGCGAGAAGGAGAAGCTGCCGGTTGCCGAACTGGGGGACAGCGACAGCCTGGAGGTCGGTGAGTGGGTCATGGCCATCGGCAATCCCTTCGGCCTGGCCCAGACCGTCACGGCCGGCATCGTCAGCGCCAAGGGGCGCGTGATCGGCAGCGGCCCGTACGACGACTACATCCAGACCGACGCCTCCATCAACCCCGGCAACTCCGGCGGGCCGCTCTTCAGCGCCGACGGCAAGGTGATCGGCATCAACACCGCCATCATCGCCGGCGGCCAGGGGATCGGGTTCGCCATCCCCATCAACATGGCAAAGGATGTGGTGGCCCAACTCCGCGACAAGGGCAAGGTCACCCGGGGCTACCTGGGGATCCGCTTCCAGCCGCTGACCGCCGACCTGGCCAAATCCTTCGGCCTCGATACCGACAAGGGCGCGCTCATCGCCAGCGTGGAGAAGGATGCCCCGGCTGAGAAGGCCGGGCTCAAGGCCGGCGACATCATCCTGGAATACGACGGCAAACCGATCACCGAGGGGAATGAACTGCCCCGCTACGTGGCGGTCACCCCCATCGACAAGAAAGTCAAGCTGGTGATCTTCCGCGACGGCAAGAGGCAGGAGGTGACGGTGGTCATCTCCCGGCTGAAGGACGGCGCTGCCCAGGCTTCCGCCGGCAGCGTCAACGAGAGCGAGACCATCGGCATCGTGGTGCAGGAGCTTACCAAGGAGCTGGCCTCCCGCCTGGGGATCAGGGATACCAAGGGCCTGATCGTCAGCGAGGTCAAGCCCGGTTCCGCCGCCGAGGAGGCCGGGATCACCGCCGGCGACGTGATCATCGAGGTCAACGGCCAGCGGCCGGACACCCTGGAAAAATACAACGCAGCGGCCGCCCGGCTGAAGAAGGGCGACGTGGCCCGCCTGCTCCTGAAACGCCCCGACGGCGCGATCTACTACGTGGCCGTCAAGATCGACCAATAACCACAGGGGGCGGGCCGAAAGCCCGCCCTTCGTATGTCACCCCCGGAGGTCCCATGCCCGCCCGTTACGTCCAGCCGCTGCGCATCCTGATCCAATGCTGCTTTCTCGCCTTCATGCTTTGGCTGGGGGTGCGTTTCTATCTCTTCGTCCAGTATTTCCGCTCCGGCGGGGCATCCGCCCCCGTGGCGCGGCCCGACGGCATCGAGGGCTTTCTGCCCATCTCCGGGCTCCTGGGCCTGGCCGGCTGGCTCAAGGGGCTGGGCATCAACCCGATCCACCCGGCGGCGGTGGTGATCTTCCTGACCATACTGGGCGTCTCCCTGCTGCTGCGGCGTTCTTTCTGCTCGTGGATCTGCCCGGTGGCGACCATCTCGGAGTGCGCCTGGAAGGCCGGGTTCGCGGGGCTGAGGCGCAACTACCGCCCCCCCCGCTGGCTGGACGTGGCCGCTCGCGGCCTGAAATACCTGCTCTTGGCCTTCTTCATCGTTCCCATCATGATCGGCATGCCGGTTGCGGCGCTCTACGCCTTCATCGACAGCGACGACCACCGGCTGGCCGACGTGCACCTCATGGACTTCTTCCTCCATATCTCTCCCCTGGCCCTGGGGATCATCCTGATCCTGGTGGCGGCCTCGGTGCTCCTGCGCAACCCCTTCTGTCGCTACCTCTGTCCCTACGGCGCGCTCCTGGGGCTTTTTGCCCTGCTCTCGCCGGTCCGGGTCACCCGCGACAGCGACCGCTGCGTCTCCTGCGGGGCCTGCAACCAGGTCTGCCCCTCCTCCATCGACGTCATGCACCAGAAGAGCGTGAACTCGCCCGAGTGCATCGGCTGCTGGCGCTGCGTCAGCCACTGCCGGGTGGAGAGCGCGCTTTCCATGCGCGCCGTGGGGAGGTTCGTCATCCCCGGCATCGTCTTTGCCCTTTTGGTGGTGCTCCTCTTCTGGGGGGGGAGCCTGGCGGGCAAGCTCACCGGCCACTGGCACACGGTGCTGGATGCCGCCGAATACGGGCGGCTGCTGGGGAGGTAGCTGGGGATGGGATTTATGGGAATCATGGGATATGTAGTGCCACTAGGGGGTTCATACTTCCCATAGGTCTCATAATTCCCATACCTCCCATAATCGTGGCGCAACCCATGAAAATATGTCATACTGACCGATCACTCAAAGATACCGAAAGGAAGCACCTGCACCATGGGAGTCTATGCCAACACCGTCAGCATCACCCAGTACACCATAACCGGCGACCTGCCGAAGAGCGATCAGTTCCAGTGGTTTTCCGAAAAGCTGTCCGCCCGCGGGTTCCAGTCCATTGAAAACTCCGCCGAGGAGTCCTCCGAGGGGTGGACCCTGGTGGACCACCCCGACAACGCCGCCTTCGAGGCGCCGTCCGATTTCTGGCGCGACAATTACCTGGTCTTCTCCCTGCGCCGGGACCAGCGCAAGGTGCCGGCCGCCCTGCTCAAATCCCACACCGGCCGGGAGGAGGGGGCCTTCCTGGCCCAGCATCCCAACCTGCGCCGGGCGCCCAAGAAGAAGCGGGAGGAGATCAAGGAACTGGTGCAGCTGCGCCTTTTGACCAAATCCCTGCCGGTCCCCTCCAGCGTGGACGTGGTCTGGGACCTGAAAAGCGGCGTGCTGACCCTGTTCAGCCTGGGGACCAAGGTGCTGGAGCGCTTCGAGGACATCTTCCGCAAGACCTTCGAGGGGTTCAGCCCGGTGATCATCCATCCCTTTGCCCGGGCCCGGATGCTGGTGGAGGGGCAGCTACTGGACAAGCTGGAGGCCGCCAACCTGGCCGGCTCCGACGCAGTGGCGGCCCAGATCCGGGACAACCAGTGGCTGGGGTGGGACTTCCTCCTCTGGCTCCTCCAGCGCGGGGTGAACGGCGAAGGCGAGTTCAGCGTCTCCCGGCCGGGCCATTTCGGCAGCGGCGAGCGCTTCTCGGCCTGGATCGACGACCGCATCCAGTTCCAGGGGGGGAGCGAGGAGGGGAGCATCCAGAAGGTCTCGGTCTCCGGCTCCCAGGACAGCTACCTGGAGGCCATCTCGGCCCTCAAGGGGGGAAAACGGATCACCAGCGCCACCATCTGCATGGAGAAGGACGAAAACCCCTGGAAACTGACCCTCAAGGGGGAAACCTTCGGTCTCGCCTCCCTCAAATGCCCCCAGGTGCACATCGAGAAGGACGCCACCGTGGACCAGATGAGCGAGCGGGAGGCGGTGTTCTACGAGCGCATGTTCCTCCTGGAGCAGGGCACCCAGCTCTTTGACAGCCTGTTCGGCGCCTTCCTGAACGAGCGCCTGAACGACGCCTGGGGGGCGCGCCTTGCGGCCGTCCAGGCCTGGCTGGACGGAAAGTAGGCCATGAAATTCATCGACGAGGTAACCCTGTTCACCGCCTCGGGCCACGGCGGCGCCGGCTGCGTCGCCTTCCGCCACGAGAAGTTCGTGGAGT
>Ga0207857_1000221_pt1 | contig 16804 bp, 15 predicted proteins | sample LuqExpMetageno22_FD_187780 | JGI IMG/M metagenome (GOLD analysis project Ga0207857, IMG submission 187780) | Tropical forest soil microbial communities from Luquillo Experimental Forest, Puerto Rico - Sample 22 (SPAdes) | ecosystem: Environmental > Terrestrial > Soil > Tropical forest ... | reverse complement strand
TCTCCCCATGCTTGATGCGGCAATCCGTTGCACTGAAAAGCCCGCCCCGAAAGAGGCGGGCTTTTCAGTGCCGGGAAAGGGGAATTCCCCTTTCCCCGCACCTCATTCCGTTGTATCGATTACCTTCAGCGCAGCCTCCTGGTAGCGGGCCCCGGCGGCGCGGAAAGAGGAGAGCGCCCCGTCCAGGGCGGTCCAGGCGGCCGGGGGGAGGTCCAGGGTGACCGCTGCGGCGTTTTCCTCCAGGTAGCCGACATGCTTGGTGCCCGGGATCGGGACGATGTCCTCGCCCTGGCGCAGCAACCAGGCGAGCGCAACCTGAGCCGGGGTCGCGCCGTGGGTGGCGGCGATCTCCTTGACCATGGCCACCAACTCCAGGTTGTGGACAAAGTTCTCCTCCCGGAACCGGGGGTTGGTCCGGCGCCAATCGGTCGCTTCCAGGTCGTCGGGGCTGGTGATCTTGCCGGTCAGGAAGCCCCGCCCCACGGGGCTGTACGCCACAAAGCCGATCCCGAGCCCGCGTAGCGTGGGCAGCACCTTTTCCTCGATCGACCGCTCCCACAGGGAATACTCCGACTGGACCGCGGTGAGGGGGTGCACCGCATGGGCCCGCCGGATGATGCCGGGCCCCACCTCTGACAGGCCGATGAAGCGGACCTTGCCCTCCCTGACCAGCTCGGCGAGGCAGCCCACGGTTTCTTCGATGGGGGTGGCCGGGTCGAGACGGTGTTGGTAGTAGAGGTCGATGTACTCCGTCCCCAGCCTCGTGAGCGACCCTTCGATGGATTCCCTGATATGGGCCGGGCTGCTGTCGAGCCCGGCCTGCTCGCCATGGGGACCGAACCGCCAGGCAAACTTGGTGGCGATGATCACGTCCTGCCGCGGCAGGTCCCTGAGCGCCCGGCCGATGAGGGCCTCGTTGGCGAAGGGGCCGTACATCTCCGCCGTGTCCCAGAAGCGGATGCCCAGGTCATGGGCGCGGTGCAGCACGCGCAGCGAGGCATCGTCGTCCGGATGGCCGTAGGCGTACGACATCCCCATACAGCCGAGCCCCATTGCCGGCACCTCAAGCCCCTGGCTTCCCAGTCTGCGTGTTTTCATGGAATCATTCCTTTCCTTTCGTGCCTGTTCGCGTTTTCCCGTTGGTCGGGCAGCAGCCCGGGTGAAACCTCTGAAAGAGTATTATGACCCCTGATCGGCCTTTGGCAAGGGAGCGGCATGCTCGTGAAAAATCCGGTACGGCAACGGTGGAACTTCCCCCCCATTGACACCGCCGCGGCACGATCTACACTTGATCGTAAGTGAAGAGGCCATTGGCCAACAGTCGAGAGGGCCGGGGGCGAAAGGAGTCAGACATGGTTTCCCTCGATGTGAACGGCAAGCTGCATACTCTGGATATCCCCCCGGATACGCCGCTCCTCTACGTGCTGCGCAACGACCTGGGCCTGAACGGTCCCAAGTTCGGCTGCGGGCTCGGGCAGTGCGGTGCCTGCACCGTACTCATGGACGGCAGGGCGGTCCGTTCCTGCGTGATGCCGGTCTCCCAGGCCGCGGGGAAGAAGATCGTGACCCTGGAGGGGCTGGGGTCTCAGGACAAGCCCCACCCGCTCCAGCGGGCCTTCATGGAGGAACAGGCGGCCCAGTGCGGCTATTGCGGCAATGGCATGATCATGCAGAGCAAGGCGCTGCTCGACCGTTCGCCCGATCCGAGCGAACAGGAGATCCGCCGGGCCCTGGCCGAGAACCTCTGCCGCTGCGGCACCCACAACAACATCATCCGGGCGATCCAGCGCGCCGCACGGGAGATGAAGCCATGACCGGTCCGCTTTTGACCCGCAGGGAGTTCGGCAAGGGGGTCGCCGGACTCGTCGTCGCCTTCACCCTGGCCCCGGAGCTTGCCCTGGCGGCAGAACACGGGCTCCCCGGCGACCTGGGCAGCGCCCCGATGCTGGACGCGTGGCTCGCCATTGATCCGGCAGGCATGGTGACCATCTTCACCGGCAAGGTCGAACTGGGCCAAGGGGCGTTGACGGCGCTGGCCCAGATTGCGGCCGAGGAACTCGACCTGCCCCTGGCCCGGGTCCGCATGGTATCCGGCGACACCTCCCGCACCCCGGACGAGGGGTACACCTCCGGCAGCCAGTCCGTGGAGTACGGCGGCACGGCGATCCGTTTCGCCTGCGCAGAAGCACGCCAGATCCTCCTCGACCAGGCTGCGGCGGGGCTCGGCGTCCCGGCGCGCCTGCTCGCGACCGCCCGCGGCACCGTCATCGCGCCCGACGGCAGAAAGCTTACCTACGCCAAAATCGCAGAAACGAACATCTTTCACCGCATGGCAACGGCCACGGTCCCGCCGAAGCCTGCCGCTGGGCACACCATTGTCGGCACGCCTGTGCCGCGGCTCGACATCCCGGCCAAGGTGACCGGCAGGGAGAGCTACGTGCAGGACGTGCGCCTGCCGGGCATGGTGTTCGGCCGCGTGGTGCGCCCCCCTGCCCCTGGCGCTGTGCTTACGGCGGTGGATGCGGAGGGGGTCCGGGCCATGTCGGGGGTGCTGGCCGTGGTGCGCGACGGGAGCTTCCTGGGGGTAGTGGCCCAACGGGAGGAACAGGCGATCACGGCGATGGAGGCACTGCGCAAGGGCGCCACATGGCGGCTTGGGGCAGAACTGCCCGATCCCGGCAAAATCCACGACTGGCTCAGGGCACAACCGGGCGAGGCGGTGGTGGTGGGCAGCAAGGGCTCCGCCTCCCCACCGGGGGTGGCCCATCGGCTGGAGGCGACCTTTACCAAGGGCTATGTGGCGCACGCCTCCATCGGCCCCTCCTGCGCCATCGCCGTGATGGACAAGGGGGAGCTTCACGTCTGGTCCCATACCCAGGGTGTCTATCCCCTGCGCCGCGACCTGGCGCAGGTCCTGAAGCTCGCCCCCCAGGCGATCCACGTTGCCCACAGGGAGGGGTCGGGCTGCTACGGCCATAACGGCGCCGACGACGCGGCCCTGGATGCGGCGCTCCTGGCCCGCGCCCTCCCCGGCAGGCCGGTGAAGGTGCAGTGGATGCGCGATGACGAATTTGCCTGGGAACCTTTCGGCCCGGCCATGGTAATGCAACTCTCCGCGGGCCTCTCGGCCGATGGCAACATCGTGGATTGGCATCACGAGGTCTGGAGCACCAGCCACAACAGCAGGCCGGGCCAGGAAGGAGGCGTCAACCTGCTGGCGGCCTGGCACCTGGCACGGCCGTTCCGGCCGGCACCGCCCCGGGGCATCCCCCAGCCGGCCGGCGGGGAGGATCGCAACAGCGTGCCGCTCTATACGTTCCCGAACCAGCGGATCGTCAAGCATCTCGTCAGGGAGATGCCGTTACGCACCTCTGCGCTCCGCACCCTCGGCGGGGACGGCAACGTGTTCGCCCTGGAATCGTTCATGGACGAACTGGCGATCTCGGCCAAGGCCGACCCGGTTGAGTTCCGGCTCAGGCACCTGACGGACCCCCGCGCCCGGGCCGTGATCGAACTTGCCGCCGGGAAGGCGGGATGGCGCCCCGGCGCCGGGGGTGACGGCAGGCATGGCCGGGGCTTCGGCTTTGCCAAGTACAAGAACCTCTGCTGCTACGTGGCCTGCGTCGCCGACGTCACGGTGGACCGCCAGAGCGGGCGGATCGCCGTCGACCGGGTGGTGGTCGCCGCCGATGCCGGCCAGGTCATCAACCCCAAGGGGCTCGAAATGCAGATCGAGGGCGGAGTCATCCAGTCCGCAAGCTGGACCCTCCGGGAGGCGGTGGGCTTCGACCGGACCCGGGTGACCTCCCGAGACTGGGAGAGCTACCCGATCCTCACCTTCCCCGAGGTGCCACAGGTGGAAGTCCATCTCATCGACCGGCCGGCGGAGAAGCCCCTGGGCAGCGGCGAGGCATCGCCGGGACCGGCGGCCGCCGCCATCGCCAATGCGGTCGGCAACGCCCTGGGCCGCCGCGTCCGCAGCCTGCCCATCGATCCCGGATGGGTCAGGGCGGGGACATGACAAACACTGCCCGGCGATGCGGCAAGCCCTCTCCGGCTCGGAAAAGACACGTGCCACCTCTCCCCTCCTGGAGCGGAGGGCTGCATAATTGTCATCTGGCGTGATTTGCCGCAGGATATTCTCTTATTGGCAAGAAACCATGGCAACTCTTCCATGCCGAGCGCACTGTTCCCCTCCCCGCGTCGCCTGCCCGCATCCTTCACGTGAGCGTGTCGTAATCCCCGCTGACATAGGGAAAGATCCCGTGGTTTACCTCATGGTCGAGGCTGCTGATGACCCCGCACGATGCACACAGATATTTTTCTCCGTCGGTCGAGTAGCTGCTCTGTCGGCAATCTCCGCTCCAGATCCTGATGTCGCACCGGTCCGCCTGGGGTGGCGTCATGTTTGTTCGTTCGTACATCATGGCCAGCACCTCCTTCCGTCTACTGAAATTATATCACGAGAGACATGCCCTGGGTGCTGCGCCTCGCCATGCGGCCGCAACAGGCCCCTGCAAAGGAGGCGTTTTGTTCAAGTTTTGGGCCACTCCCTCAAAAGGAGTATAATTAATCAGGAGCACCCATGGCAGGAGCGGTCACCTATCACGCGAGGAGCAGCGATCATGGAAGATTTCAAACGAATACTCGTAGTCAGCAGGATGAGCAGACACTGCCGGGAGGCCGTGCATTACGGCATCTCACTGGCGCGCAGGTACGATGCGGAGCTTTCCATCCTGCATGTGGTCCATAACCCCTTCGGGTTGGAGGGGTGGAACGTACCGATCGTTTCACTTGAGCAGGAATACCAGCGGATCTTCGACGAGGTGAAGGCTGACCTGGATCGCATCATCCGGGAGGAAAAGGCCAAAGGCCTCCCCATCAGGGAATTGATCAGGAAAGGGGACCCCACCGAGGAGGTCATGCAGATGGTCAAGGAGGAAAAGATCGACCTCCTCATCTTTCTGGCCCATGAGGAGTGGCGCCTGGAACATTTTCTGTTCGGCCGCAGCAACGAGGAGTTGGCCCGCAGGATGCCCTGTTCAATCCTGTTCGTGAAAAAGGAGCCCAAACCGGTGCGCTGGTAGGATGTGCGCCGGCGATAATGCCCGGAGCCCCCTTTGCATCATGGGAGCATAACAGATTAGAGTGCCGGAACCTTCAGATGGCGTAGGCGAACGGCTTCTCTTCCTGACGGAAAAACTCCGCGTAGATCGCACTGCGTAGATGGGTGAACTCGAAGCTGCCCCGGTCGCGCGGACGGGGCAGATCGACCGGTATGATGCGCTTGATGGTGCCGGGCCGGCTGGACATGATCACCACCCGGTCCCCGAGAAATACGGCCTCGTCGATATCATGGGTGACGAGTACCATGGTGGCGCCTTCCGCCCTCCAGATACGCAGCACCTCCTCCTGCATCTGGATTTTGGTCAGGGCGTCCAGAGCCCCGAACGGTTCATCCAGCAGCAGGACCTGGGGCCGGTTCACCAGGGCGCGGGCAATGGCCGCCCGCTGGGCCATACCGCCGGAAAGCTGGTGGGGGTAGGCCTGTTCGAAACCGGTCAGGCCGACCAGGTCGATATGCTCCCGCACCGATTCACCATGGCTGTTCTCCCTGCCTCCCCCCAACCCAAAGGCCACATTTTCCCGCACGGTCAGCCAGGGAAACAGCCGGTGTTCCTGAAAGACCACGCCCCGTTCCAGCCCCGGTCCGTTGATCCGTTCGCCATCGAATTCGGCGGCCCCCTGGTAATCGGTTTCCAGCCCGGCGATGATCCGCAGCAGGGTGCTCTTGCCGCAACCGCTGCTGCCGATGATGCTGATGAACTCCCCCTGGCGCACGGTCAGGTTTATATCCTGCAGGGCAGTCACCCTGCCGTCGTTCACGACAAAATCCTTGCGCAGCCCGCGAATATCCAAGGCAGCCCGACGCTCTCCCATACGTCCCATGACACGTCCCCCTTCGTTGCTCAGAACTCTACGCCCCGTTGTCCCAACAACCCTCTTCCCACGCGTTCCAGCACCAGGTCGGTCAGTTTGCCGAACAGGGCGAACAGCACGATGCTGGCGATGATCACCGAGGCCCGGCCGGTCATCTGGCCGTCGATCATCAGGAAACCGAGCCCCCGGCTGGCCCCCATGATCTCCGCCGCCACGACGAACATCCAGCCAAGCCCCAGGCCGCTGCGCAGCCCCACCAGATAGGAGGGAAGCGCGGCGGGAAGGATCACCCGGCGCACCTGCTCTACCTTGTCGAGGCGGAAGACCTGTCCCACCTCCAGCAGCTTGCGGTCCACCGTCAGGATGCCGCTCAGCAGGTTGAGATACACGGGGAAGAACACCCCCACAGCTATCAGGGTAATCTTGGAACTCTCGTGAATCCCCAGCCAGAGCAGAAACAACGGCACCCATGCCATGGAGGGGATGCTGCGCAGGGCCTGGAGCGTCGGATCGAGCACGCGGCGGACCAGGGGGGAAGAACCGGTGACGCCCCCCAACAGCGTCGCCGCCAGGGCGCCGATCATAAATCCGCTCCCAACCCGGGCCACGGTGACGCCGATATGGCTGAGCAGTTCGCCGCCCCGTAACAGCTCCAGCAGGGTGATGGCGACAACGCTCGGAGCGGGAAGCCAGTTGGCGGGCAGCACACCTGCATGTGCCAATGCCTCCCACACGGCGACAATGACAGCGGGAAGCACGACCCCTTGGATCTGCCGGGGCACACTGAAGGTAAGCGAAGGCAGACGGTAATGCTCTTTCAGCGCATCCAGGGCCACGACCGTCTGCTGCGATGTCTCCTGACCGTCACTCATGGGACACCTCCTTCTTATTTACCGGTAGCCGCGAACTGGGGATCAATAAGCGCATGTACCAGTCCGGGAACGTCAACATCCGCCTTGATCACACCGCTCTTTTTAAGCACGTCGCCAGCCGCCGCGATGGTTGCCGTCTGCTTCTCCCCGATAACCGGGGCGGAGAGGTCGGTCCGTTCCAGCACCCTCGCGGCCACGGCATCGTTCAGCTTGGCGTCCCGCGCCAGGATGGCCTTGAACTCGGCCGGGTTTGCCAGCGCCCAGGCGCGCGCCTTTTCATAAGCGGCAAGCACCCGCCTCACATATGCCGGATATTGTTTGGCAAATTCTTCGCGCACGTTGAGTACGCCGTAGGTATTGAGGTTCGGATCGCGGTAGAAGAGCTTCGATCCCTTGTCCACTTCAGTTTGCGCCATGAGCGGATCAAGCCCGGACCAGGCGTCCACGTCCCCTTTTTCCAGGGCGTTCCTGCCGTCCGGGTGTTGCAACGGCACCAGTTCGATGTCCTTTTCCGAGAGCCCTACCCTGTCCAGTGCCCGGAGCAGGAATACGTGAGGGTCAGTGCCGCGCGTCACCGCCACCTTTTTGCCCTTCAGGTCCCCAATCTTGGTGATCGTACTGTCGCTGCGGACCACCAGCGCCGTCCATTCCGGTTTGGAATAGACATACACCGACTTGATCGGATTGCCGTTGGCCTTGCCGATCAGTGCCGCAACTCCGGCCGTTGACCCGAAATCGGCGCTCTTGCTGTTGAGCAGTTCAAGGGACTTGTTGCTCCCCAGGCTATGGATCCATTCCACCTTGACGTTGTCCCTGGCCAGGTCGTCATCGAGGAATTTTTTCTCTTTCAGCACCAGGCTGACCGGGTTGTAATAGGCGAAGTCGATTCTGACCACCTCCGGCTTGGCCGCTTTTTTCGTGCAGGCGGTCATCAGTCCGGTTGTCGTAAAGGCCAGAATGGCGATAAGTAGCGCAGCGAGAACAGTTCGTTTCATAAAAAAGCCTCCTGGTATGCGGCAAGCCGCTGTGATGGTGATCTTGATCTCAATATATCCGGTTGCCTGAAGAACCGTGTTGCCGCTGATGGACCCAACTCTTGTAACGCGGATCATCCGGATTTTTGTCCAGCGCCTCCCGCTCCTTCAGATAGAGCCCGATATTGGTGCTTTCATAGAGTTTCCTGTCCTGTCCCACCGGGCAGACCTTGCAGCAGATGCCGCAGGGCCAACGATTCTCGGCGCGCAGTTCCTGGTGATACCTCGTGCAGGAATCCACATCCATGTCGGCGATGATGCTGTCCGGCCGGGTCGTGAAGGACTGTGACGGGCAGAGCCGGCGGCAGACGTCGCACTTGGTGCAGATATCCTCCTCGATCACCGGGTCCCCTGCCAGCTTCAGGCTGGTGAAGACCGAGACCAGGCGGACCCGGGGACCGTACTCGCGGGTGATCAGGTTGTGGCTGTAAGCGATGGTGCCCTGTCCGGCATATTTGGCGGCATATACGTGGCTGAAACAGCCGGGCGGCTTGTCCAGGAGGATCTCCAGGTTGCCGTAGCCGTCGCGGGGCATAAAGATGGCGGGATGATCCCGATCGTTAAGCCAGACCGAGAGGCGGAATCCGATCTGGTCCAGCAAATTGTTGGTGGCGTTGTATATCTCCTGATAGTTGATGGAGGGGGTACTCTCCAGCACCGGCAACAGCATGGGCACGCCGATGACGATGACCGTTTCCGCCATGCTCCACAACGCCGTGGGCCGGTAGTCGGGCGCAACTTCCCCGTAGTCGTCCCAGCGGGCGACCGGGGCGAAATTCACCAGGTTGGCGCCGAGGTTCTTTGCCTTGGCTATGATGCTGCGCTTTGTCGTCGTTACTGGGGGCATTTCAAATATTCCTTTGTCCTGCGGTAAAAATAAAAAAGGCCGGGGTATGCCCATAATTTTGGACATGCGCCCGGCCTCCGGTTTTTCCGGTCGGCACGGTTGTGCGGTTCGGTTGTCTCTCCCCCAAGGGGCAGATTATTTATATGTCGTTGCCGGTAATGCCGCCACTTCGGGTGGAGTGAGTGCTGGTTTGTGCCTTGCGTACAGGCTTCTTATGATTACGATTGCAGCAGCCAGGGCATTAAATCTATTTTAACTATAGATAATATAATTTATTAAATCTGTCAAGAGAATAATTTTCGCCAAAACGAAAAAGCCCACCCCGGGGACGGGTGGGCTTTTCAATGCCTGATTGCTTCAAGCAGCTCTGCGACGCTGGCCAGGACTAAACGGCTAGGTCAGATTCCAGATCATCATTTCCACAATATCCTTGAAGCTCTTGCCGATCTCCGAGACGACCGTGGGCTCGAACCCGCAATGCATCATGCACTGGGCGCAACGGGGGTCCTTGCCTACCCCGTATTTGCTCCAATCGGTCTTTTCCATCATCTCCCTGAAGGTCGGGTAGTGGGTGTCGGTGATCAGGTAGCAGGGGGCTTTCCATCCCTGCGGGTTACGGGTGGGGTTGCCCCACGGGGTGCACTCCAGCTTCTTTTCTCCCTTGAGGAAACGGAGGTACATGGGAGTAGAGTAGAAGCGGTGCTTCTTGCTCATCTCATAGACCTCGGCAAACTTTTTCTCGATATCCCGCCGCTCCAGGAACAGCTTTTCCCCCACCGCCTCGTAGCCGAAACCGGGCGCCACCAAGAGGCCATCGACTCCGATCTCCTCCAGGTGGGTAAAGAGCATTTCGATCTCCAGCAGGTTGGTTTCCTTGAAAATGGTCGTGTTGGTGCAGACGCGGAAACCCAGCTTCTTGGCTTTCTTGATCCCCTCCATGGCCATCTTGAAGGCGCCCTTGCGCTCCAGGATGCGGTCGTGGGTCTCCTCCAGGCCGTCCATGTGGACGTTGAGGGTGAAATTGGGGTGGGGCTTCATGTTGTCCAGCGCCTTTTCCAGCAGCACGCCGTTGGTGCAGAGGTAAATGTGCTTGCCCCGGTCGAGCACGCCGCGGATCAGGTCATAGACGTGGGGGTAGAGGAACGGCTCGCCGCCGGTGATGGTGACCACCGGCGCGGGGCATTCATCCACCGATTTCAGGCAATCCTCCAGGCTCATCATCTCCTGGATGGTGTCGGCGTATTCACGGATGCGGCCGCAGCCGGAACAGGCCAGGTTGCAGAGGTGGGTCGGTTCGAGCATGAGCACGAGGGGAAATTTCTCCACCTTGTTGAGCTTGTTGCTGACGATGTACTTGGTCAGGTCGTAGTTGAGGCGCATCGGAAAACGCATTGATCTAATCCTTTCAGTTTTTGCTGCAAAAATCTGCCACAGAGGCACAGAGACACAGAGGAAAATCGGAGAAAATCACATTCAAGGGACTGCTCGAACACGTCACCATAAGAATCATCATTACAGATTTTTATGTTTTTTCCCATTTTCTTTTTGGTGGTGACGTTCCCCGTATCTCTGTGTCTCCGTGGCAGATGTTTAATGTTTCAGATTGTATTACGACCTCACAAACGCTTCCACGGCAGCGGCGATCCCTTCGGCGTCGATGCCCAGATCCTTGCGCAGTTGGGCCTGGCTGCCATGTTCCACATACTGGTCCGGAATGCCGAGCCGCTTGATCTTCACATCGTGGCGGCCGTTGTCGAACAGCAGTTCCAGCACGGCGCTGCCGAAGCCTCCTTGCAGGGCGTTCTCTTCGACCGTGACGATGCGGCCGGTCTTCCCGGCCACGGACAGGATCAGTTCCGCATCCAGCGGCTTGACGAAGCGGGCGTTGACCACGCCGGCCGAGATGCCCCGCTCCTTCAGGGTTTCGGCAGCCTGCAGGGCCGGATAGACCGTGGAGCCGATGGCGACGATGCACACGTCGCCCCCCTCGACGAGCAGTTCCCCCTTGCCGATCTCCAGGGATTTCAGCTCGCTGTCCATCTCCACGCCATAGCCCGCCCCGCGGGGATAACGCAGGGCCATGGGGGCACCGGCGTAGAGGGCGGTCTTGAGCATATGGCGCAGTTCGTTCTCATCCTTGGGGGCCATGAGCGTCAAGCCGGGCAGATGACGCAGATAGGAGAGGTCGAACACGCCGTGGTGAGTCGGGCCGTCGTCGCCCACCAGTCCGGCCCGGTCCATGGCGATGGTCACCGGCAGGTTTTGCAGGCAGATGTCGTGGAATACCTGGTCGTAGGCGCGCTGCACAAAAGTTGAATAGATGGCGGTCACCGGCCGGAAACCGTCGGCGGCCATGCCAGCGGCAAAGGTCATGCCGTGCTGTTCGGCGATGCCCACATCGAAGAAACGCTTCGGAAAACGCTCGGCGAAGCGGTTAAGGCCGGTCCCATCCGGCATGGCCGCCGTGACGGCCACGATCTTGGGATCCTGTTCGGCCAACTGCACCATGGTCTCGCCGAACACCTCGGTGTACGACTTGCTGCCGGCCTTGGGCGCGCCCTTGCCGGTGGCCACGTCGAACGCCCCCACGCCGTGATACTTGTCCGGGGTTTCTTCGGCCGGCTTGTACCCCTTCCCCTTGGTGGTCATGACATGCACCAGGAGCGGGCCGTCCAGTTGGTTGATGTTGTTGAAGACCTCCACCAACTGCGGCAGGTCGTGGCCGTCCAGAGGCCCCAGGTAATCGAACCCCAGGGCCTCGAACAGCGATCCGGGGGTGAGAAAACCTTTCAGGGAGTTCTCCGCCCGCCTGGCAAAGTGGAGGATGTCCGTACCGATGGCCGGGATATTCCGCAGAAGCCCCTGCATCTCCTTCTTCAGGTCGCGGAAGTAGCGGCCGGTCATCTTGCGGGAGATGAACGACGAAAAGGCCCCCACGTTCTTGGAGATCGACATTTCATTGTCGTTCAGGACGACGATCAGGTTTTTCTTGAGGTGACCGGCCTGGTTGAGCGCTTCAAACGCCATGCCGCCGGTCAGGGAACCGTCCCCGATGACGGCGATGGCATGGTTCCTGGTCCCTGCCAGTTCACCGGCAACCGCCATGCCGAGGCCGGCTGAGATGGAGGTGGACGAGTGCCCCACGCCAAAAGCGTCGTGCTCGGACTCGCACCGTTTGGGGAACCCGGAAAGGCCCTTGTACTGACGTTGGGTGGGAAAGCGCTCGCGCCGCCCGGTGAGGATCTTGTGGGTATAGGCCTGATGCCCCACGTCCCAGATGATCTGATCCTGGGGGGAGTCGAAGCAGTAGTGCAGGGCAATGGTCAACTCCACCGCACCCAGATTCGAACCCAGGTGGCCGCCCGTGGTCGAGACCGTCTCCAGCAGGAAGCGACGCACCTCCTCCGCCAGGGCCGGCAACTGTTCGGGCTTGAGCTTTTTCAGATCAGCCGGAGAGTCTATCTTGTCGAGATATGTGTACATACATCTTTCTCCATTAACAGTCTGATGACCAACTCAGGTTGTTCAAAAATAGTCAGATCGTCGCAACCGCAGAAAGACCCGAGGAGGCGTAGCAGCGCTACGCCGCACGAAGGGGCTTTCGAGGACGGCGGCGAGATGGCTGTTTTTCAACGACCTGTCACGCGTACCCGTTGTCCCTGAACCACTCCACGGCGCGCTCCAGGGCGTCCTTCACCGGCGTCTGGGGCAAGCCCAGTTCCCGCACCGCCTTGGCCGAATCGAAAAACATGAACTTTGCCGCCATCTGCACGCCGGCCAGGGGGATCAGCGGTTCTTTGCCGGTGATACGGGCAATACCCTCGTTGACATAGGCCGCCAGCAGAATCGGCGTGTAGGGCAGCCGCACCCGGGGCGCCGCCAGGCCGGTGATCTCCTCCAGAAGGCCGAAGATATCCCGCAGGGTCAGGTTGGTGTTGCCCAGGATGTATTTCTCTCCCCCGCGTCCCTTCTGCTCCGCCAGGATGTGACCCCGGGCGCAATCCTCGACCGCGATGATGTTGAGCCCCGTGTCCAGGTAGGCCGGCATCTTGCGGTTGAGGAAATCCACTATGATCTTGCCGGTGGGGGTAGGCTTGATGTCGAGCGGCCCGACCGGCGTGGACGGGTTGACGATCACCAGGTCAAGACCGCGGCTGACGAACCTCTCAGCCTCCCGTTCCGCCAGGAATTTGCTCTTTTTGTAATGCCCCACCATGTCGGCCAGGGCCACCGGGGTATCCTCGGCTCCCGGCGTGCCGTCGCCCGGGTTGCCCAGGGTACCCACGCTGCTGGTGTAAACCACCCGTGCGAGACCGTTTTCCAGAGCCGCATCCAGGACTGCTCTCGTACCTTCCACGTTGATGCGGTACATCTGCTGCGGGTCGCGGGTCCAGAGACGATAATCGGCAGCGGCGTGATAGAGCGCGCTGCACCCTTTGAGCCCGTGCCGCAGACTGTCCCGATCCAGGAGGTCTCCCCGCCACAGTTCGATGTCGAGTCCCGCCAGGTTGGAGGTATCCGATCCCTCCCTCACCAGGGCGCGCACCTCCCGACCATCCTTCAGCAATTCCCTGACAATGCTGGCGCCGATGAACCCGGTCGCGCCGGTGACAAATGTCTTTTTAGCCATTAACGTATCCGCCAAACATATCCTGCAACAACCAGCACCGGCGGTGCTTCATAAATGGGGAAAGCCCCGGAATGTGGCGAACTCGGGGCTTCCCAGCGAACCAGAATGTACGTGCCGGTTGTACGGCGCTATTTTCTGTCTCCACCTTCCGCGATCAGGCGACGATACTTGCCCAGAGCCGTCAGCGGGAAGCAATTGCGGTAGATGTGGTACTTGATCATGAAAAACTTGGGGAACCCCGTGCCGGTGAATGCGTCCTCGTCCCAGGTCCCGTCCTGCTTCTGGCTGTTCAGCAGGTAGTCTATGCCGCGGGTAACTGTCTTGGAGTGCACTTCCCCGGCCGCCATGAGGGCCAACAGCGCCCACCCCGTCTGGGAGGGGGTGCTCGGGCCGCTGCCCATCAAGGAACGGTCGAAGTAGGAATCACAGACCTCTCCCCAGCCGCCATCCATGTTCTGTTTGGACTTGAACCAGTTGGCCGCCCTTTTGATGTAAGGCTGGGTCATATCCTCGCCGATGGCCTGCAAGCCGCACAAGACCGACCAGGTGCCGTAGATGTAGTTGACCCCCCAACGGCCCCACCACGGGCCTTCCGGTTCCTGTTCCTTCTTCAGGAATGCCAGGGCGCGCACGGCGGCCGGGTGGTTCTTGGAATAATTGAAGTTGCCCATCAACTCCAGCATGCGGCCGGTCAAATCGGCCGTCGGCGGGTCGATCAGGGCCTCCAGGTCGGCGAAGGGGAGCTTGTTCAGCAGGTATTTCGTATTGTCCTTGTCGAAAGCGCCCCAGCCGCCATTTTTGCTCTGCATCCCCATGCACCAGGCGATGCCGCGCTTGATGGCCTGTTCTTTGTGTTTGCGGTCCCGGACCTTGATGTCCTTGATGGACAACATGACGAAGCCGGAGTCGTCCACATCGGGATACCAATCGTTGAGAAACTCGAAGGCCCATCCGCCCGGCTCCAGTTCAGGAGCCTTGATCTGCCAATCGCCTTTGCGGCGCACCTCAAGATCCAAGAGCCATTGGGCCGCCTTGACCAGCGCCGGGTGATCGGCGGGGACCCCGGCCTCCTGCATGGCGACGAGCGCCAGGGCGGTATCCCATACCGGCGATATGCACGATTGCAGCACCAGGCCTTCTTCATCCTCGATGCAAAAATTGGCCAGGGCCTCCAGCCCTTTTACCACGGCAGGATGGTCGTTTGCGTATCCGAGGCAATTCAGGGCCAGGATCGAATTGAGCATGGCCGGCTGGATGCCGCCCCAGTCGCCGGTCGGCTCCTGATGATCGAGTATCCATTGTTCGGCGACAGAGGTGGCCTTCTTCTTGAACGGCCTGATGGGGCTGGACTCGTACACCTTGAGCAGGTGGTCCAACCCGATGAAGAAGTTTTTCCAGGTCAGGATGCCGTCTTCCTTGCTGAAGGTGTAGTCAGTCGGCCGCGGGGGGCGGACGTACAACTCCTGGACTCGCGCCCAGGGGGGCAGTTTGCGCACCGGACGCTCGGCCATCACCACCGAAAGCGGGATGATGGTTCCCCGGGCCCAACTGGACAGCTCATAGACGTTGAAATAGGCCCAGTTGGGCAGAAGCATCAGCTCGATCGGCATGGACGGAACGCCGAGCCAGGAAAACTCGCCGAACAGGGCCAGGAATATCTTGGTAAAAACGCGCGACTTGATGATGCCGCCGTTGGCCAGGATAAACTCACGCGCCTTGCGCATGGCTGGGTGATCTGCCGGGTAGCCTGCCAGCTTGAGGGCAAAATAGGCCTCGATGGTGGTGGAAAGGTCGCCGGGGCCGGTATGCCAGATGGCCCAATGCCCCTCCTCGGTCTGCTTGCTGAGGATATAGCTGGCCATCTTCCGCTCGCGCACCTTGTCCACCATGCCCAGAAAGTGGAAGAGCATGATGTATTCGGAGGTGATGGTGACGTTCGATTCCAGCTCGGCCCACCAGTAACCATCCGGCAACTGCTCCCGGAAAAAGAAATCCCGGGTCCGTTCGATGGCCTTGTCAAGCGGGCTCTTCGCATCCCCCACCATCTTCTTCCAGATGGAGGGCGGCAGGTGGTGCACCTTGGCAACTGTTTTCTTGGGGGCATCGTGAACCGGTACAGCCGTTTCCGGATTAAATGATGTCAGCGCCGTGGAAATCGGGTATTTATTTGAATTCATTAACAAAGCTCCTGATGAGCGCAATACGGCAATGCCAAGGGCATTTGTCAGCTAAATTGTGCTTTCATAGCACAGAAACGGGAAAATGTATATTCTTTTTCATATTACCGATACACGACCGTAACGCTGGACAGCCTGACGCTGGCGCGCCGACGCAGTTTGTGGTTTGCCACCCCAGCCATGGTATGTTATACACGATAAATCCGCCGCAAACGTGGCAAAAATGAAGGAGAGACAGAGTATGCTGTCGGGAAAACAGAAGCGCCACCTGCGCGCCCTCGGGCACAGCCTCAAACCGGTCATCCATATCGGCAAGAAGGAGATCGAAGAGGCCTTGATCAAGGAGGCCAATGCCGCTTTGGACTGCCATGAACTGATCAAGGTCAAACTGCAGGAGGGCTGCCTCCTGGACAAGAACGAGGCCGCCGACATGCTGGCAGAGTCGTGCAATGCCGACATTGCCCAGGTGTTGGGCAAAACGTTCCTGCTCTACCGTCCGGCGACGCCACCGGTCATTGCCCTGCCGAAAGCGGACAAACCCGCCAAGGCAAAGCAGGCGTGATCGTGCGCGCAGCCCTGTTCGATCTGGACGGCACTCTGGTGGACTCGCTGGACGACCTGACCGATGCCGTCAACCACATGCTGTCCGGCTTCGGCCGCCCGCCCCTGGCCGTCTCCTCGGTGCGCCGACTGGTGGGCAAAGGGGCCCATAACCTGGTCCGGCGCGCCCTCGAAACGGAATCTGAGGAAGAGATCGCCCGCGGCATCGAATCGTTCGTAACCTACAACCGCGCCCACGTGGTGGATAAAAGCGTGCTCTACCCGGGCGTGCGGGAGACTTTGCACCACCTGGCCGACAACGGCATCCGTATGGCGGTCATCTCCAACAAGCACGAGGCCCTCTGCCGCCTGATCATGGAGGCGCTCGGCATTGCCCGGCTGTTTGAGATCATCTGCGGGGGAGACACCTATCCGGAGTTGAAGCCGTCCCCCCTGCCCCTGCTGCGGGTCATGGAACGCCTCGGCATCGCCGCCCGCGAGACGGCCATGGTCGGGGACAGCATCAACGACATACAGGCGGGCCAACAGGCCGGCGTAGCCACCATCGGCTGCACCTGGGGCTACGGCGGGGCCGAGGAGTTGGCAGGGGCCGACCATCGCGCCGCCTCGCCCGGCGACGTGGCGACCATCCTGTTGAGCGGAACATTAGTGGGCTGCTGAATAAACTCAGGTTGTTCAAAAATGGTCAGATCGTCGCACCCGCTAGACAAGCCCCGCGGAGGCGTAGCAGCGCTACGCCGCAC
>Ga0207857_1000220_pt1 | contig 16806 bp, 12 predicted proteins | sample LuqExpMetageno22_FD_187780 | JGI IMG/M metagenome (GOLD analysis project Ga0207857, IMG submission 187780) | Tropical forest soil microbial communities from Luquillo Experimental Forest, Puerto Rico - Sample 22 (SPAdes) | ecosystem: Environmental > Terrestrial > Soil > Tropical forest ... | reverse complement strand
GATGACCGTCGTGGGGAGCGCGATGATGCCCACATCATGGAAGTAGTCGAGGCCGTTGTCCACGAGAACGGGATAGGTCAGTTTGAGCCGCTCCACGGTCGAACGGATTCCGGCCATGTCGGCGTCCGCGTGTCCCTGCACGTTCGCCCCCATGGCCACGACCGCCAACCCTTTCTCCCGGTACTTCTGATACAGGGTCTGCATCCGGGCCAGGGCCTTCTCCGATTTCTTGTCCCAGGTGGACCAGACCAGAAGCACGGTTAGTTTGTCCCCCTTCAGGCCGGCAAACGTCCGCTTCTCGCCGGAGACGAGCGGCAGGGAGAAATCAGGGGCCTCCATGCCAACCTGGAGCTGCTGCAACGTGGCGTCGGCGGGAGTGAGCAGGAAGACGCCGCAGGCCGCGAACACGGCGCCCAGCAGCGCGGTTCTTCTCAGGAAGAGCAAAAAGGATGGAGGGATGTGCCTGGTCATCGTTCCTTCCGGCAAGTTGTTGAAAATCCACTGCGGGACGGGTCCATCAGCCGTCAAATCATCGTGGCGGGAGGGGTCGGCGGGATCGGGCGTTACTTTCTTCCCTGCTGGTACTTGGCTATACCCTCTTTATACTCTGCCAGCGCCTTCTCGAGGTCGTTGGATTTTTCGTACACAAGCCCCAGTTCATAGTGCGTCCTGACCGGATTCGGATTGCGGACCAGGGCCGCTTTCAGCACCCGCTCCGCCTCAGCAAGGTTTCCGGTGCGGGCCAGGATGATCCCCTCCCCCGTCATGGCGGCATGGGAATACCGGTTGCGGTTCAGGGCATCGTCAAATGCCGATTTTGCCTCTGCCAGCGCCCCGGCGTTCAGCAACAGATACCCGAGGCGCACATGCAGGAGGGCGTCATCCGGCGCCTGTGCGATCTGCTCCCGCAGGCTGCGAATCTCATCCTCTCCGGGGAGCGGATTGGCCGGGACGGATACCGGCGCCGGCTGCTTTTCCGGGACAGCCCCCTGGGGCGTCGGCGTCCCCCCGTCCGCCGCCCAGGAGGAGGAGCATGCGAGTACGGCGCCCAGGCAGGCAAGCACGCGAAAAAGCCTGCCCCTGTGCGGACGAGGTACGGCCTGTGCCGTCACGGTCTCTGTGCTGCCGTCCGTCATTACTGATTCTTTACCGCATGCTTTCTGTCGTAGGCGAACAGCTTGTGGCACCCCGGCAGGCACCGGCCGCCATCGGCGGTCTTCTCGAAACCGACCGGCAGCTTCCAGGCGTTGAAAGGGACCGAGTCCCTGATGTGGCGCGGATTGTTGGTCGCGTGGGCATCATGGCACGCCCGGCAGGTGCGCCCCTTTACCGACTTGTTGACATGGACGAAATGCAGGTTTTGATCCCCGTTCCTGAAGGCGGTCAGTTTTGTCGTGTGTTCGTCGTCAGCCAGGGACTTCTCGTGGCACATGTAACAGAGCTTGTAGTTTTCCGGGTTGTAGCCGGCATAGAAGACCGGGGGAAAGTTCTCGCGCAGGATCCTGAAATTCTTCGAGCCGTGGGTGTTGTGGCACCCCGAGCAATCCTTCTGTTTTATGGGGCCGTGAAAATCGGTATTGGAATCCAGCACGGCCTTCATATTCGCCACGCGCGCGGCGCCGGTCCCGTACTCCCGGTTGTGGCAGCTCATGCAGAGGTCCGCCGGCTGCATGGTCAACTGCTTGACGTAATCGGACACGTGGGGGTCATGGCAGGCAAGGCATTTTTTTTCCGTCGTGAGCCCCTTGTGCTTCACGGTCGCCGAGTTGATATCCATCTGCTTGTCCCTGTGGCAGGTGAGGCAGAGATCCTCCGAACCATCGGCCTTGAAGTTGTACCGGTATTCGCCGCTATGGGGGTCATGGCACTGGGTGCAGGACTTCTGGACCGGGGCGTGGGTAAACTTCTTGTTCTTGAATGCCTCGGCCTTGTCGGCATGGCACTCGAAACAGACGGCATTGGCGGTGGTCCGCAGCAGCTTGGGGAAATCCCCCTGATGCACGGCATGACAGGTGGTGCAGCTCCCCACGGCAACCGGCCCATGGACGAACTTGCCCTTCATGATGGACCGGTCGTGGCACTTGAAGCAGAGCTCCGCCCCGGCTGCGCGAAGCTGGTATTTGTTGGGGGACTGGTGGGAATCGTGGCAGGTGTAGCACTTCCCCTGCTTGACCGGCGCATGGACATACTTGTGGGTATCGAGCCGTTCGTGACACTCGGCGCACAGCTTGCCCGTGTCCGCTATCGCCTCAAACGCATGCTTGCCCGTCGGTTTATGGCAGAAGGTGCAGTCGCCCGTTGCCACAGGGCCATGGACGTATTTTTCGGTACCCATCTTTCCGTGGCAGTCGGAGGTGACGCAGGACGCTTTCAGGGGGGAGGATTGGCCGGATAGTGCGAAGGCATTACCGACAGGGCCGGGAAACAAAAGGAGTTGCATGCCGGCGGCAATTACAGACAGAACAAGCACAACACATGGCATCTTCCTGTGCACGGTACGATCCCTCCCTCGGGCAACCAAAATCATAACATTGCAACAGTGTTTTCAAACCATGTGTGTGATTATTTGTCAAGCTAAATTTAACTCCTGTTCTAATATGCGTACAATACCGACAGATTTGCCTGTTCCTGCGGATTCGATTCCCGCTCGCCGGTCACCTCGATTCGATACAGGTACGGCGACCCGATATCCTGGGGAGGCTGGCCGGTCGTGGACCCTCCTTCGAGATTCCTGCCACTCATGTCGGTGGAGCCGGGCGTTGTGGCGACGATTTTGGTGTAGACCTTGAAGCCCGAGGGTGTACCGAGAGGGGTGGCAATATTGGATTTTAAGACAAAGGTGAGGTCGGGCGAATCCTTGGCATTCAGGGTAAGGGTGTTCGTGGGGCAATGGGCGGCTGCCCACGAAGCGTAAGAGCTGGTAAGCTTGGCCTTGAGGCAGTCGTCGGGGACGCCAGTGTTGAGCGAGAGTAAGGACATCTTGCCGGCTAGCCCTTTAGTAATATCCAAAACATAGTTACTGGATATTCCCGGGTCGCTTACGATGGACATGAGATAGGGAAGCGCGTCCTTGGTGACGATTTCCGCCGCCCCCACGGCCGCGTCGAGAGAGCTCTTGTACCTCTTCTGGGCGCCCGACATCTGGGTTCCCTGGATGACCATGTAGAGCATCAGCATGGAAATGCCGAGGGTGATCAACGTCAGCATGAGCGACGTGACCAACGCTATTCCCTGCTCGTCCCTTAGTTTTTTACCGGCATAGGCAATCATGGATTATTCCCCGTCAGGTTGTTGGGCCTCGCCACTATCTGATAAACGCGCCACCGGTAATTCCTCCAGTTGCTGACCCCATTGGCCGCAAAATCATAGGTTCTGCCGGTGCCGGAGGTGATGCCGTCCCCCGGGCCTACACCGATGGTGGCATTGGGGTAGGTATAGTTCCTGTCCAGCCCGCCATCATGGGTAAGCAGGTAGATCTTTATCTCCTTCAACTGTTCCCTGATCTGTTTCGCCGTCAGGCCGCTGATGTCGTTCGTATCGGTCGTTGCCGTTGATCCCGGCGTAATAATCCCGAACACGACCTGCATGTCCAGGACACACTCCAGCAACGGCAGTTTCTGCACATATCTCCCGTTGCTCTGCGCCACGATGCCCTTGAAGAGGATGCCGCTCGAGGGGTTGCAGCGGTCCGGCAGCCTGATCGAGCCCGATTCCGTGCTGGCCGGCTGCCGCACAAAAAAATCGGCGCGGTTGAAGGGCATGCGCAGGTCTGTTGTGTCATCCACACCGTAAATGATGTAGGCGTCGGACTTTTTCTCGGCTGCGGTGTAGGGCGTCGGTTTTCCTATGACCGAATAGTTGTGGAACGTATTGGACCATTGACCCGCAGGATTGACCACCAGCTCGTTCACGGACTTCATGCTGGAAACCGGGTGGATCATGATGACCCTGCTGGTATCAGCAAGTTTATTGGTGGTATTCCATTCAGTGTGAAGAAGAGGTGGTGCCGGGCTGGGGGTCGGTATCACCTTGGATTCGACATAGGTCCACTGGCGGGAGGCCGTGTTGGCGGCAACGGATTGCGAACGTATCGTCAGCACGTCCGACAGACCGAAAACCACGGTCTTGTCCGCGGAGCTGATGTTGTTGATGCTCATGACCGCCCGCGGCACGCCGTTTTGCGTCGAATCCGACGCATAGGTGACGTTGTTGTCGTTCAACGCCACCCCCGGGTCGTCGGTTGCTTCGCTGTACGTAGTAGCGTCCATGAACGACCAGAGAAGACCAAAACCGGCAGATTCGACATCCGTCCGCAGCAGCTCCAGGCCGACAATGCCGGCAATATTGGTTTCAGCCGTCTTTGTCTGCTGCAGCGCTCTCGACACGATGCGGTTGAAGGCATCACCGGTGATACCGATCACGATGACGAAAAGCAGCATCACGATTATCAGCTCGACCAGCGAAAACCCCTGATTATTGCGCCTGACAGGCCCCATATCCCTTCCTCGCTACCTTCCTGAACCGATTTCAGTTACGCCGATCCCCGAAGCGACCTGGTGTTCGTAAGGCCGGCCATGGTAGCGCCACCAGACCCGGACGGCGACCTGTTTGGTCTGGGGATTGGAAGCCGCCGGAGTGGTAACCTGGCGGACGACCGAGATATTCTTGAATGCCGCGACGCTGGCCACAGTGACCGAATAACCGCTCACACCCGAAGCGGTGATGATGTCGAACGTCCGGGATTTGAGGTCGTTCATCTGTTGTTCCGCGACCGACACGGCCTTTTGCCTCAGCTGGTTTTCAACGTTTTTGTCTATTGCCATGTTGACCGCCTGAAACATACCCAAAAGCCCGATCATCAGGATGACGATGGCAACCATGACCTCTATGAGGGTAAAACCGTGTCGGTCCGGCTCACGGCTATTTCTGAGTGACATTCGTTGGCCCACAAGCGACTCCCTGATCAATGATTTTACCCATGTTGGTGAGGATGGGACTGATGATGACGGCATCATAGGTTGCATTGCTCTCCGAAAAGAAGCAGAGCACCTTGGTGGGGCAAGCGGAATCGTTCATAACGCCATGGACGTCGAACTCGACCTGGTATGCCGACGGGTTGCTCCAGCCGCTGTTCCTGCTGAGCGGCACCGGGAGTTGCTTGGTTGCGACGACGGCGCCCACCGCATCCCCCTCGCCGGAATAACTTTTGAACGTAATCGTACGGATGCCGGTGAGCGCCGCCGGGAACTCGACCCTTTGGCGCTTTTTCTTGAAAGCCGCCTGCATGCGCGCATTCTGGATATCCGCATACAACTCTTTGGTATAGCGTTCGACCATGTTCTTTTTCTGCCAACTCTCGAAATTGAGCGCAACGGTAGCGAGCAGCGTGGCGACGATGCCCAAAACGACGATCAGTTCGATGAGTGAATAACCTTGAGATTTCAAATTATTTCTCCATTATGTGGAGGATCTTGCCGACAGGGCGGGTAGCGCTCTGCAGGCTTCCTCCTTTGGACCCCGATATGCCGTACCCCGCCAGTTGCGCCTGGATTCGCCTGTTGCCCCTGGTCTGCTGGCTGGCGTCGTTCGACTGGGTCGCCGTGGCCAGGTCGATGGTGATAAACTCGCCGCTCGAAAGCTGTATCAGCAGCTTTCCCTTGAGAGTGGAGGCAGGCGGCATGGCCCCGGTCGCATAATCAACCACCCATTCAAGGGTGCTGCCGCCATAACCGCAGAGATCGTCGGTCGGCTTGAAGGTGGTGAAGAAGATCGTGCCGTTGAAATTCGCCGTGGTATTCGTCACAACCCGCTCGGCGTCATAGGCCGCGGTGCTCATCTGGGCGCCGAGGGCATAGTTTCCGGCTGGGTCAAGGGTTATATACCAACCTTTCATGCCGCTTGGCAAGGTCGAAACGATCGTTGTCGACTGGTCCTGAAGATCGGCCAGTCCCAGGGTGGCCGGGGCGGTCTGGCCGCATCCCACCTTACTGCCGCCCGACAGCCCGGCGTTCATCTTGTTGTTGGCGCCGTCGTAACAGACATCCTGTATGCCCATCAGATAGCGAAGGTTGGTCGGGTCGTCCTGCCCGCTGGTATCCTTGTAAAAATAGCGGCCCGTGCCAAAGTATACCCACAGCTTGCCATTCTTTCTGTCCTGCAGCTTGGTGGGGGCCGAAGTAACCGGCCCGATGCCGTCTATCATCGTGCTCAGGCTCCAGTCCGCCGGATTCAGGCTGTCGTTGGTGAGAAGCCGCAGGACGCCTCCATCGGTCCATTCGACCGGGTTGGTGCCGCTCTTGGGCTTCGTATAGCCGATATACACGACATCGTCGCTGAAATAACCCGTCGAGGCAGAATTCCAGCGATCGACATCAATTACGGAATCGCTCAGATCACCGGCAAAGGCGTTGTCGATCCCGGAATCGAAGACCCAATAGTTGGTATTCTTGACCCATCCGCTGCTCAGGTCGGGATGGAGATCGACCACATATACCTTCAGCCGGTTGTCCGAGCGGCCCCTGAACTGGTGCACCGTGGTGTCGATCGGCCCGGTCGGCCCGGTTGCGAACACCGCGAACCACCGGCCGTTCTTTGAAAGGTCCGCAGTACCGTAGTTTGCCATCGCGGGGGTTCTGGCGCTTATCCGCACCAGGGCCGGGCCGGCGGTGGAATACCCCAGGCCTTTGTCGGCTGCCGGGAGGACGGCGTCGGAAAATTCCCACATGAAGAGCGGATTCTGCGGGCTGGTCACATCGAGCGCAAAAAACGAGGAAAGGCCCGTACCGCTGACAGGCGATTTGACGCAGTCAAGGCGCGTTTCCTGGGAGGACGAACTGGGCGTGGTGCCGTCGGCCTTGTTGCAGAAGCCGCTGTAGTCGCGGCTGGCGCCTCCCAGCCCCATCCCGCCGATGAGGATCGTGCGCCAACTGGTGTTGTCGGGAACGAGCACGGTGGCATTGCACCTGTTCCCGGAGCCGCAATCCGAATTGACGCTGCAGGTCTGGGAGCTGTTGTTGGAACAAACCCTGTACGTGGTTGTACGCTTGTCGCACTTCCAGTACTCGGCCTGGCTACAGGTCGATGACGTATTCCCCGGCCTGTTGATGCTGGCGTCGACAAGCGTCGCCGTGTTGTTGACATAATAGACGTGGTTATAACTGGGATCGCCCAGGTACTTCAGGTACGGCAGGGCGTTCTGGGGCACGAACGCCCACTCCTCATCCCCCAGGTTGAGGGTGTTATCGAGGTTGCTTATTTTGGCTATGCGGTAGGGGTAGCTCTCGTTGTAAACCCGGGCCACCTGGCCGATGCGGAACGCATGCAACATGCCGTCATTGGCGGCAGTGTACACCATGTTCCTGTTATTGTAATCGACCGTACCGAAGAATTGGGCATAGCTGCTGTCGTTATATGCCGTATCATAAGCCTGGAGTTGTTTTGAAGTCTGTGCCTGGGGTGTTGACGACACGATATCCCCGAGTTTCCAGACCCCGCTTACCGTTGCATTGAGCGGGGCCGGGTCGGTTGAGGTATAGGTGATGGAGACGGTGCGATTCCTGTAGGTCGTGTCGCCCGTATAATCGACGCCTCTCACGTAGTCGATCAGTTTGTTGGCGGTCGCGACGTCCGTTACGTTGAGGTAACTGGCGATGGAAGCTCCATTTGCGGAGGTGAAAGGCGTAAGACCCGTCGCAGCGTTGGAAACCAGGTTGTTACCGTTCAGAAAGCCGCCGTTATAGCTGCCGAGAACCGTATAAAGCGTCCTGCTTGCCGCTGAACGGTAATGGAGCAGCCCCCCGGCCCGCCAGAGGGCGTGAATATTGTCGGGGGAGGTGCCCGACGGCCGCGCGGAATCCTGTACGAAAGTGCCAAGACCGGTCGTATCCTTGTAAAAGTTCGCAACCGTCTGGTTTTTGGTGGTGTCGTAATCCACCGTAACCTTGTCGTCGGCCTTGAGGTCGAGGTTTTTGTCGAAATCCGTATCTTCGCGGATCGAGCTGACGCTGATGAGCGGGTCGAGGTAATACCAGAGGTTTTGCAGGTCGCCGACCCAGTAGAGGTCTTTCGACCCAATGCTCTTTTTCGGGTAGAACACCGCCTGGAAGAGGTTGGCCCCGCTCTGTCCGCGGTTGTTCACGATGGAGGCGGAGGTTCCGGATGAAACCTTGCTGAGGATGTCATTGAAAGCGTTCGTGAGCGCCGTTTGCAGTTGATCCCCCTGCTGGGCCTCGTAGTAGGTGTCGGGGACGCCGTCGCCATTGGCGTCCCACTTGCCCTGACTGTCGGGGAGGCTCGACGAGCTCATGTTGGCATCCTCGAAACCGCCATACTTGGCCGTCATCTGCAACAGGGTCCGGCCGGTAGCGCTGTCATCGAACGCAAAAACGGTATAGATGCCAAGATTCTGCATACCCGGCAGATTGCTTTTCCCCATGGTGGCGCTCCGCAGATCCGTCGTATGGGCATACAGGGCGACCCCGGGCAGGTACCAGGAACCTTCATCCGTGTTGGGCGCGACGTTCCATAAGCTTGTAGCATTCACGTTGACTGTTGCCTTCTCGTTGGCGGCGATCTTGTCCATGTAGGTCTTGATGTTGAACCCGTAGGGGTCCGTCACCACCGTGCCGGTGCCCGAGGTAAAGTAGGTTCCCGGCAGGTTCTGGTCCTTGGTGGACTCGCCATCGGTGAGTATCAGGACGAAATTCTTCATGCAGCTGGCGGTGATGGGGTCTTTTCCCGAGTAGGTGCCGCCATTGTAGGCGCTGGTGATCGCCTGGAAATACCGGGTTGCCTCGTAGAGGGTTTCCGCCAGGGGAGTCCACGTGGAAGGGTCGGTGTTTTCGACTTGCGTGATGAGGTTGGTGCCGGTCGAACCGATATCCACGGTAACCTGGCCGCCGTCGCGGACCGAATTCTGCCGGTCCTCGAACTTGTAGCCGTCATTGAAATTCATGATGCCGAAGTTTATCCGGTCCTGCATCTGGAGCAGCAAGCCGCTTTGAGGCAGTTGATCGCCCACATAGACCTTGAGGTTAAATGTGCTCGTATAGCTCGTACAGTTCACGCTGTTACAGATATAGAGATTATCGTCAACCACGTAGTATTTGGAACCATAGCTTTTGTAAAAATTTCGATCGGAATTGCTCGTCGGCAATAGGTAGTTTGCCGTATTTGCCGCACGGGGGGTCGTCTTGCCGCCTACCAGAACTTTTCTGACGATATCCACCCGTCGCATGGTAAGCCAGTTGAGCATATTCCCGGAATAGCCGTACGTTGAATTGAATTTCGTCGTATCCAGTGTCTTTGTGCTGTCCACATAAAAATAGCCGCCCGACGTAGTTGCATAGGCATACATCTTGGCAGGGTCAAAATAGCCATAGTAGCTGGTAGCGGAATTGTAGCTGGTATCCCACGTGGAGTCGCCCGTTCCCGGCGTCTTGTAAGCAAACTCGTTCATGGAACCGGAATTATCGACAATAAGAAGGACATTCGGCTTCAGGGCATTGGCGCCGCTTGTAATCATCGGCGGCGTTTGGCAATAGGTATTCAGAGGGACATTGGTCACCGGGAAATTGCCGTTTGTCGTGAAACTCCATACCTGGGCCTGCGTCATGGCGTTGCCGGCCACATCGGTGATTGCCGTGGAAATCGTGGCGGTGTAGGTGGTGTTGCCAGTAAGAGGCGCTGACGGAGTAAAGGTCGCCGTATTGGTCGCGGCATTGTAGCCGACGGTTCCCGTTACGCCGTTATTCAGGGTAAAGCTCGTGGTGTCCAGGGTTGCGGGGTTGATCGCCTCGCTGAAGACCGCGCTGATGGTGGTGCCTATGTCTACCGAGGTGGCGGCGTTGGCCGGCGACACCGACAGGATGGTCGGGGGGGTCGTATCCAGAGCCAGTGTCGTAAATGACCACACTTTGTTTGCCGCCAAATGATTGCCGACCGTGTCCGTAATAGCCGTTGTGACGGTTGCCGTGTAGGTTGTGGAGTAATTGAGGGGCGATGAAAGTGTCATGGTCGCAACGAACGTGGTGGCATTGTAGGTAATCGTGCCGGTTACGCCGTTATTTACGTAGAAACTCGAGGATGTGAGGGTGGTGGGATCAATGGCCTCGGAAAAGGTTGCCGTGATCCTTGTCGTTCGGGAGATCCCTGTTGCACCGTCAGCAGGACTGGTGAGGGTAATCGCCGGCGGAATATTGTCCGATGTCGTGGTAAAGGTGTATTCGGAATAGGTAACCCCACCATTGATTTTTGTCCCACCTGCTGTCTTGATATTTTTTGAGAGAAAAATGGTGTACGACGTACCCGGCAAAAGATTGGCGCTTGGGGTAAGCACTGCGGTGTTTGTGCCACTATTGTAGGTAACCGTGGCAGTAATTGCCGTGCCTGATCCCCCCTTCTTGATGTAAAAATTAGTATTAGTTATCGTGGTATTGTCCATAGCAACGCTGAAGACAGCCGTTACCGACGTACTCACGAGAACATTGCTAGCACCAAGGCTCGGTGAGATCGAAGCAACCTCTGCGGGCAAGGTTGCCCAACTTGGGGTGGAGAGGAAAATACCGACCAGCAGCAAAATGAGTGAAAGGGTGGTACGCTTCATTTTGGCGCCTCCTCGACAACGATCTGCAGGGCAACGTCATGCCGGTCAACGGCCACCTGGACACGAGTGTTGGGCCTGATCCGGGTGACCGGAAGAAGCCTCCCGGTCACAAAAACCCGGGTTGCCCCGTTGACCTTGAAGCTCTTCTCTCCGCCGTCTTTCTGCACGATGCTGATCTTATCCGGGGTGCATGCCTGAACCGTCCCGAAGTACACATGAACGTCTCCGGCGCCCAGTAAAAGCATCATTGCAGAAAACCCCAGAAGCGTTGCCAACCATTTCAGATGTTTTTTCATAAATAACCCCGCATGACTCAGGCTTGACAATCTCGCATCAACTTCGTCGGTCTATTTGATTTCTTCCAGCATCTTCTTCAACTCGCCCGCATCCCTGCCCCCCACCACGATCTTGCCGTCCGGCATGACCATCGTGGGGGTGCCCGAAATGCCGTTGGCGTTGGCGTACTTGATGTTGGCGTCGATCTGGGCCTTGCTGGCCTCCTTTGCCGGCTTGGGGACATCCCTGCCCTCGAAGGCGCTGTTCAGCACGGCCAGGCTTTGCGTCTCCAGGATCGCCCTCGCCTTGTCGTAGGCGCCGGGATGCATGGCCAGCGGATACGGAATAATGTAAATCGCCACGTCCGGAGCCGTGGAGGCGAGCGTCTTCAGTTCAGCATGGAACTTCCGGCAAAAGGGGCAGTCCGGGTCGGTGAAGACGTACAGTTTCCGGGCGCCCTTGGGGTTACCCATGACGATGGAGTTCTCCAGCGGAATGGTCTTGGTGTCCAGGACCTGCTTTTGCTGGGGCAACTCCTCCGGCGTGTGTGCCGTGACCGGCTGCAGGGTTGCCAGGTCGATGGTGAAGCCCTGGAGGAGGTGCTTCTTGGCGTAGTCGATGTAGATAAGCCCCTGTTTGCCGTCCTTTTCCATCAAAAGCTCGAACATCCCCTTTATGGGGGCCTGCTTGATGGACTTTACCGTTCCGCCGGTCGCCTTGAGAAGTTCCGAGGCCTCCTTGACGGAAAGGGTATGGCACGAGGTGCAGTCACTGCCGTGCCCCTGCTTGTCCATGGCGAATGACGGGGAACAGAAGAGGGCGACAACGGCGGCAACGGAAAAGAGTACCTTGAGCATGATGATTCCTTTCAAGAAATGTGAACGAATTCTAGCAAAATAAATGCCTTAAATCAGAAGCAACATAACATCTTGATTTTATGCTGTTTTCCATCAAGGCGCCACACCTGCTCCGCAATTTTTTCATACCATGTCGGTTATCGGTGCCGCAACCACGCAATTTTTGCCTATTCGATCCCGAACTCCTTGAGCTTGTAGAGCAGCGAACGATGGCTGATCTCAAGGATTATGGCAGCCTTGGTGCGGTTGCCGCCGGTCTTGATCAGCGCCTTGCGGATGAGGTCCCGTTCCAGGGCGTCTTCGGCCTTTTTGATGGAGAGGTCTTCATCCGTCAGGCGCGCCGGGGAGGCCCCCACCCCGCCCCGGACCCCGGGCGGCAGGCATTCGGCGGTAATGACGCCATCGCAGAGGATCGTTGCGCGCTCGATGACATTTTCCAGCTCGCGGATATTGCCGGGCCAATCGTATGCCGCCAGGAGGCGCATGGCATCCGGCGCAATTCCGGCAGGTGCGGCGCCGTCGCCGGTTGCGTATTTGGCGATAAAATGCTCCGCCAGGAGCGGGATGTCCTCGATCCGTTCCCTGAGCGGCGGCAGGCTGATGCTGAAGACATTGAGCCGGAAGTAGAGGTCCTCGCGGAAACGGCCCGAGCGCACATCCGCCTCCAGGTCGCGGGACGTGGCCGAGACGACCCGCACATTGACCTTGCGGGATGCGGCGGCGCCCACCCGGCGGATCTCCTCCTCCTGGAGCACGCGCAACAGCTTGACCTGCAGGGCCAGCGGCATCTCGCCGATCTCATCGAGGAAGAGGGTTCCGGTATCGGCCTGCTCGAACAGGCCGGCCTTGTCGCCGGAGGCGTCGGTAAAGGCGCCGCGCACATGGCCGAACAGCTCGCTTTCCAGCAGGTTCTCGGGGATGGCGCCGCAGTTGACCGCCACGAACGGTCCCTGCGCCCTGTTCCCGCACCGGTGGATGGCGCGCGCCACCAGTTCCTTGCCGGTGCCGGACTCCCCCAGGATCAGCGCGGTCGTCTTGAGGTCGGCAATCCTTTTGATCTGGGAGAAGATCTCCCGCATGGCCGGATTGCGGCTGATGATGCCGCAGAAGCCTTCCTTGCCGGCCACCACCTCGCGCAACCGGCGGTTCTCCGACTTGAGGCGCTCCCGCTCCTCGGCCTTCTTCAGCACCATCACGATCTCGTCCTTCTTGAACGGCTTGGAGATGAAGTCGTAGGCCCCCATCTTCATGCACTCCACGGCGGTATCCACCGTTCCATAGGCGGACATCATGATGAACGGCGAGGCGATGTGCGCCTCAAGCGCCCGTGCCAGGAGGGTCTTGCCGTCCATCTCCGGCATGCGGATATCGCAGAGCACAAAGTCGTACACCGCCGATTCGAGTCGTTCCAGCCCTTGCACACCGTCGGCCGCCGTATCGGCCCGGTACCCCTGGCGGGTCAGCATGACCGAGAGCATGTGGCGCAGATTTTCCTCGTCGTCGATGATCAGGATATGTTTGGGGGAATCCGTCATGGAACCTCTTCCCTAGGAGATTATTGAAAAACCCAGGTTGTTCAAAAACAGTCAGATCGTCGCACCCGCAGAAAGCCCTGCGGAGGCGTAGCAGCGCTACGCCGCACAAAAGGGCTTACGAGGACGGCGGCGAGATGGCTGTTTTTCAACAACCTGCCTGGGCGGGAAGCCACAGGGTGAAACAGCTCCCGGTCCCCGGCACGCTCTTCACGGTGATCCTGCCGCCGAAGGCCTCGATGATGCGCGCCGATATGGCCAGCCCCAGGCCGGTCCCCTTTCCGGGCGGCTTGGTGGTGAAAAACGGGTCGAAGATGCGCGAAAGGTTCTCCTCGGGTATGCCACCGCCGCTGTCCATCACATCCAGGCGCAGACAGCCGGAGGAATGGCGGAGGAATGCCGGGCAGACATCCTGCCTGGCCCGGAGGCCCAGCTTGCCGCCGTCCTGCATGGCATCGCGGCTGTTGAGAATCAGGTTGATCAGCACCTGCTGAAGCTGGTGGGGGTCAACCAGCGCCATGGGCAGGTGCTCGTCCAGCAGGGTGGAGACCCTGATGCGCTTGAACACCCCCTGCTGCGTGAGCAGTTCGAGGGTGGCGGAAACCAGATGGCCGAGATCGCACGCTTCCACGGTGCTGCCGCGGGGTCGGGCAAAATCAAGGAGTCCCCGCACAATACGGTCGATACGGCTGCAATCCCCGGAGATGCGCTGCGCGTAATCCTGAATGACGGGGTTTTCCGGTTGTTCGCCGGAAAGCAGTTCAGCGTATCCCATGATGGATGCCAGCGGCGTACCGACCTCGTGGGCCATCCCGGCCGCCAGAAGCCCGATGGAGGCCATCTTCTCGGTATGAATCGCCTCTTCCCGCGCCTGGCGCAACTCCGCATTGGCCCGCTCCAGGGCCGCGACATGCTCGGAAACCTGCTGCTCCTTGCCGAGAAGGGAACGGGACATGTCGTTGAAGGATTCGGCCAGGCGGACAAGCTCCGCGCTGCCCGAGACGTGCACCTGCTGGCCGTACTGGCCGCCGGTGATCTTTTCCGTGGCGGCCAGGAGGCGGTTGATGGGTTTTACCACGATCTGCGACAGGATGTAGGAACCGAACCCCAGAAGGAGGATGAAGTCGATGACGAAATAGGCCATGAAGAGCTTCTGGGAGCGTTGCAAGCGTTCATTCTCCGCGGCAAGCGACAGCACGATCCCCGCTCTGCCCACGGTGACGCCGTTTCTCACCACCGGGATGACGCGGGCGACCGCCCCCCCGCCCTGCAGGACCACGCCCCGCTCCTGGGACTGGAGGGTGCCGCTGAACGGGAGGTAGATGTCCGCCGGTTCCTTGCCGACGGTAAAGATGACCTTCCCGTTGGCGTCGAGGAGGCTCAGGCGCACAAAAGCGCCGTCGTCGGCCAGTTTTTGGGCGAATACGGCCGGCGGCGAGGTGGGCGGGATCATACCCTCGGGAAAGGTCGGCACCACATCGGGCAGTTGGGCGGCAAAGACGCCCAGGAGCGTCCGGCCGTACTCCCCTTTCTGGGAATAGAGATCATTGGCGGAGGTCTTGAAGGCAAGCGTGCTGAAGAGCAGCCACGCCAAAAGCAGCATGCAGGTCAGAAAGGCCAGGATGGATGCCGTCAGGCTGAGCCGGACCGTAGCCACCGCTATCCCCTGGTAAAGCCACCCATGTGGAGGTACCACTGGATGAGCTGTCTGCCGTAGAAGATGTACAGCACCGCGCCAAAGGCCAGATAGGGGCCGAAGGGAATGGCCAGCTTGGAATCCTTCTTCTGGATCAGCATCATGGACACCCCCACCACCGAGCCGACCAGGGAACTGGCAAAGATGATGAACGGAATGGCTTTCCACCCCAGGAAGGCGCCCATCATGGCCAGGAGCTTGATATCGCCCCCGCCCATGCCCTCCTTGCCGGTCAGCCAGTGGTAACAGGAGGCGACCAGAAGCAGGCTGCCCCCCCCCAGGAGAATCCCCACCAGGGAACCGAGCCAGGTCTGCCACGGCAGGAAGAAGGAGAACAGGAAGCCGATCACGATCCCGGGCAGGGAGATCTCGTCGGGAATGATCTGGTGTTCCAAGTCGATGAAGGTGATCACCACGAGGGCGGAGCAGAACAAAAACAGCGCCAGAAAGCTCAGGGAAGGTCCGAGCCGCCAGAACAGGGCCAGGGTCAGGAGGCCGTTCAACAACTCCACCACCGGATACTGCAGCGAGATACGCTCCCCGCAGCCGCGGCACCTGCCCCGAAGCCACAGATAGCTCAGAAGCGGGACATTATCATACCAGCGGATGCGGTAATTGCACAAGGGGCAGTGGGACGGCGGAAAGACCACCGATTCGTTCCTGGGCAAGCGGCTGATACAGACATTCAGGAAAGAACCGGTCACCAGCCCGAACGCACAGGCAAAGACGGCAAAGACAAGGAAAGGAGGCATCATGGACGTCCTGTGGGGAAATGGATGGCAATCTGCTGTTTCAGGAACGCTTCGATCTCATCGGCGGTGGTAAAGGAAAAACAGGCGTCTGCGATCTCTGCGGCGCGTTCCCTGCTGCAACTCCGCACCATCTGCTTGACCCGGGGGATCGACGAGGCGTTCATGGAAAGTTCGTCAAAGCCCAGCCCGAGCAGAATCGGCACAAAGAGCGGGTCTCCGGCCATCTCCCCGCAGATGCAGGCGGGTATGCCGGCCTGGTGGGCCGCCTCGACCACCCGGCGGAGGGAGCGGAGCACGGCCGGGTGCAACGGCTGGTACATGGGCGCCAGGTGTTCGTTGGAGCGGTCGATGGCAAGGGAATACTGGATCAGGTCATTGGTGCCGACGCTGAAAAAGTCGGCCTCCTTTGCCAGGAGGTCGGCTATGGTCACGGCCGAGGGGATCTCGACCATGATGCCGGCCTGGATTGCCCCGTCAAAGGGAATGCCGGCCCCGGCAAGCTCCGTTTGGGCTTCGGCCAGCAGGGCCCGCGCGCGGCGCAACTCCTCCAGGCCCGAGATCATGGGGAACATGATCCTGGTGGGGCCGTTGGCGCTTACGCGCAGGATGGCGCGCAACTGTTTCTTGAACTCGTCCGGCATGGCCAGCGCCAGCCTGATGGCGCGCACGCCCATGGCAGGGTTCTGTTCCGCATTGAGCGGGATTCCGGCCAGCACTTTGTCGCCGCCGGCATCCAGCGTCCGGATGGTCAGCGGATGGGGGGCAACGGCCTGCTGCATGGCGCTGTAAACCCGATACTGTTCGTCCTCGTCCGGCATCTTCTCCCGGTTCATGAAGAGCATCTCGGTGCGGTACAGCCCGACCCCCTCCCCTCCATGGCTGAGTACGAAAATCCCTTCTTCCGGCACCTCCACGTTCCCCCTGAGCTCAAGACGATGGCCGTCGAGCGTCAGGGAGGGCAAGGCGGCACTCTTGAGCAAGGCCTGTTCGTCATATTCATAGCGTTGCTTCAGTTTGAGGTAGCGCCGGAAGGTTGCCTGGTCGGGGTGCACGATCAGGTTCCCGCTGATGCCGTCGAGAATGGCGGGGG
>Ga0207857_1000218_pt1 | contig 16871 bp, 17 predicted proteins | sample LuqExpMetageno22_FD_187780 | JGI IMG/M metagenome (GOLD analysis project Ga0207857, IMG submission 187780) | Tropical forest soil microbial communities from Luquillo Experimental Forest, Puerto Rico - Sample 22 (SPAdes) | ecosystem: Environmental > Terrestrial > Soil > Tropical forest ... | reverse complement strand
GGTCGGCCCGCCCCCGACGATGACAAAGGTCAAAAGCGCCCTGCGCCTCTCCTGATCATGCTCCCGGGAGGCTTTTTCAAAGGCGAGCAGCACGTGGTTGCGCAAATCTTCTGCTTGATCGAGACGCTTGAGGTCAAAGGCGCAGCGTTCTATGTCGTCCCTGCCGAAAAAATTGGTACGGCTGCCGGCGGCCAGGATCAGGTAGTCGTAGGGGATGTCCCCGTCTTCAAGCATGAGCCTTTTACCGTCAAAATCAACGCCCGTGACCTCGCCGAGCCTGAAAAAGGTTCCCCCCCAGCGCCGGGCCAGGGCGCGGATCGGGTAGGCAATCGACTCCTGCTCCAACCCGGCCGTCGCAACTTGATAAAGGAGCGGCTGAAAAAGATGGTAGTTGTTGCGGTCAACCATCACAACTTCCAGCCCGCTTCCCGCAAGGGTCTTGGCGGCACTCAGGCCGCCGAACCCCATTCCTGCAATCACGACTCGTTTCATGACACTCCCGGAACCGGTTCAGGGGATATACACCGGGCTCTTTTCAAAATTGGTGATAGCTTATTCCTCATACGTTCTAAACTTGTCATCGCCCCAAATCCTGATATATAGTCTTAAAAAATTATAAGGCTAAGAGTTATTGTTGCATTCCGCTGGTGGGGAGGCCCTTTCCTATGGTAGTTGACAAACGTGCGGTTCTTGAGCGGATAGATAACGATCAGGAACTTTTTATGGAAATCTGCGCCATCTTCAGGAATGATGGGCCGGAACTCGTCCGCAAACTGCGGGACGCCATCGATGCCGGCCAGATTGTCGTGGCAATCCGCCATGCCCATTCCCTCAAGTCATCGTCAGCCAATATCGGGGCGTATGAACTCAGCGAGCTTGCCCGCCAGGCGGAATTGGCAGGAAACCAGGGCGACACGGGAATTATTCGCGCCCTCCTCCCCGTGATCGACGCCAAACTCCATGAGGTGATCGCCGAACTTTCCTGAGCTGCCTGCCGAAGAGCCCATCCCGCAATCTCATATTTCCTTCTACTTTTTTGTAACACGTGCTGTTTTTTTTGCAAATGAGTTGTATGCTGTGCTTCATCTCCCTTTGATCATGGAGCACCTTCCATGCGCCGCAACCACACCCTCACAGCCATCCTGCCCACCTCGCCCGCCAGGGACCGGCTGGTCTACGCCGGCAGCGTCTTCTTACTGTTGCTCATCGGCTGGCTCGACTTCGTTACCGGCTACGAATTCGGCTTCTTCATCTTCTACTTCATCCCGGTTTCCGTTTCGGCCTGGTTCGCCGGCAAACGCCCCGGTCTCTTTATGGCCGTTGCCTCGGCCATATGCTGGTATGTCTCGGACAAGTACACCAATCATCCTTACTCCCACGCGTATTTCATCTACTGGGAGATGTTCATGCGCCTGATTTCATTCCTTACCACGGCGCTGACCATCGCCAAAATCAGGCAGATGCTGATCAACGAAGTGCATCTCAACCACAAACTGGAGGAGGCGCTCCGCGAGCTTGGCAAACTGAGGGAAGCCGTTCGGGAAAAAGATCTCCCTGCCGGATTCGGGCAGAAGGGAACGCCGGACGACGTTGGGGAGGATTGAAGGGAAAGGTTGATTACGGCTCTGCGATATAGCGATTTTTCCCGGCCTTCTTGGCCTGGTGCAATGCGTGGTCGGCCTTGCTGACGCACTCGAACAGCGCTTGGCCCGGTTTGTACTCGCTGAACCCGATGCTGATGGTGGTACGGATACCCGGCTTGTAGGCCTTGAATTCGGTCATGGCAACCGATTCGTGAATCTTCTGGGCCACTGCCAGGGCGCCTTCGATCGTCGTTTCGGGGAGCAGGATGAGAAATTCCTCTCCACCCCAACGGGCGCAGACATCCTCATGGCGGACGCACCCCTTGAAAACGCGCGAGATTTCCACCAAAACGTCGTCGCCGGCATTGTAGCCGTAGGTGTCGTTGATCTTCTTGAAGCCGTCGATGTCGGCCAGGATGACGGAAAAGGTGCGGTTATGACGCTGGGCGCGGCTGTACTCCTGTTCGACTTTTTCCTTGATGTGGCGGCGATTCACCAGGCCGGTCATGGGATCTATCCTGGTTGCCAGGTCGAGGGAACGGTTAAGCTCCACGAGTTGCGTGGTTAGAAGTTCATTCTCGTAGGTCAGGCTTTCCGTGCGATGGGCGAGTTTCTTGTAGTTCTCCAGCAACGACCTAAACTTCGGGTAGAGGGGGTTGCCGTCGGCCATGATATTCTCGAACTGGCTGATGTCGTGGGCCAATACCGATTCCGGTGCTTTTCCGTCCAAGGCCATGGTCCGCCCTCCGCATGGATAAAATAAAATTTGCGCCGGGAGTCCCGGCCTAGCTTATCAGGCATAAGTTTATCCGATAATACGCCTTTTGTCACGTGATCATCGCGGACAGAAGGCGTGCCCCGGCACTCCCCGATCACCCGGCCGTGTGCCAGAAGCCTTGCGTCGGGTGATGAAATAACGTAATAACTAACGCAGGTCTAACGATCCCTGTGACATGCCCGCCGGACTGCAAGAAGCGACTGGTGCTGGAGAACCGCATGAGAGCAAACGTATTTATATTATCTGTTTTATTGATCGTATTTTTCAATACTCCCGCCGGCGCACTTGAGGAATATGCGCTGAAGACGGGGAAGGATTGCGGTTACTGCCACCTGAGCCCGACCGGCGGCGGCGAACTGACCCCGGAAGGCAAGCGTTACGGGCTGCACCACACCCTGCCGGACGCCGCCCCCAAGGCCGCCACGGCGGCTCCCGCGTCTGCCGCCGCCGGTGCATCCTCCCGCATCATACGTCTGGTGAGCGGGTATATCCACCTGATGGTGGCCATGCTCTGGTTCGGCACGATCCTGTACGTGCACCTGGTGCTCAAGCCGGCCTACGCTTCACAGGGGTTGCCCCGCGGCGAGGTGCGGGTCGGGCTGGCCTCCATGGCCGCCATGGCCCTGACCGGGGCGATCCTGGCCCACTACCGGATCACCTCCAGCGAGGTACTCTTTCAGACCCGCTTCGGTATCCTGCTGCTGGTCAAGATCGGCCTGTTCTCTCTGATGGTCGTCTCCGCCCTGGTGGCGGTATTCGTGATCGGCCCCCGTCTGCGGGCGAAAAGGGAAGGGACGGCCATCCCGACGCCACCGGGCACATCCACCTTCACGGCAGAAGAACTGGCGTTTTTTGACGGCTCTGCGGGGAGGCCGACCTACTTCGCCTTTGACGGCACGGTTTACGACGCCAGCGCCAGCGCCCTCTGGAGGGGCGGCAAGCACGCCGGGCGTCACCCCTCCGGCCAGGACCTGACCGCGTTTCTCGATCAGGCCCCCCACGGCCGGGACCGGGTGCTGGCCATGCCCCGCGCCGGCACCATTGCCCAAGCTCCGGATACGCTGCCACGGCCGCTCCATGAGCGCATATTCTTCTTCATGGCATATCTGAACCTGACCATGGTATTCCTGATCTCCCTGATCGTTGCCCTCTGGCGTTGGTGGTGAGGTGAACCGTGACGGAGTCCGGTAATATATTCGACCACATTCCCCCGTACCTGCCGGCCGAGTTGTTCGAGACCCTGGCCAAAAAGGGAACCATCCGCATCGAGCGGATCCTGTCCCATGGCCAGGCCACGCCGGAGGAGGAGTGGTACGACCAGGACCAGGACGAATGGGTGCTCCTCCTGGCGGGCAGCGCCGGTCTGCTGTTCGCAGGAGAGCCGGAACCGCGACGCCTGCTGGCGGGCGATTACCTCATGATCCCCGCCCACCGCCGCCACCGGGTAGCCTGGACCTCCTCGAACGAAACAACGATCTGGCTGGCGGTGCATATTGGCAGATGACGGCAACATCGGCGCCGACGCAATCTCGGCCCGTTCCCACTGGGTCTTCGACCTGGACGGCACCCTGACCGTGGCGGTGCATGACTTCGCCGCCATCCGGCAGGAGTTGTCCATCCCGGACGGCTGCGACATCCTCGGCCACCTGGCATCCCTGCCGGAACACCGGGCACGGCCGCTGCACGTCCGTTTGCAGGAGATCGAGCTGGAGCTTGCCCACATCACGGAGGCGGCCCCGGGGGCGCGGGAATTGCTGGACCGCCTCTATGGCGCCGGGGCATCCTTGGGCGTACTGACCCGCAACACCCGCGACAACGCCCTGCGCACCCTGGGGATGATCGGCCTGGGCGGTTACTTTGCGGCGGCCGATGTGCTGGGGCGGGATGAAGCGCTTCCCAAGCCGGACCCGGACGGCATTCACCGCCTGATGGCTCTCTGGGGGGCAGAAGCAGCGACAACCGTTATGGTGGGAGACTATCTCTACGACCTGCAGGCCGGCCGTCTGGCCGGGACGATGACCGTGCACGTTGACGTCACCCGCTCTTTCCGCTGGCCGGAACTGGCCGATATACGCGTCGGAACCCTGGCAGAACTGGTGCGGTGGATTGGCCGGTGACAGCGTCATTCCAATTTCAATTGTGAGGTTTATTGCGCAAATGGGCATTTCCCTATCCAGAAAAACGATCCTGCGCGAGTCCCTGAATACGGTCCTGATCGTCATGGGCGTTTTGTCGGCCGGCATGGGACTGAAGGGGTTCCTGCTCTCCAGCAACTTCATCGACGGCGGCGTGACCGGTATCTCCATGCTGCTGTCCCATGTGCTGGGCATCCCCCTGGCGCTCCTGATCCTGCTCATCAACCTCCCCTTTATCGCGCTCGCTTACCGCCAGATAGGCATCACCTTCGCCCTGAAGAGCGTCGCGACCATCGCCGGCCTCTCGCTTTGCCTGGCCCTCGTCCCCTACCCGGACGTCACGCCGGACAAGCTCCTGACCGCGGTATTCGGCGGTTTCTTCATCGGCGCGGGCATCGGGCTCGCCATCCGGGGCGGAGCGGTCCTGGACGGCACCGAGATAGCGGCGCTCCTGATCAGCAAGAACAGCCATCTGTTGAAGGTTGGCGACGTCATCCTGATCCTGAACATCTTCATCTTCGCCGCCGCAGCCTTCTTCCTCGGCATCGAATCGGCCCTGTATTCGATCCTCACCTACCTGGCGGCGTCAAAGACCGTCGATTTCCTGATCCACGGCATAGAGGAATATACGGCCGTGATCATCGTTTCCGAGAAGAGCGACGAAATCAGGGAATCCATCGTGCGCGTCCTGAATCGCGGCGTAACGGTGTATAAGGGCCGGGGCGGGAAGACCGGCAAGGAGATACACATCCTCTACTGTGTCGTCACCCGGCTGGAGATCGGCAACGTCAAAAATGTCGCCGCGGAAATCGATGAATCGGCTTTCATCCTGATCCACCCGCTGGCGGATGTGGTCGGCGGCATCGTCAAAAAACCGGCCTTGCACTAGCGCGGGAACTCCATCATTCCCGCCGGCAGGCCTTTTTCAGGAAAGGACATATCCATGACGCTCACCACCCTGCTCTACTTCCTCGGCGCCTCCATTGCGCTCAGCCTGGCGCCCGGCCCCGACAATATCTTTGTCGTAACCCAGGGGATCGCCCGCGGCAGAAAAGCCGCCATCGTCACGGCACTGGGCATGTGCAGCGGCGTCAGCGTCCATACCACCGCAGCCGCCTTCGGCATTTCAGCCCTCTTCTACTCATCGCTGGTTGCCTTCACCCTGGTCAAATACGCCGGCGCAGCCTACCTGCTCTACCTGGCCTACAAGACCATCAGGGAGCGCTCCGCCATACGTCTGGCACAGGCCGACGACCGGTCCGGCGCCGCCTTGTTCAAGCGGGGTTTCATCATGAACGTGCTCAACCCCAAGGTGGCCATGTTCTTCCTGGCCTTCCTGCCCCAGTTCGTCTCCCCCGGCACCAGCCATTTTGCCCTGCAGATGCTCTTGTTGGGGTTCATCTTCATGTTGCAGGCGATCGTCATTTTCTGCCTGATCGGCTATTTTTCCGGCAGCATCGGCAATCTGGTCCTCACCAGGCCCAGGATCGGCAAGTACTTTGATTTTCTGACCGCAGGGGTGTTCGCATCGCTGGGGATCAGGCTGGCCCTGGCACAACGGTGAGCAGAGAACCACAACCATACCCGCCCGAATCCGTTGCAGGAAAGCGAGTGCTGATGAAACCCCATATCCACGTTGCCTGTGTCATCATCGAACATGACGGAAGGGTCCTGGCCGCCCAGCGCAGCGAAACCATGACCATGCCCCTCAAATGGGAATTCCCCGGCGGAAAGCTGGAACCGGGCGAAACGCCCGAGGCATGCCTCGTCCGCGAGGTGCGGGAGGAGTTGGCCATCGGCATCGACATTGGCCGGGCGCTTCCGGCCGCAACCCATTCCTATGAAACCTTCACCGTCACCCTGTATCCATTCGTCTGCGTGCCGGCCGACGGCACCATGACCCTGCACGAGCACCGGGCCGCAGCCTGGGTGGAGCCGGAGCAGATGCGTGCCCTGGACTGGGCCGAAGCCGACCTGCCGATCATTGCCGGCTATCTGGCCGACCGGGCCCCAGAGGCGGAATGGGGAGCCCGCCCGTGACCCCCCCCGGCAAACCCGCCATGGGGCGGGTCTACTTCATCCTGATCCTGACCACCTTCTTCTGGGGGGGCAGCTTTCTTTTCACCAAGATCGGCCTCCGCGAGATTCCGCCCCAGGTGTTCGTCCTGATGCGCTTCAGCCTGGCGACCCTGATCATGCTGCTCATCTCCGTCCCGCGGTTCAGACATTTCAATCGCCGGACCCTGTGGCGCGGCGCAACCGTCGGCGTCACCCTGGGCCTGACCAACATCAGCTTTGTCTTCGGCGTCCAGGGGACCAGCATCTCGCGGGCCGGAATCCTCAACAACCTGTTCGTTCTATTTATTCCACTAATAGTTAAGATCGTTTGGGGCGATAGAATCGGCCGCATCAACCTGGCCGGCATCGTCATGGCCTCGGCCGGCATCTGGCTTCTGGCCACCGGCGGCAGCGAGGGCTTCAACCGGGGCGACCTGATCTCAACCTTCTGCGCCCTCATGATCGCCTGCCAGATCGTGACGGTGTCCAAGGTGTTGAAGGACGACGTCTATCTGGTCTCGCTGGTGCAATTCGCCACTGCGGCCCTGATGGCCGGGTGCATCACCCTGCTGCTCCCCCTGCCCCATTTCACCCTGTCCCGCCCCGCGTTTCTGTCGGTGGCCTACTGCGCGCTGTTTCCCACCGTGTTCTGTTTCACCCTCCAGAACGCCTACCAGCGGTACGTCACCGCCACCCGCGCCGGGCTGATCTACACCCTTGACCCGGTCTGGAGCCTGATCGCCGGATTCTTCGTCCTGGGTGAGCGCCTCTCTGCCCGCGAATGGCTAGGGTGTGGGATCATCTTCGCGGCTGTCGTCATTCCCCTGGGCCTGCGCTATCTTGCCGAACGGAGGATGGTTAGGAGATACGTGGGGACGGCCGCGGATGGAGTCCCGGGGATGAATTGACGGGACGCCCCGCGGGGAGGCGGCGAACCGACGTGGTCGGCAGGGGGATCGCGACGACGTCACGTCACGGCGCGGCAATACAAGGTCTGGACAATGTGCCCAAAACAAGCCATGATGGAAAACATTGGAGATCGTACCAGTTCATGAGAACGCCGGCCCACTCGGCACGAAAGACGAAAGGAATATCGCCATGAATCAGTTCGACATCAATTATCCCCAAGCCCGGGAGAAGGCCATCGTCGCCCAGAACAGCCTGGTCCGCCAGGTCTACGCCTGGATGGGCGCCGGCCTCCTGATTACCGCCCTGCTGGCCCTGGCGACCGTATCCTCCCCGGCACTGCTCAAGGCCATCGTCGGCAACCGCATGGTCTTCTACGGCCTGATGCTGGGCGAACTCGGCCTGGTGTTCGTTCTCTCCGGCGCCATCGAACGGCTGAGCGCCACAACGGCGACACTCCTGTTCCTCGGCTATTCGGCGCTCAACGGCATCACCCTCTCGATCATCTTCATGGTCTACACCGCCGACTCCATCGCCTCGACCTTCGTGATCACCGCCGGGATGTTCGGCGCCATGAGCGTCTACGGTTACCTGACCAGGCGCGACCTGACCTCGTGGGGCAGCTTCCTGTTCATGGGGCTGATCGGCGTGGTGATCGCCTCTCTCGTCAACATCTTCCTGCGTAGCGATGCGGTTTCGTGGGTGGTCTCCGGTATCGGGGTGCTCGTCTTCACCGGCCTGACGGCATACGACACCTGGAAGATCAAGGCTCTGGCGGCAAACGGCGCAGAGGGGCGGAAACCGGCCATCATGGGCGCACTGACCCTGTACCTGGACTTCATCAACCTCTTCCTGATGCTCCTCAGGTTTGTCGGCCGGCGGCGCTGAAAGCATCCATCATACCTTCTTCCAGCGGCCCGGTGGCGGACTTCGACGGCCTGCCGGGAATGAATTTTTCAGGGGATTTCAGTTATCGTCTGGACGTGAACAGCCAGACCATGGAGTGGCAGCAGTAGATGCAGGAAGAGAGAAAAACGGGATCGGGGGTGACGGTCCGATCCAACCGCTAACCCAGCAGGATGCGGATATTTTTCGTGAATGGGCGCACGGCGGCAAGATCCGCAGAGTCGGCCGGATTACCGGCCTGCACCAATCAGGCAAGAAACAAATCGACCCCAGCGGGAGCTAGCGTCCTTTCGTCCCGGCGGCCGCATCCTTGGTCTGGGTATTCTTGCCGCTTCCGGCCTGCGCACCGGATTCGGCAGCTTTTGCCATGGCCTCGCGCGAAATGGTCACGGAATCGCTTTTGGCCTTTTGCGTGCTCTTCTGGGCCATGGAGCCGACGACCGCCGCCGTGGCCGTATTGTTCGCCTGGGCCAGCGGATTGAGGTTGGCCGGGGTTCCCACAACGACGGCGGGTGAGAGTTGGGCTAATTCCATTGTCGCCTCCCTGAAATGGATATGGTACTATTATCGGCAGGATCGCCATTTTTTTGAGCGGGACCTTCCGGCAAGCGGCCCGAGCCCAGCCAATGCCAATCCGCCCCCTGCGGCAGAGGGGAAGCACGGTCGCTTGCAGGGCTAAATTTTCGTTGGATTTTATACCCATCCCACAGCCTGTCAATTGTAAAACGCGTATCACACCGGCGCACGCCCCCCTCGGCACCCGCCTGCCATCTAGGGCTTGAGTTTTGGCTAAAAATGATATATGGTGCGTGTTCATTTTCGGAGAAGTGGCCGAGTGGTCGAAGGCGCTTGACTCGAAATCAAGTGTGGGGGTGACTCCACCTAGGGTTCGAATCCCTACTTCTCCGCCAGATAATTACCAGTTAATTTAACTGGTTACACCCAGCAAACCCCCGACTTTCACCAAAACTTTCACCATGAACGTTTGGGCTGGAGGCCGGGGGATTTTCATTTTTTCACCTTGATGAAGTCCCGGCCGAGGTAGGCGACAATCTCCTTATGGTCGTCATCGAGGCCATCGACATACTCGCCATACACATCGAACACCATCTTCTTGCTGTTGTGCCCCATCAACCTCACCAAGCGAAGCGGCCTGACCCCGGCCTGTAAGCACCAGGCGGCAAACGAGTGGCGAAGGCTGTATGGCCGGCGGTATGCAACTTCTGCCGCCTCCAGCGCGGGAGCCCAGATGAGCTTGATGAACCTCTCGCGCCGGTACGGCGTCCCGTCGGGATTGGCGAACACGTAGTCGCTGTCAGTCCTTGCCAACACCTCGTCGAGGATTTTGCGCATATGTTCACTGATCGTAATTTTCCGTCGACGGTATTTGTTTTTTAAATAATTGCATTCGACCCCACGTACTATCGCCCGCTCCACAAGAAAATGCCGGGGATAGATGTCGCAGCGTTTAAAGCCTGAAATCTCCGAATGGATCATGCCGGTGAGCAACATGAACTCGACCATAGGCCTGTACCACGGGTCAATCGCATTTACGATCTTCTGCCATTCCTCGTACAGGAAAACCCTGATGTGATAGGGCTCGCTACTTGGGTACAGCTTGCTGATTTTCCGGAAAATGTCAGGAAAATTGTTGTCCCAATGATTCTCAGATATCGCATCGTCGACTATGTTCCTGAGCACACAGATTATGTTCCCCGCGGTACTCCTTGAAACCTTGGAACCTTTACGTGGCCCAATCTTGATCCGAAACGTCCCGATGAATTTTTTGATTTCGGTCTTTGTCAATTCGTAGAATGATTTCTCGCTGAAATAGGGCTTTATCCAGCGATTGATGATGGCCCGATAGTCATGGCGTTTCGTGTGCGTATCAAACCCGGCCATGATGTCACGTTCCCACTTCTCCAGGTAATCACCGAAAAGAACGTCTCGCGGTTGTGGTGAATAATCGCGCCCTTCGAGTTTTGCAAATAATTTTTTCTCAGCCTCGGGGGCGCCCGGGAACGCTTCCGCGAATATCAGCGTGCCGGTATCACGGCGCCTTATCACACGGTCAAGAAACAATCTGACCTTCTCCCGATTCTCCGGCGTGTCTACAAGTCCCATCGTCTTTTCGATCCTCTTGCCGAAATAATAAAACAGAATGTACAGCTTCTGCGATCCGGGTTTTCGGATTATCGACCCGCCCTTCCCTTTTTCTGCCGAATTTTCAAAGATCTCTACTGCCTGGCTGCGGTTTTTCAGCATCTTGTTCCTCCTTGGATGCCATCCGCCGCCAGCCATAAGTCCAAGCGCAGTATAGCATTTTTTAGATTGGTTTAAAAGTCCAGATCGGCTTGGCTCTTGCCTCCCGACCTTTGAGGGGTTATTTTCTTCCGAGGGGGGCTTGGTGCCGCGACGGCCAGTGCCTGCCCCGAATCCTCCAAAATCTTCTCAACAGCAAGCATTGACCACGGGAAGCGCACAACCCGGCCGATTTTTATATAGTGCCGCCCTGCCTTGAGTGTTCCCTCGCGCATCCACTCGAACACCGTGGCACGCGAGACCTTCAGCCTCTCGGCGTATTCCTCGATTGTCAGCACATCAATTTCATTCGAAAGCTCGGACATTTCCCTGCCCCTCCCTGTGTGCAACTTGGCCAACATCGTGACCTCTGAAACTACTTGTGCAGGCCGGCAACAGTTTTTGAACAAAAAAATGAGCATTAGCTCAATGGCAAGGTCATACAGAAACTGGAGGCATGATATGCAGATTTTAATTGGGGCAATGCTGGAGGTTAAAAGTTGCTGGCTGGCCTGCCCCAAACTATTTTTCAACAGCAAGCATCGACCACGGGAATCGTACAACCCGGCCGTTTTTTACATAGTGCCGTCCCTCCGTGAGTGTTCCCTCATGCATCCACTTGAATACCGTGGCACGCGAGACCTTCATCCTTTCGGCGTATCCCTCGATTGTCAGCACATCAACGCCATTCGATAGCTCGGACATTTCCCTGCCCCTCCCTGTGTGAAATTTGGCCCATATCGTGACCTCTGTGATTACTTGTGCAGGCCAGCAACAGTTTTGGGCAAAAAAATGAGTATCAGGGGTCAGGGGGGGGCTGGAGGCACGATATGCAGATGCTGCCCCCCTCTATAACGGCATTGAGTTTCCAACAGGGAGACAGACTGATGAAGATGGTTTGAAGTTGGCTTGGGGGGTTAGCGGGCAGCGGCGACCGCACCTTTTGTGCGCCACCACTCCGGTATGGTAAATAGTAGGAAGGGGTTGGGCTAAACGACTAGTTCGAACATGCGGGATAATGCGTACATTGCGTATGATATCGTACGGATCATACGCAATGTACGCACCTTTTAATGTATGGCGGGGTTAACGTAATACAGTTTCGTTCGGCCGATCGTTGTCGGCTCAGTTATTATATGCCGGTTTGTGAGGACCTTCAGCGCATTGCTCACCCGTGCTGCATCGTTGAAACGACGCAATGCCCTGTAGATATCCGCCATTTTGAACTCTGAAATTTTGCTGGAGACGAGCCATGTATAAATTCGCCGAGCATCCATTATCGGTCTACCTCCGCCGACAACCTCAAACGCAGACAGCGCATGATCGATCAGCAGTTCGCAGAGCTGGATCGAGCGCTCGATCGTGTCCTGGGAGATGTGCATGTTATCAAGCCCCTTGGGACCACTCGTTACCTGCACATAAAGATGACAATTGGCTGCAATGCGCAACGTGGCATTCGCCAGCTTGCTGGCCCACTCCCTGATCCCCTCAAGGTCCTGACCGTCAGCCATCCTGCCCTCCAACTGCTGTCTGAATTGCAGCCAGGCGCTGTAAGCATTCTTTTCCAATTTCAGGATCCGCACGCGCTGGGAATCCAAATCCAGCAGGTAATCGATTGCAAGGCAATAGGCCCCTTGTTCATTGACAGGATACGGTCGATCAACCGCCATGTCCCGGCTGCCGACCGTGTTGGTCGGGAGACAGTAGAGGAAGCGGTCCAGGAGGCCGTTACCGGTCCACTGTGACTTTCTCCCCCTTGCCAGGTCACCCAGGACCTGGGGCTGCACCGTCAAACCCATGGTAAGAGCGGGGCGCCTCAGGTCCACGCTGCGTGAGAGTCGCCCGACCCGGACATCGGCACCCGAATGCGATTGCAGGTAAACGTTCACATTCCGGCTGGTCAAGCTCGACAGGGTTTCAAAAAGCCCTCCCTCGTCCGAGAATACCGCCATTTTCCCATTATTTTGTGCCAAGCACTCCTGTAGATTGGCCGGCGAAATGTCGTCGGTCCAAACTTTTGGGGTGTGACTGTTTTCATACGCCTTTGCCTTTGCCTGTGCCTCCTTCGCCTCTTTGAGCAGCAGCTTTCGCTCGTTCTCGGTCAATTCAGGCTTTGCCGCATAAGTGATGAGGTTTTTCAGCTTTTTTTCATACACTGCCTTTTCCAACTGCTGCTTTTCCGATTCCGGTAAAAGGCGTTCGGCCTCCCGAGCTTCCCATTCCTTGTGCGGCTGGGTGACCATGTTTATAGCAGATGTTTTCCGGCTCCCAGGCTCAAGGACGGTCATCGACCATAGGTTGATCGGCTCCCTGTAGCCGTTTTCCAACTCGACTTCAAATTTTTTCTGCACACACGCCGAGACTGCCGATAATGTGAGCATTACCGACAGCCCTGGCGGGGTTTGGAGGTAGTCTGTCACGGCCTGGCAGTACAGGCCGAGATCACCCGGCAATAACTTAGTAGGTATGTCGGGGGTTTCAGGCTCCCCCTCTCTGGAGAACAACTGCGGTTGCGGCCAATCGTTGTTAGTCATGTTTCCTCTCAGTTTATTTTTTACCTGAAATTACACAGCAAACAGCATCAAAAAATCAATATCCCACTGCCTGCATTTCAAGGGTATCAATTGCCAACCATGTCACACCCTTTATTGTACCGGGGTGCAACACCCGATCATCATTTGCCAGTTAACTGGATCATCTGGTCAGTGATCTCAGTGAAGGCAACATCGTGGCTGATGAGGAAGAGTTGGTCGTACCAGTGATCAGTAACCTCTTCCTTCCCATGGTCAATGGCTCGGAAAGCCTGGGCGAGGTTCTCTCGTCGTGACGCATCGAGATTAGAGGTAGGTTCATCGAAAAACGCCACCCGGGCGCCGATGGTTTGCAACAGGGCGAGGCGGAGTGCGACAACGGCGCTCATAGTTTGTCCTCCAGAGAGTTGGTCATCGGTTCGCTCCCGCACTTCACCGTTTACCATGTCACGGAGAACTATTCTGTAGTCGTCACCCCAAATCAGCTCTTCATCTGCTTCGGAGATCGTCCGGTAGATGCGGTCGGCACGAAGGGTAATCTCCTCCCGGAATCGCTCGGAAAGCTGGGCCGAAACGTTTTTGAATACCTTGTTGCGGAGGAACTTTACCAACTCCTCCTTTTTTCGGAGATCCCGCGTCTCTTCCTGTTTTTTGTGTATCTCCTCCTGGACCTTCTCCAACTCTGCAATCTCTACCGTCAACCGTTGCCGGTCTTTTCCAAGGTTTTTCAAGCTCTCCTTCAGTGTCGCTTCGGATGATTGCAGAGCCTCTTTCTTCTTTTGTTGTTCGGCATGGTCCTCGGGTGAGTAGCCCTTCTCAAGTTCCAGCAAGCTGGCTTCTTTCGCGGCCTGATCCCGTTCCAGATCTGCAAGTCGATTCCTATACTTCTCCAGTGTTTCCCGCCGTTTCGGGAGGTCCTTTGAGATCGGCTCCACCTGGAGGTAACGATCGTGGTCAGGTTGCGAGAGGCGACGCACCTCTTCGGCCTCACGGATTCCGGTCTCGACATCCTGATAAGCCGCCAGCAACTCCACCTTAATCTGTTTCTCGCTTTCCGCTTTCTCTGCCGCTTCGCGACGGAGTGCGGCAGTCTTCTTTCGTTCCCCGATCCGCTTTTCGGTTTCCGCTAACTCCTGCGAGCGACGTTCAAGTCCCCCGATTTGAGTGTCAACCTTCGTCCTGTCAGTCTTGACAGTGGTAAGAGGTGCCTCAGCCGCGGATAGCATGCTGTCGATGATACTCCTCACCGCTGACGCTACATCGTGACAACGGGTTTCCCATTCTTCGAGTGCGGCAAGCTGTGCGGTGGGTTCTCCCGAGAGATCGCAGGCGCCAAGCTGTTCTCCGATATTCCGGCAATCATTGAGTTGGTGCATTTCCACCCAGGTGATAAAAGTAGTGACGATGCCGACAGGGTCCAGTTGTCGGAGAAATTCTTCCCGCTCTTTCTCCTTCTCGCCTCTTTCCTTCTCCAGGTTGGAAATCTCGGCTCGAAGTAGCCGGAACTTTTCCATCTCTTTCCCGGCTGCTTCAGCTAAAGCAATCTTTACGTCCAGCGAAGACATGGCCGAATCAATTGCTGCAATCTCACCATCGATGTGCCGTCTGCGCTCCGGGAAAACCTCCAGCGACTGTTTCCCATCCATGTTCCCGCATGGTTCACCAAAGAACGGGCAGTTACCCTCCCGCAGCTTTTCCTCTCCTTCCGTCAACCCGGCCATTTTGCCAGTGAGCCGGGCTTTCTCAGCCACGAGGTTCTCACGCTCTCTGCGAAGAGGCTCCAATGTTGCCTCGGTATCCTTCCATTCCTCCTCGGCCACGAGCAGATGCTTCTTTTCGTGGATACGGGCAGCAAGTTCTGCGAGCCTTCCGAGAGTGACCCGGAGGTATGGCGCAAGGGTTTCTATCTTCGTAAGTGGAAGATTACGGAAGAGTTCATCAGTCTTCTTTACTTGATCGACAGCAGATTGCCGGCGTTTTTCTTCATCAATCAGCTTTGCCAGGCTTTGCCGCAGTTCGCTTTCTTCCGATAAAACCATCTTCCGGTTTTCTTGAAGCTTCTTTTCCTCGGCATCAGCTTCGCTCACTTCGTGATCGGCGGCTTGACGGGCTGAAGCGGCCTGTAGATTAAGAGCAGCAATTTCCTTTTCAAGGGTTTGCTTCAATTTATCTCGCTTCCGGAGTTCATGTAGCATCTTCTCGGCAGTTTCGAACCGTTCTTTTCCAGGCCGCGTTTGTTCGGCGGTCCGGGTCGATGTCTCAGCCTCCTCAACCAGCGCCATTTGCGAGATAATGTACTCTTTGCCTGAAACGATCTTCTGCTTTAACTGGTCAATCTCATTGCGAAGGCGCTCGACCCCTGTTTTCTTCTCCTCTAGGGCTTGCAGCAAGTTAGCAACCTCTGCGAGAGCCGCTGAAACGCCTTTCAGCTCATTCTCTTTCTTCTCCTCATCCTCGATCAGAGCCTTAAGTTCTCCCTGCCGCTGCGGAAGGCAGGCAATACGCTCTTCCTTCCCGGCAATCTCCGTCTCCAGGTTTGAGAGTTTCGACTTAATGGTGCTCCCGAGTTCCTTTGTGCCGTCAAATGTCTTTCGCCAGGAGTCTATTGCAGCCAAGCCACGACCAATAGCATATTCTTGGTCAGCTCGGTTAACTTCACCGACAGGCGCTCGAACACTGATGAGCGTATCGCCTTTTCTTGCGGTCTTGGCAGGGGCAGAGCACCAAAGTATCGGCGTCGGGAAATGATATGAAAAATCTGCATTGCCCTGAAGAAAAGGCATACCCTGTTGTTTGTCATTGTAAGTTTCGGACGGCGGAGACTGCCCGGCAATGACATCGGCAATTTCGGTAAAACGTTTTACTTCCCAACCCTCAGCGGGAGTAGTGCATTCCGGTAGATGTGACCATCTAAGCATGTTGGCGACGGTATTATCCTCCATAGCCAATTCCCTTCAACAACCTTAGCAACACATTTTCAGCATCTCGCAAGTTGTCCTCAGCTTCTTTTAACTCACTCAGCGCATCACTCACTTCAATCCTTGGCTCCGGCTCAAATGTATCAACATATCGGGGTATATTGAGATTGAACTCGTTCTCCGCAATCTCGTCGATCCCAACCACGCGAGCATGCTTCAGCAGTTCGTCCGGGTCGCCATAAAGCGCTCCCAGTTCTGCGCCAACCTGCTCCACGTCGTGCCGGTCATCCTCGGCCTGGCGGCGGATTTCGGCAATCTTCTCATTTCTCTCCGCGATCTTGGCGGCAGCCTTGTCACACTGTCCGGTCAGCTTGGCCAGGGCTGCTTCGGCCTTGTCCCGCTGCGTTTTTCCCTTGATCTTCGGCAATTCGGCCTGTGTCTCGGCCATCTGCGTCTCCAACCGTGCCAGACGGGCGGCATGATCGGTATACTCCGCCTCGATCCGCTCGATCTCCAGATGTTCCCGCTGGTTAATCTGCTCACGAATGCGCTGGCTGTGAAGCGCTACCAATTCCGGCACCTTGGCTGCGTCGCCATAGGCATGGTAATGGACCAGCATTCGCATCACATCCTGAGGCCGCAGTTCGTTTTGATTGGAAAGTTCCCGGTAGTGGCGAGCTGCATAGACCAACAGCACCTGATCGTGCCGCTTCACTGGGCGCTGTTTTGTCAGAATCAGCAGACAGGCGGGCACA
>Ga0207857_1000217_pt1 | contig 16902 bp, 18 predicted proteins | sample LuqExpMetageno22_FD_187780 | JGI IMG/M metagenome (GOLD analysis project Ga0207857, IMG submission 187780) | Tropical forest soil microbial communities from Luquillo Experimental Forest, Puerto Rico - Sample 22 (SPAdes) | ecosystem: Environmental > Terrestrial > Soil > Tropical forest ... | reverse complement strand
AGTATCGGCAGGAATGTCGTCAGGCTCAGTAGGTGGTTACTCATGAATTCATGCTCCTTTATGCAAATTGCAAGTGTCGTTTACTTGAAGACGTAGTAGCCCAGGATCACCACCACACCGAAGGCCATGGACCAGGCGTAGTTGTAGAAGTAACCGGACTGCATGAAGCGGAACACGCCACTGAAGGCCATCACCACATTGGCGACCCCGTTGACGGCACCATCGACCACCACCACGTCAAAGCCCTTCCAGAGGAAACGGCCCAACGCTTTGCAGGGGTTGACGAACAGGTAATCGTACAGTTCGTCGATATACCACTTGTTGTAGACGGCGCGGTGCAGGCCAGGGAAGGTGTCCGTGAATTTCTTGGGCAACCCGGTGTTCTGCACGTACATGGTGAAGGCGATGCCGATGCCGACCAGCGCCACGACCACCGAGAACGCCATGAGGCCCATCTCGAGTGCATGGCTGTGCTCCGCGGTGTGTTGTGCGTATTTTCCACCGTATTCATTGGCCAGTTCGAAGACCGGGTCCAGCCACTTTTCAAAATAGTTGGGGAGGATGCCCAGCACCTTGGGGGTGCCGATGAAACCGCCGACCAGCGCGAGGGTGCCGAGCACGATCAGCGGGATGGTGATCACGGCCGGGGATTCGTGCAGGTGATCCTTGACCTTGGGGTTGATCCGGCACTCGCCGAAAAAGGTCATGAACACGAGGCGGAACATGTAGAAAGCGGTAAAACACGCCGCTATCGCCGCGACGCCCCACAAAACGATGTTCAAGCCGCCCTGGTACGGATTGGAGAATGCCTGCCAGAGGATCTCGTCCTTGGAGAAGAAGCCCGACAGACCGGGGATACCGGCAATGGCCAGGGTGGACACGAAGAAGGTCAGGAAGGTGGCGGGCATGTACTTCCGCAGGCCCCCCATGTTCCGCATGTCCTGGGCATCGTCATGGAGATGCCCGTGGTGCAGGGCATGGTGCATGGCGTGGATCACGGAACCGGACCCGAGGAACAGGCAGGCCTTGAAGAAGGCGTGGGTCATGAGGTGGAAAATGCCGGCCCAGAAAGCTCCAACGCCCATGGCCAGGAACATGAACCCGAGCTGGGAGACCGTCGAATAGGCCAGGACCCTCTTGATGTCATTCTGTGCTGTCCCGATGGTCGCGGCGAATATCGCAGTGGCGGCGCCAACGACCGCGACCACCATCATGGTGTCGGGGGATTTGATGAAGACGAAGCTCATGCGGCCGATCATATAGACGCCAGCGGTAACCATGGTTGCGGCATGGATGAGGGCGGAAACAGGGGTCGGGCCCTCCATGGCATCGGGCAGCCAGGTATAGAGGGGGATCTGTGCCGACTTGCCGGTTGCGCCGAGAAAGAAGCAGAGGCTGGCGACGGTGACGACACCGCCGTAGGGCAGCAGGTGCGAGGCTGCCTTGATCTCCATGAAATTGATGGTCCACACGTTGTGATTGCTGCCGAGCCACCAGTACAGGGTGAACAGTCCGACCAGGAAGCCGAAATCGCCGACCCTGTTCATGACAAAGGCTTTTTTGGCGGCATCGCCGGCAGACTTCTTGTGGAAATAGTAGCCGATCAGCAGGTAGGAACAGAGGCCCACCCCTTCCCAGCCGATGAACATGACCAGCATGTTGCTGCCGAGCACCAGAAGGAGCATGGACATGCAGAACAGGTTCAGGTAGGCGAAAAAGCGGTAGAAGCCCTCCTCACCGTGCATGTAGCCGATGGAGTAGAGATGGATCAGGGAGCCGACGCCGGTGACAACCATGATCATGACGCAGGAGAGGGGATCGATGAGGAAGGCCATGTCGGCCTTGAAGTTGCCTGAGTGAATCCAGGGAAAGACAACCTTCTCGAAGAGCCTCTGCTCGGGCGGAAGACCGATCATTTGCATGAGAATGCCGCACGACACCAAAAACGATAGGAAAATCATCAGTGTGCCGATACCGCCGATGACCGCTTCATTCTTGATCTTTTTCCCGAACAACCCGTTGATCAGGAACCCGACGAGTGGGAAGAACGGGATCAGCCATACGTTGTCAAACATGTAAGACTCCTTTTATGCAATCGTTAAACGTTGTCTACTCTCTGGTTATGCCGTTGCCCTGCTACCACTTCATGATGTTGACGTCTTCCACGTCGATGGATTCCTTGTTGTTGTAGAAGGCGATCATCAGGGCCAGACCGACGGCGGCCTCAGCAGCGGCGACGGTCATGACGAAGAACACGAATATCTGGCCGTCCAGGTTGCCCAGGTGCCGGGAGAGCGCTACGAACGTCAGGTTGACCGCATTAAGCATCAGTTCGATGCACATGAAGATCACGATGGCATTCTTGCGGGTAAGCACGCCGATGGTCCCGATGGAGAAGAGGATGGCGCTCACGATGAGATAACTGTTCAGGTTTTCCATATACATGCCCTCGTTAGAGTTTTTTCTTTGCCAGGATGACCGCGCCGACGATGGCCACCAAAAGCAGGATTGAGGTGATCTCGAAGGGGAGCAGGAAGTTGGTGAACATCTCGCGCCCGATCAGTTCGGTGTGTCCCTGCTGCCTGATCATCTCGCCGGTCAGCGGGCCGTTGGGCAGCGCAGCGCGGCTCCTGGCGATGATGAAGGCCGTGTTGAGCAGGGTGAAGAAGCCGATGATGGAACCCAGCACGATCTTGTGGGAGTGCTTCTTGGTCGCGTCAACCCTGATGTTGAGCAGCATGATGGTGAACACGATCAGGACCATGATGGCACCGGCGTACACCATTACCTGCACGGCCGCCATGAAGGGTGCATCCAGCATGACGTAGTAGGTTGCCAGACAGAAGAAGGTCAGCACCAGCGCCAGGGCGCTGTTGATCGGGTTCTTGCAGGTGATCACCAGGATCGCCGACACAATGGCCACCAGCGTGATGATGAGGAAGAAGAGGGTTTCCATGCGACTTACTCCTTTATTTCTTTTCTAAGAGGCGTTCCTTGGAATAGACGAAGTCCTGGCGGCGGTAGTTGGCCAACTCGAACTCGCCGGTCATCTTGATGGCGTCCACCGGGCAGGCCTCCACACAGTAGCCGCAGAAGATGCACCGCAGCATGTCGATCTCATACCGGGCCGCATACTTGTCGTGGTTGGCGTCCTCGCCCGCCTCGACGGTGATGCACTTGGCCGGGCAGACCGTGGGGCAGAGGTAGCATGCCACGCATTTCGCCTTGTTATGGGAGACGTTGAGGGCGTGCAATCCCCTGAAGCGTTGCGCGACCTTGGGACGCTCGGTCGGGTACTGCAGGGTGACCGGCTTCTTGAAGAGGTGGCTCAGGGTGATCTTCAGACCGTTTATGATCGGCGTAATCGGATTCATGATTCCATCCTTGTTCTTGGAGTTCTCGTGTCTCGTGAAGCTTAGTTGATGAAGTAGCCAATAACGCCGGTCACCACGATATTCACCAGCGACAACGGCAGGAGCACCTTCCAGCCCAGATGCATGAGCTGGTCGTAGCGGTAGCGGGGCAGCGTGGCACGGATCCACATGCAGAAAAACATCAGGAAATAGACCTTGGCCACGAAGTAGACCGGTCCCAGCAGGGGGACGGCGGTGGCCATCGGGCCGTTCCAGCCGCCCAGGAACAGGGTCGTCGTCAGGGCGCAGACCGTCACCATGTTGGCGTATTCCGCCATGAAGAACATGGCGTACTTCATGCTGGAGTACTCGGTGCAGAAGCCGGACACCAGCTCGGTCTCGGCCTCGGGAAGGTCGAAGGGGGTACGGTTGATCTCGGCCAGGGAGCAGATGAAGAACATGGCCGCCGCCAGCGGCTGCTTGAAGGCGAACCAGCCGAACCCGCCGTATGCGGACTGCTGGTTGACGATCTCGTTGAGGGACAGGGTGCCGGAGAGCATGAACACCGACACGATGGCCAGGCCGGCGGAGAGCTCGTAGGAGATCATCTGGGCCGAGGCGCGCAGGCCGCCCAGAAGCGAGTACTTGCTGTTGGACGCCCAGCCGGCCAGGACGATGCCGTACACGCCCAGGGAGGACATGGCCAGGATGTACAGAACGCCGACGTTGACGTCAAAGACGCGGCCTGCGGCCGTGTCGAAATAACTGGCGATCTGCAGCGGGATTTTGTAGCCCCCGACCTCGATGACGCCGCCGAAGGGGATGACCGCAAAGGTGATGAAGGCCGGGATAAGGGCAATCAGCGGCGCGATCAGGAACGCGAACCTGCTCGCCTGGGAGGGGATGATCTCTTCCTTGAAAAAGAGTTTGACCCCGTCGGCGATCGGCTGCAGCAGACCGTGCCAGCCGGTGCGCATGGGCCCCAGGCGTACCTGCATGTGGCCGATGATCTTGCGCTCGGCGTAGGTGGCATAGGCCACGGTCAGGAGCACGAAGACAAATGCCACAAGGACCTTGGCGACCATGGCGATGTAATACATCATCGGCAGTCCTAAAATCTCGATTCCCATCTGTCCCTCTTTTCTTGCGAGTATGAAATAAGTCCGAGAACGTTGGTGTCAGATTACTTGGTCACGGTCACCCAGGTGACCGGAGCGCCGCTCCAGACCTGGTTGATCGCGGCCGTGCCAAAGTGGTACGGGCTGAACAGCACGCCTTCGGGCATGCGGGCGGTGATCCGGGCCTTCAGCTTGGTGGAGCCGGTCGCCGAAGCCACATTCAGCAGATCGTTTTCCTCGACCTTCAACTTGGCGGCGTCGCTGCGGGAAAGTTCCAGATACCCGTCGGGACAGACATACATGGGGCCTTCACCGAACCGGGACAAGGTGCCGTTGTGGTACAGGGCGCTGCCGGTAACCAGGGCCAGCTTGCCCGCCACCGATTCGACGGCGGCAGCCTTGGGCACAACGAACGCGGCTTTGACGGCGACCGGCGCAAAGGCACCCGTCTCTCCCAGGGAGGCGTAGGACATGCCGGCGTAGCCGGGGGCAGATGCCGCAATCTCGCCGAAGACGGCCGCGGGCGTGGCGGGAGCCTGTCCGCCCAGCTTGGCGATCAGCGACCCGAAGATCTCAAAGTCGGAGCGGCTTTTGCCGATCTTCCCGATGGCCGGCTTGATGTGCTGAACGCGACGGTCAACGCTCGTGAAGGTTCCTTCCTTTTCGGCAAAGGAGCAGGCCGGCAGCACCACGTCGGCCATGGCCGCGGTCTCGGTCATGAACAGATCGGAGACCACCAGGAATTCAACCTTGTCGAGGGCGGTCGTGACGGCGGCCCGGTCCGGGTAGGAAACAACCGGGTTCTCGCCGGCGATGAACAGGCTCTTGATGGCGCCGCTTGCACAGCCGTCGATGATCTGCCCCGCTTTCAGGCCGCTGGTGGCGTAAAAGCCCATGTCCACGGCGCCCTGGCTGTTGTTCTTCTCGGCCATGCAGAGGACCCCGCTCCCTTCCGTACCGAGCTTGCCGGTCAGGAGGGCCAGGTTGGCCACGGCGCTGGCCAGGTCGGCGTTGTGGCCGGGATAGGCGTTGCCGATGGGGAAAAGAATCAGCGCTTTTTCGGCCTTGGCGTAGTCGGCGGCAAGCTTTTTGATGGCGTCTGCGCTCAGGCCGCTCTGCCCGGCGACCGCCTCGGGGGCGAAACCGGCCAGGGCTTTTTCCAACTCCGCATAACCGGGGATCGAAGCGGCCGAACCGGCGACCAGCTTTTCGTCCAGGATCGTCCTGGCCATGGCGTTGATGACGGCGATCTCGCTGCCAGGGGTATGCACGAGGGTTTTGGCATCGGGCAGCTTGGAGAGCTTGCCCCGCTTGTCGGAAAGGATGTTCAGCTTGACGCCTTTGTTCTTGACCGCCATGTTGATCTCGAAGCCGATCACCGGGTGGGTCTCATAGCTGTCGGTCTTGATGACCAGGAGCAGGTCGCTCTTCTGGATATCCAGGATGGTCGCGGGGGAGGCCGCTGCCCCGAAGCTCTTGGCGAAACCTTCGGTCAGGGCCGCGTGGGCGTAGCCGGCCGAATGGTCGTAATTGGCGGAACCCGCGGCTTCCATCAGTTTCTTGAACAGCACCAGTTCCTCGTTGGTCAGGCGCGGCGTGGCCAGGGCGGCAGCCGAGGCGCCGGCACCCTTCAGGCGGGCGGCGATCAACTCCAGAGCCTCATCCCAACCCGCTTCCGTCAGAACGCCGTTCTTCCGCACCAGAGGGGTGGTCAGGCGCTTGTCCGAGTTGATGAACTGGTAGCCGAACCGGCCGCGGCAGCACAGCTGGCCGTTGTGGAACCCCTGGTTCTCGTCGTAGACCGTGGTCAGGACCTTGTTGTCCTTGACCCCCAGGGTCAGGTTGCAGCCGGTGCCGCAGTAGCTGCACACGGATTTCTTGTTGGTGAGGGCCCAGAAACGGGCCTTGAACTTGAAGGGGCGTGCCAGGAGCGAACCGACCGGGCAGACGGAGACGCAGGAGCCGCAGAACTCGCAGTTGAGGGACCCTTCGAACTCACAGCCGATCTTGGTTTCGATGCCGCGGCTGATGAAGGTCAGGGCGCCGAAGGAGACGATCTCGTCGCAGATGCGGGCGCACTTGCCGCACAGCACGCAACGGTTCATGTCGCGCTCGATCAGCGGGTTGCTGTAGTCGATCTCGTGATGGAACTTCTCGTCGCTGAAGCGGTTGGCATTCACCTGATATTCGTAGGTCAGGTTCTGCAGGTCGCAGTCCCCACCCTTGTCGCAGACCGGGCAGTCGATGGGGTGGTTGAGCAGCAGGAGTTCCAGCACCATCTTGCGGGCCTTGATGATATCCGGGGTCGAGGTACGGATGATCATGCCGTCGGTGACCGGCGTGGTGCAGGCCGGGATCTGCCGCCCCTTCATCTGTTCCACTTCCACCAGGCACATGCGACAGGCGCCGAATGGTTTCAGCTTCTTGTCGTGGCACAGGATCGGAATCTTGATCCCGTTGATCCTGGCGGCATCGTAAATGGTGGAGTTTTTGGGAGCCGTGACCTGTTTGTCATCTATCGTCAGATTTACCATCTCAACCTCTATCTGTGGGTTTGACTCGTTAAGAAACCGGTTCTATTCGATCGCCATGAAGCGGCAGGCGTCATAACAGGACTTGCACTTGGTGCATTTTTCCTTGTCCAGGAAGGCGATCTGCCCCTTTTCCCAAACGATGGCGTCCACCGGGCAGGCCTTCTTGCAGGCGCCGCACTTGACGCACTTGTCTTCCACCACCTGCCAGAGGAGCAGTTCCTTGCAACTGTTGGAGGGGCACCGCTTGTCGGTAATATGGGCCTCGTACTCGTGGCGGAAATAGTTGATGGTGGAGAGGATCGGGTTGGGGGCCGTCTGGCCCAGGCCGCACAGGGAGGCCTTCTTGATGGCTGCCCCCAGATCCAGGAGGGTATCGATGTCGGACAGCTCGCCGCGCCCCTCGGTGATCCGTTCCAGGATGTCCAGCATGACCTTCAGGCCGATGCGGCAGGGGACGCATTTGCCGCAGGATTCCATCCTGGTGAAGGAGAGGAAGAAGCGGGCAACGTCCACCATGCAGGTGGTCTCGTCCATGACGACCAAGCCACCGGAGCCCATCATGGCGCCGGCCTTGATCAGGGAGTCGTAGTCAACCGGGGTGTCCAGGATCTCGCCGGGAATACAGCCGCCGGAAGGGCCACCGGCCTGGACGGCCTTGAACTTGCGGTTATTGAGGATACCGCCGCACACGTCGTAGAGAACCGCACGGACGGTCATGCCGGCCGGAACCTCCACCAGACCGGTGTGCTTGACCTTGCCGGTGACGGCGAAGATCTTGGTCCCCTTGGTGGTCTCGGTGCCGAGGGAGGCGTACCAGGCAGACCCTTTGTTGATGATGTGCCGGACGTTGGCAAAGGTCTCGACGTTGTTGATGTTGGTCGGCTTGCCCCACAGGCCGCGCACGGCCGGGAACGGCGGGCGGGGACGGCTCATGCCGCGCTGGCCTTCGATGGAGGCCATCAGGGCGGTCTCTTCGCCGCACACAAAGGCGCCGGCGCCCATCTTGATGCGCATGTCGAAATTGAGGCCCCACCCCTGGATGTTCTGCCCCAGGTAGCCTTTTTCGTAGCAGACGTCGATGGCGCGCTGGAGACGCTGTACCGCCAGCGGATACTCGGCGCGCACATACACGTAGCCGAAGTCGCACCCGATGGCGTAGGCCGCAACCATCATGCCCTCGATGATGCAGTAGGGGTCGCCTTCCAGCAGGGACCGGTCCATGAACGCGCCCGGGTCCCCTTCGTCGGCGTTGCAGATCAGGTATTTGTGATCGCCGGGGGAGGCTTTGCAGAAGGACCACTTCATGCCGGTGGGGAAACCGCCGCCCCCGCGACCGCGCAGGCCGGACTTCTTGACCTCTTCGATGACCTCTTCCGGCTTCATGCTCTTGATGCATTTCTCGATGGCCTTGAAACCGTCCTCCTCAAGGAAGGCGTCAAGCGACTCGGGATTTATCTGGCCGCAGCCGGACATGACGACCCGCATCTGGGCATCGACGAAGGTATTGTAATACGGTTTCGCCTTCCGCTTCTCCATGACCGTCTTGGCGACGATGTGCTCGTTGACGATCTGCTCGACCTCTTCCGGCTGAACAAAGTCGTAGGTGACCCGCCCCTGCTCCTCGGTGATGATGTCCACCAGGACGTCGTTGGCGCACAGTCCGCGGCAACCGGTGTGGATGACCTCACAACGCTTGCCCACCACCGCGTCCACGCCCTTTTCCTGGAGCACCCGGCGAAACTCCGCCTCGACCTTTTTCGCCCCGGCCGAGATACCACCGGTCCCTTGACATATCAGAATTTTTATTGCTTCGCCCATAACGCTTTGTCCCCTGCTGGAATGGTTGAGTCGGTTCTATTTCATCGGCCGCTGGTTGTATTCGGCAATTATCTCGTCAACCTTCTGGACGGTCATCTTGCCGAAGGTGTCGTCGTTGACCATGGCCAAGGGCGCCATGCCGCAGGCACCCAGGCAGGCAACCTTCTCGAAGGTATAGCGCAGGTCGGGCGTGGTCTCGGCGTGGCCGATGTGTAGCTTGTCGAAGAAGGTTTCAACGATGCGCGGGGCACCGGAGACATGGCAGGCGGTCCCGACGCAGACCCGGATGATGAAACGTCCACGGGGCTTCAGATGAAACTGGGCGTAGAAGGTGAGAACACCGTAGATCTGGCTGGGGTAGACGTTCAGCCGCTCGGCGACATGGTCGGCAACCTCGCGGGGCACGTACCCGTACTCGTCCTGAACCCCCTGAAGGACCGGCATCAGGTTCCCCGGCAGGTCGATGTATTTGTCGATAACCTTATCCGCTATGGAGAGGTCTACTTCCGGTTCCTGCTCTTCAGCCTGTTGCGCAACTGCTTCACTCATTCGCGCCGTCTCCTTTGAATCGCTACGGGAGTTATCTGTCAATTTCGCCAAGAACGATGTCCAGCGTTCCAATTACCGCTACCAAGTCAGCTATCATGGCCCCTTTGGCCATTTTCTCGATGGCCTGGAGGTTGACGAATGAGGGAGGACGGATCCTCATGCGGTAGGGTTTGGAGCTGCCGTCGCTGACGACATAGAACCCCAGCTCGCCTTTGGGGTTTTCAACCCCCTGATAGACTTCCCCTTCAGGGACCGGATACCCTTCGGAGGCGATCTTGAAGTGGTGGATCAACCCTTCGATGGAGCTGTAGACGCTTTCCTTGGGGGGGTAGCAGACCTGCGGGCAATCAGCCAGCACCGGGCCGGGCTTCAACCGGTCAAGGGCCTGGGTGATGATCTTGCAGGCTTCGCGCATCTCCACCAGGCGCACCTTGTAGCGGTCGAAGGTATCGCAGTTCTCGCCCACCGGAATCTGGAACTGATAGTTCTCGTATCCGGAGTAGGGATTGTCGCGACGCAGGTCCCAATCCACTCCCGAACCGCGCAGGGCCGGACCGGTAATGCCCATGTCGATGGCGTCCTCGGCCGAGATGACGCCGTTGCCGATCGTACGCTTGAGCCAGATCGGGTTGGTGGTCAGCAGCCCCTCGTACTGGTCCAGGAAACCGGGCATGGAATCTACGAAGTCACGCACCTTCTTCTCGAATTCGGGCGGCACATCCTGGGAAAGCCCGCCGGCGCGGAAGAAGTTGGAGGTCATGCGGGCGCCGGAGATCAACTCATAGGTCTCCATGACAACCTCGCGCTCGCGGAAGGCATAGATAAAGACCGTCATGGCCCCGATATCGAGGGCATGGCAGGCGATCCAGACCAGATGGGACTCGAGGCGTGTCAACTCGGCCATGATGATCCGGATGGTCTGGGCGCGCTCGGGGATCTGGATGTCCAGCAGCTTTTCGACCGCCAGGATATACCCCAGGTTGTTGTGCATGGGCGCCAGGTAGTCGAGGCGGTCGGTCAACGGCAGGACCTGGTGGTAGGTGCGGTACTCGGAGAGTTTCTCCACCCCCCGGTGCAGGTAGCCGATGTCCGGAGTGATCTTGGTGATCACTTCGCCGTCCAGCTCGAGAACGAGCCTGAGAACCCCGTGGGTACTGGGATGCTGCGGCCCCATATTCAGCGTCATCTTTTCCGTAGTAGCCATATATCGCCTCTTCTATGATCGTAGATACGAAGTACGTGTGTGCGGTGGGCTTACGACAGGCGCCCTTTGTAGGGTTCCCGGTCCGGTCCCTGAAGCGGGTAATCCTTGCGCAGGGGATACCCCTCCCAGTCGGGCGTCATCAGGATGCGGCGCAGGTCCGGATGGTTGTCGAAGGTGATGCCGAACAGGTCAAAGACCTCGCGCTCCAGCCAGTTGGCGGTGCCCCACACCTGGGTGGCGCTTTCGATGCGGCATTCCTCTTCGGAAACGGCGGCCTTGATACGCAGCCGGTCCTTGTGGGGAATGGAGTAGAGCTGGTAGACCATCATGAAACGTTCTTCCTTCTTGCCCAGGTAGTCAATCGCGGTCACGTCCGTGAGCAGATTGTACTGAAGGGACTGTTTCAGAAAGGCAAGAACGGCCAGAAGGTCCTGCTTCCTGATCGTTACCGTCACCTCACCCCGGAATTCAACGACCTCGATGATGGAGGAGGCAAACTTTTCTTTCAGCTTGACTACTGCACGATTGTTTTCTGCCATGGCATCCAACCCTTTTTTGGGATTTGATATATTCTTAGTTACACCCGGACGAACTACGCGGCGGCCGATTCGATCCTGTTACCCAGGCCAATGGCGGAGCCGAACGAATTCTTGTCGTGCATGATCTTGTCCTGCAACTTCATGAGGCCGTACAGGAGCGCCTCGGGGCGCGGGGGGCAGCCCGGAATATAAACATCGACCGGAAGCGCCTCGTCAATCCCCTGCACAACGCTGTAGGTATCGAAGATTCCGCCGGAACAGGCGCAGGCGCCCATGGCGATGACCCATTTGGGCTCGGGCATCTGCTCATAGACGGTCTTGATGACCGGCAACATCTTCTTGGTCACCGTACCGGCAATGATGATGCAGTCGGACTGCCGGGGGGAAGCGCGGAAGATGATGCCGAAACGGTCAAGGTCGTTATGGGAGGCGCCGGTGGCCATCATCTCGATGGCGCAGCAGGCCAGGCCGAAGGTCATGGGCCAGATGGACGACTTTCTGGACCAGTTGACGAGCGCATCCAGTGACGTGGTTATGATGTTGTCGCCAAGCGGATTGTCTACTCCCATTCCAGTGCTCCTTTTTTCCATACATAAATATAACCAACAAAGAGGATGACGATGAAGGCCCCCATTTCAACCAGGCCGAACACGCCGAGCTTCTTGTACAGGATTGCCCACGGATAGAGAAACACCGCCTCGATATCGAACAGGATGAACAGCATGGCGATCAGGTAGAACTTGATCGAGAAACGTTCCCGTGCCGTGCCGACCGGCTCGCAGCCGCTCTCGTACGGAGCCAGCTTGACAGCCGAAGGCTTCTTCTGACCGATGAGCGAGGACATGACGAGCGAGACAAGTCCGAACAAAACGGCGACAATGACCAGAAGAAGTATGGGGAGATATGCACCAAGCATCGGAAACCCTCCTAATTACTTGCGGTATACTGTATACAAAACGCTGTCAAAATAGGGTATTTGATTTTCTTTGTCAAGCAGATTTTTCCCCTTTTTCGCGGTCGGGAAAAATACCCGACTGTCCTCCACAACCTACTAAAATTAAAATAAAAAAGCCTCTTTGAGATTGACAGAATCGGATCCGATGTGCTATTCAAAACACCCCGTTGCCAACCACATTTCAAAATAAAAACAGAAGGGGCATTCCACCATGAACCACACTCGCTCCAGCGCACTCTTCCAACAGGCCAAAGCGGTCATCCCCGGTGGCGTCAACAGCCCGGTCAGGGCATTCCGGTCCGTGGGAGCCGATCCCCTGTTCATAAAAAAGGCCGCCGGAAGCACCATCTACGATGAAGACGGCAATGCTTTCGTGGACTACGTCGGCTCCTGGGGGCCGATGATCGTGGGGCACTGCCATCCCCAGGTGATCGAAGCGGTTAAACGGACCATGGACAACGGCGCCAGCTTCGGCGCGCCGACGGAGCAGGAGACCATTCTGGCCAACATGGTGATCGAGGCCGTCCCCTCCATCGAGATGGTGCGCATGGTCAGCTCCGGCACGGAAGCCACCATGAGCGCCATCCGCCTGGCCCGCGGCTACACCGGGCGGGACAACATCCTCAAGTTTTCCGGCTGCTACCACGGCCATGCCGATTCCCTGCTGGTCAAGGCCGGCTCCGGCGCTGCCACCTTCGGCGTGCCCGACTCCCCCGGCGTACCTGCGGATTTTGCCAAACACACCCTGACGGCGGAATACAACTCCCTCGACTCGGTCAGAAAACTGGTGGCCGAGAACAAGGACACCATCGCCTGCATCATCGTAGAGCCGGTAGCCGGCAACATGGGGACCGTTCCGCCGCGGGAAGGCTTCCTGGAAGGACTGCGCGAGATCTGCACCAACGAAGGGATCATCCTGATCTTCGACGAGGTCATGTCCGGTTTCCGGGTGGCCTACGGCGGCGCCCAGTCCCTGTTCGGCATCACTCCCGACATGACCACCCTGGGCAAGATCATCGGCGGCGGCCTGCCGGTGGGCGCCTTTGGCGGCAAGCGCGAGATCATGGAAAAGCTGTCACCGTCCGGCGGCATCTACCAGGCCGGCACCCTCTCGGGCAACCCGCTGGCCATGTCCGCCGGCATCGCAACCCTGAACCTGCTCAAACAGCCCGGCTTCTATGAGGGGCTGGAGGAGAAGAGCCGCCAGGTGGCGGAGGGGATCGCCAAGGCCGCCAAGAGTGCCGGCTACCCGATCTACTCCACCCGGGTCGGCAGCATGTTCTGCGCCTTTTTCAGCGCAAGCGAGGTCCACGACTGGCCCACCGCCGCCGCCTGCGACACCAAGGCATTCGCCAAATATTTCATGGCCATGCTGGACGAGGGAATCTACCTCGCGCCGTCCCAATTCGAAACCGCCTTCGTGTCGGCTGCCCACAGCGAGGCCGATATCGAAAAGACCATCGCCGCCGCGGCGAAATGTTTCCGGCTGCTCGTTTAGAGGCCACCAAACGTTATTCTGTTATTTTGTTTGACATCATGTTCGCTGCCATGCTAAGGAATACCGATTTTGGTGCCGGGATCGGGGGCTGTAGTTATGGATCGTGACAAGCGCGACCTACTCAGGAGCCTGTCCATGGTATCCAGCATGGGCATCTCGGTCGCCCTGGCGATCGGGATCGGGGTCTGGTTCGGCCTGACCCTCGACCGCTGGTTCGGCACCAAGCCGTGGTTCTTTTATATTTTTTTGTTTATCGGGATTGCGGCCGGTTTCAAGAACATCTACGTGATAGCCGGCAGGGAGATCCATAAAGATGACGACAGCGATCAACGAGGATAACCTCTTCGCCGTCATCGTCAAAGGGAGTCTGGCCCTGCTGGCGGTTCTGAGCGCAGCCGGCTTCATCTTCTTCTCGGCCAAGGCCGGGATGGGCGTCCTGGCGGGCGGCATCATCGCCGTCGCCAACTTTGCCTGGCTGCGCAACGTACTCCAGCGCATCCTCGGCCTGATGCCGGCCAAGCCGAACCTGTATGCCCAGATCCGCTTTGTCGGCCGTATCGCCGTCACCGGACTGCTGTTGTACGCCATCATCACCTCGGGATGGTTCTCGCTGGCAGGGCTGCTGGTGGGATTGTCCGTTATCGTCGTCAACATAATCGCACTTTCAATATACGGTGCCCTGCGCACGGGAGGTTAGCTTCATGGTTCACCCCTTACTGTTTCTCGAGTTTTTCCGCAAGCTGCTTGCACCGTTGCACGTCAATGAAGCCAGCGCCGATGCCATCGCCTACACCTGGCTGATCATCGTCCTGTTGCTGGTGCTTTCCGTACTGGCGACGTCGGCGCTCAAATCGGTCCCCAGCGGGTTGCAGAACTTCATGGAAGTCGTTGTCGGCGGCGTCGAAAACATGATCGTCGAAACCATGGGCGAGCATGGCCGTCCCTTCTTCCCCCTGATAGCCACCCTGGCCATCTTCATCCTGGTATCCAACCTGATCGGCCTGGTCCCCGGCTTTTTCCCGCCCACGGCCAACATCAACACCACCGCGGCCTGCGCCGTGATCGTCTTCATCTCGACCCACGTGGTCGGGATCAAGCACCACGGCCTGCACTACCTGAAACACTTCATGGGCCCCATCGCCTGGTTGGCCCCGATCATGTTCTTCATCGAGGTCATCGGCCATCTGAGCCGCCCGGTTTCCCTCACCCTGCGTCTCTTCGGCAACATGAACGGCCATGAGTTGGTGCTGATGATCTTCTTCGGACTGGCCCCTTTCCTGGTGCCGCTGCCGATGATGCTGATGGGCGTGCTGGTCTCCTTCATCCAGGCCTTTGTCTTCATGCTGCTGGCCATGATCTACATCCAGGGGTCGCTGGAAGAAGCACACTAGGCGGCGGTCCTTTTCCGCCCTGGCTGCGTAAGTCTTCGGACTCGTTTGTGCGGCGTAGCGCTGCTACGCCTCCGCACTCATCCTCGACGGCCTTGCCAGGACGAAAAATGCCTCGCCTCATATCAATAACGTTTTCAAGAATCCTATACCGTTTAGGATAACTACCAACAGAAGAGAGGAGAAGTAACAATGAGCTTTTTCACAATGTGCGTTCTGGCAGCAGGCATCGGCATGGCACTGGGCACCCTGGGCACCGGCATCGGTCAGGGTCTGGCGGTTAAAAGCGCTGTTGAAGGCGTTTCCCGTAACCCCGGCGCTTCCGGCAAAATCCTGACCACCATGATGATCGGTCTGGCCATGATCGAGTCTCTGGCCATCTACGCCCTGGTTGTCTGCCTGATCATCCTGTTCGCCAACCCCTACAAAGAGATCGCAACCAAGCTGGCCGAGACCGTCGCCAAGTAATTCTTTCCGGCATCGGTAACGTAACAAAAAAGGGCATCCCACGGGATGCCCTTTTCATTTCTTTTCGCCTTTCAACCTTGCCCCTATCAGGTTGTTCAAAAATAGCCAGATCGTCGCACCCGATAGACAAGCCCTGCGGAGGCCACCCTCTCTCTATCTCTCCCCCGGAGGGGGAGAGGGTGAGGGACCGCAGCGCTACGCCGCACAATTTCACTCGTGAAATTGGACCGCGAAGGCGCCCGAAGGGTGAGGCCAACGGCCTCAGTCACAAAAGGGCTTTCGAGGATGGCGGCGAGATGGCTGTTTTTCAACAACCTGTCCTCACTCCGCTTCCTTCAGGATCCCCTGTTCCTCGTTCGAGGCCCCGCTCTCGGCGATCCCGCCCCACGGCATGCGCACCACCGCCCTGACCACATAGTGATAGGCCGTCTTGCGCTCAAGGCCCGAATCCACATACACGGTTTCCGCGAGCGGTTCCTTGTTCAAGGGCAGATAGGGCATGGGCTCGCCCTTGGCGCTGCGGTACACGTTGTACCCCACAAGACGTCCCTCCTCGGGCGCCAGGGCCACGAATTCCAGCTTGATCTCCGTGGGCTCCGGCACCACCTGGAGAACCGGGGGGAGTGGCGGCAGCGTCACCCTCACCCGTACCGGCGCCGAGTTTGCGCCTGTGGAGTTGTCGCGGGCAAAGGGGACCACGTAGTAACTGTAGGCGGTATCCCTGCGGGTCTCGCTATCCAGGAGCACCACCTTGTTGCCGTAGATCTGGGCGGTATCGGGCAGATCGAGGTAGAGTTTGCGGAAAACGCGGAAATCGTCCGTACAGGCAGGGCAGTCGGGCTGCTGAAGCGATGACTCCACCCGCTTGAAGACGGTCACGCCTGCCAGGTCCCGCAGCGTGCGCCCGGCCAAGTCCTTGTCGGGCAGCACAAAGGCGAGCTTGACGCTTGCACCGCTCTGGCTCGCCGTCAAGTCGGACACGGCGGCCGGAACCAGCATGTCGGGATAAAGCAAGGGGCCCTTTTTCCCGCACCCGGCAGCCAACAACAGCACCATGAATATCAGCAGAAAGCGACCGTTCACACGAACCTCGGCATCAATTTTTTCCAGGTTGTTCAAAAATCGTCAGATCGGCGCACCCACAGCAAGCCCCGCGGAGGCGCCCGAAGGGTGAGGCCAAAGGCCTCAGTCGCAAGGAGGCTTGCGAGGACGAAGGCCTGATGGCTGTTTTTCAACAACCTGTTACTATTTCGGCGGTCCCGGCAAGCCGGTGGCGACCAGATACACCTCGAACGTTCCCGCAGCCGAGCTGAAACGGACCCTGTTCTGAAAGATCTCCACGACCCTGGCGCCGGAGACCGTATCGCCCTCCCGCAGGAGAAAACCGTTCACCACCACCCGGGATGCGGCGCGATGGTCCTGCCAGGCAATGCCCGACACCTTGATGTCGGCGGGTGCGGCGACAAGGGATACGGCGG
>Ga0207857_1000216_pt1 | contig 16975 bp, 20 predicted proteins | sample LuqExpMetageno22_FD_187780 | JGI IMG/M metagenome (GOLD analysis project Ga0207857, IMG submission 187780) | Tropical forest soil microbial communities from Luquillo Experimental Forest, Puerto Rico - Sample 22 (SPAdes) | ecosystem: Environmental > Terrestrial > Soil > Tropical forest ... | reverse complement strand
AGGCCGAAAAACCTAAGCTAAAACTGGTACAGGTGAAGGGGTAAGGTCAGAAACCCTCGATGATCCTGCCGAACAGCATGAAGGTCGGCGTGGACGTGACCTTGTTCTTCCTGGCGATCTCCTGCTGCTCTTCCTGCAGCCTTATCCCCGCGGGCGTGGCGGCAAAGGCCTGCTGGCCGTCCAGCCTGCCCGACATGACGTCATGGTAGGCCCGCGCCTTGTCATGCTGGGAGAGGATGTACCGGGCCTTTTCCCTGGCCTTGGGGTGCCGGGGAAGCGGCAGGAAGAAGACGTACTGGGTCGTGTCGCTCCTCGCTGCAAAATACTTCGCGGCCTGGCGGCAGAAGGGGCAGTCGGGGTCGGTGAATTCTATGACCGTCTTGGGACCGGAGCCGATGACGATCGCCTTGCTGAGGTCGATATCCGAGGCGGATGCCGGCCCGGCGCACAGCAACAGCGCCGCCGCCACCGCCACCATCCCCCTGAAACATGCCGTGAACCATTCTCTGCCGTTCATTGTCCGTTGCACTCCGTATCGTTTAAATGGCAAGGCAGCAGGATGATGAATTCGCTTCCCAGCCCCGCCTCGCTCTCCACCCAGATGATGCCGCCGCAGCTTTCCACCGCCATCTTGCAGAAGGCCAGCCCCAGCCCCGCTCCGCCCCGTTCCCGTCCGACGCCGCTGCGCGACTGGACATACCGCTCGAAGATGCGGCCCAGGTCATCGGCGGGAATGCCGCTGCCGGTGTCGCGAATGCTCACCTGCACGAAACAATCCAGCTCCGTAAAGCCATCGGGCAGGGTCACGTAGCCCGGAAGCCGCGACCAGGGGACCTCGGCGCCTTTCAGGCAGCGGCAGGACACCACGATCTCCCCCCCCTCGGGGGTAAATTTGACGGCGTTGGCCAGCAGGTTGGCGATGACCCGGCTGAAGGCGTTTTTGTCGATGGCGATCTTGGGCGTCTCGTGGGAAAGCCGCTCCTTCAGCCTGATGCCGTCGTGCTCGGCAATCCGCGTGAAGCGCCGCGTAACCCCGCGCAGGACTTCCGCGGCGCCGTACCCGGCGATCTTCATCTGCATCCGGCCCGCCTCGAAGCGATGGATGTCCAGCAGGTTGTCGATCATGGCGATGACTTCATTGCAGCTGTCGATGGCGGCGTGGAGGTATTCCGCCTGTTCCTCGTTCACCGCTCCCAGCCGCCCCTCCCGTATGATGTCGATGGACCCGATCACCGCGGTCAGGGGGTTCTTCATGTCGTGGGAGAGCATGGACACGAAATCGTCCTTCTCCTGCTCGAGGCGCTGCTTTTCCAGCAGTACGCGCCGATTGGCGATGGCGCGCATGACCCGCTGGATCATGTCGTCCATGGCAAAGGGCTTGGAAAGGTAATCCACGACCCCGGCCTTCATGCACTCCACGGCCAGGTTTTCGTTGCCGTGGGCGGTCATCATGATGACCGCCGTGTTCTTCCCCGTTTCCCGGATGTGGCTGAGCACTTCGATCCCGTTGGCCTTGGGCAGCCTGATGTCCAGGAGCGCCAGCGAGTAGTCGTCCCCGTCCAGCATGCCGATGGCCGCCTCGCCGTCCCCTGCCCAGGTAGCCATAAAGCCCGATTCCTGCAGTTGCAGCACCAGAAGCCGGGCAATGTCGGCCTGGTCGTCCACCACCAGAATCTTTTCCACAGGTTGCTGCGCGGCCATTAGAGAGCTCCATTCTGCCCGCTGCCGGCCAGGAACGCCTCGGCCAGGACAAGATCTTCGGGCGTCGTGATCTTGATGTTGCGGTAGTCCCCGCGTACAATGCGAACCACTCCGCCGCGCCGCTCAACCAGGGAAGCGTCGTCGGTCCCCATGAATCCTTCCTGTTCCGCAGCCTGATGCGCCGCGAAAATGACCCCGAACCGGAACGCCTGGGGGGTCTGGGCCTGCCAGAGGGTCTCCCGGTCCGGGGTGGCGATGACGACCCCGTCCCGGACCGTCTTGATGGTATCCTTGGCCGGCACCGCCACCAGGGCGCCGTCGGAGCCGCGGGCCACGTCGATGGACTCCCGCAGCAGCTCCGCGCTGATGAGCGGCCTGACCCCGTCGTGGATCAGCACCACATCGTGCTCCCCCGCCTGCCCCTGCAGCGCCCGCAACCCGTTCATGACCGAGTTCTGGCGTTCCTTGCCTCCGGGCACGATCTCCAGCACCTTGCGGAAACCGTGGGCCTCCACCACCTGTTCGCGGCAGAAGGGGATCTCGTCGATGGGGGTCACCAGAAGGATGCCGTCGATAAAAGGGGCGTTTTCGAACACGGAGATGGTGCGGGCCACGATCGGCATGCCCGCCAGGTGAAGGTACTGCTTGTTGATGGAGGCGCCCATGCGCTTGCCCATGCCGGCTGCCGGGATCAGGGCAAAGGATCTGGAAACGGTCATTGCTCTCTCGCTGTCAATGAGGCCGCCGCCTCGCCGAGGGAGAGCGCCAGGCCGGGGAGGTCGTGGTCGAGGATGGTGCGGACGTCCAGCAGAAACCGGTCCCGCTGGATGCGGCCCACAACCGGGATCGAAGCCTGGCGCAGGCTCTGTTCGATCTGCTGCGCCGACGCGCCGCCCATGCGCACCTCGACGAGGCTCGTGGGCAGGCCGAGCAGGGGAAGCGATCCCCCGCCGGCGCTCGATTCGCCCCGCTGCTTTACCAGGGTGACCGTTGTGGGGAGCCGGCGGCGCAGCATGCCGAGGATGCGGTCGGCCCGCCGCGACAGGTCGGCAGGGGTCGCCGTCAGCATGCGGAGCGTCGGGATCGCGCGGATCGCGCGCCGCTCGTCCCGGTAGAGCCGCAACGTGGCCTCAAGCGCCGCCAGGGAGAGCTTGTCCATCCGCAGGGCCCGCAGGAGGGGGTGGCGCTTCATGGGCCCTACGATATCCCGGCGGCCGGCGATGACCCCGGCCTGGGGACCGCCCAGCAGCTTGTCGCCGCTGAAGGTCACCACATCGGCGCCTGCGGTGAAATAGCGGCGCACGGTCGGTTCGCCGGCAATGCCGTAGGCGGCCAGGTCGATCAGGCAGCCGCTGCCGGCATCCACCATGACCGGGACCCCGGCCTCGCGCCCCAGGGCCGACATCTCTTCCACCGTAACCTCGGCGGTGAAGCCGACCACGGCGAAATTGCTGGTGTGCACCTTGAGCAACAGCGCCGTGGCATCGTTGATCGCCGCGCGGTAGTCCCGAGGATGGGTACGGTTGGTCGCGCCGACCTCCACCAGATGGGCCCCGCTCTGGAGCATGACCTCGGGGATGCGGAAAGAGCCGCCGATCTCCACCAGTTCCCCCCGGGAGACGATCACGTCCCGCCCCTGGGCCAGGGACGACAGGGCCAGGATGACCGCGGCGGCATTATTGTTGACCACCAGGGCCGCCTCGGCGCCGGTCAGTTCGCAGATCAACTCCTCCACATGGGCGTAGCGCGTGCCCCGCTCACCGGTGGCGAGGTCGAACTCGAGGTTCGAGTAGCCGCAGGAGACCCGGCGGATGGCCTCCTCGGCATCGTCGGCCAGGGGCGAGCGCCCCAGGTTGGTGTGGATCACCACGCCGGACGCATTGATCACGTTCCGCAAGCTGGGCGCGCAGCGTTGATCGAGCTCGGCACTCACCAGTGCGGCCACCCCCTCCTCGGAGAGGTCGCAGGCAACCCCGCTGCGGACGGTGCCGCGCAACCGGTCCAGTACCGCCCGGATGACGGTCACGAGTTCCGGGCGCGGGTGGGAGGCCACCAGCACGGCCATCCGGTCCCAAGCCAGGACACGGTCAACCTTGGGTATCTGTTTCAGCAGTTCTTGTGGCACGACGGCGTTCCTGATCGGCATTGCATCATGGGATTGTGGACGAACCAGGGAAACAAACGGGAGACCAGAGACAGGAATGATTAAACCATACAAACGGGGAAAGTGCAAAAAAAATCAGGGCGCTGCAGGGGACGGGGGAAACAGCCGCAGCGGGACAAGGACCGGAGTTACGCAGGTCCCCGTGCCGGGGCCCGCCCAGGGCGACCGCTCCGGTCAGAGGTCCATCGGCACCATTTCGGACGCGGAAAAAGCCGCAATGCCGCAATCCATGAGCGCCTTGCCGCCGTACACGGCATTCTTGCGCACCAGCATCTCGGCGGCCTCGGCATCTTTGCGGCGGAAGGCATCGATGATCTTCTCGTGTTCCTGCACCGAGTTGCCCATGCGGCCGGGCAGGGAGATCGACATCAGACGCAGGCGCTGGAAACGCGTCACCAGGCTGTTGATCAGTTCGCGAAGCTTTTCGTTGTCGGCGGCCTTGATGAACACATCGTGGAAATCGTTATGGATCTTGAAAAAGGCCTTGATATCGTTATGCGCCGCCAATTCCGCCAGGCGGTTGTTGATGGATTGCAGCCGCTCCAGCTCCTTGGCGGTCAGCTTCTCGCAGGCCTGGCGGGCGGCATACCCTTCCAGGATGCTCTTTATGGCGTAGAAATCTTCCACATCCTTCTCGCTGAACTCGCTGACCACCGCCCCCCTGCGGGGGATCACCGTGAGATACCCTTCCGACTCCAGTTGACGGAACGCCTCGCGGATGGGGGTCCGGCTGATGCCGTAACGTTCGGCCAGGTCGGGCTCGGAGACCCGGCTGCCGGCCTTGAGGGCCCCGGAGATGATGGCGTCCCGGATGTTTTCCAGTATCTTTTCCCGCAGGGTGAGGTGCTTCTCCATCGGTTTTTTCATGGATGACGCGCTCCGAAAAATGTTTTGACGTATTGTATACAGTATGCACCATTTGTCAACCGTAACCTTTCGGTATTGCAGTTTTTTGAGTGTTTGCCATCACCAAAAAAGGATTTTGGCCCGGTTTCGGCGCAGGAAACACCACGGGCACCGGCAAGAAAAGAATAATCATCCTTGAATTTTACGGGTTCTGCGGGTAATCTTCATAAAATTTGACAGGTTGTTGAATATCGCCACGGGCCGGCAGGTCACGCCGACGAGGGAGCGGCAGCGACGCTGAACGGCCTTGCGGCGGATTTTCAGAAACCTGTTTGAGGAGTTTCATGGACCCCGTGCGGCATCTGAAAATATCCGTGCTGGTGCTCCTGCTGCTGGTGTCGGCAGGCACGACCGGCTTCATGGTCATTGAGCGGTGGGCCCCCCTCGATGCCCTCTACATGACGGTCATCACCTTGAGCACCGTCGGGTTCAAGGAAGTCCACGACCTCTCCGATGGCGGCAAGATCTTCACCATGTGCCTGATCGTGGTGGGGGTGAGCGTCCTGGGCTACATCGTCGGCAGCCTGGCCCAGATCATGTTCGAAGGACAGATCCAGCGGGTTATCGGGAGGAAAAAAGTGGAGAAGAAGATAGATGCGCTTGAGGGTCACTATATCATCTGCGGCTTCGGCCGGATCGGCTCGCTGATATGCAGGGAATTCAAGGCGAACGGCCTCCCGTTCGTGGTGGTGGAAAAGGATGGCGAAACCCTTGAGAAGATCCAGGATGAAGGCTACCTGCACATGAGGGGCGACGCCACCCTGGACGAGAGCCTCCTCAAGGCCGGGATAAAGCGGGCCAAGGGGCTGATCTCGGTGGTCACCTCCGATACGGAGAACGTCTACATCACCCTCACCGCCCGCGGCCTCAACCCCGATCTGTACATCCTGGCCCGTTCCGGCGAAGAGGGGTCGGACATCAAGCTCAAACGGGCCGGGGCCAACAAGGTGGTCTCCCCCTACCTCATCGGCGGCAGCAGGATGGCCCAGTCGGTGCTGCGCCCCAACGTGGTGGATTTCATCGAGATCGCCACCGGCAGCGAGCACATGGACCTGCAGATGGAGGAAATCACCATCCCCCCCCACTCCGCCTTTGTTGGTGAAACCCTGGTCAGCTCCGGATTCCGCAAGGAGATCGGCGTCATCATCATCGGCATCAAGAAGGGGCACGGCAAGATGATCTTCAACCCCCATTCCCAGGCCAAAATCGAGGGAAACGACACCCTGATCATCCTGGGCGAGCCGGGCGCCATCGCCAAACTGGACGACCTGGTGGCGCGTCCCGCCACGGATGCGATCATCAAACAACACCGGAAAGAGCACAGCGACCATGACAAATAAGGTTCACGCCCACATCCCCTATCCCCAACTTGCCCAGCACCTGCCCTATCTCGTGGAAGGGCGCATCAACCCCGAGGTCTACCTGCCGGCGGAAGCGCTGGATCGCATGGACTGGGACGAACTGGCCGCCCAGGCCCGGACCCTCCATGGCGCCGGGCTTGCCACCACCATCCACTCACCCTTCATGGATCTCAACCCCGGCGCCCTGGACGCCAGCATCCGCGAGGCGTCCCGGCGGCGGATCCGGCAGGTCTTCAAGGCCGCGGAACTGCTGCGGCCGCGGGTGGTCGTGGTGCATCCCGGCTTCGACGACCTGCACTACGGCGAGAACCGGCAGGCATGGCTGAACAACAGCATCGACTTCTGGCGGGAATTCGTCCCCGGCGCCAGGGAACTGGACACGGTCATCGCCGTGGAAAACATCTTCGAAAAGGAGCCCTCCACCCTGCGCGCCCTGCTGGAAGCCGTCAACGAGCCCTGCTTCCGGCACTGCTTCGACGGGGGGCACTGGAACATGTTCACCACCGTGCGGCTGGAGGAATGGTTCGCCGAACTCGGGCCGTACATCGCCGAAAGCCACATCCACGACAACCACGGCCAGACGGACGAGCACCTCCCCCTGGGCGAGGGGGAGATCGACTTCGACCTGCTCTTCGGCCTGCTGAAGCATTACGCGCCCGATGCGGTCTGGACCATCGAGGCCCACAGCATCGACCACCTGCAGCGGGCGCTGAAGAATATCCAGAACTACCTGTGAGACGCGAATGGTGTATAGTTAAGGGAGAAGACGCACGCTTCCCGTTTCACCCTTCGCACGCATCCGTTCACAAAGGAGTCACCCATGCCTGAAACCATTCTCGTCACCGGAGGCTGCGGCTACATCGGCAGCCACGTGGTCCGGCAGCTCAGCGAAGCGGGCCGCAGGGTCGTCGTCTACGACAACCTCTCCACCGGGTTCCGCGATGCCCTGATCAACGGCGAAGAACTGATCGTGGCCGACCTGTCCGACCGCACGGCCCTGGAGGCCGCCTTCGAACAGCACCGCTTCACCACGGTCCTGCACTTCGCCGCCTCCATCGTAGCCCCGGAGTCGGTCTCCCTGCCGCTCAAGTACTACGGCAACAACACCCGCAACACCCTGGGGCTTTTGGAGACCTGCACGAAGTTCAACGTGCAGCGCTTCATCTTTTCCAGCACCGCGGCGGTCTACGGCCTCCCCGACGGCGGCACGGCCTCCGAGGAGAGCGCCCTGGCGCCCATCAACCCCTACGGCACCTCCAAGCTGATGAGCGAGTGGATGCTGCGGGACACTTCCGCGGCCCACGGCATGCAGTACGTGGCCCTGCGCTACTTCAACGTGGCCGGCGCCGATCCCCAGGCCCGCATGGGGCAGCGCACCCCCGAGGCGACCCACCTGATCAAGGTGGCCTGCCAGGCCGCCCTGGGATTGCGTGCCAGCGTCGCCATCTACGGCACCGACTACCCGACCCCGGACGGCAGCGGCATCCGCGACTACATCCACATCGAGGACCTGGCCGCCGCCCACCTGTACGCCTTGCAGTATCTGGAGAAGGGGGGCGAGCCCACCGCCATGAACGTCGGCTACGGCCGGGGGAGCAGCGTGCGGGAGGTGCTGGAGGTGGTGAAGGAGGTCAGCAAGGTGGACTTCAAGGTCGTGGAGGCGGATCGCCGTCCCGGCGACCCGGCTTCGCTGGTGGCCCGGGCCGACAGGATCAGGCGCCTGACCGGCTGGCAGCCGCGCCACGACGACCTGCGGACCATCGTGGCCGATGCCTGGCGATGGGAGAGCAAGCTGGCGGGGCGCTGAACCGCCCCGGCACGGCCGGCTGCTTACTTTTCCCCGCGTTTCTCGCTGCTGTAGCGGATGACCGTGGCCTTCTCCAGGGTGATCATGCCGCCGTCCATCATGTCGTCGATGCGCGGCATGATGGCGTCGATCCGTTCCTGGCTGTCCACCACCTCCACGATCAGGGGCAGGTCGGCGGACAGGTCCAGAAGCTTCTGGGTGTGGTAGACGCTGTGAGCGCCGAACCCGCAGACACCGCGCAGGACCGTTGCCCCGGCAAACCCCTCCGCGCGCAGCAGCTCCACCAGGGCCTCGTACAGCGGCTTGCGGCCGTGGCGGTCGCTTTCCCCGATGAAGATTCGCATCAATACCTTCTCGCCAACCAGTTTTGTCATGACCCCTCCCCTATGAAATCGAACGGATGGTGTAAATCCCGAGCCACGTGCAGACCAGGCAGACCGCCACGCTCGCCAGGACGTTCGCGAACGCCACCCCGAACCGCCCCTCCTCCAGCAGCGTGAAGGTCTCGTAGCTGAAGGTGGAAAAGGTGGTGAGCCCTCCCATGAAGCCGACCGTCAACCCCACCCGCAGGGTGTCGGAGATTAGCGTGCTGGTCAGGCCCAGTTCCATGACCAGGCCGATGAGGTAGGCACCCACGACGTTGACGGCAAAGGTGCCGTAGGGGAAGGCCCGGCCCAGCAGGCCGTAGACCCAGCCCGAGAAATAGTAGCGGGCAAGCCCCCCTCCGGCGCAGAACAGGGCGATCGTAACGGCTGTCTTCATCGGGAACGTTCTCCTTGCATGGTAGTATACTGGGCTTTCAGTGGATGTCACCCCAGGATCGGCGCCCCGCGTTTCGCGGCGGGATAGGTCCCCGTGAGTACACGATTACACGCGTGAAACAACCCCTGAAAAAGAAAAAACTCCTGCCCTCGGTTCAAGAGCAGGAGTCATCAGCTTGTGCAAGCGGTTGCGGCGAACTCCATCGCCATAAGGTTTTGGGCAAGATACCGACTTATCGCCCCATTGTCAACAGCCAAGTCCCATGGTTGGCCCGGCAGGGGCAAAAACGGCTACGGGGCGCCCACCTCGCTGACGAATGACGTGACGGCTTCCCGTATTTCATCCCTGATACGGCGGACTACCGCCAGTTTTTCTTCGTGTGTTCCCTGCACCGCCGAAGGATCGTCGAAACTCCAGTGCAGCCGCTTGGTGATGCCGGGAAAGATGGGGCACTTCTGGGCAGTGGCGGCATCGCACACGGTAATGACATAATCAAAGAGCACCCCATGCCTGAAAAAATCGAATACGCTCTGCGGTTTGCTGGCGGAGATGTCGATTCCCGCCTCCTGCATGACCTCGACCGCCAGCGGGTTGAGCGTGCCCGGCTCGAACCCTGCGCTCTGCGCCTCAAAGCGGTCGCCGCCTATCTGCTTGAGAAACGCCTTGGACATCTGGCTGCGGGCGCTGTTGTGGACACAGACGAAGAGCACCTTGATCTTTTTTTCCATGAACGCATCTCCTTTTCCTACCGTAATGCGCCAACGTAACAAAGGCGTGTGAAGTCTTGATTACCGCGCGGACACGATGACGTTACAGATCCCGTGGCAGCGTGCCGGCGGTGAACATGCGCTTCTGAAACCAGAAGGCCACGTTGACCAGGCCGATCATCACCGGCACCTCCACCAGCGGCCCGATCACGGCGGCGAATGCGGCCCCGGAATTGAGCCCGAACACCGCCACCGCCACGGCGATGGCCAGCTCGAAGTTATTGCTGGCCGCGGTAAAGGCCAGGGTGGTGGTCTTGCCGTAGTCGGCCCCCAGGCGCTTGCCCATCCAGAACGACACCAGGAACATGGCCACGAAATAGATCAAAAGCGGCAGGGCGATGCGCAGCACGTCCAGCGGCAACTGCACGATCAGGCGTCCCTTGAGGCTGAACATGACCACGATGGTGAAGAGCAGCGCCACCAGGGTGACGGGGCCGATCCTGGGCACGAACTCCCGGTGGTAGCGCTCCCTGCCCATGAGCTTCACGCCGATCAAACGGGTCAGCGCCCCGGCGATGCAGGGGACGCCCAGGTAGATAAAGACGCTCTGGGCGATCTGGCGGATACTGACTGCAACCACGCTCCCCGTAAGCCCGATCAGGGGGGGCAGCACGGTGATGAAAAACCAGGCGTAGACGCTGTAGAACAGCACCTGGAATACGCTGTTGAAAGCCACCAGCCCGGCGGCGTATTCGGTGTTGCCCCTGGCCAGTTCGTTCCAGACGATCACCATGGCGATGCAGCGCGCCAGGCCGATCATGATCAGTCCCACCATGTACTCCGGCTTGTCCGGCAGCAGGAGCGCGGCCAGCACGAACATCAGGACCGGACCGATCAGCCAGTTCTGCACCAGCGACAACCCCAGGAGCTTCCCGTTCCGAAAGACCCGGGGCATCTCCTCGTACTTCACCTTGGCAAAGGGTGGATACATCATCAGGATCAGCCCTGCGGCGATGGGGATATTGGTGGTGCCGATCTGGAAGCGGTTGATGGCCGCCTCCACCCCCGGCACGAACCAGCCCACCCCTACGCCGAGGGCCATGGCGGCAAAAATCCACAGGGTCAGCCAGCGGTCGAGGAAGGAAAGCTTTCGGGATACGTGTTCGCTCATGATTCATGCCCCATACATTGAAATGTGCCCACCCGGTATCGCTCATCGAGATGTACACAATTTAGTTGCAGAATACAAGTAAATTGTGTAGCATTATTTTCCAGGAGAATCGTCAATGGAATCAGTACGGGAAGAACTGCAGATATTCGTGCGCCGTTTCGGCCTGCTGAACGCGTCCTGCTGCGACGAGTGCTGCGGCGAGCAGGTGTCCATGGCCCAGAGCCACACCCTCTTCGAGATCAGGAGGATGGGCCGCCCCTCCATGCAGCGGGTGGCCGAGGAGTTGGGGATGGATGTCACCACCTTCAGCCGCCAGGCCAAAAGCCTGGAGGGAAAGGGCCTGATAACGCGGCAGGCCTCGACCGACGACCGGCGGGTAAGCCTGCTGGGGCTGACCGAGGCGGGCAGACAGGTCCTGGAAAAGATCGACCGCTACCTGGCCGCCAGGATAGAGCGGATCTTTTCCCACATGAGCGACTTCGAGCGGGAGACGGTCGTCAGGTCCCTGGGGCTTCTGAACGAAGCCGTGGCCAGGGCGGGCAACGATACGCCCCGGGGAGGTAAAATTGCATGTTGCAACTAAACGACCGGCCAGACAAACCCATGAAGATCACAAGCATCCGCAGGGCCGCGGAGGCGGATCGCCGTCCGGCGGCCGCCTCGTGCGGCACCTCCGCTGACGGCGGCCCGGACAAGCCCCCCTGCTGAGGCCCCCCCACCTCCGCCGGGGGCGGAGAGATCACCGACAAGGTGCCCGGTTTCCTGGAGTGGCTGGAGACCCCGGCCGGCCGGGTGCCGCGGATTTCGCCGGCACTCGGCTTCGGCGACCGCATGGGCGCCTGCAAGGCCCGGTGGGGCATCGGCCGGATGAGCTATATGGTGCCGCCGGGCCTCTACGCCATCGGCCGGCCGATGGCAACAGCCCCGGTGCTGGTGACCGCCAACTACAAGATGAGTTACGACATTATCCGTCGTACGCTTGCAGGGCGCAACGTCTGGCTGCTGGTGCTGGAGACCTACGGCATCAACGTCTGGTGCGCGGCCGGCAAGGGAACCTTCGGCACCGGCGAACTGGTGCGGCGGGTCACGTCCACCCGGCTGGCCGAAGTCGTCAGCCACCGCCGGCTGATCCTGCCGATCCTGGGCGCGCCCGGCGTGGCCGCCCACCAGGTGGCCCGGCGCTGCGGGTTTTCGGTCAGCTATGCCACCATCCGGGCCGCCGACCTGCCCGAATACCTGGACAACGGCATGATCACCACCCCGGCCATGCAGCGGTTGACCTTCACGTTCCATGAGCGGCTGGTGCTGGTGCCGGTGGAACTGGTCATGGCCCTCAAATCCGCCGCCCTCATAGGGGGCGTCCTGTTTCTGCTGGCGGCCGCGCTCGGCAGCCTCGCGGCAGGCATCACGGCTCTTCTCGCCTACGTGGGGGCGGTGGTGACCGGGGTGGTGATCGGGCCGCTGCTCCTCCCCTGGCTCCCGGGCAGAAGCTTTTCCGTCAAGGGCGCCGTGGCGGGGCTCATCTGGAGCGGGGCGTTCTACCTCCTTGCCGGGGGCCGCGCCTGGGGCGTTCCGGCCACCCTGGCGCTCTTTGCGGCGCTGCCCGCGGTGAGCGCCTTTCACACCCTCAATTTCACCGGGTGCAGCACCTACACCTCCCGTTCCGGCGTGAAGAAGGAGATGCGCATCGCCCTACCCGCCATGGGGGGGGCGCTGCTGGCGAGCGCGGTCCTGCTGCTGGCGGCCCGGTTTCTGTTTCTGTAAGCGCCAAAGGAGCGAGTCATGGAAGGCTTCAGATATTTGAAGGACGTGGTCACCCTGAAACTGGATCAGGCGGCCTGCATCGGCTGCGGCAGGTGCCTGGAGGTCTGCCCGCACCAGGTGTTCACCCTGGCGGACAAGAAGGCCTCCCTCAGGGACCGGGACGCCTGCATGGAGTGCGGCGCCTGCGCCCTCAACTGCCCGGTCAAGGCCATCACGGTGGATGCCGGGGTGGGCTGCGCCTCGGGCATGATCAACGAGTGGCTCCAGGAGCGCAAGCTGCGCGCGCCGGGCGGGAGCTGCTGTTCCTGATCCGTTGCAAGAGTGTATTCAACGAACACCACACTGGGAGGGAATCATGCTGCCGGAACAACAACAGAAGGCGTTCGGAGAGTTCTACGACACGGTGCGACAAAACACGATCCTCGACCCCAAGACCACGCTCCTGCTCCACCTGGGGGCGGCCATGGCGGTCGGCTGCTCACCCTGCATGGAGTATTACCTGGGGGAGGCGGAGAAAGCAGGGATCACAGCCAAGGAGATCGGCGCCGTTCAAGGGGCGGTGATGGCGGTTTCGGCCGGCCGGGTCAACGCCCAGTTGCGCGAGGTGGAGCGGCACATGCGTAGCGAGCGCAAGGCTGGCGACGCAGAACGCCAGGGTTGAGTGTTGATGCGCTTTAGTGTAGCGTAGGGCATGACATTTTACGACGGAAACGCCGCTGGAGGTGATGGTGCCGGAACTCCCCGAGGTTGAACTGACCCGGCGCAGGCTGGAGCCGGAACTGGTGGGCAAAATGATCGAGCGGGTGGAGGCGAGGGTTCCGAAACTCCGCCTCCCGATCCCGGCGGAGTTGGCCGAGGTCCTGCCGGGGCAAACCATCCGTTCCGTGGGGCGGCGGGGCAAGTATCTGCTGTTCGACTGCGAGACAGGGTGGCTCATCGTCCACCTGGGCATGACCGGGTTTCTCCGGTTCCTCCCCCAGGCGGCGCCCCCCGGCAAGCATGACCACCTGGATATCTGCCTGGAGGGCGGTTCCCTACTCCGCTTCCACGACCCGCGGAAATTTGGCACCGTGGCCTGGACCACGGACGACCCGGCCAAGCATCCGCTTCTGGCCGGAATCGGCCCGGAACCGCTGACTCCGGCCTTTGACGGCGCATATCTCTTCCGGGTGAGCCGGTCCCGCAGGGTTGCGGTGAAACAGTTCATCATGGACGGGGCAACGGTGGCCGGGGTCGGCAACATCTACGCCAACGAGGCGCTGTTCCGCGCCGGTATCCGCCCCGACCGCCCCGCTGCCGCGCTCACCCTGACCGAGTGCGGGGAACTGGCCCGCACCATCCGGGCAGTGCTGGAGGAATCCATCGACCAGGGGAGCACCTACCGGGTAGCGGAGGCAACGGTTGCCTACCATCCCCTGGCGTTTGCCGTGTACGGCCGCGGCAAGGAGCGCTGCACCCGCTGCAACGGCTCTTTGGAGGAAATCCGATTGGGGAACCGGAGCACGGTGTTCTGCCCCCGCTGTCAGCGCTGAGCTTCTTCCGGCATTCTGACAAACCAACGCACAAGGGCTGCCTGACCGGCAGCCCTTTCAGTTCCGAACATGAATATCCGTTTCACCCTCGCGCGGCAAACTCCCGCAGGCTGGCGATCATGGATGAATCCGGGGTCGGGTCGATGTGCGGTATCTTGGTCTGGCCGCCCAGCTTGCCGCGCACCGTCTTGGACCATTCGTAGATCGCCCCTTCGCCGGCCACCAGCACCTGGGGCGGGTTGATGCGTCCCTGGCTGCGGAAGGTGGCGTAATCGGCATTCATGTCGCACAGGGCGGTATCGAGCAACTGTGCGGCCTGGTCCCTGTTCCCGCCCGCTTCCGCCGCGGCCAGGACCCACACGTGCCGCCGCGCCGGTACGTCGGCCCCTACCATGAATTCCCGCACGTTCCAGCTTCCGAAGTTGTTCAGCTCCGCAATGGCCCGCTCCACCTCACCCTGGGTCACCTTCTCCTCCAGTTTGTCCAGAAAGCGGTCCCGGCCGGTAAACTCGATGAAATGCGGCGTAAGCGAGGTAAAGCGTATGGTGTCGCCGATGTGGTAGCGCCACAGCCCGGAGCAGGTGCTGAGGATCACGGCGTAGCGCTGGCCCACCTGCACCTGTTCCAGCGGGATCGCCACGGCGTTCCGCGCCGGCCGTCCCTGCTCGTCCAGGTCTTCGAAGCGCACGAACTCGAAGAACGCGCCGTAGAAGGGGGTGAGCCGCATCTGCGCATCACCCTGCTGCTGAAAGGCCATGAAGGCCTCGGAAGAGGGGAGCAGCTCCAGCAGGTTGGGGAGCCGACCGTCGAAGAGCGCCTCGAACTCGCTGCGGTAGGGCTTGATGCTGGTGCCGCCGTGGATGATCAGCTCCAGGTTCGGCAATAGTTCGCCAAGCGGCCTGCCCCCCAGTTCGGCGCACCGTTTCAGGAGCAGCAGGATCCAGGGGGGCACGCCGGAGATGACCCGGATATCCGGGTCGCCCAGCAGCAGTTCGGCCATGGCCTGGAGCTTCTCCTCCCAGGGGAGGGCCGAGATACGGGCTTGCGGCTCCACGAACGGGTCCAGCCAGCGCGGGCGGAAACGGAGCGTGATGGCGCTCATGTCTCCGGAGCAGACGCCGTCCCCCATGTCGTTCAGCTCGGTGGACCCGGACATGTAGAGGATCTTGCCGGAGCCGATGCGCGATGCGCTCTGGCTGGCGAGATAGCAGGAGATCATGTCCGTGGCCGCCCGGCGGTTCTCGTCGAACATCTGCCCGGAGAACGGGATGTACTTGGTGGGCGCGGTGGTGCCGGAGGTCTCGCAGAACATGCGCACCCTGCCGGGCCAGGTGACGTCCTCCAGGCTGATCCGCTTTCTGCCGTCGATGCCGGTGCGGCAGCCGGCCTGGAAGTATTCGTTCCAGAAATCCTGGTAGGTGCGGATCGGCACCTGCTGCTGAAACCGGGCGTACGCCTGGTCATAGGGGAGGCGCGCCATGACCGGGAAGTCGTGGTCGCGACCGAAGCGCGTCCCGCCGGCCGTGCAGACGAGCCGCTGGAAGATGGCCCGCTGGGCCGACAGGGGATCGCGCTCCAGAAAGCGCTGGGCCCGGAAGGCGGCCGAGTGTCTGATCAGCCCTTGCAGGGGCCGGGTCCGCAATGCGCGTTTGATGAGGACCATTTAGACCGCCATCTGCAGAAGCGGCGCGGAGAGCTTGCTGTACCAGCTTTCCAGCAGGGGATTGTAGGCATCGTGATGGAAGATCATGGAGGCGTGGGGTACGCTGTCCCCTTCGTTCTTGGAGATGACCTTCTTCACCCGGCAGTTGGGGAACAGCCTGGTGTAGCGGCTCGAATCGGCAAACAGGGAGAGGGTCGGCGACAGCGGCACCAGGATATCCTCCTCGTTCTCCGCCATGAGCGTCAGGACCGGCCCGGCGAAGACCGACCCGTGGAGCGCGGGGAATTCCATCTCGCGCAGCGCCTTGACCCGCTCGTATCCCCCCAGGGCCGAGGTGTGGGCCAGCACGTCCATGATCTTGCGGCGGATCGCCAGGTGCTTGCTGCTCAGCACCCGGTTTTCGGCCCCGGCGGCGAACAGGGCCTGGAAACAGCGGCGCGAGCGCTCCACCTGCTTCTCCAGTTCGTCCTGTTTGGACGGATCGGCGGTGATGATCTTCTGCAGGCTGCTCTCCAGGAAACGGATGCCGTCGCGCTTCTCACCCTTGGGGCGGATCAGGTCGTCGGTGCAGATCACCGGGCTGACCAGGAGCAGGCCGCGGATCTTCTCGTGGATATGCTCATCGGCCTGCCGGAGAAAATCCACCAGCAGGCCGGAGCCGAAGCTGATGCTCATGATCAGCGGCTTGCTCCCCTTGGCGTGGATGTCGTCGATCAGGTCGGACAACTGGGCGGAAAACATCTCCGCCGAAAAGCCGTTGCGGGGGTAGTTGAGGTAGTAGATGCTGCCGTATCTGCGCAGCAGCGGGCGCTGGAATTCAACCGTTTCCGTGGCGTCGGGCACGAAACCGGCAATCACGATGGTGGGCATCGATCCGGCACCCTTTTCGCGGAACACCTGGCACCGGATGCTGTGCATACTGTGGAAGCTCCCCATCAGGCTGAATTCGCGGCGGCGGTTCCGCGGCGCATAGGGCTTGATGGCCATGGAACGCATGAAGCCGTGCGCCATGGTTGCTGCCGAAACAAGTACGGGGTGGACCTCCTTTGCCGGGCCGGCCTTCAACGAAACGGGTTTCATAGTGCCTCCTGATCTCTCGTGCAAGCTCTTGCGAGTAAAGCATGGCGACGTTACATACAGGATGCGGAATGGAAACAGTTGATGGAGAATGCGTTGCGATCGTGAAAAATCTGCCGGGGTGTGGCGGTGGCGAAAGCGGGGAGAGAACCCCCTTCCCGGAGAAAAGGCGGCACCGCCCTCGGGGAGCACGGATCCATCCGGGAAAGAAGGATGGCCCCGCCCTTGACCGGGATTCGCCATGAAGCCGGGGAGCGCCGGGCCAGTCACGCCAATCTTTGCTGTTCTGGTTCTTGCAGTATCGTGCGTAGTACTGCTGAACGAAGCGATCGGGATCCTTCCAGATCGTTTGGAATATCC
>Ga0207857_1000215_pt1 | contig 17011 bp, 15 predicted proteins | sample LuqExpMetageno22_FD_187780 | JGI IMG/M metagenome (GOLD analysis project Ga0207857, IMG submission 187780) | Tropical forest soil microbial communities from Luquillo Experimental Forest, Puerto Rico - Sample 22 (SPAdes) | ecosystem: Environmental > Terrestrial > Soil > Tropical forest ... | reverse complement strand
CCCGCTCCCGAGGCAATTGCGGCAAAAATGCAACAATCGCATTTGCATCGCCCGAGGCTTGTGATATGCTTGCAACCGTTGCCTATCTCAGCGCAGAGCGCACGAGGAGGGTTGATCATGCTGGATTTGTTCGAAAAGACGGTCATGACCGCTATCGGGGCCGCGGCCATCACCCAGAAGAAGGCCGAAGAACTGGTAACCGAGATGCGGGAGAAATACAAGATGAGCGAAGACGAGGGGAGGGGCTTTGTCGAGCGCATCCAGGGGATTGCAGAGGAGAGCAGGGAAAAGATCAGGGAAATGGCGGAAACCGAGGTGCGCAAGGTTGTGGAGCGGCTGGGGCTTGTAACCCGCGACGACTATGAACGGCTGGCGAAAAGGGTGCAGGAGCTGGAGTCGCGGATCATCCCATGAGACCCGGCCCCTGAAGGCTCTGGGGCGCCATATCCCTGTTCCGGCATGGCGTGCTTGCCACGCCCGGCCAACGAGAATTTGCAATGTTCTCTGTTTTCAAGATAAACCGGAATATACGCAGTATCCGCCGCTACTGGAATATCGTCCGCGTCCTCTCCGCCTACGGGTTCGACCACGCCCTGGAGGCCCTGGGGTTGCGCGATATCGCCGCCCGGGGCAGGAAACTCCTGCGCCACGACGCCGTGGATATCGCCCGCCTGTCGGCTGCCGAGCGGATGCGGCTGGCCCTGGAGGAGTTGGGGCCGACCTTCGTCAAACTGGGACAACTCCTCTCCACGAGGCCCGACATCGTCCCCGCCTCCTTTGTGCAGGAGTTCGAAAAGCTGCAGGACCGTGTTCCGAGCTTCTCGTTTGCCGAACTGACGGCCCAGGTGGAGCAGGAGCTGAAGGGCCCGATAACCAACTTTTTTGCCGAGATCGATCCTGAACCGCTGGCTGCGGCGTCCATTGCCCAGGTGCACCGCGCCCGCCTGCTGACGGGCGAGGAGGTGGTGATCAAGGTCCGCCGCCCCGGCGTGGTGGAACTGGTCGAGGCGGATGTGGGCGCCCTGATGTCGTTGGCCCATCTGGCCGAGCGACATGTCTCGGGCAGCGAGATCTACGACCCGGTCGGCGTGGTGCGCGAATTCGCCCGCACGATCCGGCGGGAGATGGACTTTACCCGCGAAGGGCACACCATCGAGAAGATCCGCGATAATTTTTCCCGCATCCCGTGGATGTATTTCCCGCACGTCTATTGGGAACAGAGCACCCGGGGCGTATTGACCCTTGAGTACGTGAACGGGATCAAGGTCTCGGACCTGGGCAGGCTTGAGCGGAGCGGGCTCGACCGGAAGCTGATCGCCCAGCGGGGGGCCGACGCCTTTCTGGAGATGGTGCTCAATCACGGCTTTTTCCACGGGGACACCCATCCCGGTAATGTGCTGATCCTGCCGGACAACGTCATCTGCCTCCTGGACTACGGCATCGTGGGCAGGCTGGACGAAGAGCTCAGGACCTTTCTGAGCGATATCCTGCTGGCGATCGTCAACCGGGACATGGATCAGGTCATCTCCCTGCTGCTCTTTGCCGGCGATATCTCGGACAATCTGGATGTGCGCGCCCTGAAGCGCGACCTGTCGAACTTCATCGACAGCTACTACGAGATCCCCCTCAAGGAGATCGAGGTGGGGCGGATGCTGATGGAGTTCATCGAGATCATCACCCTGTACAGCATCCGCATCCAGCCCGACCTGATGCTCCTGGCAAAGTCGCTGATCATCATCGAGGGGATGGGGCGCTCCCTGGATCCGGCTTTCAATATGGTGGAACACCTGCGCCCCTTCATGGAGAAGGCCATCCGCCAGCGAATGTCTCCGCGGCGCATCACGCGCGACATCAGCGGGGTGGTGGAGTCGTATCTCAATCTGGCCCGGAATCTCCCCCGGGACCTCAAGGAGATCATCAACCGGGTCAACCGCAACAAATTCAAGATCGACCTGGAGCATCGGGGGCTTGACAAGTTTACCGCCGATTTCGACCGCTCCATCAATCGCCTCTCTTCGAGCCTTATCCTGGCGGCCCTGATCATCGGGTCGTCGATCATCATGCAGATCGAGCGGGGGCCGCAACTGTTCGGCCTGCCCGTGCTGGCCTTCCTGGGGTACACCGCGGCTGGTCTGATCGGTCTCTGGTGGGTCTACGGCATCATCCGTTCGGGAAGATTATAGCCGCAAGGTGGAAACCCTCTGACATGGAACAAAAACTGCCAACCTACGAACGGAAAAAACGGATACGCGAAGCGGTCATCATCGTCCTGGCCAGCATCCTGATCCTTTTTCTCACCAGGACGGAGGTGCATCTGACCCGGCTCTCCGCCGACGCGCCCATGGGGAGCAACATCGCCATCTTCGGCGTCATCAACCTCGTCGTCCTGCTGGTGATCCTGCTGGTGTACCTGGTCTGCCGCAATGTGGTGAAACTCTTCGTGGAGAGCCGCTCCAACCCGTTTGCCAAGCGATTGCGCACCAAGCTGGTGCTCTCGTTCGTCGGATTGTCCCTGGTTCCCACCATGCTCCTCTTCTTCGCGGCCGCCGGGTTCATCAACAATACCGTCCACAACTGGTTCAACGCCCAGGTGGAGACCTCCCTCAGCGAATCCCTGGAGGTGGCCCAGACCTACTACAAAAATTCAGCCTCCAACTCCCTGTATTACGGCCGCCAGATCAGCACGTTCATCAAATCCCAGAAGCTCTTGAACGAGGCCAACCTGCCGCAGCTCAAGGAACTGATCCGCCAGAAACAAAAGGAGTACAACCTGGGGGTGGTGGAGGTCTATTCGGCCCAGCACGAGGAGTTGGTCCGTTCCTCCAATCCCGATGTCCCCCAGAGCGAGTTCGCCAACCCCGCCTCCGAGGACATAAAGCGCGGCCTGCAGGGGGAGGAGCTGACGCGCGTCAACCAGGCGGGCAAGGCCGACCTGATCCGGGGTATCGTGCCGGTCTATTCCACCTGGAACCAGGTCGATGTGGTCGGCGTGGTGGTCGTCAACTATTACGTCCCCTATTCGCTGGTCAACAAGATGAAGGAAATCACCGACTCCTACCACGAGTTCCGCCAGCTCAAGATCATGAAAAACCCGATCCGGACCGGTTATATCGCCACGTTGTTCCTGATCACCGCGGTTATCGTGTTCTTCGCATACTGGATGGGGGTCTACCTGGCCAACAGCATGACCAGGCAGGTGCAGGACCTGGTGGACGCCACGCGCGCCGTGGCGGACGGCAACCTGGACATCCATATCGAATCGTCTTCGGCCGACGAGATCGGCATGCTCATCCAGTCCTTCAACCGCATGACCGATGACCTGCGCAACAAGCAGCGGGCGCTCAACGCCTCCAACCAGGAGCTGTCCCGCATCAACCAGGAGATCGAACAGCGCCGGCAGTACATGGAGATCGTGCTGCGCAACGTGGCCGCCGGCGTCATCTCGGTGGATAAGGACGGCGTGGTGACCACGATCAACAAGTCTGCCGAACGCCTCCTGAACATCACCGCCGGCAAGGTCCTGGGACGGAATTTCCGCGACCTGCTGCGGGAGAAACACCTGGAGATCGTCAAGGAGGTGGTCCGCGATCTGGCGCTCTCGAAGCAGGACACCGTCAGCCGGCAGATCTTCCTGGATATCCAGGGCAACCGCCTGGCCTTGCACCTTCACCTTACCATGCTGCGCGACGAGCTGGGGGATATCCTGGGGACGGTCCTGGTGCTGGACGACATGACCCAGATGATGAAGGCCCAGCGCATGGCGGCCTGGCGCGAGGTTGCCCGGCGCATCGCCCACGAGATAAAGAATCCGCTCACGCCGATCCAGCTTTCGGCCCAGCGCCTGCGGAAACGCTATCTGTCGCGCTTCACCGGCGACGAGGCGGTCTTCGACGAGTGCACCGAGATGATCATCAAGTCCGTGGACGAGTTGAAGAACCTGGTCAACGAGTTCTCCAATTTTGCCCGCATGCCCGCCATCCAGCCGGAGCCCAACGACTTGAATGCCCTGATCCGCGAGACCCTGACGCTCTACCAGGAAGCGCACCGCGGGGTGTCGTTCCAGTTCGAGCCGGACGAGCACCTGCCCCTGATCAAGATAGACCGGGACCAGATCAAGCGGGTGGTCATCAACCTCCTGGAAAATGCGGTGGCGGCCATGGAGGAGCAGGGGGAGGTCAGGATCAGCAGCAGCTATGACGCGGAGTTGAAGATGGCGTCATTCGCCGTTGCCGACAACGGCCCCGGCATCGCCCCCGAGGACAAGCCGCGCCTGTTCGAACCCTATTTTTCCACCAAAAAGTCGGGGACCGGCCTCGGGCTGGCCATTGTCAGCAGCGTGGTCACCGACCACAGCGGCTTCGTGCGGGTCAGGGACAACCTGCCGCGGGGGGCCTGCTTCATGGTGGAACTGCCGGCTGCCTAGCAGGCTGTTGAAAAACAGCCATCTCGCCGCGTCCTCGAACGCCCTTTCGTGCGGCGTAGCGCTGCTACGCCTCCTCAGGGCCTTCTGCGGGTGCGACGATCTGACTATTTTTGAACAACCTGAATTTTTCAATAACCGTGGGCAGGCAGGGCCGAAAACGCTTCCGGAGAATAATCTTTGTGTACCTTTGAGGAGTAGCGCATGTCGAAAACAATTCTCGTGGTGGATGATGAAAAGGATATCAGGATCTCCCTGACCGGTATCCTGGAGGACGAAGGGTATCAGGTCCTCACGGCGGACACCGGTGTGGAGGCGCTGGAGTGCGCCCGCCAGGAGCTGCCCGACCTGGTGCTCCTGGATATCTGGATGCCGGGCATGGACGGGCTGGAGACCCTTGAGAAGCTCAAGGCGCTCTTCCCCCAGGTCACGGTGATCATGATCTCGGGCCACGGCACCATCGAAACGGCGGTCCGCGCCACCAAGCTGGGGGCGTTCGATTTCATCGAGAAACCGCTTTCCCTGGACAAGGTGCTCATCAGCGTGGTCAACGCCTTGCGCATGAAGGATCTGCGGGTGGAGAACGAGGAGTTGAAGCGGGTGGTGGCCAACGAGTACGAGATGATCGGCACCGCACCGGTGATGGCTGCGCTGCGCGAGCAGATCATGCGGGTCGCCCCCACCACCGCCTCGGTGCTGGTGACCGGGGAAAACGGCACCGGCAAGGAACTGGCGGCGCGCTCGATCCATTATTACAGCCAGCGCCGCGACCGGCCCTTTGTTGCCATCAACTGCGCCGCCATACCGGAGGAATTGATCGAGAGCGAGCTGTTCGGCCATGAAAAGGGCGCCTTCACCGGGGCGGTCGCCCAGAAGAAGGGCAAATTCGACTTGGCCGACGGCGGCACGCTGTTTCTGGACGAGATCGGCGACATGTCGCTCCGGACCCAGGCAAAGGTCTTGCGGATCATCCAGGAGCGCTGTTTCGAGCGGGTGGGCGGCACCAAGTTGGTGACGGTGGACGTGAGGATCATTGCCGCCACCAACAAGGCGCTGGACGAGGAGATCAGGCAGGGGAGGTTCCGGGAGGACCTCTATTACCGCTTGAACGTGGTGCCGTTCCGGGTGCCCGCCCTGCGGGAGCGGCACGAGGACATCCCGCTGCTCGTGCAGCACTTCGTTGCCCAGTTTTACCGGCGGGAAGGGCGCGAGCCCAAGACCTTCCAGCCCGAAGCGCTCGGCCTGCTCGCCCGGTACGACTGGCCGGGCAATGTGAGGGAGCTGAAGAATATCGTGGAGCGCATCCTGATCATGACGCCGGGCCGGACCATCGCCGTGGCCGATGTTCCCGAACTGTACGGGGAGGCGGCCATGGCCGAGTTCCCCGAGCAGCGGCCTGAGGGGGTTCTGTCAGTCGGGACCCTGCGGGAGGCCCGGGAGGGGTTCGAGCGGGAGTTCATCATCCAGAAGCTGGAGGAAAACGACTGGAACATCTCCCGCACCGCAGAGGTGATCGAACTGGAGCGGAGCAACCTGCACCGGAAGATCAAGAGCTACGGGATCGACGTGAGGAAGTAGCATTGGGAGGTTTTTCAACAGCTTGTTAGATCATGATACGGTGCATACCGGCGCCAGGACCCTTCACGGTTCTGGCGTCGTTGTTTTCGGGGCAGGGGAGGAGGGCGCCCAGGCGAGCAGCAGCAGGGCCGCCAGGCACGCCAGACCGGCCCCGAAGGAGAACGCCGCCTGGGGGGACGCCTTCTGCCAGATCATGCCGAACAGCAGGCTGGCGGGGAGCGCACCCACCCCCACGGCAAAGTTGTACCACCCGAAGGCGCTTCCCCGCTCGGCCGGTTTCGCCAGGTCGGTCAGGTAGGCCTTTTCCACCCCCTCGGTCATGCCGTAGAACAACCCGTACCAGGCAAAGAGCAGCCAGATGTGCAGCTCCGACGTCGCCAGGGCAAAGCCGGCATAGGCCAGGGCATAGACCGCCCAGCCGGCGACGATCACCCTGCGGCGGCCGATGCGGTCGGACAGGGTGCCGAAGGGCATGGCCGAGGACATCTTGACGATGTGGAAAAAGGTCCACAAGAGCGGTATGCGGGCCGGCGTCACGCCCAACTGGCCGGCTCGCAGGAGCAGGAAGGCATCGGAGGAGTTGCCCAGGGTGAAGAGCAGGAGGATCAGCAGAAAGCCCCTGATGTTTCCCGCCGGCGCCATCCTCATGGCCGCGCCCGTTCCCACCGGGATCTCATGGGGGATGTCGCGCACCTTGAGAATGATCAGGGCCACGGCCAGGATGCCAGGGAGGGCGGCCAGCCAGAAGATCGTGCGCACGTCGGTGACGAACCACGCCATCAGGGCGGTGGCCAGGAGCGGGCCGACGATGGCGCCGGCGTGGTCGAGGGAACGGTGAAAGCCGAATGCCTTGCCGCGCATGGCCGGGTCGGTGGAATCGGCGATCAGCGCATCGCGGGGCGAGGTGCGGACCCCCTTGCCGACCCGGTCGGAAAAACGCACCACAAGAACGGCCAGGGGAGAGCCGGCCAGGGCGATCAGGGGGCGCGACAGGGAGGAAAGGCCGTAGCCCACCAGAACGAGCCCCTTGCGTCCCCGGATACGGTCGCAGGCGATGCCGGACACCAGTTTCAGAAGCGCTGCGGTGGATTCCGCGGTCCCCTCGATCACCCCCAGAAAGGCCGGCCCGGCGCCCAGCACGGTCGTTACGAACAGGGGGAGCAGCGGATAGATCATCTCGCTGGAAACATCGGTCAGAAGGCTGACCAGGCCGAGTATGAGCACATTGCCGCTGATGCCGCTGAACATGTGAGACTCCTGATCTGTTCAGACCCTTGTGCCGGGAACGCCGCCGGGTTTGTTCTGCTCCCATACTAACGCGCCGTTACGGTTGATTCAACCATAAAAAGAGCAAAAGAGTCTTGTTGGTGACTGAAGCTGCCCAGCAGGGTGGCACGCTGCCTCAACAAGAGGCAGTTCAGGGGGCGCTTCCCACACATGTCATCCAGCCGAGTGATAAAGTCCATATATATTGAGAGGTTGTGAAGCGGGTGGTTGCTGGCACGCCCTGTGAATCGGTTTCTCCGTGCAGACTACCCGCATGAAGCCGGGAACCTGGGAGGCCGTATGGACAGGATGGAAGAAGAAACCAAGATGGTGGAGCTAGACGAGGCCGCGGAAGAACTTGCCACCACCAGCCTCAGGCTGCTGATGCTGCTGCGGGAAGGGACCGTGGCGGGGGTAGAGCGGGAAGACGGCTCGTGGCTGATCGCCCGGGCTTCCCTGGAACGCCTCAAGGCGCAGGGCGGAGTTCCGCCGGTCAAGCAGAAGAAGGTGTGCGCCTCATCCTGCACCGCATCCAGTTGCGGCTGTTCGTGACAGGAACCGGTGCCCCGGCTACGGCAGCCGTTCGCGGGCCGTCTCCAGGAGGCAGGTGTATACCTCGTCCCGGGTGACGAAGAAGCGGGGCATCTCATTGAGAATATCCTCCAGCAGGTGCAGAACCCGGCCGTCGCTGCTGTCCAGGGCATTCATGACCGCCTCCATCATGGGGAGAACGTCGTAGAGGTCGTCCCGGTTGAACGGAGTCGGGTCCGGTATGCCGCTGAACTTCGGTTGCTCCCGGTTCTGGATGTCCTTCGGATACTTGTACTTCAGGTCAGACGCCTTGACGATAATTCCCATCCCTCATCACTCCTTTTCAATTCCATTCCCTTGAAATTACAGCATCACGACCAGGGCGATGCCGCCGGCCACGACCGCCAGATTGCAGCCGGCCGAGATGCCGTGCAGCTTTGAAAATTCCCTCCGGAGCGGATGCTCCTTGGGGGTCGTGTCGAACGACGGTATCTGCCGCTTGAGGGCGGCTGCCCGCGGTTCGATGGAGAAGGCCTGAAACGAGGTCAAGGCCAGCATGACGACCAGCAGGCAGGCCGGCACCAGGGCATTGGTGCGCATGACGAGCCGGCTGGCCAGGGCGATGACGCCGCAGGCCAACCCCCACCGGAAATATCCCGGGAAGAGCAACCCGACGATCTGGCCGGCATGGTCGCGGGAGAGCGTCTTGAAGAGGATCGGCGTCAGGACGAAGGTGAACAGGGTGATCCCGCCGGTCCAGAAGGTTATGGACAGTCGGTAGAGCAGCATAGCGATCTGCATGGTAGTTCCCTCCCGTGTCATGTCAATTTCCAGCCGCTTCGCCGCCCATCGTGCGTGAACGCCTGCCGGCACCATGTTGGTGCCCCGGCGCCGTCTCCGGCGCGGCAACGGGTGCTCCGGCAACAAGATACACCAAGTGGGGAGGGGATGTAAATTAATCGTGGGAAAACAGCGCGGAATGATGTAGAAATAGCCCAAATCCAAGTTTCAGGGATATACACGGCATGAAAAAAAGCTCGAAACTGCTGCTGCCCCTCCTTCTGGCCGGCATCGTCGTCTGTCTGGCCCTGATTTTCGCCAACCGCTGGTACTCTCCCCGGGACCGGCATCCCGACGCCGCCTACCTGTCGCTCCTGAATGAGGCGTATGCAGCGGTGGTCGCGAGCTACGTGGAAAAGCCTGACCCGAAGAAGCTCGTCCAGAGCATGGTGGACGGCATGCTGGCCGCCCTTGACCCCCACAGCGCCTATCTGCCCCCTGAACCGTACCATGAGATGGAGGTTCAGATGTCGGGGAGTTTCGGCGGCATCGGCATCGAGCTGGGCATGAAGGACGGCAGGCTGACCGTCATCGCCCCCATCGAGGACACGCCCGCCTTCCGGGCGGGCATCCAGGCCAACGACTACATCTACAAGATCGACGGGGCCCCCACCCAGGGGATGAGTATCGCGGCCGCCGTCAAGCGGATGCGCGGCGAAAAGGGGACGCCGGTTACGTTGGCCATCCTTAGGGGGGACTCGCCCCAGCCCCGGACCTTCAGGCTGATCCGCGCCATAATCAGGGTCAAAAGCCTGAAATCGCGGCTCTTGGAGCCGGGATACGGCCTGGTGCGGATCACCCAGTTCCAGGAACGCACCGGCGACGAGTTCCGCCAGGCGCTGAAAGAACTCCACGCAGCCTCCGGCGGCCCGCTCAAGGGATTGGTCATCGACCTGCGCTACAATCCGGGCGGACTCCTGGAGTCCTCGGTGCAGGTGGCCAACAATTTCATCGGGGACGACGCCGCCAAGACGCTGATCGTGTCCATCAGGGGGCGCACCCCGGACGCCACCCAGAATTTTCATGCCACCCTGGGGCCGAAGGAGCCCCATTATCCGATCGTGGTGCTGATCAACGGCGGCAGCGCCAGCGCTTCCGAGATCGTGGCGGGCGCGCTCCAGGACCACAAGCGGGCCATCATCATGGGAAAACAGAGCTTCGGCAAGGGGTCGGTACAGAGCATTTTCCCGCTGCGCGACAATGGGGCCCTCAAGCTGACCACCGCGCGCTACTACACCCCCAGCGGCCGTTCCATCCAGGCAAAGGGGATCACGCCGGATGTGGAGGTGGGCACTGCCTGGCCGGCGGCGGCCAGGGACGCGGCCAAGGGGACGGAGATCAGGGAAAAGGACCTGGAAAACAGGCTTGAGCCGAGTGGTGAGGAAAAGGACGTCAAGGAAGGAACTGCGCCTCCCCATGGGGGGAGCAGCGCGGCCGATACGGCCAGGGACTATCAACTGAACCGCGCCCTGGAACTCCTGCGGTCGCTGGAGCTGGTGCGGCAAAGGGGCGTCAGCGCCCTGCCGTGAGGCGCGCCCGGGCGGGAGAGATCAGGAAAGGCCCCGGTTCCTGAAGATCCGCATCAGCAGAACACCCAGTATGGAGAGGCAGAGCCCGATACAGAGGAAAAGATACCCGATGGCCCGCCCTTCGCCCCATCCCCACAGGTCGCGCCCTCTCATGAGGACGATCATCCCCACGCCGGCGAAGGTGCCGATACCGCCGATGATGTAGACCGCAAAGGCCACGATGGCCAGGCCGATCCCTTGTGAACGCGCCATGAACTCTCCTTTTGCCCTGCCGATGATCAAATCCCACCCAACTCCCGGAGCTTGGCGCCCATGTCCGCCTCCCGCATCAGCGCCTCGCCGACCAGGAAGGCGCTTGCGCCGGCGGCTGCCAGGCGCTGGATGTCCGAACGGGAGTTGATGCCGCTCTCGGCCACCAGCAGCCGGCCGGGGGGGAGCATGCGGGCTAGGCGGTCCGTTGTGTCGAGATCGGTCACAAAGGTGCGCAGGTTGCGGTTATTGACGCCGATCACGGGACACTCGGTCGTAAGCGCCGCTTCCATCTCCGCCTCGTCATGGACCTCAAGCAGCACGTCCAGGTGCAACTCCCGGGCAAGGGCGTAAAACTCCTTCAGCTGCCCCGGGTCGAGGGAAGCGGCGATCAGCAGGATGGCATCGGCCCCGGCCGCCCGGGCCTCATAGATCTGGTACGGATCGACGATGAAGTCCTTGCGCAACAGCGGCAGGCTGACCGTTTCGCGGATCAGGGCCAGAAAACGGAGGTGCCCCATGAAGAAGTGTTCGTCGGTCAGCACCGACAGGCAGGTGGCGCCGTTTGCCTGGTAGATCTCGGCGATCTCCAGAGGGTCGAACGCCTCCCGGATAAGCCCCTTGCTGGGGGAGCCCTTCTTGACCTCGGCGATGATGGCGGTCCAGCCCGAAGCCGCCGCATCCCGCAAGGCCCGTTCGAAGCCGCGCGGTTGATCCTCCAGGTCGGCGATGCGGGCCTTCAGTTCGGCGACCGGTGCGACCGCCCGGGCCGCCACCACCTCGCCCCGCTTGTGCTCATTGATCTTTTTCAGGATATCGGCTGTGTCGTTGTGCATGGTTGCCTTGTCTTTCAGGGGCGGAACGGGATGACCTCATTCCCCCTGGTGCGTCAGCTCCGCCAGTTTCGCGAGCTGCCCCGCAGCGCGGCCCGAGTCGATGGCCTCGGCGGCCAGGGTGAGCCCTTCGGCCGGCGAGGCAGCCTTGCCCGCCGCCACGAGGGCATAGGCGGCATTCAGGAGGACGATATCCCGCCGGGCTCCTTTTTCCCCCGACAGGACCGAGCGCACGATGGCGGCGTTGGCCGTGGCATCCCCCCCCTTGAGGATTTCCATGGGGCAGCGCGCCAGGCCCAGTTGTTCCGGCGTAACGGTGCCCAGCCGGACTCCCGCCGGGGTGACCTCGGCCACCAGGGTCTCGCCGGTCAGGGTCATCTCGTCCATGCCGTCACTGCCGTGCACGACAAAGCCATGTTTGCATCCCAGCCGGTACAGGACCCCTGCCAGTTTTTCCACCAGATCGGCCCGGTAGACCCCCATGACCTGGCAATCGGCCCCGGCCGGGTTGGTAAGGGGACCCAGGATGTTGAAGATGGTGCGGACGCCGATCTCGCGGCGCGGGCCGATGGCGTATTTCATGGCGCCGTGCAGGGCCGGGGCGAAGAGGAAGCCGATGCCGATACTGGCGATGCATCTTTCCACGGTTTCCGCTGTGACGTCCAGGTTGATGCCCAGCTTTTCCAGCACATCGGCGCTGCCGCAGGCCGAGGAAACCGAACGGTTGCCGTGCTTGGCCACCTTGACGCCGCAGGCCGAGACCACGAACGACACGGTGGTGGATATGTTGAAGGTGTTGGTGCCGTCGCCGCCGGTGCCGACCACGTCCAGGATGGTTTCCCGGTCGATGTTGATATCGTCCCGGTCCATGTCCAGCACGTCCCGGCCGACCCGGATCGGCGTGGCCCGCTCGCGCATGACGCGCGCGGCGCCGGTGATCTCCTCCACGGTTTCGCCCTTCATGCGCAGGGCGGTGATAAACGAGCCGATCTGGGCCGGCGTGCATTCGCCGGACATGATCTGGTTCATCACCTCGATCATCTCGCCTTCGGTGAGGTTTTCTCCCTCCACAACCTTTGCTATGGCTTTTCTGATCATGATCCCGCTCCGTCCCGTTCGGGGAAATCCGGCTGGTTGTCGTAATAAAAATGGGGATGTGTAACCATCCCCATCAGTACCTCCATGTGAAACGACCGGCCTGCCTTAGCGACCTTCCTGGATCCTGACGATGGCATCCCTGATCATGGCCTCGGCGAGGTCCGGCACGATCTCCCACACGATTCGTTCGATCACCTCTTTTGATGCGCCAGCAATGGCCGCCCTGAGCTGTTCCTCGCTTACCGCGGCCAAGGGGACGGAGGCCGGGGCGCCTTCTTCCGCCACGGCAGCAGGGGCTGAAAACGGTGCACTGACGGGTGCGGCGCTGGAGAGGTCTTCGACCGGGGCGGTCTGCTGCGTGGTTTCCGCGAAGGATACCTCGCCAAAGGCTGTCCCCAGCGCGGCAGGAGACGGCTCGGAAAAGGCGGGAGCCGGTGCTTCGGCGGCGGTTTCCGGGGTAAACTCGAAGGTCTGCTCCTCAACGGGAATCCACTGGGAACCGCTGGTTTCCTGCGTTGCCTCGGGAGCCGGCGGCTGAATGGCCTCAAAGGCGGATTCTTCGCTGACCATGGTGAAGACGTCGTCCTGTCCCGCCGCCGGGGCCGGTTCGGCGGCAACAGGCGTCTCTGCGGGCTCTTCGGCGGGGGTGAATGCCCCCCAGATGTCACCCGGTTTGGCGCTGTCGATGGCAGCCGTCATTGCCGCGGGAAAGACGGGAACTTCGGGCTCGGGCGCGGCTTGAAACGCCGGGGCTTCCTGAACCGGCTGTGTCAGCGTCGCGGCCGAGGCGCGGGAAACCCCCTGCTCGAAGAGTGTCTTGACCTTGGAAACGATCTGCTGGGATTCAAAGGGCTTGGCAAGGAAATCGTCTGCTCCGCAGCTTTTGGCCTTGTTTTCGTCAAACGGTTCGAAGGAGCCGGTCAGGAGCAGGATCGGTTTTGCGGCCAGGGCAGGGGTCGCACGGACGGCTTCGCAGACTTCGTAGCCGGTCATGCCCGGCATGAGCGCGTCGATAAGCAGCACATCGGGCACGATCTCCCGCGCCTTGTCGAGTGCGTCCTTGCCATTGTCAACAACCGTGAGAGCATAGTCATCACCCCCGAAAATGATGCCGATCACTTTCTGGATGGTGATGCTGTCATCGGCAAGGAGAATCTTGATGCTCATTCATTGCCTCCCTTGTGCGGCGCGTACGATGAATGGAAGTCCGAAGAAAGCTACCATACGGCTGCTAACGTGTCAAGGTTTAAGCAGTTCAGGGACTTTGGGCCGATTCGGCGGACCGGTTTCTGGCGTGGGACGAAAAAACCGCAACGGCGAGTGTGGAGATGTCGCTCCGCAACTGGTTGAATAACCTGGTGTCCCGATAGTCGAGGCGGTTGGTCAGAAGGATCACGAACAGATCCCGCTGGGGATCGATCCAGACGGACGAGCCGCTGTAGCCGGTATGGCCGAAGGACATCTCGGAGAAAAAATCTCCTTTGGGCGCCGAATAGGGGGAGTAGATATCCCAGCCGAGTCCGCGCACCACGGCGCCGTTGCTGTAAAAGTAGGGCGCCGTCATCTGGCGCATGACCCGGCCGGAAAACACCCTCCTGCCGTCGAGCGTGCCGCCCGAGAGCAGCATGCGGGCAAAGCGGGCCAGATCCTGCGCCGAGCTGAACAGCCCCGCGTGGCCCGCCACCCCGCCCAAACGGCGGGCAACTTCATCCTGGACAACGCCGGTGAGGTATTCATGCGCCGAACCCAGGGTCGGCGCTATGAAGGGGATGCGTTCCGCCGGGGGGAGGAACATGGTGTCGGTCATGCCCAGGGGGGTGTAGAGGTTGTCCCGGCAGAAGCGGTCCAGCGGTATTCCCGTGACACGGGCTACCAACTCGCCCAGCAGGATGAAGTTCGTGTCGGCATAGCGGAAGCGGTTGCCCGGCACCCGCCACTGTTTTTGGGAGGCGGCCCTCTGGATGATCGTCTCCATCGGCGCCCCCGCGGAAAGCGCGCTGTCGTCCAGGCCGGACGTGTGGGTCAGCAGGTTGAGGATGGTGATGTCCTCCCGCCCGCTCCCCTCGAATTCGGGAAACCAGCGGGTGAGCGGGTCGGTAAGGCTGATCGCGCCCGCCTCCAGCAGTTTCATCACCGCCGGCGTGGTGGCAAACACCTTGGTCAGGGAGGCTATGTCAAAGATTGTTCCCTCGTTGAGCGGGGCCGAGTCCGCCGTGGGAAGCCGTCGGCCCCGTGCCGAGCCGTACAGGATACCGTTGTGATTGCCCACCACAACCACCCCCCCGGCGATGAGGCCGCGGGACATGGCGTTTTCCACGAGATAATCGAGGGTGACGGTCCGGCCGGCATCCATCTGGTCGTCGGAGGCGTGCGGCACGAGAGGGAATGAGACGATGACTGCGGCTATGAGAAGGGTGCGGACGATTCCCATGACAGACCTCTGGTTGCCCGGACGTGAAAACGCCCCCGTCAGGGGGCGTTCCAAAATGCAAAAAGGCGGCCGGGGGCGCGTATCAGGAGCGGTAGTCGGCGTTGATGCTGACATACTCGTGGGACAGGTCCGAGGTGTAGACCGTTGCGCTGCCGTTGCCCAGGCCGAGATCGACGCCGACGGTGAACTCTTTTTTCCTGAGCACCTCGGTGCCGCGCGCTTCGGCGTCGCCACCGGCGAAGACGCCGTTTTTGGCCATGCAGATCGCGTCGAAGCTGAGCGAAAGGAGGGACTGGTCCACCTCTGCCCCCGAGTAGCCCACGGCGGCAAAGATCCGGCCCCAGTTGGCGTCCTGGCCGAAAAACGCGGTCTTCACCAGGCTGGAGTTGGCTATGGCCATGGCCGCCCGCTTGGCGTCGGCATCGCTTTTGGCCCCGGTGACCCGGATCTCCACGAATTTCGTGGCCCCTTCGCCATCCTTGACGATCTGCTTGGCCAGGGAGAGCAGCACATCCTGCAAAAGGGCCTCGAATGCCTGGGCCTCGGGTGTTCCCGCCATAATGGTCGGATTGTTCGCCATGCCGTTGGCCAGCACCAGGCAGGTGTCGTTCGTGGAGGTGTCGCCGTCCACGGTGATGGCGTTGAAGGAGGTCTCCACCGCGCGGCGGAAACTCATGTCCAGGGTCGCCCCGTCCACGGAGGCGTCGGTGATGATGAAGGAGAGCATGGTCGCCATGTTGGGCATGATCATGCCGGCCCCCTTGGCAATGCCGGCCACCGCGTAGGTGATGCCGCCCGCCTGGCCGCTCCTTGCCTCCATCTTGGGGAAGGTGTCGGTGGTCATGATGGCCTCTGCCACGTCATCGAGCGTGCCGGAGGCCAGTCCGTCCACCAGCGCCGGGATTGCCGCCCGCATCCTGTCCATGGGGAGTTGTACGCCGATGACGCCGGTGGAGGATACCTGCACCGCCTCGTCGGGGATGCCCAGGCCTTCGGCCGCCAGGCGGGATGTCTCGCGTGCCGCCCGCATACCCTGTTCACCGGTGCAGGCGTTGGCGTTGCCGCTGTTGACCACCAGGGCCTGGGCCTGGCCGCTCTTGATGCGCTCGGCGGAGAGCAGAACCGGCGCCGCTTTCACGGCATTGGTGGTGAAGACCGCAACCGCCCGGGCCGGCACCTCGGAAAAGATCAGGGCCAGGTCCTTTCTGCCCTGTTTTTTGATGGCCGCTTCGACGGCCGAGAATTGAAAGCCTTTTATGTCCATGGTCAAACCCTTTTGTTCATCACAGAGGCACAAAGAACACTCGGAAGAAAATCAAACAAAAACAAATGAGCCATATTTCATGCCGCTCTTTGTGTCTTTGCGGTGAAATAGTTCTGGTTTCTATTTGCCGCAGCACTTCTTGTACTTCTTGCCGCTGCCGCAGGGGCAGGGGTCGTTTCTGCCCGCCACCTTGGCGCTCTTGGCCGGTTCCTGGTGGTGCTCCTCGTCCCCGGCGAGATTGAAGACCAGCTTCCTGCTGCGCTGTTCCTCGGCGATCTCCTCGACTTCGTCCTCGTGGTTGACCTGAACCCAGTAGATGCGTTCCACCACCTCCTCGCGGATGCGGACGATCATCTCCATGAACAGATTGTACGCCTCTTTCTTGTACTCCTGCTTGGGGTCCTTCTGGCCGTAGCCGCGCAGCCCTATGCCTTCCTTCAGGTGGTCGATGTTGAGCAGATGGTCCTTCCAGTGGGTGTCGATGGCCTGGAGCATCATGACCTTGATCAGGTGATCGGTCAGTTCATCACCCAGTTCGGCAACCTTGGCCTGGAAGATGGCATGGGCCTGTTCCTTGAGCGTATCCCGGAAGTTGGCCGGATTGAGCCGGTCCATGGCTTCGCTGGGCAGATCCAGATGGAGGTTGAAACACTTGAAGACCAGTTCGCCGATGGCCTGCCAATCCCATTCATGGGCCGGCGTTTTCTCGATGCAGTAGGTGTCGGCGATGTCCTCTATGGTCTCGTCCAGCATGTCCAGGAAGCTGTCGCGGATATCCTGGCCCGCCAGGATCTCGCGGCGCTGGGTGTAGATAACCTCGCGCTGCTTGTTCATGACGTCGTCGTACTCGATCAGGTGTTTGCGGATGTCGAAGTTGTGGGCCTCCACCTTTTTCTGGGCGTTTTCGATGGACTTGGTGATCATGGTGTGGGTGATGGCCTCGCCCTCCTCGATCTTGAGCAGGTCCATGAT
>Ga0207857_1000214_pt1 | contig 17020 bp, 15 predicted proteins | sample LuqExpMetageno22_FD_187780 | JGI IMG/M metagenome (GOLD analysis project Ga0207857, IMG submission 187780) | Tropical forest soil microbial communities from Luquillo Experimental Forest, Puerto Rico - Sample 22 (SPAdes) | ecosystem: Environmental > Terrestrial > Soil > Tropical forest ... | reverse complement strand
CTACTGAAAAACCCAGGTTGTTCAAAAATAGTCAGATCGTCGCACCCGCAGAAAGCCCTGCGGAGGCGTAGCAGCGCTACGCCGCACAAAAGGGCTTTCGAGGATGGCGGCGAGATGGCCGTTTTTCAACAACGTGTTAGTCCAGATCCTCTCCGACCTCTTCCATCTCCCTCGTGATCTCGGCCATCGAGGCATCCCTGCGCCTGAAGACCACCACCAGCCAGTAACAGATGAAATAGGCGGCCACCGCCGCTACGAACCCGATGATCGAACTCCCCAGCAGCAGGGATTTGGCATAGGGTTTGAGATGCTGCCATTCCAGCCCCTTGAACGCCAGTTCGTTGACCGGCTTTCCCCGCAGGAACCGGCCCAGCTTGTAACTGAACGCCAGGGTCGGCACCACGGTCAGCGGGGTGTTGATCCAGGCCCCGCTGATACAGGTGAGCTTGTTGAGGCGGAAGACGAAGGCCAGCGCGATGGCCAGGGGGGTGTGGAGGCCGAAGAACGGCGTGAAGCTGATGAAGACACCGACGGCAAAACCGGCCGCAATGTGGGCGGGGTGACTGTCCAGAGACAGGATGGCCTTGAACCGCTGTATGAATTTTTCCTTATTGAACATTATCTCTCCGGATGCGCTTAACTCTAAAGCCTGCTTGCCGATCTTGTCAACTTTTCCGGCCATGATGAGCCAAAATAGTTGACATTTGGCGTTTCCTCATACTAGTACCTATACGGGTGCCGCAACGGTTTTGACCCGGATGGCTGGGGATCGGGCGCCGGCATCATCAAGCAGGGGGCGGCGTGGGAATGCCGCCGGTGACGGGGAGGCAGGCGGTGAGCAACCTTGTTCTTGTCGTACTGATGGTCTGCGGCGGCGTGGCGGTGGCGGTACAGCCGTCGATCAATGCCCGGCTGGCACAGAAGGTGGGCAGTTATGAAAGCTCCCTGATCTCCTTTGCCGTGGGAACCCTGGCCTTGCTGGCGGTGGTCGCCCTTTCAGGCCGCGGGACGGTGCGGGGCGTTGCTGCCGCCAGTTGGTGGGAGTTGACCGGCGGCCTCCTGGGCGCCTTCTTCGTCACCCTGACGATCATCGCCGTTCCCCGGCTGGGGACGTCTGCCGTCATGGCCGCGATCATCACCGGGCAGTTGGCCGCCGGCGCGCTTCTCGACCACTTCGGCCTTTTCGGGCTGCGCCACCTCCCGCTTACCCCGATACGCAGCCTCGGCATCGTCCTTTTGGCTGCCGGGGCCGCACTCGTAATCAGACGATAGCACAGGTTTCATGGATATGGTTTCCATGACCTGACTCGGGAAAGGAATGGTAAGAAAGACATCATGAAGCAGATGAAGCAGAGCAAGCTGACGAAATGGCTGCCCAAGTCCGTCCAGGCGCTCAAGGGCTATACGCGGGCCGATCTTGCGGCCGACACGACCAGCGGGATCACGGTCGGCCTTGTTGCCCTGCCGCTGGCCATGGCCTTCGGCATCTCCTCCGGCGTCACGCCCCAGGCCGGCATCTACACGGCGGTCATCGCAGGTTTCCTGATTTCGGCCCTGGGCGGCTCGCGGACCCAGATCGGCGGGCCGACCGGGGCGTTCGTGGTGGTGATCGCCGCCATCATCGCCAAACACGGTCTTTCGGGACTTTTGATGGTCACCATGATGGCCGGCGCGATCCTGATGTTCCTGGGGCTGACCGGCCTGGGGAGTGCGGTCAAATTCATCCCCCGGCCGGTCGTGATCGGCTTCACCAACGGCATCGCCATCCTGATCGCCTCTACCCAGTTCAAGGATTTTCTGGGGCTGCGGGTTGACGCCAAGGTGCCCAGCGAATTCATCGAGCGGATGCGCTTCATCGCCGGGAATCTGGACCGGGCCGACCTGGCCTCCATCGTGCTGGCCCTGGCCTCGCTGGCCGTGATCCTGATCGTGCCTCGCTTTACCCGCCGCATACCGGGCTCGATCGTCGCCCTGGTGGGGGCCACGGCCTGTGTCGCCCTGCTGGGCATCCCGGTGGAGACCATCGGCAGCAAATTCGGCGGCATCCCCACCGGCCTGCCCCATCTACAGGTCCCCGAGTTCCATCGTGAGCTGATCATGCCGCTTTTGCCCTCGGCCCTGACCGTGGCGCTCCTGGCGGCCATCGAGAGCCTGCTCTCGGCGGTGGTGGCCGATTCCATGAGCGGCGACCGCCACAACTCCAACGTGGAGCTGGTGGCCCAGGGGGTGGCCAACCTCACGGTGCCGCTGTTCGGCGGCATCCCGGTCACCGGCGCCATCGCCCGCACCGCCACCAACATCCGCTCCGGCGCACGCTCCCCCATTTCGGGCATCATCCACGCCCTGACCCTGCTCTGCATCATCCTGTTCGCCGCGCCGCTGGCCCGTTTCATTCCGCTGGGCACCCTGGCGGCGGTCTTGTTCGTGGTGTCCTACAACATGGGCGAGTGGCGCGAGATACCGATGGTCCTGCGCCTCAACCGGAAAGAGATCTCCGTCTGGCTGATCACCTTTGTCCTGACCGTGGTGGCCGACCTGACCATTGCCGTGGAGGTGGGCATGACCCTGGCGGCGCTCCTGTACATTTACCAGGTCTCGCGCACCACCGTGGTGGCGCCCCTGACGGCCGAAGCCATCGAAAAGGCCAAGGCCCATATCGTGCAGGATCACAGCATCCCCCATTACGTCAGCATGTTTCATGTCCAGGGGCCGCTTTTGTTCGGTGCCGCCGAGAAGCTGGCCCGCATGTCCAATTCGGTGGACCGCCTGCAGCCGGTCGTCATCCTGCGGCTGCGCTACATGACCGCCATCGACGCCACCGGCCTGTACGCCATCGAACAGTTCCACGAAAAGCTCCACGAATCGGGCAGGACGCTTATCCTGTGCGGAACCCGGGGACAGCCCAAGCGGCTGATCTACACCTCGAATCTGCCCCACCTGCTGGGGGCGCGCAACATCCTGCCCAATATCCGTTCGGCCCTGCACCGGGCCGAGGACATCCACGAGCAGTTCGGCGGAATCGGCGACGAGGCGGCCGCCGGGCTGGCGGAAGCCCCGGTATAGTGTTGGCCGTAGGTACTCTCTGGCACGCAAAAGGCCGGCTCTCGATCGAGAGCCGGCCTTTTGCGTGCCAGAGCGCAGCCAGTGGATCAGAACTTTATCTGAACCCGTTTTTTGCCGCCCCCCTCATCCTTGACCCAGAGCAGGGTCTTCTTCGAGCGGGTGCACCATTCGCGCACGTCGCTTTCGAACGTGGAGCAGTCGGCGACGACTTCCAGGATGTCGCCGGGCTTCATCTTCGTCGCCAGGATGCTGACCTTGAGGGTCGGTTGGGGGCATTTCATCCCCAGGCAGTCAAGTGTTTGTGTAGCCATTGTGGTACCTCCGTAGGGTGTGATGTGGTGCAAGCGGCTATGTTCTTTATCGCCTCGAATGCAGGTCGGTCTGCGCGGCGGCAAGGGCGCGGACGGACGCAACGAAGTCGTTCGTCACCTGCGAGAACTTCTCGGCCTCGGCAGCGGAGACGTAATCGAAACAGAAACGTGCCGGATCGACGCCGAGCTGGGGCATCATCCGTTCGAGCAATTCCGCCCGGCAGAAGGCCCGCAGGTTTCCTTCCTTGTAGTGGCAATCGCCCGGGTGGCAGGCAAGCACCATCACCCCGTCGGCCCCCTTTTGGAATGCCTCCAGGATGAGGGTCGGTTCGACCCGGCCGGAGCACATGACGCGCACGACCGACAGTTCGGCAGGGACCGGAAGCTGGTTCATGCCGGTCTTGTCCGCCCCGGCATAGGAGCACCAGTTGCAGAGAAAGGCCACGACCCTGATTTCGCCCGTCCCCGGGGCGCCCGGGTGCTCCGGGGCGGGGTGTGCAACGTTCGGCATGGTTTGGCAACTCATGATAGTACCCCCTCAAGCTCGGCGCGCAGCATGGTGCGGGAAAATCCCCGGGCAGTGATGGCGCCGGCCGGGCAGGCCGCCACGCAGGTGCCGCAGCCCCGGCAGAGAATGTCGGAAATATCCGCCGTCTTTGTCGTCTCGTTCCAGGAAATGGCCTTGTAGGGGCAGACCCTGATGCAGCCCATGCAGCCGGCGCACTGGTCCGCATCCACGACGGCCACCTGGGGATCGACCGTCAGGTCGCGCCCCTCCACCAGTTCCGAGAGCGCAACGCCAGCCGCTGCGGTGCCCGAGGCGAAGGCCTCGCGGATATCCCCCGGCCCGCGGCAGGTGCCGGCCAGGTAGACCCCTTTGAGCGGGCTGAGAAAAGAGCCGGAGAGGGCATGGATCGGGGCAATGAAGCCGGCGTCGTCCACCTCCAGCTCCAGGAGGTGCGCCGTTTGCGTCGTCCCCTGGCCGGGGACCGTCGGGCCGCAGAGCACGATCATGTCGGCGGGGACCTCGGCGCCGGTCGATGCGCAGACGATGGCCCGGCCGTTGGGCGTATCGGCCACCGCCAGGTCTCCCAGCCCGTCGTAGCGAACCACGCGGCTGTGGTCGTGGCTGAAGAGGCGGGCGGCGTTGACCCCGGCGACCACCTGTTCCCTGACGAGACGGGTGACGGTCAGCCCCTCCTGTTTTGCAGCGGCGATATGGGCATACTTCAGGGCTGCCTGGCAGCAGGTGCCGGAACAGTAGGTGACGGCGTCATCGAACGACCCGGCGCACTGCACGATGGCAAGGGAGACGGGGGCCGAGCCGTCGCCCTTGACGAGCTCGCCGCCGCTGGGGCCGGTCATGGCCAGCAGCCGTTCGAAGGCATAAGCGGAGAAGACGTTGTCCCGGCCCGCGAAGGCGGCCGGAAGGACCGGCAATTCCTCGGCTCCGGTGGCCACGATGATGGCGCCGGCCTCCACCACTCTATCACGGATTGTGTCCGTGAAGTCAAGGGCGCCTTCCACCGGGCATTCGGCCAGGCAGGCGTCGCACGCCCGGCCGTTCAGCTTCAGGCAATGGCCGGCATCCACATGGGGAAGGTTGGGGAGCGCGCCGACGAACGGGCCATCCACGGCAGCCAGTTCACCGCCGCAGTTCCAGGGGTTTTCCCGGCGAACCGGACAGACGGCGGCGCAGACCATGCAGCCGATGCAAAGCTCGGGGTTGATGTAGCGGGGCCGTTGGCGCAGGGTGAGCTGCCAGTTGCCGAAGCTCCCCTTGACCTCGGTCACCTCCGTCAGGGTGAGGAGGTTGATGTGCTCGCTTTCCGGGCCGTGGAGCAGTTCGCCCATGCCCGGTTCGAGCAGGCAGGGGCCGCACTCCAGGTTGGGGAACAGTTCTTCGAAGCGCACCGGCATACCGCCGAAAAAGGGTTCTTTTTCTACCAGCGTCACCATGCGGCCGGCCCGTGCCAGGGTCAGGGCGGCCTGGATGCCGGCCGGGCCGGCGCCGATGACCGCCACGTCGGTCCGTACCGGGACATGGCGCTCCACCAGCGGCTGATGGTGGCAGACCCGCCGCAGGGCTGCGGCAATCAGGCGTGACGCCTTGCGGGTCGCCTCGGCGGGATCGGCGGTAACCCAGGCTACCTGTTCGCGGACATTGATCATCTGGAGGTAATAGGGGTTGATGCCGGCAGCGGCCAGGAGGGTGCGGAATGTCCGCTCATGCTCCCGCGGCGAACAGGCCGCCACCACGACCCGCTCCGGCCCGTGCTCCCTCAGCCAGGCGGCCAACTTCTCCAGGTTGTCGGCGCCGCAGGCCAACTCATCGTCCGTGACGACCGGCTTGTCCGGGTGTTCGGCCAATTGGGCCCGCACCTGTGCCCAGTCGATCTTCTCGCTGATGATGCCGCTGCAGGTGCAGAGGATGACGGCTGTTTTCGGCTGATGATTCATGGTGCCTCCGCGGGAGAGCCCGCATGTTTCCGGGCGAGGATGGAGCGGACCGCGGCACAGGCCCGCTGCACCGCCGCCTCGACCTCGGGAGTAAGGGTTTCGCTGAATGTGGTGACATCCTTGGCGACCACCGCGACCAGGCTGATGTCCGAGTCGTCGGGGAGCGGCATTCCCATGGCACGGCCGATGTCGAGCGCTTCGGAAAGGCCGCAATCATGGCTGCATGCAGCGTTGTGGGATGTCCCTTCGATGCCGCTCACGACCACCTCCCCCGGGGGAAGGTGGTCGTCGAGCAGCGCGTCGATGATGACGGCTCCCCGGGTGCCGGACAACTCTTCCAGCAGTAGCAGGCCGCCGGCATGGGCCTCGGCAAAACGGACGCCGGGAAATCCCTCTCCGGCAAGTTCGCGAACAACGCGGGGGCCGACGCTGTCATCCGTGAGGAACGGCGATCCCAGGCCGATGACCACCATCAAAAGCCCCGTCTGATCCGGTCGAGAATGGCTCCGTCCCCGGAGCGGCGGAGCGTGAGCTCCAGCGGCGCGCTGCCGATGGCGTGGGTGGCGCAGGAACAGCAGGGGTCGTACAGGCGGAACGCCATCTCCACCCTGTTGAGGATGCCGTCGCTGACGGCGCCCTTGTGGATCAGCCCCTTGGCCGCCTTGGCGATGGACATGCCGATGGGGGCGTTGTTGTTGGTCGTCCCGACCACCAGGTTGACGCTGGTGAGGATGCCCCGCTCGTCGCAGCAGTAATGGTGCGTCAGGGTCCCGCGGGGCGCCTCCACGGAACCGATGCCGACCCCGGAGCGATGCGACACTATCTGCCGTACCTCCGGGTCGCACAGGTCGGGGTGGTCGGCCAGCTCCTGTATTCGCTCCGCCGCGTAGAGCAGTTCTATCAGGCGTGCCCAATGGGTGGCGAGCCGGTGGTGGACCGGGCGGTTGCGGCCGTCCGGGCCGGTGCCGCGGCAGCCGAAGGCATCGAAGAACCGCTCGAATTCAGCCTGGGCGCGGGGGGTCGCCATCCGGTCGGCCACGTTGAGCCGTGCCAGGGGGGTCGCCTGGTAGACGCCGCTTTGCGGGCCATCCGTGAACCCCTGCCAGCCGATCTTCTTCAGGTAGGGGAACTTGACGTAGCTCCAGGGCTCCACGTGCTCGGCGATATGGTCCAGGTACTCCTGGGGTCGGTAACGGCTGAACTCGTTGCCGGCCGGGTCCACGACCCGGATGGTGCCGTCGTAGAAGTTGGGCGCGTTGTCGGCATCCACGGTGCCCATGGAATAGGTCTGGTGGGCGTAGAGGTCACCCATCACCAGGTCGCGGTAGGCTTCGTTGCCCAGGACGACCCTATGGAATACCTCCAGGGAGAACAGGGCGAACTCGATATTCTCCCGGGCGATCCGCCGGGCCTCCTCCGCGATCTCCGGGGTGACCGCCATGCTCCAGCCGCCGGGCAGGGCGCCGCAGAGATGAACGCCCCGGCCGCCGAGTTTTTTGATCAACTCGTGATTACGCGCCCGGCAGGCGATGACCGCCTTGCCGGCATCCAGGCCGACCTTGCGGATCACGCCGAGGATGTTGCGCTCTTCCTTGGGGGCGTCGGGGCCGACGATGAAATCGGGTCCGCCGAGGCAGTAGAAATGGGTGGTGTGGTCGGTGACGAAGAACGCGCTGTAGATCAACTCCCGGATCCGGGCCGCAGCGGGGAGGCAAAGGGTTCCGAACAACTCGTCGAGGGCCTTGGCAGAGGCTACGTGGTGGGCCTCGGGACAGACCCCGCAGATGCGGTTGGTGATGTTGGGCATCTCCTCGGCCTGGCGGCCGACGCAGAACGACTCGAAGCCCCGCAGTTCGGGGACCTGGAAATAGGCGGAGGTCACCTCGCCGGCGTCGTCAAGGAAGATCTCGATCCTGCCGTGCCCCTCCAGGCGGGTGATGGGGTCGATGGTGATGCGCTGGTTCATTGGTCAACCTCCGGGCTCCGGTCGGCGACTGCAGCCGTTGCCAGGTTGTAGCGGTAAAAGGTCCCGAGCGGGTCGGCCACACCGGCCAGGGCGCTGCGCAGACGGGCGTGGATGTCGGCTTCGGCCTTGCCGCTGGATCCTCCGGGATCGACGACCGCGGCAAGGGCCGACAGGGCGGCTGCGCCGGGGTCGGCTGCACGGTCGAGGGCGCCGTAGCAGCCGGTGCAGGGCATGGCAACGGCCGGGCAGAGGGCGCCGCACCCGCCATGGGTGGCAGCGCCGATGCAGCAGAACCCCTGTTCGGCCAGGCACCAGCCCGCCTCGGGAAGCGCTTCGAAGGGGCGTACCAGGCGGGTGGCCAGGGTGCCGCGTTTCTCCCGGGTGCATTGGTCGCATACGGCCCGTGTCGTGCAGCCGAGCAGCGTGCCGTTCTCCGGCAGCGGCTCGCCCGAGGCGACGTGGCGGATCACGGCCGTGATCTGTTCCGGTTCGGGGGGGCAGCCGGGCATGGTGTAGTCAACGGCCACCGCCTCGTGTACCGCAAGCACCCGCTGCAGGAATGCCGGCAGTTCCAGCTCTCCGCCGGGTACGGGGGAAGTCGCTCCCGGGATCAGCCCCTGCGGGTTATCGGCGCTTGCCGAGCTGCAGAAAGCGTTTTCGAGCACGTGGCCGATACCGCGCTGGTTGGCCAGGGCCGGAATCCCGCCGCTGGCGGCGCAGGCGCCGAAGGCGACGAACAGCTGGGACTTGCGGCGCAGAAGTTCTGCCATTTCCAGGTTTTCCTCGGTCCTCAGGGCGCCGTTGAAAAGGGTCAGGAAGATCGCCCCGTCGGGCAGCGCCTCGATGTCGGCCCGCTTGGTGTCCAAAAGGCAGGGACAGAACATGAAGTCGAAATGCTCATCCACCTCCAGAAGCGCCTCGTGGATGTTTGCCAGGGCTATCTCGCAGCCGCCGCAGGATGCGGCCCAGTACATGGCGAGTTTTGGTTTGGGGGTCGGCATGGCGCCTCCTTTGCGCGGTGCTCGGAGCCGGTCGGCAATCAGAAACGGCCCGACACACACTATAGCATGTGTAGGGCCGTTAAATCGTCGCTATTACGTGATGGCAACAATTTCATCCCGCCGGTGTCCCGGCTCCTGTGCCATCAGCAGCATTTTTCAACCGGCGACCCGGACGCCGCAATCTCGGCGACCAGCAGTTCGGCCAGGCCGGGAAGTTTTCCGGCCAGCAGGGGTGAAAGCTCGGCGCCTGCCTCATAGGATGCCGGGATGATACCGAACAGGGTGATCTTCTCGGGACAGCGGTCGCGGATCTCGGAGAGCGCCAACACCTCCTGGATGCCGATCTGGTGCGGCGACATCTTGATCGGCAGCTTGCCCAGCATGAAGTCGTCCTTCTCGTAGCGATAGATGTCCCCCGGCTCGCCCTTGGCCTCGATGACGTCCACCAGGAAGACCTGGTCCGCGTCTTCAAGCATGTGGGAAACCATGATGCCGAGGGTGCCGCCGTCGTAGAGGGTGACGTCGGGCGGAAAGACATAGTGCTTCTGCAGGTACTGAATGAAGTGGACCCCGAAGCCTTCATCGGAGAGCAGGAGGTTGCCGGCGCCAAAGATAAGAGTTTTCATCGTAATGTTCCTTTTCAGTGCCGAAGACGCAAAGGGCACAAAGGCTGCCGACAACAGGGGCTGGGGCTCGTCCGCTCCCCGTGTCTCCACCGCTGTCGGCGTCCTTTGCGCCTTTGTCGTGAGAGTTGCCAGGTGAGTCTACATCACCTTGACGTTCGTGATTTCTTTCCCCTCCGGGTCGATGGTGTGCACCGCGCAGGCGATGCAGGGGTCGAAGGAGTGGATGGTCCTCAGTACCTCGAGCGGTTTGTCGGCCACGGCCACGGGGTTGCCGACCAGCGAGGCTTCATACGGGCCGAGCGCGCCCTTGTCGTCACGCGGCGAGGCGTTCCAGGTCGAGGGGACGACCGCCTGATAGTTCTTGATCTTGCGGTTTTCGATCACCACCCAGTGAGACAGGGTGCCGCGGGGCGCTTCGTGGAAACCGACCCCCTTGTACTCGCCTTTGGGGATTTCGGTGGGGTTGGCATAGACCTTGTCGCCTTTGCCCACGTTTTCCACCAGTTTGTCCAGGTACTCCAGGGAGTAGTCGGCCATCAGGTGAGCGCGGATGGCGCGGGCACCGAGGCGGCCCATGGTGGAATGCAGGTCGTTGGCCGTGACGCCGATCTTGGCGCAACTTGCGTCCACCAGCTTCCTGACCTTTTCGTTGCCGCCGGCATAGGCGGCGAACAACTGCGCCGGCGGGCCGACCTGAACCGGTTTGCCGTCCAGGCGGGGGGCCTTGCACCAGGAGTACTTGCCGTTGTCCTGGAAGTCGGTGTAATTGGGTTTGGTCTCGCCGTCCCAGGGGTGCAGGGTGCTGTTGCCGTCGTACCAGGCGTGGGTCACGTTTTCCTTGATGTTGGCGATCAGGTCCAGGTCCTGGTGGTTGGTGATGATGCGCGCCTTCTTGATGTCGCCGCCGCTGATGATGCCGCCCGGCAGGGCGAACTTGGTATTCTTGGTGTCTTCGGCCATTTCCGGCACGGCCAGGTAATTGACCACGCCGCGGCCGTATTTGAACCAGTCCTTGTAGATGGAGGCGATGGCCACCATGTCGGGATAGTAGACCTGCTGGACGAATTCGCGGGTCTCTTCCATCAGGACCTTCAGGGCGGCGATCTTCTCCATGTTGAGGGTGGCCAGGTTTTCCATGTTGACGGCGGTTGCGACGCCGCCGACGCACAGGTTCTGGATGTGGGGGTTCTTGCCCCCCAGGATGGCGACCGCCTGGGCGGCCTTGCGCTGGTAATCCAGGGCCTTGAGGTAGTGGGCGACCGCCATGAGGTTGGCCTCGGGCGGCAGTTTCATGGCCGGGTGACCCCAGTAGCCGGAGGCGAAGATGCCGAGGCGGCCGGTTTCGACGAAGGACTTCAGTTTCTGCTGGACGGCCTTGAATTCGGTTTCGCTGTTGCCCGGCCAGTTGGAGATGGATTGGGCCAGTTGGGCGGTCTTTTTGGGGTCGGCCTTGAGGGCCGAGACCACATCCACCCAGTCCAGGGCGGACAGGTGGTAGAAGTGGACGATATGGTCCTGCACCGAGTGCTGGGCCATGATGATGTTCCTGATGTACTGGGCGTTCAGCGGTACATCCACCTTGAGGGCGTTCTCCACCGAGCGGATCGAGGAGATGGCGTGGACGGTGGTGCAGACGCCGCAGAAACGCTGGGCGTAGATCCAGGCGTCCTGGGGGGGGCGGTCCTTCAGGATGGTTTCGATACCGCGCCACATCTGGGCGGACGACCAGGCGTTGCTGACAGAGCCGCCGTTTACTTCAACATCGATTCTCAGGTGACCTTCGATGCGGGTGATCGGGTCAAGGGTAATGCGGGCCATGTATTTCCTCCGTTATCGGTTTTTGTTAGCGATGATCCTGCAGAGTGCAGGTCTGTGTCTCAGCGTTCAGTGTCTCTAAGCCTTTTGCCCAGCGGTGTGATGGGGCGTCGTCGCATCCGTTGCCGCTGCCGCCGCGTGTTGTTCGCGGGTGTGCAGCTTCGGCAGCACCGGCAGTATCTTGACCAGCACCTGGTAACCCAGGATTTCGAAGGCAACGATGCCGACCGTGATCATGACCTCGGCAAGGGCCGGGAAGTAATGCCATCCCTTGCCGGGGTTGAAGCCGATGAGATAGACGTTGAAGCGGTACAGGGCGCCACCCAGCACGATCAGGGCGGCTGAAACGAACAGCCAGCGGATGGACTCCCTTCTGCGTTTGCTGAACAGGAGCAGGGAGCCGCAGGCGATCAGGCAGAACTCCAGCAGGAAGAAGCGCGAGTAGAAGTCGAAGGAAACCGCCTTGCCCAGTTGCCCGCGCCAGGCCAGGTCGCCGATGACGACGGTGAGCCAGATGACCGTCAGCCAGGGGATGATCCGCGCCAGCCCCGAAAGCTCCTTGGTCTCGAAGGGACGCTTGAAGGCGTAGCACGAGAGGACCGATTCCAGGATGGCGATGGAGTAGCCGATGTACATGCAGTTGATCAGGAACAACAGCGGCAGGAAGCCGGTATGCCACAGCGGATGCAGCTTGGTCGACGCGATCAGGAGGAGCGAGCCGAGGGATGACTGGTGCATGGTCGGCAGGGTGATCCCCAGCACGATGATGAAGATCAGGATCTTGTCGAGCCGGGGGCGGGCCCAGGCGGCCAATTCCTTGACCTTGTCGAGCCGGTCGCCGATCCGTTCGGGCCGCTCCATGCCCAGGCGGGAGTATACCCAGTCAAGCAGATGCTGCAAGGTCTTCCATTCGGTCTTTTCCAGCGCCGTCAGGATGGCGGGCAGGAACTCCATGATCAGGACCGTCGTGTAGGCCATGACGCATACGGCAACTTCGAACATGGCCGAGTTGGCCTGCCACTTGGAAGGAACGAAGAAGTTATAGGCGTTCCAGGGACGGCCCACGTCCACCATGACCGAAAATCCGGCCAGCCCGTAGCCGAACATGCTGGTGAGGATGGCGGAGCGGATCATGGGGTGGTAGTGCATGCGGTTTCTGATATAGACCAGGATAGCCATGGCGTAGCCGCCGCAGGCGATGGCCGTGCCGGTGGCGACGTCGTAGGTGATCCAGATCCCCCAGGGGTAGCCGTCGCTCATGTTGGAGACCGCGCCGATCCCCTTCACGAAGCGGAGCAGGATCAATGCGAACCCGATCAGGGTCAGGGTCAGGAGGACTATGAACGAGGGGGTCAGTATCTTTGCCTCGTGTTTCTGGTACTCATCGTGTCCCATCAGTGGTCTCCCCCCTTGTCGGTTTTTGTTTCATGCTCCTTCTCCGTCTCGCCGTGTCCTTTCATGTTCTTGACCGCGATGAAGCAGAGCGTGCTGTAGAGCGCCACCGGGGCGATAAAACCCTTGTAGATGGTATGCTGGATCTTTTCGGAGAATTCGGCGGGCGCCTCCTCCTTGAGCGTCGGCAGGCCCAGCTTGTTGAACTGCATGCTGGCGAGATAGATGTGGTTGGTGCCGCCCACCTCGTGTGCGCCGTAGATGTGGTTGATGTACTTGCCCGGATTCTCCCGCAGCCGCTTTTCGGCCTCTTCCAGCAGGTCTTTCCGTTTGCCGAACATGATCGCACCGGCCGGACAGACCTCGGCGCAGGCGCTGATGCCTTTCTTCGGCAGGTTGGTGTTCTTGCACAGGTCGCATTTGACGATCTGGGGGATCGCCTTCTCCCACTGGAACTTGGGGATGTTGAAGGCGCAGGCCACCTGGCAGTAACGGCAGCCGATGCAGGTATTCTTGTTGTAGTCCACGATGCCGGTCTCCGGGTCGCGCGTCATGGCGGCGACCGGGCAGACCGAGACGCATGAGGGCTTCTGGCAGTGCATGCAGGAGTATTTGACGTACGACCATTCCTGCTCCGACTGCTTGAAGAGCTTGATCAGGGTGCGGGTGCTGCCCGACAGGTCCTGGGGGGCATCCCACAGGCCGTCGGTGTCGAACTTGGCGCGCTCGTAGGAGAGGCTGCCGTAATCGCCGTTGACCCGCTTGCAGGCCGACATGCAGGCCTTGCAGCCGACGCACTTGGTGGCGTCGTACAGCATGCCGATGGTTTCGTTGTTGATCTTGTGCCCCTCATTGGCCTGGGCCTTCTTGCCGGCCAGCAGGGCCGCGCCGGTGGCGCCCATGATCTTGAGGAACTGTCGTCTACTCGGCTTTGCCATGATCGTCTCCCTTCTCCGGGCCGTCCGGCAGCTTCTTGGCCATCATGACGCCCGCACCGATGGCGGCGCCGGCAGCCAGGCCGATGACGCCGGTGGTCAGAGGATCAGGGCCCTTGCCTTTTTCCTTCAGGTCGATCGGGGCATAGCTGTCAAACGGTGTCGGTTCGTGAATCTGGACCTTGTCGGCGATGGCGGTCTTGAACAGCAGGTCCGGCTCGGTGCAGCCGATGCAGGGATGTCCCACGGAAACCGGCCAGGCCACCCCGTCGTTGAAACGCAGCACCGAACAGTTGGCATAGGTGGCCGGTCCCTTGCAGCCCAGTTTGTAGAGGCAGTAGCCCTGGCTGTGTCCCTCGTCGCCGAAGGCGCGGGCAAAACGGCCGGCGTCGAAATGGGGACGGCGTTCGCAGTGCTCGTGGATCCTGCGGCCGAACGCGAACTTGGGGCGGCCCATCTGATCCAACTCGGGCAATTTTTTGAACGTCACGTAGTAGAGAACGGTGGACAGGAAGTTGTAGGGGTTGGGGGGGCAGCCGGGGATGTTGATGATCGGCTTGTCCTTGACGATGTCGCGTACCCCTACGGCGCCGGTGGGGTTGGGGCCGACGGACTGGATGCCGCCGTAGCTGGCGCAGGTGCCCATGGAGATGATGGCGGCAGCACCCTCGGCGGCATGTTTCAAGCTCTCCAGGGAGGTTTTGCCGGATACCTTGCAATAGATGCCGTTGTCCTTGGTGGGGATGGCGCCTTCGACGACCAGGATATAATTACCCTTATTGGCCAGCATGGAGTCGTGCAGGGATTTTTCGGCCTGGTGGCCGGAACCGACCATGAGGGTCTCATGGTAGTCAAGGGAGATCATGTCGAGGATCAGGCTGGAGACGGTCGGATGCGTCGAACGCAACAGTGATTCCGAACAACCGGTACACTCCTGGAAATGGAGCCAGATTACTGTAGGCCTGTTGTCGCTCTTCTGGGCCGCTTGGGCAACTTTGGTAACCATCCCGTAGGGAAGCCCCAACATGGCCGATACGGTCATGCAGGTCTTCATGAAGTCTCGACGGGTAACGCCGGGGAAAAGGCCCTCTTTTGTCATTGCATCCTCCGCTGTCACTTAAGTATGTGGCTGGTTAAAAACCTTGTAGTATACGGCAACAGGCGTGCCAATCCGGTATTTTAGAGCCGTTTGTTACAACTGTTTGAAATTATTGATGTCGAATCGTCCGTTTCGCGGTGCGCAGGCGTCAAAACAAAACAACGGTTGCGTCTTTTTGCCACATGATGTATCTTTTTGTCCAGGTAACCCCCTCCTCCCCCCTTTGGTTCTCAAAAGGGGAAATGTAAATTCTCCCGAGCCCAAAGAAGAGATTACCGGGGTCGTTTTCCCGCGGATTCACAGGGGAGGCCAGAGGAGCGCCGGCGCTATTCCGGAACAAGGAGCACGTGTTATGCCAACTGTGTTTGTATGTGATGATGAAGCGGATATCCTCCGCTATCTCGATAAGCTCCTGACCGCGAACGACTATCGGGTCGAGACCTTTCTGCGCGGCAACGAACTTCTGAAGCGCGTAAGAGCCCCGGATGCCGCGGAGTGCGACGTGATCCTGCAGGATGTCCGCATGCCCGACATGGACGGTCTCCAGGTCCTCAAACATCTCCGCAGCGAGCGGCCTGAAGTGCCGGTGGTCATCATGACGGCCCACGGTACGATCGACGATGCGGTTCAGGCCATCAAACTCGGGGCCTACGACTACATCACCAAGCCGTTTCCCAAGGAGAAGCTGCTGACGGTCCTGGACCGGCTCCTGGACCACCACCGGCTGGCCAACGAAAACCTCATGCTGCGCAAGGAGTTGCAGCGGGGGACCGGCCGTTCCGAAACCATGGTCTTCAGGAGCGCCCGTTTCCGCGAGGTGTACGACCTGACCCTGCAGGTCGCTTCCAGCGACGCCAACATTCTGATCCTGGGGGAATCGGGCACCGGCAAGGAATTGATCGCCAGCACCATCCACGCCAACAGCCCCCGCGCCGGCAAGCCGTTTGTCTCCCTCAACTGCGCCGCCCTCTCGGACACCCTCCTGGAAAGCCAGCTCTTCGGGCATGTGCGCGGCGCCTTCACCGGCGCCGTGATCAACCAGAAGGGACTGGTGGAGGAGGCTGACGGCGGGACGCTGTTTCTGGACGAGATCGGGGATGTCAGCCCCACGGTGCAGGCCAAGCTGCTGCGGGTCATCCAGGAAAAGGATTTCATCGCCGTCGGTTCGACCCGGCCCCGCAAGGTGGATGTGCGTTTTGTCGCCGCCACCAACAAGGACCTGGCCAACGAGGTCCGGGACGGGCGTTTTCGCGAGGATCTCTATTACCGGCTGAACGTCATCACCGTCAACCTCCCCTCCCTGCGCGAGCGGCGTGAGGACATCGAGCCGCTGGCGCGCCATTTCCTGAATATCTACACCGCCAAAATGAAGAAGGAGGTGCACGATTTCGAGGATGAGGCCCTGGCAATGCTGCAGGATTACGATTGGCCGGGCAATGTGCGCGAACTGGAGAACGTCATGGAACGTGCCGTGATCCTGGCCCGTTCAAACACCATCACCGCCGCCCTGCTCCCCATCGGGAGGCGGCGCGAAACGGCGGCCGTTCCCCAGGGGGCGCCCCCCCTGGTGGCGCTGGACGAGGTGGAACGGCAGCATATCAAGGCGGTATTGAAGCGCACCGGTTTTCACAAGAGCCGCACGGCCGAGATTCTCGGCATATCCCGCAAGACCCTGGACCGCAAGATCGTCGAATTCGGCCTGAGCGCCGGCCGGGCCGAATAATGGCGGACAGCGGTCCGTGCCGGCGTGAGACGGCATGAAATTCCTGCGCACCTCCATACGCTTCAAGCTGACGGTGGGCACCATGGTGCCGCTGGTGGCCGCCATCGCCGTTTGCTGGGTGATCGGTTCCTCGATCATCATCACGCGCTTCCTCAGCGAAGCCCAACAGACGGTGGAAACCAACCTGAGTTCGGCCAACGAGATCTTTCTGGGGGAACTGGCGCGTCTGAGCGACGTCATCCGCCTGGCCGGCCTCTCCCCCGAACTGTCGGCCGCCCTGCGCGACAACAAAAGCCTGCCTGCTGCTCTCCCCCTCCAGTCCATACTCAGGAACGACCACCTCAGCTTTCTGACGCTGGTGGACCGTTACGGTTTTGTCCGCTATCGGGCCGCCAACCCCGGCAGCGCGGGTGATACCTTGAAAGCGGAAAAGATCATCTCCGACGCCTCCAAGGGGATCGTTTGCAGCGGTATCGCCCTGTTGCCGTCCGAACAGGTCGTGCGTGAAAACCCCCAGCTGCCGTCGCTGATGAATATCCCCATCAAACCCACCCCCCTTGCCCGGATCTACACAAAGCAGGTCGAAAACCGCGGGCTGTTCCTGGTCTCCGCCGCGCCGGTCATGGCTT
>Ga0207857_1000212_pt1 | contig 17293 bp, 14 predicted proteins | sample LuqExpMetageno22_FD_187780 | JGI IMG/M metagenome (GOLD analysis project Ga0207857, IMG submission 187780) | Tropical forest soil microbial communities from Luquillo Experimental Forest, Puerto Rico - Sample 22 (SPAdes) | ecosystem: Environmental > Terrestrial > Soil > Tropical forest ... | reverse complement strand
CATCAGCTCCACGCCCATGAACACGATGATCGCGTTCCGCCGCACGAGGACCGTCGTCGCGCCGATCGAGAAGAGGATCGCCGCGAGCACGACGTAGTGGGTGAGGGTCACGACTGCTCCTTCGCTGCGGCCACGGCGCCCTCGTCGGCGATCTCCGCGGTCTGTCCCGACTCCTCGATCGACGACGCGCCCGGCAGCGCCGCGGCCTCGACGCCGGTTGCCGGCGCGTTCGCCCAGTCGCCCGCCAGCACGCGGTCGATCCGCGCGGCGTACTCCTCCGCGTCGGCCTCCTGGCCGCGCACGCGCAGCACGCGCGACACCGAGGCGTCGATCGGCTGCCCGTCGGGGCCCAGCGCCGGCACGTCCATCGCGTTGTGCCGGGCGTAGACGCCCGGCACCGGCTTGCCGGCGATCGTGCCGTCGAGCACCCGGGCCTCCGACCGGTCGCGCTGCGTGACGCGCGGCGACAGGCGGCGGCGGTGGGTCAGCGTGATCGCGCCGACCGCCGCCGTGATGAGCAGGGCGCCGACGACCTCGAGCGCGAACGGGTAGTCGCCGAACACCACGCGCGCCAGGGCGACGGGGTTCGAGTCCGCGTTGGCGTCCGTCAGCCCGGTCGCCGCGCCGTAGTGCGCGCGGCCGACGACCCCGACGAGCACGACGAGCAGGCCGAGACCGCCGACCACGGCGATCCAGCGCTGGCCGCGCAGCGTCTCGGTGAGCGAGTCGGACGCGTCGACGCCGACCAGCATGAGCACGAAGAGGAACAGCATCATGATCGCGCCGGTGTAGACGACCACCTGGACGACCCCGAGGAAGGGGGCGTCCTGCGCGACGTACATGAACGCCAGGCCGATCATGACGACGACCAGGGACAGCGCCGCGTGGACCGCCTTGCGCGCGAACAGCAGGCCGAAGGCCGCCAGCACCATGACGATCGCGAGGATCCAGAACAGGATCGCCTCGCCGGTCGTCGTCTGGCCCGCGGAGGTGAGGGACGCGATCACAGCACCCGCCGCCCCTGCTTGTCGGCGCCGGCCGTGATCCGGGCCTGTGCCTCGGCCGTCGCGCCGCGCGGCGCGGGGGCCATGCCTGCCGCGATGTTGGCGGGCAGCGAGGGGTCGTCGGGCCGCCGCTCGGCGACCCACTCCTCCTGCGCCGGCGTGCTGCCGGTGACGGCGCCGCGGTAGTAGTCGGTGTCCGTGGTGCCCTCCACCATGGGGTGCGGGGTCGACAGCATCCCGTTGCGCAGCGGCGCCAGCAGGTCCTGCTTCTCCCAGATGAGACCGGCGCGGGTCGGGCCGGCGAGCTCGTAGTCGTTCGTCATCGTCAGCGCACGGGTCGGGCACGCCTCGATGCACAGGCCGCAGAGGATGCAGCGCAGGTAGTTGATCTGGTAGACGCGGCCGTAGCGCTCGCCGGGCGAGTACTGCTCGTCCGCCGTGTTGTCGTCGGCCTCGACGTAGATCGCGTCCGCGGGGCACGCCCACGCGCACAGCTCGCAGCCGATGCACTTCTCGAGGCCGTCGGCGTACCGGTTGAGCTGGTGCCGGCCGTGGAACCGCGGCTTCGGCGGCACCTTCTCGGTCGGGTACTCCTCGGTGACGGTCTTCTTGAAGAAGTTCGACAGCGTGACGCCGAACCCGGCGGCCGGCGCGAGGAACTCCCCGACGGGCCCCGGACGCGGCATGCGGGAGCGGAACTCCGCGGGCTTGGACACCTCGGTGGGCTTGATCGCCACGGACTTGGGCGGCGCCTTGCGGGCGACCTCGCCGGGCGGCGGGGTCTTGCCGGGGCGCTGGGCCTTGGGCTTGTCAGCCACGGGGCTCCTCCTCGGTGGTGGTCGGGCCGGACGCGATCGCCACCGGCGCGTCCGCAGGAGTCGCCACGCGGCGGGCGGCCCGCGGCGACGGCGGGAGCGACTGGCCCGGCAGCGGCGGCACGGGGAACCCGCCGGCGAAGGCGTCGAAGGGCGCGCCGCGGGCGGGCTTGCGGGCGCCGGGCGCGGGTTTCTTCTCCGGGACGAGGAACGACACGCCCAGCGCGATCACGACGATCACGCCCAGCACGACGAGCAGCGTCCGGAGGTTGAGGTTGCCGAACTGCCGCACGCCCTGGACGACGGAGACCGCAACGACCCACGTGAGCGCGGCCGGGATGAGGAGCTTCCAGCCGAACTTCATGAACTGGTCGTAGCGGAACCGCAGGAGCGTGCCGCGCACCCAGACGAAGAAGAAGACGAGCAGCCACACCTTGGCGACGAACCACAGCAGCGGCCAGTAGCCGGTGTTGAAGTAGCCGTCGCCGACCGCGCTGATCGGCCACGGTGCCCGCCAGCCGCCGAGGAACAGCGTCGTCGCGACCGCGGAGACGTTGAGCATGTTGATGTACTCGGCGAGGAAGAACCACGCGAACTTCATCGACGAGTACTCGGTGGTGTAGCCGCCGACGAGCTCGCCTTCGGCCTCCGGCAGGTCGAACGGCAGGCGGTTGGTCTCGCCCACCATCGAGATGACGTAGATGACGAACGCCGGCAGCAGCGGCAGGAACCACCAGAAGCGCGTCTGCGAGTCGACGATCTGGCTCGTCGACATCGAGCCCGCCAGCACGAACACGCTGACGAGCGACAGGCCCATCGCCAGCTCGTAGCTGATGACCTGGGCCGTCGAGCGGACCGAGCCGAGCAGCGGGTACGTCGAGCCCGACGACCAGCCGCCGAGCACGATGCCGTACACGCCGACCGAGGTGCACGCGAGGATGTAGAGCACCGCGACCGGGAAGTCGGTCAGCTGCAGCGGCGTGTGGACGCCGAAGAAGTTCACCTCGGGGCCCAGCGGGATCACCGCGAAGGTGAGCAGCGCGCAGAACACCGAGATCATCGGCGCGACGAGGTACACCAGCAGGTCCGCCGCGCGGACGTTGATGTCCTCCTTGAACAGGAGCTTCATCGCGTCGGCCAGCGACTGCAGCAGGCCGAGGGGGCCGTGCACGTTCGGCCCGGGACGCAGCTGCATCCGGCCGACGACGCGGCGCTCGAACCAGATCGCGATGAGCACGCTCACCAGCAGGAAGACCAGGATCAGCACGGCCTTGACCAGCCACACCCACCACTGGTCGTGGCTGAAGTCGGCCACCACCGGGGCGCCCGGGGACGCGGCGAACAGGCGGTTCACGCCGTGGCCTCCTTCTCGTCACGCGTTTCGTTCGGCTGGGCGGCAGCCGTCTCGTCGAAGCGAGCGAGGCGTACCACGTCACCCGCACCGGCGTGCAGCGTGCCACGGACCGCGCTGTCGGCGGCGTTCGTCGGCACCCAGACCACCCGGTCGGGCATGTCGGTGACCAGCACCGGCAGCGTCACCGCGCCGGCGTCGGTCGAGACGGTCACGCGCTCGTCGTCGGCGACGCCGATCGCCGCCGCGGTGGCGGCGGACAGGCGGGCGGCCGAGCGCTTGGCCGTGCCGGCCAGGAACGGCTCGCCGGCGAGGAGCCGGCCCCCGTCCAGCAGCAGGTGCCACGTCGCCAGCACGGCGTCCGTGCCGTCGACCGCGGGCGGCTCGGCCGAGACCGCGACCGGCGCCTGCGCCCGTGCGCCGTCCCAGCCACCCAGCTGGTCCAGCTCGTCGTGCGCCTGGGCCAGCGTGCGCAGGCCGAGCGAGGCGCCGAGGGCGTCGGCGATCGCATCGAGGACGCGGGCGTCGGTGAGCGCCGTGCTGACGAGCGTCTGCGGGAACGGCCGCGGGCGGCCCTCCCACGTGACGAACGTGCCGGGCTTCTCGACCGGAGGGGCCACCGGGAGCACCACGTCGGCGCGCTCGGTCACCTCGCTGGGCAGCACCTCGAGGCTGATGACGAAGGCCCTGTCGAGAGCCCGCCGCGCCAGCTCCGGGTCCGGCAGGTCCGCGACCTGCAGGCCGCCGACGACGAGCGCGGCGATGTCGCCGTCCGCCGCCGCCTGGAGGATGGAGCTGAGGTCACGACCGGGCTCGGCCGGCAGGGACTCGACGCCCCACACCGCCGCGATGTCGACCCGCGCCGCGCCGTCCGCGACCGGGCGGCCGCCCGGCAGCAGGTTCGGCAGCGTGCCCGCCTCGACCGCGCCGCGCTCGCCCGCCCGGCGAGGCACCCACGCGAGCTTCGCGCCGGTGCGCTCCGCCAGCCGCAGGGCCGCCGTGAGGGCGCCCGACGCGGTGGCCGCGCGCTCCCCGACGAGGATGACCGCGCCCGGCTTGGCCAGCTCGGCGGCCGTGTCCGCGAGTGCGCCGCCCGCGGCGATGCCGTCGAGGACCTCGGCCTCGGTGCCCGGCGCCGCCGGGATCAGGGTGCCGTTCAGCCGCTCGACGCCGCGCGAGGCGAAGGGCGCCACGGAGAACACGCGGCCCCTGTTCTTCAGCAGGCCCTGGCGCAGCCGGAGGAAGAGGATGCCGCCCTCCTCCTCGGGCTCCAGCCCGACGAAGAGCACGGCCGGGGCGGTGTCGAGGTCCGCGAACGTCACGTCGAGCGTGCGGCCGGCGACGTGGTGGGCGAGGAACGCCGCCTCCTCCGCGGAGTGCGGGCGCGCCCGGTGGTCGACGTCGTTGGTGTGCAGCACCACGCGCGCGAACTTGGCGTACGCGTAGGCGTCCTCGAGGGTGAGCCGGCCGCCGGGGAGCACGGCCGCGCCGCCCTTGGCCAGCGCCGCCGCGAGGCCCTCGGCCGCGTGGTCGATCGCCTCGGCGAGGCTCGTCGCGACCAGGGCGCCGTCCTCGCGCACCTGCGGGCCGGTGAGGCGCTCGGCCGAGGCCTGCCACGGGAACGCGAAGCGGTCCTTGTCGGTGATGAACTCGCTGTTGACCGCCGGGTCGTTGCCCGACAGGCGCCGCAGCACCACGCCGCGCCGGTGGTCGATGCGGATCGCCGAGCCCTGGGAGTCGTGCTCCGACACCGACGGCGTCGACACGAGGTCGAAGGGACGCGAGCGGAACCGGTAGGCCGCGCTGGTCAGCGCGCCGACCGGGCAGATCTGCACCGTGTTGCCGGAGAAGTACGAGGCGAAGGGGCGACCCGACGCGTCGAGGCTGGTCTCGCCGACCGGCGCCTCACCGGTGAAGTTGAGGATGTCGGTGTCGAACGTGCCGATCTGCTGGCGCGCACCGCGCATCTGCAGGTCGATGAACAGGTCGCCGGCGATCTCCTCGGAGAACCGGGTGCACCGCTGGCAGAGGATGCAGCGCTCACGGTCGAGCAGGATCTGCGTCGAGATCTTGATCGGCTTGGGGTAGGTGCGCTTCGTGTCGACGAACCGGCTCGTCGCGCGCCCGTTGCTCATCGCCTGGTTCTGCAGCGGGCACTCGCCGCCCTTGTCGCAGACCGGGCAGTCCAGCGGGTGGTTGATGAGCAGGAGCTCCATGACGCCGTGCTGGGCCTTGTCGGCCTCCTCGGACGTCCGCTGCGTCTTGACCACCATGCCAGGGGTCGCCTCGAGCGTGCAGGAGGCCTGCGGCTTCGGGAACTTGGCCAGCTGGTCGCCGCGCGGCGCCCACACCTCGACGAGGCACTGGCGGCACGCGCCGGCCGGGGCCAGGAGCGGGTGGTCGCAGAAGCGCGGGATCTGGATGCCCAGCTGCTCGGCGGCACGGATGACGAGCGAGCCCTTGGGCACGGTCGTCTCGATGCCGTCGATGGTGAACGTCACCGTCGCGGCGGGCTCGGGGACGACCACCGGGGGTGCCGCGGGCACCAGCGGGGTCGCGGCCGAAGGTCGCGGGGTCGTCACGGTCATCAGTGCACCCCCGCGAGCTGCGCGTTCGGGCGCGGCGTGTAGGCGAACAAGGAGCTCTTCTCCGGCGGGAACAGGACGTCGACCGGCGTGTGCATGCCGGCCTCGAACTCGTCACGGAAGTACTTGAGGCCCGACTGGACCGGGCTGACGGCGCCGTCGCCCAGCGGGCAGAACGCCTTGCCGAGGATGTTGTCGGACACGTCCGACAGCACCTCGAGGTCGCCCGGCCGGCCCTGGCCGTTCTCGAGGCGCTTGAGCACCTCGACGAGCCAGTAGGTGCCTTCGCGGCACGGCGTGCACTTGCCGCAGGACTCGTGCTTGTAGAACTCGAGCCAGCGTGTAACCGCGCGAACCACGGAGACCGTCTCGTCGAAGATCTGCAGCGCGCGCGTGCCGAGCATCGAGCCGGCCTTGCCGACCGACTCGTAGTCGAGCGGCACGTCGAGGTGCTCGGCCGTGAAGATCGGGGTCGACGAGCCGCCGGGCGTCCAGAACTTCAGCTCGTGGCCCTTGCGGATGCCGCCGGCCATGTCGATGAGCTCGCGCAGCGTGATGCCGAGCGGCGCCTCGTACTGGCCGGGGCGCTCGACGTGGCCCGAGAGGCTGAAGAGGCCGTGGCCCTGCGACCGCTCGGTGCCCATCGCGGAGAACCACGACGCGCCGCCGCGCACGATCCCGGGGACCGAGGCGATGGTCTCGACGTTGTTGACGACCGTCGGGCGCGCGTAGAGGCCCGCGACCGCGGGGAACGGCGGCTTGAGCCGGGGCTGGCCGCGCAGGCCCTCGAGCGAGTCGAGCAGCGCCGTCTCCTCGCCGCAGATGTAGGCGCCGGCGCCGCAGTGCACGGTGATGTCCAGGTCGAAGCCGCTGCCGAGGATGTTCTTCCCCAGGAAGCCGGCGTCGTACGCCTCGGCGACCGCCTGCTGCAGCCGGCGGGTCGCGTGGAGCACCTCGCCGCGGATGTAGACGAAGGCGTGGTGGCAGCCGATCGCGAAGCTCGTGATGACCATGCCCTCGATGAGCGACTGCGGGTTGGCCATGATGAGCGGGATGTCCTTGCAGGTCCCGGGCTCGGACTCGTCCGCGTTCACGACGAGGTAGCGGGGGCCGCCGTCCGGGGCCGGCAGGAAGGACCACTTCATGCCCGCCGGGAAGCCGGCGCCGCCGCGGCCGCGCAGCCCGGAGTCCTTGACCATGGTGACGAGGTCACCGGGCTGCATCGTCAGCGCCTTGCGGAGGCCCTTGTAGCCACCGGTCGCCTCGTACGACGACATGCTCCAGGAGTGGTCGGCGTCCCAGCTCGCCGAGAGAACCGGCGTCAGCGTCGTCGTCACTTCGTCCCCTCGTCTCCGTACGGAGCAGCTGTCCAGCCGTTCTCGTGGGCGACCTGCAGGCCCGCGAGCGTCGCGGCGCCGGCGTCCCCGCCCTCGTCGGCGCGCCCGTCGGAGAACCCGGCGAGGACGCGGCTCATGTCCTTGAACGTCACCACGGTGTTCGCGCCGCGGCTCGGCTTCACCGGCTTGCCGGCGCGCAGGTCGTCGGTGAGGGCGACCGCGGAGTCGGGCGTCTGGTTGTCGAAGAACTCCCAGTTGACCATGACGACCGGGGCGTAGTCGCAGGCGGCGTTGCACTCGACGCGCTCGAGCGTGATGGCGCCGTCGTCCGTGGTCTGGTCGTTCCCGATCCCGAGGTGCTCGACGAGCTCCTCCCAGATCGCGTCGCCGCCCATGATCGCGCACAGCGCGGTGGTGCAGACGCCCACCGTGTAGGTGCCGTTGGGGTGCCGCTTGTACTGCGTGTAGAACGTCGCGACCGCACTGACCTCGGCGGTCGTCAGGCCGAGCGTCTCGGCCGCGAACGTGATGCCACGCGGCGAGACGTAGCCGTCCTCCGCCTGCACCAGGTGCAGCAGCGGCAGGAGGGCGGAGCGCTGCTGCGGGTAGCGCGCGGCGATCGCGGCGGCGTCGGCGGCGAGGCGATCGCGAGTCGCCTCGTCGTACGCCGTCGCGTGCGTCTGGCCGGCGGTCCGGCCCACGGGCTGATCGGTCATCAGCGGTCCACGCCTCCCAGCACGGGGTCGATCGAGGCGACCGCCGCGACGACGTCGGCGAGGTTGCCGCCCTCGCACATCACGGAGACCGCCTGCAGGTTGTTGAAGCTGGGGTCGCGGAAGTGCGCCCGGTAGGGCCGGGTGCTGCCGTCGGACACCACGTGCACGCCGAGGACGCCGCGGGGGTGCTCCACCTCGGTCCACGCCTGCCCGGCCGGGACCCGGAAGCCCTCGGTGACCAGCTTGAAGTGGTGGATCAGGGCCTCCATCGAGGTGCCCATGATCTCCTTGATGTGGTCGAGGCTGTTGCCCTGGCCGTCGGGGCCGACGGCCAGCTGGGCCGGCCACGCGATCTTCTTGTCGGCGACCATCACCGGGGCGTTGGGCCCGAGCCTGGCGAGCCGCTCGAGGGTCTGCTCGACGATGTGGATCGACTGCCACATCTCCTCGAAGCGGACCATCATCCGGTCCCACGCGTCGGCGTTGGTGCCGGTCGGCACGTCGAAGTCGTACGTCTCGTAGCCGCAGTACGGGCTGGACTTGCGCACGTCGTACGGCAGGCCGGCCGAGCGCAGGATCGGGCCGGTCATCCCCAGCGCCATGCAGCCGGCGAGGTTGAGGTACCCGACGCCCTGGTAGCGCAGCTTGAGGATCGGGTTGGCCGTCATGAGCTTCTGCAGGTCGGTCGCGAACTTCTTGACGCCGACGAGCGCCTCGCGCACCGCGTCGACGCCGCCCGGCGGCAGGTCCTGGACGACCCCGCCCGGGCGGATGTACGCGTGGTTCATCCGCAGGCCGGTGATGAGCTCGAAGATCTGGAGGATGTGCTCGCGGCCCTGGAACGCCAAGGTCATGATCGTCGTCGCGCCCAGCTCGTTGCCGCCGGTGCCCAGGCAGATGAAGTGGGAGGCGATCCGGTTGAGCTCCATCATCATCACGCGGATGACGGTCGCCTTCTCCGGCACGTCGTCCGTGATGCCGAGCAGCTTCTCCACGGCCAGGCAGTAAGCGGCCTCCTGGAAGAGCGGCGCCACGTAGTCCATGCGGGTGCAGAAGGTCACGCCCTGGGTCCAGGTGCGGAACTCCATGTTCTTCTCGATGCCCGTGTGCAGGTAGCCGATGCCCGCGCGGGCCTCGGTCACCGTCTCGCCCTCGATCTCGAGCATCAGGCGGAGGACGCCGTGCGTCGACGGGTGCTGCGGGCCCATGTTGACGACGATGCGCTCCTCGCCGAGGCGCGCCGCCTCCTCGGCGATCGACGACCAGTCGCCGCCGGAGGCCTCGAACGTGGGCAGGCCGGACGTGGTCTCGTCGTCCACCACCGGCCGGGTGGCGTGAACGTTGCTCATCAGGAGTACGACCTCCGCTGGTCCGGGGGCGGCGTGGTCGCGCCCTTGTACTCGACCGGGATGCCGCCGAGCGGGTAGTCCTTGCGCTGCGGGTGGCCGGGCCAGTCGTCCGGCATCTCGATCCGCGCCAGGCTCGGGTGACCGTCGAAGACGATGCCGAAGAAGTCCCAGGTCTCGCGCTCGTGCCAGTCGTTCGTCGGGTAGACGCCGACGGTCGACGGGATGTGCGGGTCGTCGTCGGGGGCGGTGACCTCGAGCCGCAGCTTGCGCCCGTGCGTCACGGACGTCAGGTGGTACACCGCGTGCAGCTCCCCGCCCTTCTCGTGCGGGTAGTGCACGCCGTTGACGCCCATCGACAGCTCGAAGCGCAGGTCCTGGTCGTCGCGCAGGGCCTGGGCCACCTCGACGAGGTGTTCGCGCGTCACGTTGAGGGTCAGCTCGCCGCGGTCGACGACGACGGACGGGACCGCGCTGGCGTACCCCGTGCCGGACTCGTCGAGCACCTCGGCGAGGATGTCGACGACCTCGTCGAACCAGCCGCCGTACGGCCGCTCGCTCGGGCCCGGCAGCGCCACCGCGGCGACGAGGCCGCCGTAGCCGGAGGTGTCGCCCGAGCCATGGACGCCGAACATGCCGTGGCGCACGTCGATCACGGGGATCGTCGCGGAGGCGCCCACCAGGGCCCGGCCGGTGTTCTGCGAGCCCGCCTCGAGGGCGGTTTCGCTCGTCGCCTGCGCGGCGGCCGCGGCCGGCGTCGTCGACTCGCCCGGCTTCACCGTCGCGGCGGCGTCGGCCTTCTCGCCGGTCGGGACCGGCGTGGCCGCGGCGTCGCGCGTCGCGTCCTTCGTCTCGCCGACGGCGGCGCGCGTGTCGGGCGGCGTGGTGCCGACCTCGGCCTCGCCCACCTTCGTCACGAGGTCCTTGTCCTTGTCCTTCGAGGGCGTCATCGCAGCAGGCCCGTCATCTGGGAGGTCGGGGTGGCCTCCAGCGCCGCCTTCTCGGCCGCGGCGGCCGCCGCGCGGCGGTCGACGCCGAGGGGCGAGTGCTGGATCTGGTCGTGCAGGGCGAGGATCGCGTGCAGCAGCATCTCCGGCCGCGGCGGGCAGCCCGGCAGGTAGATGTCGACCGGCACCACGTGGTCGACGCCCTGGACCACGGCGTAGTTGTTGAACATGCCGCCCGACGACGCGCAGACGCCCATGGAGAGCACCCACTTGGGCTCGGGCATCTGGTCGTAGACCTGCCGGACGATCGGCGCCATCTTCTGCGACACGCGGCCGGCCACGATCATCAGGTCCGACTGGCGCGGCGAGGCGCGGAACACCTCCATGCCGATGCGGGAGATGTCGAAGCGGGGGCCGCCGGTCGCCATCATCTCGATCGCGCAGCACGCGAGGCCGAAGGTCACCGGCCACAGCGACGCCTTGCGGAAGTAGCCGACGAGGCCCTCGACCGTCGTCAGCAGGATCCCCGAAGGGGCGTGCTCCTCGAGCCCCATGTCAGGCCTCCTCGCTCGTCGTGCTCGTCGTCGTCATCGTCGCGGTCAGTCCCATTCGAGCCCCCCGCGCCGCCACTCGTAGACGAACGGCACCGTGATGAGGGCGAGGAAGCCGAGCATCGCGATCAGGCCGAACCAGGCCAGCTCGCCGAAGTCCACCGCCCACGGGTAGAGGAACACGATCTCGATGTCGAAGACGATGAACGTCATCGCCACCAGGTAGTACTTGATCGGGAAGCGCCCGCCGCCGATGGCGTGGGGGGTGGGCTGGATGCCGCACTCGTACGCCTCGAGCTTGGCGCGGTTGTACTTCCGCGGGCCGAGGATCGCGGAGGCCCCGACACCGCCGAGCGCCATGACACCGGCGATGCCCATCATCCACAGGAGCGGGACGTAGGGATTGTTCATCGGGATCTCCTCGAAGTCCTGGCAGGACAGCCGTTCATGCCGCCGGCACCATCCTCGTCATCCCCGCGATCACGCGGTCGAACGCGTCGCCGCCCCGGGGCTCGTAGCAGTCGGCGAGCAGCTTGTGCGTGAAGCGCATCACGAGCGGCCGCGGAAGACCGTAGCGCGTGCACGCGCGCATCACTTGCGGGTGCTCGATGAGCTTCACGAAGATCCGCCCCAGCGTGTAGTAGCCGCCCAGGTCGTCCTTCATCCTCGTCTGGTATCCCGCGAACGCGCGCTCTCGTCCGGCTGCTGAGCCGCGGGCCAGGCCCTGCGCGGCGGCCTCCGCCGCCACCCGGCCGGCCGCGAGCGCGTACGCGATCCCCTCGCCGTTGAACGGGCTCACCATGCCGGCGGCGTCGCCGACGAGCATGACCCCGTTGCCGTACAGCGGGCCGCGGTTGAAGCCCATGGGCAGGGCGGCGCCCCGCACCGGGCCGTCCTGGTTCTCCTTGGTGAAGCCCCACTCGGGCGGCGTGTTCGCCATCCACGTGCCGAAGAGGTCGCGGTAGTCGGTCTTCGTCGCCGCATTGGTGGAGCTCACCGAGCCGAGGCCGACGTTCACGGTGCCGTCGCCGAGCGCGAAGATCCAGCCATATCCCGGCATGAGGTTGCTGGCGCCGGGTTCGCCGTCCCACAGCTCGAGGTAGGACGTCATCCAGGGGTCGTCGTGCAGCGGCGAGCGGTAGTACGTGCGCACCGCAACGCCCATCGGGCGGTCGGGGCGCGGCGAGCGGCCCAGCGCGGTAGCCAGGCGGGAGGACACCCCGTCCGAGGCGACGACGACCGGCGCGCGCAGGACGAGCTCGTTGCCGTCCTCGCCCTTGGCGCGGACGCCGACGACGCGGCCCGTGCGCTCGTCGAGCAGCGGGCCGGTGACGGCGGTGCGCTCGAGGACCTTGGCGCCGGCAGCGCGGGCGTGCTCCACGAGCAGCTGGTCCAGGCCGGAGCGGCGCATGGCCAGGCCGTAGGAGGGGTAGCTGGACAGCTCGGGCCACGGCAGCTCGATGGTGTGTCCGCCACCGTGGACGCGCAGGCCGCGGTTGCGGATCCAGCCGTCCTCTTCGCGGATGGCGACGCCCATGCGGGCGAGCTCGGCGACCGCGCGCGGGGTCAGGCCGTCGCCGCACACCTTGTCGCGGGGGAAGGACGCCTTGTCGAGGAGGAGGACGTCGAGGCCGGCCGCTGCCGCCCAGTACGCGGTGGCGGAGCCCCCGGGTCCGGCGCCGACGACGACGACGTCCGCGTCATCGGACCCTGCGGCCACCACTGATTACCCCTCTTGTGACTTCGTTCACGTGCCCCCTCCTGGGGACTCTATACACGCGTTCGCGAGCCTGTCTGCGAAGGCTTGCCTTACTTGACAGTGTCACCTGGGACGCTTGTCCCATCCATAGGCGCTGACCTGCGACGACGCGCCGTTTATGCCTCCTCTGGCGCAGGTCGGGTGCCCCGGTGGAGGGCGACGATCCCACCGGAGAGGTTGCGGTACGCGACCGAGCCCCAGCCCGCGGCGCGCATCTTCAGGCCGAGCTCGCGCTGCTCCGGCCAGGCGGCGATCGTGTCCGCCAGGTAGGTGTAGGCGTCCTCCTCCTTGGCCACGACGTTGGCGACGTGGGGCAGCACCTTCTCCAGGTACTTCTCGTAGACCGCCCGGAAGGCCTTGTTCGTCGGGCGCGAGAACTCGCAGATGACGATGCGGCCGCCGGGGCGCGTGACCCGCAGCATCTCCTCGAGCGCGGCGTCGACGTCCGGGACGTTGCGCAGGCCGAAGGAGATCGTCACGGCGTCGAACGACTCGTCCCCGAACGGCAGGGACGTCGCGTCGCCCGCCACGAACGCCACGTCGGGGCGGCGCTTGTGGCCGACCTCGAGCATGCCGAGGGAGATGTCGCACGCGACGACGCGCACGCCCTTGTCCGCCAGCGGCGCCGAGCTGGTGCCCGTCCCGGCCGCAAGGTCGAGGACGCAGTCGCCCCGGCCGACGGCCAGCGCCTCGATCGTCCTGCGCCGCCAGGAGCGGTCCTGGAACGCCGAGAGGATGTCGTTGGTCATGTCGTAGCGGGGCGCGACGGCATCGAACATCTCGGCGACGTCGTGGGTGTCCTTGTCGAGTCCGGCACGAGGCATGGGGCCATCCTCCCCCACGACGTCGAAACCCCCTCCCCGAACACGTCACTTCGGTCCCAACACGGCAGTCCTGACTGCCGTGCTCGACACGAACTGCCGTGTTCGCGGGCGGTGAGGGAGGGGGTTTCGGTCGGAGATGGTGGGACGTTCGGACTAACCTGCGTCGGTGACCTCGACGCCCAGTGCGGCACCCGTCGCCGCACCGCTCGTCGTGCGCACCGTGCCCCTCGACCGCCTCCCGGGGGCGCGCACCGGCGAGGGCGACGAGCCCGACGCCCGCGACCTCCTCGACCTGCTGCCCGACGACGCCCCGCTCGCGTGGGTGCGACGCGGGGACGGCATCGTCGGCTGGGGCGAGGCGGTGCGCATCGAGACCGGCGGCCCCGACCGGTTCGCCGAGGCCGACGCGGCGTGGCGGCGGATCGTCGAGCACGCGGTGGTGCGCGACGAGGTGCGGCTGCCCGGCACCGGACCGGTGGCGTTCGGCTCGTTCGCGTTCGACGACGAGTCAGCCGCCGGCGGCGTGCTCGTCGTGCCCCGCGTCGTCGTCGGGCGCCGCGCGGGCCAGGCCTGGCTCACCACCCTGACGCCCGCCGGCGACCTCGGCGCCCCGCCGGATCCCGGCGCCGTCCACGCGGCCGACGAGGCCCCCGCGCCGGGGGCCGTGTCCCAGGCGGACGGCGCCCTGACCGCCGAGCAGTGGGGCCTCGCGGTGAGCGACGCGGTCGAGCGGATCCGGCGCGGCGACGTCGACAAGGTGGTGCTGGCGCGGGACGTCACGGTCACCGCCGAGGAGCCCGTCGACGCCCGCTGGGTCGCCCGGCGGCTCGCGGACCGGTACGCCGCCACGTGGACCTTCGTCGTCGACGGCCTCGTCGGCGCGACGCCCGAGCTGCTCGTCCGGTCGAGCAAGGGGCTCGTCACCTCGCGCGTGCTCGCCGGGACCATCCGCCGCACCGGGAACGACGAGGCCGACATGGCGCGCGCCGGGATCCTCGCCCACTCGTCGAAGGACCTCGAGGAGCACGAGTACGCCGTGGCGTCCGTCGCGGCCGCGCTCATGCCGTTCTGCTCGTCGACGAACGTGCCGGACGTGCCGTTCGTGCTGCCGCTGCCCAACGTGCTGCACCTGGCGTCCGACGTCACCGGCGTGCTGGGGCCCGACGAGCCGCGGCCGTCCTCCCTCGAGCTCGCGGCCGCGCTGCACCCGTCCGCCGCGGTGTGCGGCACCCCGACGGCCGCCGCGCGCGACGTCATCCGCGCGGTGGAGCACATGGACCGCGACCGCTACGCCGGGCCGGTGGGGTGGCTCGGCGCCGACGGCGACGGCGAGTGGGGCATCGGCCTGCGCTCCGGGCGCGTATCGGCCGACGACCCGCGGCGCGTGCGGATCTTCGCCGGGTGCGGCGTCGTGGCTGCGTCGGAGCCGGAGGCCGAGCTGGCCGAGTCCGAGGCCAAGCTCGAGCCGATGCGCTGGGCGCTGGGGATCCGGACGCACTGAGGCACGACGACGGGCGGCCACCCTGCGGTGACCGCCCGTCGCTGTCGCGGGCCCCGGTCCGGCCCGATCGCCTTCCTCAGCCCTGGCTTCCGCCCGGGGCCGTGCCCTGGTTGCTGCCCTGACCCTGCTGCTGCAGCCACTGCCACAGCTGCTGGGGGGTCATGTTCTGCAGGTTGCCCGGCAGGGTGTTGCTGCTGCCCGAGCCGCTGTTCCCGTTCCCGTTGCCGTTCGGGTTCTGGGTCGGCGCGCCCTGCGGCGTGCTCGGCTGCGTGGTGTCGGTGCGCGTGGCGAGCGTGACGTCGACCGTCAGCGCGTTGCCGCCGCGGACCAGGACGAGCGTCGCCTTGTCGCCCGACGACATGGCCCGGACGAACGCCGCGAGGGAGTCGCTGCCACCGACCGGCTGGCCGTTGATCGACACGACCACGTCGCCGGCCTGCAGGCCCGCGGCGGACGCCGGCGAGTTGTCCGACACCGACATCACCTGGGCGCCACGGCGCGTGACGCCGTCCGCCGTCGCCTGGCCGTCCTTGAGCGTCACGCCGAGGTAGGCGTGCTGCGCGGAGCCGTTGGCGACGATCTGCTGGGCGATGTTCTTGACGAGGTTCACCGGGATCGCGAAGCCCAGCCCGATCGAGCCGGAGCCCGACCCCGTGGTGGCGATGGACGACGTGATGCCGATGACCTGGCCCTGCGCGTTGAACAGCGGGCCGCCGGAGTTACCGGGGTTGACCGCGGCGTCGATCTGGATCGCGTTGGTCACCGGGCTCTGCGTGCCGGTGTCCGACTGCGGGGAGACGGGCCGGTTGACCGCGGAGACGATGCCGGTCGTCGCGGTGTTGGCGAGCCCGAGCGGGTTGCCGACCGCCATGACCGGGTCGCCGACCTTGACGTCGTCGGAGTTGCCGAACTGCGCCACGGTGAGGTCCGACGGCGGGTTCGTCAGCGTGACGACGGCCAGGTCGGTGCTGGTGTCGGTGCCGGCGATCTTCGCCTCGTAGATGCGGCCGTCGGAGAGCGTCACCTGGACGGTGCCGCCCTGGACGCCGTCGACCACGTGGTTGTTCGTGACGACGTGGCCCTTGCTGTCGACGATGACGCCGGAGCCGAGCGCCTCGCCGGAGCTCGTCTGCACGTCGATCGAGACGACGGCGCCCTGCACGGCCGAGGCGACCGCGGTCCAGTTCGGGTTCTCGGCGGTCGAGCCGGAGACCGGCACCGACCCGCTGTTCCCCTGGCCGATGTTGGCGATCGACGTCGGGTGGGTGCCGCTGCCCGCCACGTTGGAGCTGCGGTGCCACGGGCCGTGCGTGGTGATGGCGATCGCGCCGGCGGCGAGCAGCACGACGATGACGAGGGTCGCCACCACCGGCAGCCACGCGCGTCGCTTGCGCGGCGCCTTCTCCTCGGCCGTCGGCGCGCCGGGCGGCGGCGGGACGGATGGCGCGGCGGGTGCCGCGTACGGGTGCTGGGCCGCGTAGGGATGCTGCGGCGGGGGCGCGTAGGGGGCGCCGTACGGCTGGCCCGCACCGATGGGACGGGGGCCGTAGCCGTACTGCGGGGGGTAGGGGGGCTGGGCGCCGTAGGCGGGGCCGGTGTACGGCTGGCCCTGGGCCGGCGCGGGCGGCTGACCGCCGTAGGGCTGGCCGGTGTACGGCGGCCGGTAGCCGGCTCCGGGCTGGGCCGGGGCGGCGGGTGCTGGGGGCACGGGCGCCGCTACGGGCGGGAGCTCCGTCGTGTCGGTCAGGGGCACCTCCTGGGTGTCGCCGATCGCCGTCCTGCCAGGGATCGCCTGGGTGTCGCCGACGGCGGGGGCCTCGGCCTCGTCCGGCGTGGCCGCCTCACCGGGCGCCGTCTGCGCGGCGGCGCTCTCCTCGATGGGCTCCGGGGCCTGGTCGGGCCGGGGCTCGTCGGGCGTGGTGGTCATGAGACTCCTCCTTTGTCCACACCATCAGACACCACGGCACTGGGGGCGTACTCGGACGAACCTGGGAATGGGCTTGGAGTTTCTGAGGGCAGGCTATGAGAGTGCCGCCGACACGGCCGCGCCCACCTCGACGGCGACCCGGTCCCCCAGGGCGCGGCGCCCCGCGCGGTCGACCCGCACCTCGACCACGCTCACACCCGTGCCCGGCGACGCCAGCGCCGGGAGCAGGCCTTCGACGTCGTTGACCCGCACGTGCCGCACGCCGTACCCGGCGCACAACGCGGCGAGGTCGGCGCCGTGGGGGGTGCCGAACACGCGCTCGAACGTCGCGACGTCCGCCAGCCCGCCCGGCTCGAGCGTGGAGAAGATCGACCCACCGTCGTCGTTCGCGACGACGATCTGCAGGTCGGCCGGCGGCTCCGCCGGGCCTCGCAGCAGGCCGCCGACGTCGTGGAGGAACGCCAGGTCGCCGAGGTAGGCGCGCACCCGCCGGCGCGGGAGGCCGAGCGCGACGCCGGTCGCGGTCGAGACGAGGCCGTCGATGCCGGCGAGGCCGCGGTTCGCGACGACGAGCGGCGGCGTGTCCCACGTGGCGACCAGGTCGAGGTCGCGGGCGGGGCTCGACGAGCC
>Ga0207857_1000210_pt1 | contig 17483 bp, 15 predicted proteins | sample LuqExpMetageno22_FD_187780 | JGI IMG/M metagenome (GOLD analysis project Ga0207857, IMG submission 187780) | Tropical forest soil microbial communities from Luquillo Experimental Forest, Puerto Rico - Sample 22 (SPAdes) | ecosystem: Environmental > Terrestrial > Soil > Tropical forest ... | reverse complement strand
CTTCTGGAGCTGTTTCGCCACCCGCAGTTTTTCTTCGATATTCATGCTGTTGCCGGGGGCCTGTTCGCCGTCCCGCAGCGTGGTGTCGAAAATCCTGATGAGTTGCCGGTCGTCCTGCTTCTTTTTCGTCGGTGCCTTTGCCATGTCTCGCTACGCTCCTTTCCTGGTTGTACACGATCGCCGTCCCCCGCGAAAGCCCTGGAATAAGTATATCCCTTTTCCGTGCCTTCGCTGCGTCGGGGAAATTCCGGCGTCGCGGAATGCCGATGCAAAATAAAAAAGCCTCCGCCCCAAACAGGGGCGAAGGCTTTGTCAGCGCATTCGCGGTACCACCCTTTTCACCCGACACACCAAGCCTGCCGGGCCTCATTCACCCTTGACGCGGGAGGACGGCTTCGGCTAGCAAAAGTTCACCGAAGCGGCTCTGAGGCGAGTTCATCGTTCGTGCCTGCCGGTTCACACCAACCACCGGCTCTCTGGGAGGCCCGAGGCGACTACTACTCCTCTTCGTTGCCTTTCGAATTTCGTTCATCATAAAAGCAAAAAAACGGCGATGTCAAGATGTTTTATTTTTGGCGGGGTGAGTTTGATGGTGCCAAACAGCATATCCCTGCCGCTGCTCGACCTCTCAAGCCCACCCTTCGGGCGCATGCAATGCGCCCCTACACATCGTCATCCCCAAACAAAACGCCCCGCCGGTTTCCCGGCGGGGCGTCAAGATTGCGTATGGCAGGGGTGGTTACTCCCCCAGGTAGGCCTTCCTGACCTCGGGATTGCGGGCCAGTTCCCCGGCGTCGCCGGACAGGACCACCTCGCCGGTCTCCAGGACGTAGGCGCGGTGGGCGATGGAGAGGGCCATGGAGGCGTTCTGCTCCACCAGCATGATGGTGGTGCCGGACTTGTTGATCTCCACCACGATCTCGAAGATCTTCTCCACCAGCATGGGGGCGAGCCCCATGGAGGGTTCGTCCAACAGCAGCAGGCGCGGGTTGGACATGAGCGCGCGGCCCATGGCCAGCATCTGCTGCTCGCCGCCGGAGAGGGTGCGGGCCGGCTGCTTGCGGCGCTCGGCCAGGCGGGGGAACAGGGTGAAGGCCCGCTCGATCCCCTGGGCCACCTCCTGCTTCCCGGAGAGGATGAAGCCGCCCATCTCCAGGTTTTCCTGCACGCTCATGCGGGCGAAGACGCGGCGTCCCTCCGGGACCTGGCAGATCCCCTTGCGGACGATCAGGTGAGGGGACATGCGGGTGATCTCGGTCCCTTCGAAGGCGATAACCCCCCCCACGGAGGGGACGATGCCGGAGATGGTGTTGAGAATGGTGGTCTTGCCGGCGCCGTTGGCGCCGATCAGGGCCACGATCTCCCCCTGCTCTACGCGGCAGGAGACGTCGTGCAGGGCGCGGATGGCGCCGTAGTTGACGGAAAGGTTCTCGACCGACAGCATCAGTGCGTGGCTCCTTTCCCCAGGTAGGCCTCGATCACGGCCGGGTTGGCCCGGACCTCCTCGGGGCGGCCGTCGGCGATCTTGACGCCGTAGTCCAGGACCGCGATGCGGTCCGAGAGCCCCATGACGAATTTCATGTCGTGCTCCACCAGAAAGACGGTCACCCCGGCGCTGCGGATCTTGCGCACCATCTCCAGGAGGGTCTGCTTCTCCTGGGGGTTCATGCCGGCGGCCGGCTCGTCCAGAAGGATCAGGGCCGGTTCGATGGCCAGGGCCCGGGCGATCTCCAGGCGGCGCTGCTCACCGTAGGGGAGGTTGCAGGCCTGCTCGTAGGCCTTGTGGGCCAGGTCCACCTGGGTAAGGCAGTGGATGGCCAGCTCCAGGAGCCGCCCTTCTTCCCTGCGCACCGGGGGGAGCAGCTTGAGCAGCGCGCCGGTCAGGTTCCACCTTCCCCTGGTGTGGGCGCCGATGAGGACGTTTTCCAGGACGGTCAGCTCGTTGAACAGGCGGATGTTCTGGAAGGTGCGGCCGATGCCGCCCCCGGCGATGACGTGGGGCGGCAGCCCGGCGATGCTTTTGCCATTGAAGCTGATACCCCCTTCGGTGGGGGGGTAGATGCCGGTGATCAGGTTGAAGATGGTGCTCTTGCCTGCCCCGTTGGGACCGATCAGGGCCATGATCTCGCCCTTTTCGACCTCCAGGTTGACTCCGTTCACCGCCACCAGGCCACCGAAACGGATGGTGGCATTATCGAGTTTGAGCAGCGCCATCAGTACTTCTCCTCCTGCCCGCGGACCGCACCGCGGGGCTTCACGCCCAGTTTGCGCAGCACCAGGTCGGTGAAGTTGACGCCCCCCAGGAGGCCGTTGGGCCGGAAGACCATCAAAAAGACCATCAGGGCGCCGTAGACCAGCATGCGGTACTGGGACATGAAGCGCAGGACTTCAGGCGCGGCGGAAAGGATCGTGGCGCCGAAGACCGCGCCGGGGATGCTTCCCAACCCGCCCAGCACGATCATGCTGAGCATGTCCACGGACTTGAGGAAGCCGAAGTCCGAGGGGTTGATGTACCCCAGGAAGTGGGCATAGAGGCAGCCGCCGACCCCGGCCATGAAGGTGCTGACCGCAAAGGCCTGGACCTTGTAGCGCGCGATGCTGATGCCCATGGACTCCGCCGCGATCTCGTCGTCCCGGATCGCCTTGAGGGCCCGGCCGAAACGGGAGTTCTGGATGAAGGTCGAGGCAATGATCATGATGACGGCGACGATCAGGACGATCACCGGCATGGGCAGCGCCGTCTGCGGGGTGGGGACGGTGAGGCCCAGGGCCTTGTTGGTGATATCCATGTTGAGGAAGACCACCTTGACGATCTCGGCGAAGCCCAGGGTGCAGATGGCCAGGTAGTCGCCGGTCAGTCGCAGGATCGGCCAGCCGATGAGTGCCCCTACGGCGGCGGTGATGAGGCCGCTCAGGACCAGGTTGAGGTAGAACGGGGTGCCGGTCTTGAGGGTCAGGATGGCGCCCGCGAAGGCGCCGACGCTCATGAAGGCGGCATGGCCCAGGGAGAGCTGGCCGGTCAGGCCGGTAATGATGTTGAGACCCAGGGCCAGGGTGATGCCGATGCCGATATTGACCAGGATCTGGAGGAAATAGGGGTCTATGGAATTGACGAGGCCGTGCAGCATGTTCAGACCTTTTTCAGGATCTTGCGGCCCAAAAGGCCGGTGGGCCGGACCAAGAGCACCAGGACGAGGATGGCGAAGGCAATGGCGTCGCGGTAGGAGGAGTAGCCGATGGCGACCCCGAATACCTCAGTCACGCCCAGAAGGAGGCCGCCCAGCATGGCGCCCGGTATGGAGCCGATGCCCCCCAGGACCGCGGCGGCAAAGGCCTTCAGGCCGGCCATCAGGCCCATGTTGAAGGAAACGGCGTTGAACAGAAGCCCCACCAGGACGCCGCCGGCGGCGGCCAGGGCCGAGCCGAGGGCAAAGGTGAAGGAAATCACGAAGTTGACGTTGACCCCCATCAGGGCCGCGGTGTTGTAGTCCTCGGAGGTGGCCCGCATGGCCTTGCCGATCTTGGTCTTCTGGACGATGAACTCCAGGCCGATCATCAGCACCGCCGAAACGCCGATGATCAGGAGTTGCAGGGTCGATATGTCCGCGTCCCCGATATGGAGCTGCCGCGAATGGAATGCCTGGTCGGGGAAGCCCTTGGCGTTGGCGCCGAAGACCATCAGAGCCAGGGAGGAGAGGAAGGTGGAGACGCCGATGGCCGAGATGAGCGCCGAGAGACGGGATGACTTGCGCAGAGGCCGGTAGGCGATGAATTCGATCACGACTCCCATGACCATGCAAAAGATCATGGCGCAGGCCATGGCCAGGAAGATGTTGAGCTTGAACACGCCCACCATCAGGAGGCCGACGAACGCCCCGGCCATGAAGATCTCGCCGTGGGCGAAATTGATCAGGGCGATGATGCCGTACACCATGGTGTAGCCCAGGGCGATCAGGGCGTAGGTAGAGCCGAGCGCAATACCGTTGATGAGCTGTTGCAGAAACATGCGGGGTCGTCCAGTTGATGGGTAAAAGTATATGATAAAATGCATCTTTTACGACAAAAAAGCACTGTTTTTTATCACAGTAAACAGTATGTCTGCAAGCGAATTGTTTGACCAATTAAATTTTTGTTTGATTCGGGAAAGGGGTTGTGTGCTATACACACGGAAATCAGCCCAACATCAATGCTATATAAAGAACGGACACCATGCACTCGAACGATCATCAGGCCCTCCGCGGTTATTGCGCCCTGGCTGCGGCCGCCTCCATCTGGGGCGGCATGTATGTGGTCAGCAAATACACCCTCGACTTTATCCCCCCCTTCACCCTGCTCTGGCTGCGCTACGTTACCGCCTTCGCCACGCTCTACCCGCTGGCGGCGCGCCAGCAGACCGCCCCGCTGACCAAAAGCGACCACCGGGCCTTCATCGCCATCGGTTTTGTGGGCTATTTCGTCTCGGTGGGCCTGCAGTTCATCGGGACGCGCCTTTCCTCGGCCCACAACGGGGCGATCCTCACCTCGGCCAGTCCGGCCTTTATCCTGCTGTTCGCCTGGCTCATGCTGGGGGAACGCCTGACCCCCCGCAAGCTCTCGTCGGTGCTGTTGGCGAGCATCGGGGTGATCATCGTCGTGGGGTGGGACGCCGGCACGAGCGGCAGCCGGGTGCTGGCCGGCAACCTGGCCCTCATCGGCGCCGCCGTCACCTGGGCGCTTTTGTCGGTCCTGGCCCGGAAGTTCTCGGCCAGCCTCTCGCCGCTGGTCATCACCACCGGGGCCGTCTTCTGGGCCGCCTTGATGACGACCCCGGCCATGGTCATCGAGTGGCGCTTCCTGCCGGTCAGCGGCTTGGGCAACCCTCTCCTGTGGGGGGCGGTGCTCTATCTGGGGGTCGTCTCCACCGCCGGGGCCTTCTACCTCTGGAACAAGGGGATGAGCCTGGTGGAGGCGGGTACCGGGTCGGTCTTCTTCTTTCTGCAGCCGGTGGTGGGGGCGCTCCTGGGGTGGCTGGTGCTGCGGGAACACCTGTCGCTGTCGTTTTTTGCCGGAGGCGGGGTGATTCTTCTTGCGGTGCTGATCGTTTCCTACCGCCGGGCCTGACGGCTCCTCAACGCAACCCGGAACAAGCAACTCACCACAAAGGCACAAAGTACACAAAGAATGATTCCAACTAGTTATGTGGCAACGTCCTCATTGGCTGTGCTCACCTTGTGGGTGAATGCCTTTTCGCCGCCATCGCTGTGAATCCTTTGTGCTCTTCGTGCCTTTGTGGTGAATGAATAACTATACCTGCACCACTTCCGTGACGCCGGGCACCTTTTCCTTCACGGCCCGTTCGATGCCCATCTTGAGGGTCATGGTGGACATGGGGCAACTGCCGCAGGCGCCTTTCAGACGGACCTTCACGACGCCGTCGTCGGTCACCTCCACCAGCTCCACATCACCGCCGTCGGCCTGCAGGCCGGGGCGCACCATTTCAAGTACCTTTTCGACTTCTGCTTTCATCCTTGTTCTCCTTTGAGTATGGGTAATGACACACAGTCATCAAACCCGGATCACCGGGGATGGCCAGGGGAGAGGGGAGAAGGCCGCTATGCCCATCCCCTTCATCCCGCGTACCCCGGTAACGCCGTTTTTCGGCTCTGTGTTCTCTGTTCCGGCTCCATCAGCGAAGCGGCAGCCCCGGTTCGGTCAGGTGCTCCGGCTTCATGACCGCTGCCAGTTCCGCTTCCGGCATGAGATTGTGTTCCAGCACGATCTCCCGGATGGACTTACCGGTCGCCACCGATTCCTTGGCCACCTCGGCCGCCGTGTTGTAGCCGATGTAGGGCGCCAGCACCGTCACCAGCCCCAGGGAATCCTCCAGATAGCGGCGGCAGCGTTCCGCGTTGGCCTGTATCCCCAGTATGCACGATTCGGTGAATTTGCGCACGCCGTTTGTGAGCAGTTCCATGGCGAACAGCACGTTGTAGGCGATGAGCGGCATCATCACGTTCAGCTCCAACTGGCCGGCCTGGGTAGCCAGCATGATGGCCTGGTCGCACCCCATCACCTGATAGCAGACCATGTTGGTCATCTCGGCCATGGAAGGGTTGATCTTGCCCGGCATGATGGATGAGCCGGGCTGGACCGCCGGCAGGCGAATCTCGTCCAGGCCGGTGCGCGGACCGGACGAGAGCAGGCGCAGATCGTTGGCGATGCGGCCGATGGCGACCGCAGCCCCCCGTAGGGCCGAGGAAAGGGCCAGAAACGGCTCCATGTTCTGCATGGCCTCGAACAGGTTAGGGCTGACGGTGACCGGAAAGCCGGTGTCGGCGGCCAACTCCGCCACGATGCGCTTGCTGTACTCCGGTTCGGCGTTCAGGCCGGTGCCCACGGCGGTACCGCCGATACCCAGCTCCAGGAGGGCCGGGAGGCATGCCTCCAGCCCCTCGCGGTTCCGGCGCACGGCCGCGGCATAGGCGCCGAACTCCTGCCCCAGGCGGATCGGAACCGCATCCTGCAGATGGGTGCGCCCGGACTTGAGGATCGGGTCGAACTCCCGTGCCTTGCCGGCCAGGGCCTGCTCCAGCCCCTCCAGCGTCTCCAGCAGCGGGTCGAGCATCCTGAGCGAGGCCAGGCGGATGGCGGTGGGGATCACGTCGTTGGTGGACTGGGCCATGTTGACGTGGTCGTTGGGGTGCAGGGTGGAGAAGTCGCCCCGCTGGCGGCCCAGAAGCTCCAGCGCCCGGTTGGCCAGGATCTCGTTGATGTTCATGTTGTGGGAGGTTCCTGCCCCCGCCTGGAAGGGATCGACCACGAATTGTCCGTCGAATCTGCCCCCCAGCGCCTCGTCGGCTGCCGCCACGATGGCGTTGCCGATCTCGGCAGGGAGCCTGCCGCCGGCCATGTTGGCCCTGGCCGCCGCCTTCTTGATGGCCACCGTGGCCCACACAAAGGCGGGATGGGGCCGAAGGCCGGAGATGGGGAAGTTGCGCACCGCCCGGGCCGTCTGGGCGCCGTAATACGCCTCGGCCGGGATTTCCATCTCACCGAGGGTGTCTTTTTCGATACGCGTGGTCATTACGTACACCCCCTTTTGACGCGTTCAACAGCTACCTTATTCATTTTACCACGGAGGGGGCGGAGGGGAGCATGAAACTTCCCGTGAGCAGCAGCCCCGGGGCACGGCCGTGGCGGCTATTTCCCGAATTTGATGGCGGTACCCCTGACATTGGTGCAGGTATAGGACAAGATGTTGTAGATGGGTATGAAGCCATAGAGGCTGCTGGAGACGGTGACATTCAGCAGGGCGTCGCCCTTGCTCTGCTCCAGGGCCTCCTCCACAGCTGCCGAGAACGTGGAGTTGCCGAAGGGAACCACATTCAGCAGAAAGAAACGGCACGCTTCACCCTCGGCGGTGCCGATTTCCTGGTACGGCTGGCCGTTCCGCAGCAGGGCGCCGGGATCGGCCGCGCTTCTGGTAACCATGCCAACGCTGCCCACCGAGGTGCACCCGGCGCACAACATCACAAACGCCAGCAAAAACCGCAATCTCTTCATCTGCTCTCCCCCATCGTCATGACATCATTCATGTAGTAGGTTTGTTATTGCCTAGGCAACCAGAACCCTGGCAAACCTGCGCTTGCCGATCTGGACGATGTACTCGCCAGGGGCGGTCAGTTCCAGGTTGGTGTCGCTCACCTTCTCGTTGTTCAGCTTGACCCCTCCCTGGTCGATGGAGCGCCGTCCCTCGCCGTTGGACTTGGTCAAGCCGGCCTCGGTCATGGCCCTGGCCAAAAGGACCGGGCCGTCGGCCAGGGAGTAGCTGACCTGGGGCATCTCGTCCGGGATCTCGTTCTCCTTGAAGCGCTTGACGAAGTTCTCCTCAGCCGCCTCGCCGGCTCCGGGACCGTGAAAACGGAAGACAATCTCGCGGCCCAACGCCTTCTTGGCTGCCATGGGGTGGATGGAATGGTCCTTCAGCCCGGCCTTCAACCGGTCCAGTTCGGCCAGGGGCATGTCGGAGAGGAGTTCGTAATAGCGCAGCATCAGGTCGTCGGAGATGGACATGACCTTGCCGAAGATCTCGTCGGGCGGTTCGCTGATGCCGATGTAGTTGCCCAGGGATTTGGACATCTTGTTGACCCCGTCCAGCCCTTCCAGCAGCGGCATGGTCAGGATGCACTGGGGTGGCTGGCCCCATTCCCGCTGCAATTCGCGGCCCATGAGCAGGTTGAACTTCTGGTCGGTGCCCCCCAGTTCCACGTCCGAGTGGAGCGCCACCGAGTCGTAGCCCTGGATCAGGGGGTAGAGGAACTCGTGGATGCTGATCGGCTGCTGGCTGGTGAAGCGCTTGTGGAAGTCGTCGCGCTCCAGCATGCGGGCCACGGTATACTTGGAGGCCAGGCCGATCATGCCGCCGGCGTCCAGCTTGGTGAGCCATTCGGAGTTGAAGACCACACGGGTTTTGGCCGGGTCGAGGATCTTGAAAACCTGTTCCTTGTAGGTCTCGGCGTTTCTGAGCACATCCTCGCGGGTCAGCACCTTGCGGGTCTCGGATTTGCCGGTGGGGTCGCCGATCATGCCGGTGAAGTCGCCGATCAGAAAGTTGACCTCGTGCCCCAACTGCTGGAACTGGCGCAGCTTCTGGATCAACACGGTGTGGCCCAAGTGGAGGTCCGGGGCGGTGGGGTCAAAACCGGCCTTGATCTTCAGGGGGACGCCGGTTGCGAGGGACTTCTCCAGTTTTTCCTCCAACTCCTTCTCGATCAGGATCTCAACGGCGCCGCGCTTGATGACGGCCATCTGCTCTGCTACGGACATGTTTTCAACTCCCGGGAAATATAATCCTGGAAAAAGTCAGTTCACCACAAAGACACAAAGGACACAAAGAATCATTTCAGTTGGTTATATGCCAATTTCTTAATTGTCTGGACTCGTCTTTCGGATGAATGCCTTTTCGCAGTTTAACTTTGTGAATCCTTGTGTGCTCTTTGTGTCCTTGTGGTGAATAACTGCTGTTTTTTAGGACAGTAGTAAAAAGTATCAATACAACTCCGGCCGGCGGTCGTTGAAGCAGGGTATCTGGGCCCGCCAGTCGGCCATGGCCTGCAGGTCCAGGGGCGCAAGGATCTCCCCCCCCTCGTCCCCCGCCTCGGCCAGCACCTCCCCCTTGGGATCGACGATCATGCTCATGCCGAAGAAATCCAGCTTGCCGATGAGGCCGCAGGCGTTGCAGGCCACCACGAAGAGCTGGTTTTCGATGGCCCGGGCGCGGACCAGGGTGCGCCAGTGTTCCTCCCGCGGCTTGGGCCACTGGGCCGGGATGCAGATCACCTGCGCCCCTTCCACGGCCAGCCGGCGGGAGAGTTCGGGGAACCGCAGGTCGTAGCAGATGATGACCCCGACCTTGCCTACGGAGGTGTCGGCCAACAGCCAACGGTCACCGCCGGCAAAGGCGCGGTCTTCGCCCAACAGGGAGAAGAGGTGGATCTTGCGGTAGACCCCGGCCAGGGTGCCGTTGTCGGCCAGGAAGACGGTGTTGAAGACCTTGTCGCCGCCCGGTTCGGGCATGCTGCCGACGATCACCAGCTTGAGTTCGCGCGACAGGGCCAGAAGCTCCTCTACGATCCCGGCGGTGCGCAGGGCTAGTTCGTTCAAGGTCTTGTAGGCGAAGCCCGTGGACCACATCTCCGGCAGTACGGCCAGGTTGGCGCCCTGCGCGGCGGCGCGCTGCAAAGCCCCGCGGACATGGGCCAGGTTGGCGTCCACGTCCCCCTGCCTGACGTTGAACTGGATGGCTGCCGCCTGTAGGTTCATATTCACCTCACCTCGTCAACTGGGAATTCAGGTAGGCATTGATGATGTCCGTGTAGATCTCGCGGGGCTTGCTGGTGCCGTCGCTGGGGGCGACCATCCCCTCCCGTTCCATCATCTCGATGATGCGGGCGGCCCGGTTGTAGCCGATGCGCAGGCGGCGCTGGACCATGGAGATGCTGGCCTGCCTGGTCTCGGCCACCAGCCGCAGGGCGTCCTCCCAGCGCTCGTCCTGTTCCTCTTCGTCCCCGTCGCCCCCCTTGTCGTCCGTATCCTTCATTTCCAGGATCGATTTCTCGTAGACCGGTTTGCCCTGTTTCTTGAGGAAGTCCACCACCCGCTGGACCTCGGCGTCGGAGACAAAGGCGCCGTGGATGCGTTGCAGCTTGGAGGTGCCGGGAGGCATGTAGAGCATGTCGCCGGCCCCCAGCAGGCTTTCGGCGCCGTTGCAGTCCAGGATGGTGCGCGAATCGACCTTGGACGACACCTGGAAGGAGATGCGCGACGGCAGGTTGGCCTTGATCAGGCCGGTGATCACGTCCACCGACGGGCGCTGGGTCGCGAGGATCAGGTGGATGCCCGAGGCGCGGGCCTTCTGGGCCAGGCGGGCGATATGTTCTTCGACCTCGCGTCCGGCCACCATCATCAGGTCCGCCAGTTCGTCCACGATGACCACGATATAGGGGAGGTGGCTGTGTTCCAACTCCTCTTCGGCGTCCATAACAAAGGGGAGCGGGTCCACGACCACTTCCCCCTCCTCGACGATCTCCTCCAACTCCTCGATGATCTCGGCCTCGGGGATGGCGTTCAGCTCTTCCAGTTCCTGCGCTTCGCCGGCCAGCTTCTTGTTGTAGGACTCGATGTTGCGCACGCCCTTGTCGGCCATCAGCTTGTAGCGGCGCTCCATCTCGTTGACCGCCCATTTCAGGGCCAGGGAAGCCTTCTTGGGCTCGGTCACCACCGGCAGCAGCAGGTGGGGGATGCCCTCGTACATGGAGAATTCCAGCATCTTGGGATCGACCATGATCATGCGCACGTCGTGGGGCGTGGCGGTGTAGAGCAGGGACAGGATCATTGTGTTGATGGAGACCGATTTACCCGACCCGGTGGAGCCGGCCACCAGCAGATGGGGCGCCTTGCCCAGGTCGGTGACCACCGGCATGCCGGCGATATCCTTGCCCAGGGCCAGGGGAAGCTTCATCTTGTTGTGATGGAACTCCTCGCAGTTGAAAATCTCCCGCAGGAAGACCATGTCGCGGTCGCGGTTGGGGACCTCGATCCCCACCACCCCCTTGCCGGGGATGGGGGCCACGATGCGGATCGACATGGCTTGCAGCGCCATGGTAAGGTCGTCGGACAGCCCGGCGATCCGGCTGATCTTGATGCCCGGCGCCGGGGAGAATTCGTACATGGTGATGACCGGGCCGGGGCAGATCTCCACCACCTCGCCGTCGATGCCGTAGTCCTTGAGTTTCTTCTCCAGCAGGCGGGCGTTCATGGTCAGGGCGTCCCGGTCCAGCTTCTTCTCGGTGGCCGGCGGGATGTCCAGCAGGGAGAAGGGAGGGGTATGGAAGTCGCCGTCGGCCTTGATGAACTCGAAGGATTCCTGGCCCGAGGCGCTCTTTTCCGCCTCCTTTTTCTTGGCCTTCTCCTTTTTGAAGACGTTGGCCCGGGGGGGGGGCGGCGCAGCAGGTTTGATGACCGGCCCGGCAGATGCCGCGGCCACCGGCATCCCCTCCTGTTTGGCCTTTTCCCGCTGGCGCTCCTCGCGTCCGTGGGCGCGGCGCTCCTGCCAGGCAAGCCATTTGTGCTTGAGGGTCTCCAGCCACCAGCCGGCAAAGAGGATGAATGAGAAGCGTGACAGGATCATGATCGAGGCCGCCAAAAGCGGCAGCAGCACGAGCATGGACCCGGTTACGCCGACCGTCCCCCTGAGCATGCGGGCGGCGACCACGCCCACGGCGCCCCCGGTGGGCACCTGCTGGCCCAGGAACAGGGTCTTGTCCCGGAAGAAGGCGAACAGGACCGCCAGGGTGAACATCAGCCCGAAGAACGCCAGAAGCTTGTAGGAGCGCAGGCGGATCTCCTTGAAGCGGAACAGGGTGTAGGCCATGTACAGGAGGGCCAGGGGCACCAGGTAGGAGGCCAGGCCGAAGCAGATGAAGAACAGGTCGGCCACCTGGGCGCCCAGGCGCCCCCCCAGGTTGTGGATGGCCCCCTCGTTGGAGTAGCTGTTGAAGGATACGTCGCCGGCGTTGAAGGTCACAAACGCCAGCAGGATGAAGACGCCAACCGTGGCAAGCGCCATACCCTGCAACTCTTTGGTGAGTTTTTCTTTTTTTTGCTCTGCCATTGGGTTTAAGATTCTAGGTCCGCGATCGAGTAATGATGAAATCGGGTCATATTACCCGTAATCCGGGGGGAGAGGCAAAGAAAAAATGGGACGGGTCCGCAAAAGGAATTTATTTGACCTTTGTCATGTAAGGACCGGGAATAACATGGCAGGATGACAACCATGGAAACGCTCACGAAGCTTCAGAAAAAGGATATCAGGCTGATCGGCAAGTTCGTCGAGGTCTACTGCGCCGGCAAGCACGGAGCCGGCGAGCGTTCGTCGTTTTCCCTTCCGGCTGAACTGGGGGAACGCCGGCTGTGTGCGGAGTGCGCCGAATTCATGGCGTATGCCGTGGCCAGGCGGATGAAATGCCCCCTGGAGGCCGAAAAACCGACGTGCAAGCATTGCCGGATTCATTGCTACAACAAGGCGAACCTGGCAAAGGTGAAGGAGATCATGGCCTACTCCGGGAAAAAACTGATGTTGCGGGGGAGGCTGGATTATATCTGGCATTACTTCTTTTGACCATTGATGCAAAATCTGCCACAGAGGCCCTGAGACACAGAGGAACACAGAGATAGCGGCTGAATCAAAAAACATATATTTCCGAAAAAAGGAGAACAAACCATGCTGAGAAAGATCGTGAAAATAGACCCGGACAAATGCGACGGCTGCGGGCTGTGCGTCCCCTCCTGCGCCGAGGGGGCCATCAGGATCGTTGACGGCAAGGCGGTGCTTTCGGCGGACAATTTGTGCGACGGCCTGGGGGCCTGCCTGGGCGAGTGCCCCCGGGACGCCATTACCGTTGAAGAGCGCGAGGCCGATGCATTTGATGAGGTGGCGGTGGCGCAGCACCTTGCCGCCCAAGGCGGGCCTGCACCGAGCCATCCCCATGCCGTCCCGCCGCCTGCGGCGCCGGGCCATCATCACCACGGCGGCGGTTGTCCCGGTTCCCGGGCCATGAGTTTTGCCCGGCCGCAGGAGACAACCGCTTCGGAACCCGCGGGGAGCCGTCAGAGCCAACTGGCCCAGTGGCCGGTGCAACTGCACCTGGTATCCACCAGCGCCCCCTATTTCCAGGGCGCCGATCTACTGATCACGGCCGATTGCGTGCCGGTGGCCTATGCCGGGTATCACGAGGATTTCCTCAAGGGGCGCGCCGTTGTCATGGGTTGCCCCAAGCTGGACGACAACCAGTTCTATCTGCAGAAGCTCACCGAACTCTTCATCCGTTCCGATATCAGGAGCGTGACCGTGCTGAAGATGGAAGTGCCCTGCTGTGGGGGGATTGCCGCGGCTGCCCGGCAGGCGATCGCGGCCAGCGGCAAGCAGATACCCTATAACGAGGTCACCATCGGTATTCAGGGACAGGTCAAGGGATAAGATTTTCTCCGGCAGCGTCTCCACCAGGTCTATTATTGCTGGCAGCGTGCGCAAGTTTAGGCTAGTATACAAAACTTGTGTTATGAAGATTTAATAATTAACCTGTTCCGGAGCGCTTTGTGAGGCAGAGGCTCGCACTCACCATCACGCAGTTCAAAACGCTCGTCAGGCTCGTCGTCGGACTGTTGCTGGTGGCGGTCATCGGTATTTCGGCCTGGCAAATGATCTCCGAACGCCAGGCCATCATCCGGGCCGCCGAAAAAGAAGCCGAGGGATATGCCCGCGCCCTCGGCGAACACGCCGGCAGCGCCTTTGCCGAGGCGGACCGGGCCTTGCAGGATATCGTCGGCGAGATCGATCAGCGCGGGGGGGTGGACAAGGTCGATCAGCGCGCCCTGTTCCGTATCATCAGGCGACAGGGGGGGGATACCCCCCAGATCGGGGCGATCTTCATCGTCAATCGCGCCGGGGTCATGTCGGTCAATTCCCTGGAATTCCCCTCCCGGCAGATCAGCGTCGCCGACCGGGAGTATTATCTCTTCAGCAGGGACAACCCCCATGCCGGCCTGTTCTTCAGCAGGCCACTCGTCAGCCGGCTCAGCAACAACTGGCGATTCACCATGACACGGACGCTTGTTGCCGCGGACGGCAGCTTCTCCGGCCTGGTGGCGGCGGCTTTCGAGATCGATTACTTTCACCGTTTCTATACCTCCACCAGCCTCGGGTCTCGCGGCAAGGTGCTTCTGATCCGCACCGACGGCGCGCCGCTGGTGAACGAGCCCTTTGCCGAAAACGCCTATACGGGGGATTTCCGGCAATCGGCCCTCTTCCGGCGTTACCTTCCCGTTGCCCCCAGCGGAACCTTTCGCGGCCCCCAGAGTCCCGGGGATACCGCCCCCCGCATCATCTCATACCAGCGCGTCTCCCGTTTTCCCGTTATTGCGGTGGTTTCCCTCCACCAGAACGATTTCCTGGACTCCTGGTGGCAAAAAACCATTTTTCAGGCGGCCATGCTGGCAGGCCTCACCCTCACCATTCTTTTGTTGATGCACCTGTTGCTGGACTACCTCGATCGCTTGCAGGCGGCACAAAATTCCCTGCGCGAAGAGCAGGAACAGGTCCGGCTCAAGGCGGCGCAGATCGATGCCGCCAACGACTCGATCCTGTTGACGGACCGGGAGGGGCGTCTGCTGCACGTCAACAATACCCTCTGCCACATGACCGGCTATACCCAGGACGAGCTGTTGCAGAAAAGGCTCCACGACATACAGACGCCGGAATTCGCGGCATGCACCCACGACAATATGGCCATGACCCTGGAATGCGGAGAAGCGGTCTTCGAGTCGGCCTACCTTGCCAAAGAGGGGTCGGTTCTGCCGGTGGAGGTTCATGCGCGGACCATGACGGCCGACGGGAGGAGCCTGGTCCTCAGCATCGTCAGGGATATCAGCGAGCGAAAGCGCAACGAACTCCGCGAACAGGCCAGGCTGCGCATCCTGGAAGAGATGGCCACCGGCGCCAGCCTGTCGGATATCCTTGTACGTATTGTCCGTTTTGTGGAGCAGGAATGCCCGGGGGCGCTCTGCTCCATACTCCTTCTGGACGAGGATGGCATACACCTGCGCCACGGTACTGCTCCGAGCCTGCCCGAGTTTTATAACAGGGCCGTGGACGGGTTACGGGTCGCACAGGGGGCCGGGTCCTGCGGGACGGCGGGGTATCAGCGCACGCGGGTTGTTGTGGAGGATATGGAAGGGCATCCCTACTGGAAAGGGTTCAAGCCGGCCCAGGAGGCGGGCTTGCGCGCCTGCTGGTCGGAGCCGTTGTTGTCGCCGGAGGACCAGTTGCTCGGCACCCTTGCCATGTACTACCGGGCGCCGCGGACGCCCGGCCGGGCCGAGCTCAGGATGATGGAATCGGCGGCACATCTCGCCAGTATCGCCATCGGGCGCTTCAGGATCGAGGAGCGGCGCAGCCACCTTGAGGCGCAGTTGCATCACGTACAGAAGATCGAGGCTATCGGGCAACTGGCCGGCGGGATCGCCCACGATTTCAACAACCTCCTGACCCCCATACTCGTCTACGCCGAAATGATGCAGAAGAAGCTGGCTGGGGATGATCCCCTGAGGAACAAGGCCCTGGGGATCATCTCGGCGGCCTGCAAGGCGCGGGATCTGACCCAGCAACTCCTCAGCTTCGGACGCAAGCAGATGCTCACGATACACCCGGTGGACCTGAACGAGATTGTCGCCATGTTCCAGGAGATCATGCGGCGGACCATTCGGGAAAATATCGCCATCGATGTCTGCCTGGCGCCGGGACGGGTCGCCATCCTCGCGGACCGTGGCCAGATAGAGCAGGTCCTGCTCAACCTGGCGGTCAACGCCCAGGATGCGATCACCGGCAACGGCACGATCACGGTTGAAACCGGCCATGTGGTGCTGGATAACGAATATGCCCGCCTGCACCCCGGCATGCGACCCGGTCCCTATGCCCTGCTGGCCTTCAGCGACACCGGCTGCGGCATGGACGACGAAACCCTGGTGCATATTTTCGAACCGTTCTTCACCACCAAGCAGATGGGGCACGGCACCGGGCTCGGCCTGGCCACGGTCTACGGGATCGTTAAACAGCACGAAGGATATATTACCGTCCGCAGCGGCTGCGGAGAAGGAACGACCTTCTGCCTCTATCTGCCGCTCAGCTGCCAGGAACCGGTCGTGAGGGAACCGGAATCCCCTGCTTCCGAGGTGGCGGCCGGTGCGCCGGGCGGAGGGAGCATCCTGGTCGTCGAGGACAACGGCATGGTCCGGGAGATGGCGGTCGAGCTATTGGAGTCATCGGGTTATCGCGTGTTGGTGACGGACCATCCCGCCGCAGCCCGGGAAGTGGCAGGGCAGAATGGCGCCGCCATCGACCTGCTGGTGACCGATGTGGTCATGCCGGAGATGAACGGAAAGGACCTGTATGGGGTGTTACACGAGTCCTTTCCCAACCTCAGGGTGCTCTATATCTCCGGCTACGCCAATGATCTGTTCGTACACGACGGGACGCTCGAAGAGGGGATCGACTTCCTCCAGAAGCCATTCACGGCGGAGCGCTTCCTGGAGCGCGTCAGGCAGGCGTTGGGGTAGACCGGCCTCTTCGTAGGAAAAGGCGGCCCGTCGGCGTACAACCGGCGGGCCGTTTTCATTTCAGGGGGCGGCATCCCGGCAGGTAAAGCGCCGGCAGACATCGGGCCGCGACTCGTAAATGCCACAGCGGCCATCGACCAGAAACTCGCAGTTGTAATCGATCACCAGCCGCGGGGGGCCGACCAGGCAGAGTTGCAGGCGCTTGGCGCCCAGTCCGTGGAGGCGCTCGAACTCCTCCCAGCTCAGTTCCACATCGGAGAAAGAGCGGCAACAGGCGCCGCCGCACTCCCGGCAGTTCTCGCCGCCATCGGTCTGCTGATCGAGAAGCATCCCGCGGCGTTTGGTCTTCAGGCGGCTGGGGAAGGGCATCGTTACCCTCCTTCCGGTCGAAGGCCGGCGAACAGGGTGGAGTGTGGGGGCGGGTCGCCGGCTTTGGGTCTTTCCAAGGGGGTGGGGTAGGAATATGATATCATGTCCATCGCTGATTTCAATGAAGATATTCCGGGACATGGCCTCCCGACAGGGGGCTGTCGTGGTATACTTGACCGTAACAATACGCCGGACGCCGGGAGCCATGCCATGAAGACGCACATCGAGATCATGCGGGGAGACATCACCCAGATGGCCGTTGACGCCATCGTCAATGCGGCCAACAACACCCTTCTGGGGGGCGGCGGGGTGGACGGCGCCATCCACCGGGCGGCGGGGCCGGGGCTGGTGGCGGAGTGCGCCGGGCTGGGGGGGTGCGAGACCGGCGATGCCAAGATTACCGGGGGGCACCGGCTGGCTGCGCGGCATGTCATCCATACCGTCGGCCCGGTCTGGCGGGGCGG
>Ga0207857_1000207_pt1 | contig 17562 bp, 14 predicted proteins | sample LuqExpMetageno22_FD_187780 | JGI IMG/M metagenome (GOLD analysis project Ga0207857, IMG submission 187780) | Tropical forest soil microbial communities from Luquillo Experimental Forest, Puerto Rico - Sample 22 (SPAdes) | ecosystem: Environmental > Terrestrial > Soil > Tropical forest ... | reverse complement strand
CGCGGGGCGGCCGCGGTGACGCTCGTGGAGGCGTCGAAGCCCGCGGCCGACGTGTGCCGCCAGAACGCCCGGGCCCTCGGGCTGGCGAGAAGGGTGACGGTCGTCGCCGACCGCGTCGAGCGGTTCGTGGAGCGCCTTCCCGCGGCGCCGTGGCGGCTCGTGCTGCTCGACCCGCCCTACGACGTCGGGGAGCCGGCCCTCGTCGCAGTGCTGGGCGCGCTCGTCGGCAGGCTCGAGGACGAGGCCGTCGTCGTCGTCGAGCGGTCGACCCGCAGCCCCGAGCCCGCCTGGCCCGACGGCCTCACGCGGTTCGACGAGCGCCGCTACGGCGAGACGACGCTCTGGCTCGCCGAGCCCACGCCCTGACGGCGAGGGCTCACGGCCGGCGGGGGAGGCCCGGCGTAGGTTGGCGCTCGTGAGTCTCGCGGTCTGCCCCGGGTCGTTCGACCCCGTCACGCTCGGGCACCTGGACGTCATCCGCCGCGCGCGCTCGATGTTCGACGAGGTCGTCGTCGTCGTCGCACACAACGCCGCCAAGCACCCGTTGCTGTCGGTCGAGGAGCGCGTCGCGCTGGTCGAGGGCGCGGTCAAGGACATCCCGGACGTCCGGGTGGTCGCCTGGGACGGCCTCCTGGCCGACTACCTGAAGCAGTCCGGCGCCCACGCGGTGGTCAAGGGCCTGCGGGGCGGCGCTGACGTCGACGCGGAGCTCGGCATGGCGTTGCTCAACCGGCACCTGTCGGGCGTCGAGACGGTGTTCGTCCCCGGCGACGGCGCGCTGGCCCACGTGGCGTCGTCGCTGGTCAAGGACGTGGCTCGGCACGGCGGGGCGATCGACGACCTCGTCCCGCCGGGCGTCGCCGCGGCGGTGTCCGCGGCACTGGACGGAGGGACTCGATGAGCACGGTGGACGACGAGCGCACGACCGGCGTGCAGGGCGTGCTCGACGCGCTGGCGTCGACGGTGGCGGGTGCGCGAGCGATGCCGATGTCGTCGTCGGTGCTGGTCAACAAGGCCGAGGTGCTCGACCTCGTCGAGCAGGCCCGCGAGGCCCTCCCGGACCAGCTGAACCGCGCCGACGCGCTGCTGGCCGACGTCGACGCGGCCAAGGAGCGGGCGCGGGCCGACGCCGCCGAGATCGTCGCGCAGGCACACGAGGAAGCGGACCGCCTCGTGGAGGCGGAGGCCGTGACGGTCGCCGCCCGCGAGCGGGCCGCGCAGATCCTCGCGGACGCCCGGCAGGAGGCCGAGGCGCTGCGACGCGACGCCGACGACTACTGCGACCGCCGCCTCGCGGACTTCGAGATCGACCTCGGCAAGGTCGTCGCGCAGGTGCAGGCGGGCCGCGCGAAGCTCGCGGGCCGGCTGGGCCTCGACGGTTCCTGAGCCCGCTTCGTCGGCCCGCTCGTTCGTGGCGTCGCCGAACACGGCAGCTTGCGCCGAACACGGCAGCTGGAACTGCCGGATTCGACACGAAGTGCCGTGTTCGCGTGAGCCGGAGGCCGGGTTTGGGGGCGGTGCGGCCGTGCCGTAGACTCGTCCGCTGGTCCAGCCGGTGGTGGTTGTGACCGGGATCGACGAGGGGACATCGCCGTGCAGCGCCCTGGCCACCTCGATCCCCGCTCGCCGTTCGTGCTCGATACCCACGAGCTCGGCCGACGTCCGGGATCGATGCGGACCGTGCGGATGACGGTTCCGGCCCCCGAGGATCTCGGCACGGACGTCATCGGCATCCCCGAAGGCTCCGACCTCGACCTCGACCTGAGGCTCGAAGCGGTGATGGAGGGGGTCCTGGTCACCGGCCGCGTTCACGGGCTGGCGGTCGGGGAGTGCGTGCGCTGCCTGGACGAGGTGACGGAGACTCTCGACGTCGCCCTGTCCGAGCTGTTCGTCTACCCCGAGCGCGCCGCCGTGGCGGAGCAGGACGGCGACGAGGACGACGAGGACCTGCGTAAGCTCGACGGGGATTTCCTCGACCTCGAGCCTGCGCTGCGGGACGCGGTGGTGCCCATGCTGCCGTTCCAGCCCGTGTGTCGGCCCGACTGCCCGGGCCTGTGCTCCATCTGCGGAGCCAGGCTGGCGGACGAGCCGGGGCACTCGCATGAGACGCTTGACCCCCGGTGGGCCGCCCTGGGCGGCCTGACCGGCACGGATGACGAGACGAAAGAGAGCTAGCCGTGGCTGTTCCCAAGCGCAGGATGTCGCGCGCCAACACCCGTGCGCGGCGGTCGCAGTGGAAGACCACTGCCACGACCCTCAGCACCTGCCCCCGCTGCAAGTCGCCGAAGCAGCCGCACATGGCGTGCCCGGCGTGCGGCGCCTACGGCGAGCGCACCTATGAGCAGGCGCTCAAGAGCGAGCACGAGCACGCGTGACGCGCAGCGGTGACTCGATGAGCACCGCCGTCACTCCGCTCCTCGAGAAGCTCGGTGTCCACCTGGACCCCGAGCTTCTTGTGCTGTCCCTGACCCACCGGAGCTTCGCGCACGAGGCCGGGGGCATCCCCACCAACGAGCGCCTGGAGTTCCTGGGCGACACCGTGCTCGGGCTCGTCGTCACCGAGCGCCTCTACCGCGAGCAGCCGGACCACCCCGAGGGCGACCTGGCCCGGATGCGCGCGGCCACCGTGTCGCAGCGCGCGCTGGCCGGCGTGGCCCGGGAGCTCGACCTCGGGCGGTACGTGCTGCTCGGCAAGGGCGAGCTCGCGACCGGCGGCCGCGACAAGGACTCGATCCTCTCCGACACGCTCGAGGCGGTCATCGGCGCGGTCTACCTGACGCACGGTCTCGAGGTGTCCCGCGGGCTCGTCGAGCGGCTCGTCGGGCCGACGCTGGCCCGGGCGACCGACCTGGGCGCCGGCCTGGACTGGAAGACATCCCTGCAGGAGCTCGTCGCGTCCCTCGGCCTCGGCGTGCCGCAGTACGTGGTCACAGGCACCGGCCCGGACCATGCGCGCACCTTCACCGCCGAGGTCGTCGTTGCCGACGAGGTGCGCGGCGCCGGCACCGGCACCGCGAAGAAGATCGCCGAGCAGGAGGCGGCCGAGGCCGCCTATCGGGCGCTGGTCGAGCTGTCCGCGCGCGAGGCCGCGACCGGGTCCGACGAGGGCGCGACCGGGTTCGACGAGGGCGCGACCGGGTCCGACGAGGCCGCGACCGCTCCCGACGAGGCCGCGGACGACGAACCAGCGGCCGTGCCGGCACGGGGCGCGGACGCGGCCGACGAGGCTACGACCGGCAGCGCCGTCGCCGGCTGACCGGCGATGCCCGAGCTCCCCGAGGTCGAGACGGTCCGGGCCGGGCTGGCCCGCCACGTGCTCGGCCGACGCGTGACCGACGTCGACGTCCACGGCACCCGCGTCGCGCGCCGCCACGAGGGTGGTTCGGCGGACCTCGTCGGGCGCCTGCAGGGCCGTACGTTCACCGCCGCCGTGCGCCGCGGGAAGTTCTGCTGGCTGCTGCTCGACGAGCCCGACGAGGCCGTGCTGTTCCATCTCGGGATGAGCGGCCAGCTGCTGGTGCGCCCGCCGGGGCACGACGAGCCGACGGCGCCTCACCTGCGCGCGCGCCTGAACCTCGATGACGGGTCGGCCCTCGACTTCGTCGACCAGCGGACCTTCGGGTACCTCGCCGTCCCCGACCTGGTGCCCGCGCCGGACGGCGGGCCCGGCGGGCTCGGGTCGGATGTGCCGGCGCTGCCCGCGCCGGTCGAGCACATCGCCCGTGACCTGCTGGACCCCGTCGTCGACCGGGCCGCGCTCGCGGCCGCGCTCCGGCGCAAGAGGACCGACGTCAAGCGCGCCCTTCTCGACCAGACGCTGGTCTCGGGCATCGGCAACATCTACGCCGACGAGGCGCTGTGGCGTGCCCGCCTGCACGGCGCCCGGCCGACGGACGCCCTGCGGCCGGTCGAGGCGACCCGCGTGCTCGACGGCGCCGCGGACGTGTTGGCCGCGGCGCTCGCCGCCGGCGGGACCAGCTTCGACGCGCTGTACGTCGACGTCGACGGCGGCTCGGGCTGGTTCGAGCGGGAGCTGGCGGTGTACGGGCGCGAGGACCTGCCGTGCCCGCGCTGCGGCACGCCGATCCGCCGCGAGTCGTTCGCCAACCGCTCGTCGTACTCCTGCCCACACTGCCAGCCGCGCCAGCGTGGCCGCCGCGGCTCGAACCCCACCCCCCGAAGCTCAGTTTCCTGAGCCTTGGGTCGCGAATCGCGCCCTGAAGTTCAGGAAACTGGCGGGGGTCAGCGGGACACCAGGTTGCGCAGCGGCTCGCCGGCCAGGAATCGCCGCATGTTGTCCGCGATCAGCTCGGCCGAGCCGATGGGTCGGCCGCCGGCGCCGTGGGGGCTGACCAGCACCTTCGGCTCGTCCCACAGCGGCGACGTCGCCGGGAGCGGCTCGGTCTCGAACACGTCCAGCGCCGCGCCGCCGAGGCGGCCCGTGTGCAGCGCATCGAGGAGCGCCGCCTCGTCGAGCGTCGGGCCGCGGCCGGCGTTGACGACGAAGGCGCCCTCCGGGAGTGAGGCCAGCACGCGGGCGTCGATGGCGTGGCGCGTCGCGGACGTGGCCGGCAGCAGCCCGACGAGCACGTCGGTGCGGGGGAGGAGGTCTCCCAGGTCGTCGGACGCAACGACGGGATACCCGCCACGGGAGCCCGCCGTCGTCGCGACACCCGTGACCCCCGCTCCGAGCGCAGTGAACAGCCCGGCGAGCCGGGCCGCGATCGAGCCGAAGCCCCAGATGGTGACGCGCGCGTCGAGCAAGGTGGTGACCGGTCCGGCCGGGTGCAGCGGCTGCGCGCCGCCGAGCTCAGTGGCCCAGCGGTGCTCGTCCTGCGCCCGGAGCATCGCCGGCACGCGTCTGACCAGCGTCAACGTCAGCGCGAGCACGTGCTCGGCGACGGGCTTGTCGTGGAGACCGCGACCCGACGTGACCAGGACGTCCGGCGCGAAGCCCGCGGCCAGGACGGCGTCCGGCCCCGCGGCGAGCGTCTGCACCCAGCGGAGCTTCGGCAGGGTCACCAGCTCGACGAGCGTCCGTGGGTCGAGCGTCCAGACGACGAGCGCCTCGGCCTCCTCGGCAGCCTGCGGGAGGGGCGCGCCGGGGTGGTAGCGGAGGGCTGTGACACCGTCCGGGAGCACCGGCTCGTCGTCGATCGTGTCAGGCAGAAGGATGCTGGTCACGAATCGCTACGATGCCACGGTGACTTCCGCACCTCCGGGCGCTGACCGCCTCAAGCCCATCTCCGTGATGATCGTCGACGACCACGAGGTCGTGCGTCGTGGCATCGCAGAGGTGGTGGAGCGCACCGACGGCATGACCGTCGTCGCCGAGGCCGGCTCCGTCGCCGACGGCGTCCGCCGCGCCACCCTCGTCCGCCCCCAGGTGCTGCTCGTCGACCTGCAGCTGCCGGACGGCACCGGCATCGACCTCATGCGCTCCGTCCGCGAGACGCTGCCGAGCGCGAAGGCGATCGTCCTCACGTCGTTCGACGACGACGACGCGGTGGCCGCGGCCCTCGACGCCGGCGCCGCCGCCTACCTGCTGAAGTCCGTGCGTGGCGCCGAGATCACCGACGTCATCCGCGCGGTCGCCGCCGGCCGGACGCTGCTCGACGAGCGCACGGTCACCCGCCGCCGCGCCGGCCACGAGGACCCCACCGAGAACCTCACGCCGAGCGAGCTGCGCGTGCTCGACCTCATCGGCGAGGGCCTCTCGAACCGGCAGATCGCCGACCGCCTGGGCGTCGCCGAGAAGACGATCAAGAACCACATCACGTCGCTCCTGGCCAAGATGGGCCTGCAGCGCCGCACGCAGGTGGCGGCGTGGGTCGCCGCCCGCAAGCACTCCGGCTGGCGCGCCGAGCCTGGCCGCTGAGAGCGCCAGCACCAGCGCTGCCTCGACCGGCGCACCCTCGTGAGTCGACGGCACACCTTCTACGCCCGCACAAGGCACGCCCTCGATGCAGTTCGGTGCGTTCGACGAGTTCGCGCGGCCATCCCTTAGGGTCGGCGCGTGCAACGGCGCTCACTGCTTTCCTTCGCCGCCTACTGCCTGGTCGCGGCGATCCACCTGGTCATCATCGGCTTCGACCTGCCCGGTCAGGATCTGACCAAGTGGCTGCTCATGCCCACGCTGCTGGTCGTGGTGCTCGTGGTCGGGCTGCGCGGCCCCGCCGTCAGGCCGGCCGCCCTCGCGCTGCTCTGCGGCGGGATCGCGGCGTCCTGGGCCGGTGACGTGCTGCTCGGCACGGCCGGCTTCATCCCCGGCCTCGGGGCGTTCGCGCTGGCCCACATCCTGTACGTGGTCCTGTTCGTCGGCCCCGCGCGGGCGCGGCGGATCCCGTGGCCCGCGCTGCTCTACGTCGTCTGGCTCGCGGTCCTGGTCCCGATGCTGTGGCCGCACCTCGGCTCGCAGGCGCCCGCGGTCGTCGTCTACGGCGCGCTGCTCGCCGCCACGGCCGCGACGGCCTGGGGCGTGAGCTCGATCACCGGCTGGGGCGCGCTCGCGTTCCTCGCATCGGACAGCCTGCTGGCGTTCCGCCTGTTCTGGCCGGACGTCAAGACCACGTTCCCGGACCCGTGGCAGGACATGACGATCATGGCGCTCTACTGCGTGGGGCAGGGCGTCATCGCGTTCGGCGTGCTCCGGCGGCTTCAGAGGACCGAGCGGCCCGCCCCGGCGCCGACCGAGGCGGCGGTGGCGCGTTAGGTGAGCGGCGCCTGCCACGCGAGCAGGGTGCCGAGCCCCTCCGGCGGCACGCCCAGCGTGAAGGTCCCGCGGTGCTGCCGCGCCCTCGTGGCGAGGTTCCCGGTGCCCGACGAGCGATCGCGCACCGTCGGCAGGCCGACCCCGTCGTCCTGCACCTCGACCGTCACCGTGCCCTGCGGGCCCTTGCCCGTCACCGAGACGCGCACGCGGACCGACGAGGCCTGCGCGTGCCGCGCCGCGTTGGCCAGGCCCTCGCGGACGACGGCGACGACGTCGTCGGTCAGCTGCGCGTCGAGCCGCTCGTCGAGCAGGTACTCGGCGTCGACGTCGTCGGTGTCGAGGTTGTTGCCGTCCAGCAGGATGACAAGCGATGGGGCGAAGCCCAGGCCCGTGCGCGCGAGGGACGACTCGCGGCGCAGGCGCTCGACGAGGCCGGTGGCCGCGTCCGGGTCGCGCAGCTCGTAGACGATGTGGCGGATCTGCCGCACCGACTCGTCGACGTTGTCGAGCGCTTCCTCGACGATCGCCGTCAGCTCGTGCGGGTCGACGCCGCGCGCCGAGCGGCGGCGGACCGTCTCCAGCTGCATGCCGGTGGCGAACAGCTGCTGGATCGCGAGGTCGTGGAGGTCGCGGGCGATCCGCTCGCGCTCGTCGAGCAGCGCCGCGACGTCCTGCGCGTGCCGGGCCTCGGCGAGGACGTAGGCGAGCGCGGCCTGGGCGGCGAACGACGACGCCGTCGCGAGGTCGCCCTCCTCGAACGGGGGCTCGCCCACGCGCCGCAGCAGGATGAGCACGCCGACGCCGCGCCCGCTCGTCTGGAGCGGGGCGAACATCGCCGGGCCGAACCCGCGCATCACCTCGAGCTTCTCCGTCCGCGAGCTGGCGAGCGACGGCGTCATGAGGGCCTTGCCCTCGTACTGCACGGTCCAGGCACGCCCGCCCTCGGGCATCACCTGGCCCAGGAGCTTGTCGGCGTCGTGGCCGTCCGCGAGCTCGACGAGCAGCTCGCCGCCCAGGCCGGGCAGCGCGAGCGCGGCGGCGTCGGCGCCCGCGACCTCCTTGGCGGTGTGCGCGATGTGCTCGAGCGCCTCTTCCTCGTCGATGCCCTCGAGGAGCATCGTCGTGATCGCCTGGCCGGCCTGCAGCCAGTGCTCACGGCGCGCGGACTGGGCGTACAGCTGCGCGTTCGCGACCGCGACGCCGGCGGCGGCCGCCAGGGCGACGATCGTCCGCTCGTCGTCCTCGCTGAACGCCGCGCCGTCGAGCTTCTCCGACAGGTAGAGCTGGCCGAACACCTGGTCGCGGACCCGGACCGAGGCACCGAGGAACGAGCCCATGCGTGGGTGGTGGGCGGGCCATCCCTGGAACGCGGGGTGCTGCGTCAGGTCGTCGAGCCGCAGCGCGCCCGTCTCGGGGATCTGGCTCAGCACGCCCTGCGCGTGCGGGGGGTGCGCCATCATCCGCGCGATCGCGGTGGGCACACCGGTGTAGACGAAGGTCACGGAGGCGCCCTGGGCGTCGAGCACGTTGATCGCGCCGAAGCGCGCGCCCGTCAGCTCGGCGCTCACCTGGACGAACCGCTCGAGCACCGCGGGCAGCTCCAGCTCACCGGCGACCGCCAGGATCGCCCCCATGAGGTCCTGCAGCCCGTCGCCCGTGAGATGCGGCGGGGTCGGAACGGCCTCCGTGAGGACGCCGTGCTGGAACGGCGCGCCGACCTCGGTGCCCGGACCCGGGACGTCGGTCATGCACGCTCCCGCTGGACTGCAGTGACACGCTCGCGACGCACGGCTTCACCGTAGCCGAGCACGGTCGCGGCGAGCTCCGCGTGGGTGCCCCGGGCGGCGATGCGGCCGGATTCCACCCACAGCACCTCGTCGGCCGCGGCGAGCGGCGTCAGGCGGTGGGTGACGACGACGACGCCGTCGCGGTCGAGCAAGCTCGTCACCAGGGCGTCGGCGGTGTCGGGGTCGAGGTGCTCGGCCGGCTCGTCGACGAGCAGCAGCCGTGCCGGGGCGAGCAGCGCCCGGGCGAGGAGCAGGCGGCGGCGCTCGCCGCCGGAGACGGTTCGGGCGTCCGGCCCCAGCATCGTGTCGAGTCCGTCGGGGAGGGCCGCGAGCCAGCCCGCCAGGCCGGCCGCACCCAGGGCGGCCGTGGCCTCGTCGGGCGTGACGTCGCCGCGCGCGACGCGCAGGTTCTCCAGCACCGTCGTGCCGAAGACGTGGGCGTCCTCGGTGGTCACGACGACGCGGCCGGCCCGCTCGGCCGAGCTCAGCCGGGCCGGCTCGACGCCGTCGACCGTCAGCGTTCCGTCGGCGGGGGCCAGGAGGCCCGCGAGGGTGAGCAGCAGGGTCGTCTTGCCCGCGCCGGAGGGCCCGACGATGGCGACGGACCGCCCCGGGGCGACGTCGAGGTCGATGCCCTCCAGCACCGGCGGAAGCCCGTGCCAGCCGCACGCGAGCCCGCGCGCGACGATCCCCGCCGTCTCCCCGGAACTCAGCTTCCCGGCGTCGGCGTCGTGAGTCTCAGGAACCTGAACCGGGGGTTCGTCGGCGGCGTCGAGGAGCGCCAGGATCCGCGCCGCCGCGGCGCGCGACTTCTGCACGGACACCGCGGCCGCGGGCAGCATCCCGGTCGCCTCGAACGCCGCCAGCGGGGTCAGCACGATGACCGCGAGCGCCACCGGCGCCAGGGCGCCCGACGTCACCGCGGGGATGCCCGTGACGAGCGCCGCCGTCGCGGCCAGGCCCGTCGCGAGGATGCCGAGGCCGGCGGCGATCGCGCCGGTCGTCGCCCCGGAGTCCACGGCGCGGGCGAGCCGGCGGTCGGCGTCCCGGAGCTCGGCCACGCGCCGGTCGAGGCCGCCGGCGACGAGCAGCGGGCCCGCGTCGTCGAGCGCGGCCAGCGCGGCCGCGGAGGCATCCGCCCGCGCGCCCACCGCCCGCCGCTCCGAGGCCCGTGCCCCACGCGCGGCGAGGAGCGGCGCACCGACGCCCGCGACCAGGAGGCACACCGCCAGCGCGGCCGCGGCCGGCGGCCAGAACGCCGCCATCGCTCCCACCGTGCCGATCCCCAGGAGCAGCGCTACGCCGGCGGGCAGCAGGCCGCGCACGACGACGTCGCCGACCGCGTCGACGTCCGCGCCGACCCGCGCGAGCAGGTCGCCGCGCCGTAGCCGCAGCGTCGCATCGCTCCGCCCGGCCGCCAGCCGCGTGTACAGGGTGGTGCGCAGGTTCGTCATGCCGCGCAGCGCGACGTCGTGCGACACGAGCCGGTCGGCGTAGCGCAGCACGCCGCGCCCGATCCCGAAGGTCCGCACCGCGACGGTCGCGATGGACAGCTGCAGCACCGGCGGCATCTGCGACGCGCGCGTGATGAGCCATGCCGAGACGGCGGCCAGCGCCACGGCGCAGCCGAGCGCCAGCGTGCCCGTGAGCACGGCGAGCACCACGCGGCGCATGTCGAGCCCGAGCAGCCGGACGGCCCGGCGCAGGGTCCCGCGCGGCGGCCGCGCCCCCTCGTCGTCCGCAGGGGCACGTTCGACCCGAGTGGGCACCTGCAGCCGACGATCCGGGTCGGAAGTGCGCGGTCGGCGCGTGGGATCGGCGGTCACCGGGCCACCTCCAGCACGGCGGGCGTCACGGTCACGACCGTGTCGGCGGTGGTCACGAGCGACGGGCGGTGCGCGACGAGCAGCACCGTGCGGCCGGCGGCGCGGAGGGCCTCGACCGTCGCGAGCACCACGCGCTCGCCGGCCGCGTCGAGGTGGGCCGTGGGCTCGTCGAGCACGACGAGCTGCGCGGGGGAAAGCAGCGCGCGCGTCAGCGCCACCCGCTGCCGCTGCCCGACCGACAGCCCGGCGCCCCCCGCACCGAGCGCGGTGTCCCACCCGTCCGGCAGCTGCGCGACGACCGCGTCGAGCCCGGTCAGCGCGGCAGCGGCCGCGAGCTCGTCGTCCGAGACCGCCGCGCGCGGCTCGTCGGACACGGAAGCGCCTCGCACCAGCGCGCGCAGCGACCCCGGCTCCAGCACCGGCCGCTGCGGCAACCAGGCCACCTGCGGCCAGAACGTCGACCGGTCGAGGTCCGCCAGCGGCACCGGCGCAGCCCCGGGCGCGACGAGCGAAGCGGAACCTTCGTCTGGCCGCAGCAGCCCGAGCAGCACCTCGACGGTCGTCGTCTTGCCCGCGCCGGAGGGCCCGACCAAAGCGGTCACCCGCCCCGGCGAGAGGTCCAGCGACAACCCGGACGGCGTCAGCCCGCCCGAGGACCGAACGGAGACACCGTCCAGCCGCAGCGTCGCCGACCGCAGGGGAGGGCACGGGACGGAGCCGGCCGGGGGCAACGGGGAGTCGAGCACGGCGAAGGCGGCCGAGGCGGCGGCCACCCCGTCGGTCGACGCGTGGAACTGCGCGCCCACCTGCCGCAGCGGCCAGTACACCTCGGGGGCGAGGACCAGCACGGCCAGGCCGGTGGTCAGCGTCAGCCCGCCGTCGACGAGCCGCAGGCCGATCGACACCGCGACGAGGGCCACGGACAGCGTCGTGAGCAGCTCGAGCACCATCCCGGAGAGGAAGGCGATCCGCAGCGTGCCCATCGTCGCGCGCCGGTGCGCGTCACCGAGTGCGCGCACCCGCGCCGCCGGCCCGGACTCCCGCCCGAACGCGCGCAGCGTCGGCAGGCCCGCAAGGAGGTCGAGCACCTGTGACCCGAGCCGCGACATCGCCTGCAGCCCGCGCTCCGAGCGCCCCTCGGTCATGCGCCCGATCAGCACCATGAACAGGGGGATCAGGGGAAGGGTCCCGACGACGATCGCGGCGGACACCCAGTCGAGCCCGAGCACGACGAGGATCACGGCCGGCGTCACGGTGGCGGAGAGCACCAGCTGCGGCAGGTACCGGACGAAGTAGGGCTCGAGCGCATCCAGCCCGCGGGTCGCCAGCGTCACCACCTCGGGCCCGCGCCCGGTCGCCAGCCAGCGCGGCCCCAGGGCCACGGCGTGCCCGACGACGCCCGCGCGCAGCTCGCCGACGGCCCGGGTCGCGGCCCGGTGGGCGAACCTCTCCTGGATCGCGACGACCGAGGCGCGCGCGACGACGACCGCCGCGAGCCAGCCGATGGTCGGCGTCAGCGACGCCAGGGACGCGCCGTCGTGCGCCGCGCGTCCCAGCGCGTGGGCAAGCAGCAGCGCCTGGGCGACGACGAGCGCCGCGGTGAGGACGCCGAGCGCCACGGTGAGCGCGAGGTAGCCCCGGGCGGAGCGCGCGTACCGCAGCAGGCGGGGGTCGAGCGGCTTCACTCCGCCGCGGGCCTCACCGTGACGGGTTGGCGTTCTCGAGCGTGAACGTCACCGGTGGCTGCTCGGGGATGTGCTTCACGCTGATCCGCTTGCGGAACACCCAGTACGTCCACGCCTGGTAGGCGAGGACGATCGGCGTGAAGATCACGGCGACCCAGGTCATCATCGTCAGCGTGTAGGCGCTCGACGAGGCGTTGTGGATCGTCAGCGAGTAGGCCGGGTCGACGTTCGACGGCATGACGTTCGGGTACAGCGACCCGAAGATCAGCACGACGGCGGCGACGATCGCCACGGCCGACGACGCGAATGCCCGACCCTCCGAGCGGACCCTCGTGAACCACGCCGACGAGGCCAGCGCGAGGGCCGCGACGACCAACGGAGCCCACGTCCACATCTTCCCGGAGTAGGCCAGCTGCAGCCAGATCGCCCAGACGGCGCCGACGACGAGCGCGACGACGCTGATCCGAGAGGCGGCCGTGGCCGCGCGGTCCCGGAAGTCCCCGCTCGTCTTGAGCGACATGAAGATCGCGCCGTGCGCGAGGAACACGACCGCGGTCAGCACGCCGGTGAGCAGCGCGAAGCCGTGCCCGTTGGTGAGGAGGTCGAAGAAGTTGCCCGTGTACTGCAGCGTCGTGCGCGTGGTCTCGCCCGCGACGTTGCTCACGGTCGTCGTCACCGGCTCGATCTTCATCCCGGCGACCAGGTTGCCGAAGGCGACACCCCAGAGCACCGCCGGCACCCACGAGCCGACGACGAGGCCCCAGTACCAGGCCTTCTGCCAGCGGGGCGTCGTGATCTTCCCGCGCCACTCGAAGGAGACGACGCGGACGATGAGCGCCAGGAGGATGACGAGCAGCGCGAGGTAGGCGCCGGAGAACAGGGTGGCGTACCACTCGGGGAACGCGGCGAAGGTGGCGCCGCCCGCGGTGAGCAGCCACACCTCGTTGCCGTCCCACAGGGGGCCGATCGTGTTGATCGCGAGCCGCCGCTCCTTGTCGTCGCGCGGCAGGAAGGGCAGCAGCATCCCCACACCGAAGTCGAACCCCTCGAGGACCAGGTACCCGGTCCAGAGCACGGCGATGAGGAGGAACCAGATGGTTTGCAGGGTCTCGTGGCTCATGGCAGGCGCTCCGGCTCAGTACGCGAAGGACAGAGGCTTGTCGACCTCGTCCGTGCGGTTGTCGGGGTTGTCCGGGCTGGGGTCGACGGGGTCGTCCTCGACGCCGCCGATCGTGTAGCGGTGCATCAGGCGGTACCAGGCGACGGCGAGCACGCCGTAGAGCAGCGTGAAGCAGACGAGCGAGATGACGACCGTCGCCGGCCCGACCTGCGCGGACACGCCGCGCGCGGTGAGCTGCCACACCATGTCGACGCCTTCGGGGTTCGGGTTGGGCGCGACGACCCAGGGCTGGCGGCCCATCTCGGTGAACACCCAGCCGGCCGACGAGGCCAGGAAGATCGTCGGCAGCGCCCACGTCGCGGCCCGGGAGAGCCAGAGGTTGCCGGAGATCCGGCCGCGGCGCGTCAGCCACAGCGCGAGCAGCGCCATGAGCCCCGCGAAGAGGGCGAACCCGATCATGAGGCGGAAGGACCAGAACGTCACCGCGAGGTTCGGGATGTAGTTGATGCCGGCGCCGTACTTCTGCTCGTACTGCTGCTGCAGGTCGGTGATCCCGGTGAGGTGGGCGTCGAAGCTGCCGGTGGCCAGGAACGACGTGAGACCGGGGATCTCGAGGTACCGGTGCACGCTGGCGGGATCGTTGCTGAGATTCCCGATCGCGAGCAGCGTCATCGGCACGTGGTCGCCGGAGTCGACGATGGCCTCGGCGGACGCCATCTTCATCGGCTGCTGCTGGAACATCAGCTTGCCCTGGACGTCACCGGTGACGACGACGACGAGCGCCGCGATCACCATGACGACGAGCCCGAGCTGGAGCCCCGGCCGGTACACGTCGCGCGCCTTGGCGGCGTCGCCGGCGCGCACCAGCCTGACCATCCACCACGCGCACACGGCGGCGACGAACGTGCCGGCGGTGAGGAACGCGGCGCCGATGGTGTGGGGGAACGCCGCCAGCACCGTCGGGTTCGTCAGCACCTTGGCCAGGTCCACCATCTCCGCGCGCCCGGTCTGCGGGTTGAACGTGGCGCCGACGGGGTGCTGCATCCACGAGTTGGCGGTGAGGATGAAGTAGGCGGAGACCGTCGACGCGGCCGCGACCAGCCAGATCGTCGCGAGGTGGAGCCGCTTCGGGAGCTTGTCCCAGCCGAAGATCCACAGGCCGAGGAACGTCGACTCGACGAAGAACGCGACGAGCGCCTCCATCGCGAGCGGCGCCCCGAAGACGTCGCCGACGAACCGTGAGTACTCGCTCCAGTTCATGCCGAACTGGAACTCCTGCACGATGCCCGTCGCGACGCCGATCGCGAAGTTGATGAGCAGGAGCTTGCCGAAGAACTTGGTGAGCCGCAGCCAGCGCTTGTTGCCACCACGCACCCAGAGCGTCTGCATGATCGCGACGAGCGTGGCGAGCCCGATCGTCAGCGGGACGAAGATGAAGTGGTAGACGGTGGTGATGCCGAACTGCCAGCGGGCCAGGTCGAGCGCGTCAGCTGCCACGGAGGTCTCCGAACTCGTCCGGACGGTTTGTCGGGTCCAGATCAGCGGTTTGTCGTCCGTGACCTGCACCACTGCTGCAGACGCTAGGGCCGCGACCCGGGACCACCCGGGACCTACGTCCTGCGTCTGACGGGACGAACGTCCCATGACCAGAGCATCGTAGGCCCGGCTCGCCGCCTTGCTCCGACCACCGGGCAAAAGCGATGCCGTGTGCGATACTGACCGCGGCGAGGGGGCGTCCCACACACGTTTCCCGAACCGGGCCGCAGCCCCACCGCGCGTCGTGCGCGCCAGCCGCCGCCCCGCTCGGCAGGGCCTCCGATCGAGGTCACCCGGCGGGCACCGCAGGCGCTGGTGCCGACCCGCGGGGCAGCGGCGACAACGACGACTTCCGTCGCCGCGCTCAGGGCGTGAGCGACGACCGACCGGCCCGAACGGCGCCGCGACCGTGTGGACGCGGCAGCTGCCGGGTACCCAGGAGCACCCCGCGTGACCGAGCAGAACACCCCCGAAGTCAACGACGAGACGACCACCGGGGGTGCAGGCACCAAGCCCCGGCGCCGCCGCGCCACCCGTCCGGCCGCCCCGGTAGCGGCCGCCACCGAGGCGACCGCCACCGACGAGACCGCAGCGCCCGGCGCCGACGCGGCACCCGCGGCGAACGACGAGGCCACCGCGGCCCCCGCCGGGTCCGCGGACGACGCCGCGCCGGCCGAGGCCCCCGCGGCGCCCCGCCGCCGAGCCACGCGCAGCCGCAAGGCCGCCGCCGAGCCCCCCGCGCCCGTCGAGCCCGTCGCCGAGGACGAGGCCGCCGAGGAGACGGCCGAGGAGGTCGTCGTCGAGGAGGTCGTCGAGCCCGAGGCGGTTGAGGCCGTCCAGCCCGAGGCCGTGTCGACGCCGCGCCTCGCCACCACCGCCGCGGTGCTGTTCCAGGCGCCCGACCTCTCGCAGGTGCGCCCGCGCCGTCGCCGCGTCACGGCCACCGCCGGCTCGCCCGAGGAGATCTCGCAGGCGACGCGCCACGAGGTGGCGGCCGAGCCGGCCGAGGACATGCCGTTGGCGGAGCTCGCCCCGGAGGTCGCCGAGGCCGTCGAAGGGCCGGCCACCGGCCAGTCCCGTTCGCGGTCCCGCTCGCGCCGCGGTCGTGGCGGCCGTGGTGGCGCTGCGCGCCCCCAGGGCCCCGCCGCCGACCAGGCGGAGGAGCTCGCCCCCGCCGACGAGGCTGAGGAGCTCGAGCACGAGGACGTCGAGGAGGTCGAGGGCGAGGAGACCGCCGGGTCGACCCCGCGTCGCCGTCGCCGTCGGGGCGGCCGTGGCCGCCGGGGTCGCGTCGAGACCGGCGAGGTCGCCGCGGAGGGCGCCGAGCCCGCGGAGGAGGACGAGGAGCCGGCCGAGGACGACGAGGCCACCGACGTCGCCGAGGAGGGTGCCGAGGGCGCCACGACCACGCGTCGCCGTCGCCGTCGCCGCCGGGGCACGCGCCCCGAGGGGACCACCACCGAGGCCGAGCCGCGCCGCCGCGACGAGGTGACCGCGCTGCGCGGCAGCACGCGCCTCGAGGCCAAGCGTCAGCGCCGCCGCGAGGGCCGCGACGCCGGTCGTCGGCGCCAGATCATCACCGAGGCCGAGTTCCTCGCCCGCCGCGAGTCGGTCGACCGCGTCATGGCGGTGCGCGAGCGCGGCGGCCGGACACAGATCGCAGTGCTCGAGGACGGCGTGCTCGTCGAGCACTACGTCTCCGACCAGGCGGCCGCGTCGATGGTCGGCAACGTCTACCTCGGCCGCGTCCAGAACGTGCTGCCGAGCATGGAGGCCGCGTTCGTCGACGTCGGCAAGGGCCGCAACGCGGTGCTCTACGCAGGCGAGGTCAACTGGGACGCCGCCGGCCTCGAGGGTCAGCCGCGGCGCATCGAGCAGGCGCTGAGGTCTGGCGACTCGGTGCTGGTCCAGGTGACGAAGGACCCGATCGGCCACAAGGGCGCCCGGCTGACCAGCCAGGTGACGCTCGCGGGCCGCTACCTCGTCTACGTGCCGGGCGGCGGCATGACGGGCATCAGCCGCAAGCTGCCCGACACCGAGCGCAACCGGCTGAAGAAGATCCTGCGCGACATCGTCCCCGACTCGGCGGGCGTCATCGTCCGCACCGCCGCCGAGGGCGCCAGCGAGGAGGAGCTCCAGGCCGACATCGCCCGCCTCACCGCGCAGTGGGAGGCGATCGAGAAGAAGTCGAAGAGCTCCAGCGCCCCCGCGCTGCTGCAGGGCGAGCCGGACATGGCGATCCGCGTGGTCCGCGACATCTTCAACGACGACTTCAGCAAGCTCGTCGTCCAGGGCGACGAGGCGTGGCCGACGATCTCGTCGTACGTCTCGGAGCTGGCCCCGGACCTCGCGGCGCGCGTGAGCAAGTGGTCCGACAACCTCGACGTGTTTACCGTCCACCGGGTCGACGAGCAGCTCTCGAAGGGCATGGACCGGAAGGTCTGGCTGCCGTCGGGCGGGTCGCTGGTCATCGACCGTACCGAGGCGATGACGGTCATCGACGTCAACACCGGCAAGTTCACGGGCGCCGGAGGCACGCTCGAGGAGACCGTCACCCGCAACAACCTGGAGGCCGCCGAGGAGATCGTGCGGCAGCTCCGGCTGCGGGACATCGGCGGGATCATCGTCATCGACTTCATCGACATGGTCCTCGAGTCCAACCGCGACCTCGTGCTGCGCCGGCTCGTCGAGTGCCTGGGCCGCGACCGCACCAAGCACCAGGTCGCCGAGGTCACCTCGCTCGGCCTGGTGCAGATGACCCGCAAGCGCGTCGGCCAGGGCCTCGTCGAGGCCTTCAGCGAGACGTGCGAGCACTGCCACGGCCGCGGGTTCATCGTCCACAACGAGCCGGTGGAGAGGACCAACGGCCGTCCCGAGGCGGGCGGCGGCAACCACG
>Ga0207857_1000204_pt1 | contig 17623 bp, 10 predicted proteins | sample LuqExpMetageno22_FD_187780 | JGI IMG/M metagenome (GOLD analysis project Ga0207857, IMG submission 187780) | Tropical forest soil microbial communities from Luquillo Experimental Forest, Puerto Rico - Sample 22 (SPAdes) | ecosystem: Environmental > Terrestrial > Soil > Tropical forest ... | reverse complement strand
TCTCGATGCCCGGCACAAAACCGTTGGTTCAACCGAGACCGAGCCTCTCCCCGGCCGCAACCTGGCACTCACCATCGACGACAACATCCAGTTCAACGTGGAACAGAGCCTGGAGCGGGCCATGGAGCGTACCCAGGCGCTGGCGGGCACGGTGGTGGTGGAGGATGTGCATACCGGCCAGATTCTGGCCCTGGCCACCCGGCCCACCTACAATCCCAATCAGGTCACACACGCCAACAACCTGCCCACCACCAATCCGGCCGTCAGCAATGCCTACGAGCCAGGTTCCACCTTCAAGCTGGTTACTTATGCCACCGCGCTCGATCTGCAACTGGCACAGCCGAATGACATGCTGGATTGCTCCGGCGGCCAGATCAACGTAGCCGGCGCCATCATTCGCGACGACAAATCGGATCGCGGCCTGGGGCGCGCCACCGTCACCCAGGCGCTCGAACACTCTTCGGACGTGTGCGCCATCAAGCTGGCTCTGCGCGTCGGTCCGCAACGGTTTTACGATTACATGCGCGCCTTCGGCTTTGGTTCGCGAAGCGCGGTTGAACTGCCCGGCGAAACCCGAGGCATGCTGATGCCGCTGGCCAAGTGGTATCCCTCTTCCATCGGCTACTTTGCCATCGGACAGGGCGTTGCCGTAACGCCGCTTCAACTCTCCGCCATGGTGTCCACGCTCGCCAATGGCGGTGTGTATCTGCCGCCGCACATTCTCATGCCCGGACAGTTGGAAAGCGGCAACGGCAATCCGAAACCTGTGCCTCCGCAGCCAATCCGTCCCGGTGAACAGTTGCCCGATCCCCTGCCCCAGGGCGCTCGCCGCGTTATCTCCTCTCTGGCCTCGGCGGAGATGCGCAAGATGATGGAAGGCGTGGTGCTGGAGGGTACTGGCAGGCAAGCGCAGTTGAACGGCTACTCTTCCGCGGGAAAAACCGGAACTGCGCAGAAGATTGAAACTGTTACTGTCAACGGCAAGGCGCACTCCTTCTACTCCAAGAGCGCGCACATTGCTTCTTTTGCCGGCTTTGCACCCGTCAATAACCCGGTGATCGCCGTGGCTGTCATCATCGACACGCCCAAAGGCGACTACTACGGCGCGAGCGTTTCCGCTCCCATCTTCCGCGAAGTTGCGCAGTCCGTGCTGGAGTACCTTGGCGTGCCGCATGACATGCCCGTGCATCCGGTGCGTACCAACAAGATTCTTCCCGTCAGCGAAGACAGTGGCGGCCACGACGGCGCCAACAACCTGGATCGCGCGTACGAGGACCTGCCCGAAGACGACCCGTTGCGCACGCCGCAGCCCGCGGCACCGCAACCGACAGCAGCCGCAGGTTCTCCGTCCCCGGCGCAAACGCCCCAGCCGCAGCGCAACGTTCCGCCGCCGCAACCTGCGGCCCGGTCCATGGCAAATTCGTCTGGTCGGCAGGTACGCGTGCCCCAACTCACCGGCCTGCCCATCCGCAAAGTCATTGAGCAGGCAGGCGCTGCCGGACTCGACCTCCATATCAGCGGCAGTGGTGTCTGTCATCAGCAAACACCCGAGGCAGGCACCGTCGTCCCGGCTGGAACGCGCGTGCAGGTACACTGCGGGCGGTAGAAGCTGCCAGATCCGTGGAGAAAGATCCGAATCGAACGTCAGGTGTAGAACGCCGCGCATTTGCTGCTGCGCCGCACGCCACGTAATCCCGTCGGCACCCACAGTACAGGAACCATCAACCGGAATCGAACCTGGGCCGCTTCCCCGGTTCTACAATGAACACGTGAACTGGAATGATCTGATCGCCGAAATCCCCGCCGTTGGTTCGAGTGGCAGCAACGCCACGCCCCTCACCGGCATTGAATACGATTCGCGCCGTGTGCGTCCCGGTGCGGTTTTTGTGGCCATGAAGGGCGGCTCCACCGATGGCAACAAGTTTATTGCCAAAGCCATCAAGAGTGGCGCAGCCGGCATCATCACCGACTCGCCGGATACCTTCGATCACCTGGTAGTCTACGAACCCGGTGTCGGCGTGCTCGAAGTGGAACATGGGCGCAAAGCGCTGGCCGAGGCGGCCGCCGCCTTCTTTGGGCATCCGGAGCGCGCACTCAAAGCTACCGGCATCACCGGCACCAACGGTAAAACCACCACGGCCTTCCTCGCGGAGTCCCTGCTGAACGCCGCCGCGCGCAAAACCGTGCTGGTGGGCACCATCGAGTATCACGTCTGCGGTCAGGTACGGCCTTCGGTACACACCACGCCCGAGCCACGCGATCTTTACGAACTGATGGCCGAGGGCGTGCAGCTTGGCGCTACCGAGTTGATCACCGAAGTCTCCAGCCACGCGCTCGACCAGGGTCGCGCCACCGGCGTCAACTTCGACGTGGCTGTGTTCACCAACCTCACCCGCGACCATCTCGACTATCACCAGACCATGGACAAATATTTCGCGGCCAAGCGTCTGCTCTTTGACGGCATGCGCTACCCTGCCCCACGCGTGGCCGTGATCAATGCCATGGACGAGCGGGGCCGCCCCCTGGCGCGTACCGCCGAAAACGCGGGCTCCGAGGTGCGTTCCTATGGCATCGGTAAAGGCGAGTGGTGCGCCTCCAGCTACAAGCTCACCCCGGCTGGCGCCATCATCCAGTTGGAAACCCCTTTCGGCTCCGCGGAACTCCGCTCCCACCTTGCTGGCGAGGTGAACATCCTCAACCTGCTGGCGGCCTTTGCCGCGGCGCATGCGCGCGGTGTGGCCTTTGGCGATCTGGTAACCGCCGTCGAAACCCTGCACCCGGTGCCGGGACGCTTCCAGCCGGTCAGCGCCGGCCAGCCCTTCACCGTCATTGTGGACTACGCGCACACCGACGATGCGCTGATCAACCTCACCGCTCTGGCCCGCCAGATGACAGCCTCTACCGGCAAGCGCGTGATCACACTGTTTGGTTGCGGCGGCGACCGCGACCGCACCAAGCGCCCGAAGATGGGGCTGGCAGCAGGACGCGGCTCGGACTACGTGGTTGCCACCAGCGACAATCCACGCTCGGAAGATCCCCGCGCCATTCTCGCGGAAATTGAACCGGGCCTAAAGGCAAGCGAAGTCAAGTATGTGGTGGAGCCGGATCGCACCTCGGCGATTGAACTGGCCCTCCGCGCGGCCGCGCCTGGCGACGTGGTTCTACTGGCCGGCAAGGGCCATGAAAAGGAACAGATTCTCGCTTCCGGTTCCATCCCCTTCGACGATGCTGAAATTGCGCTTTCCACTCTTGCCCGCATGGGCTATGGTGATGCTCAATGATTCTTACCCTTGCTGATGCCGCAATCGGCTCCGGCGGCGTGCTGGAGGCCCCTGCCTCCATCGCCAATCCCGGCGCGCTCACCGTCGCCGCGTATTCCATCGACTCACGCACGGTCGGCGCGGGCGAACTGTTCTTTGCCATCAAGGGCGACCGCTTCGATGGCCACGATTTTGTGGCCGCCGCAATCCAGCGCGGAGCCACGGCCGCCGTTGTGAGCCGTGCGCACTTGTCCTCCTTGCCCGATGCCGCGCTGATCGCTCCCCTACTGGTGGTGGAAGACACTCTGCTGGCCATGCAGTCGCTGGCAGCGTATGTGCGCCGCCGTTGGGGCAAGCGCGTGGTGGCCGTCACCGGCTCGGCCGGCAAAACCACCACCAAGGAAGCCATTGCCGCTGCACTCGGCGCAAAGTTCCGCGTGCTCAAGTCGAAGGGAAATCTGAACAATGCCTTCGGCCTGCCGCTGCAGTTGCTGCGCCTGGAACCGGAAGACGAAATCGCCGTCATTGAGATGGGCATGAACCACAGCGGCGAAATCTCTGCCCTGGCCAACATAGCCGCGCCTGACTGGGGCGTGATCACCAACGTTGGCACTGCCCACGTGGAGAACTTCGAGGACGGGCAAGCCGGCATTGCCCGCGCCAAGTTCGAACTGGTAGCAGCCCTGCCCTCCACCGGCATCGCCTTCCTCAACTGCTCCGACGCCTACGTTTCGCAATTTGGCCGCAGCGTTGCGGGCCGCGTGGTGTATTACGGCACCGGCCCATGCGCCGATCCGCAGATTCTCTCCACCACCGAAGACGTGCACGGCCTGCATGTGCGCCTGCGCAGCCAGGATCGCGAAGCCGGCTTTACCCTGCAGTTGCTTGGCCAGCACAACGCCTCCAACGCCATGGCAGGTCTGGCTGTGGCTCTGGAAGCCGGTGTGGAGCTGGAAGCCGCTCTGGCGGCGCTGGAAACACTGACGGCCGGCGATAAGCGGGGCGAGATCCTCTCTCTCGGTGGCGCAACCATCATCAACGATTGCTACAACTCCAACCCCGAAGCGTTGCGCTCCATGATTCAGACCCTGGCCGCGCGGTCCTCCTCCTGCCGGCGCGTGCTGGTGGCCGGTGAAATGCTGGAACTCGGTAAGGAAGGCCCTGCCCTGCACGCTGCCTGCGGCCGTGCCGCCGTGGAAGCAGGCCTGGACATCGTGGTGGGCGTGAGTGGCAATGCGGCCCATCTGGCTGCCGCTGCCTGCGCAGGCGGCGTTGCCGCACTCTTTCTTCCCGATGCCGAAAGCGCCGGACGCTGGCTCTCCGCACATATGCGCGCTGGTGACCAGGTGTTGATCAAAGGCTCGCGCGGCGTCCATTTGGAACGCACACTGGAGACCCTGAAGACCTTTTACCCTGCCAGCGCTTGATGGGCTTGCTTGATGGGTCTGATTGCTCAGGCGCCGTCTCCACCTGACAGGCTTCTTTCCAAGCTCCACCGTGCCGTTGTTGCGGAGCACGACAACTTATTTCTTTCTTCTTCCACGACCGATAAACTTTGAGCGAGTTTTCGAATTGGCCTGGAGGTTCCATGCAATCCACTTCCCCCTCACTGGCAGGTATCTGCCTGCTCCTTCTCTTTCCCATCCTGCTCTCGTCCCAGTCAGACCCTTTGCAACGGGAAGTCAACGCACTCAAGAAGGCTTCCCATGACAAGCTGTCCATCAGCTTTGAAGAACGTACGCGCTGGGAAGAGCGATTCGGAGTGAACTTTGGTAAGGCAGTCAAGCAACAAGACATGCTGAGCCGCATTCGGGTGGGCGCCACCTACAAACCCAACCCATGGCTCACGCTGTCTTCAACCGGCCAGGATGCCCGCACCCCCTTCTACGGGCTTGCGGCCCCTAGTACCATGCGCGAATCCATGGACCTGCAGGAAGCCTGGGCAGGCTTGAGCAAGAAGAGCCTTCCCGTAAGCTTTTCTTTCGGCCGCCGCATGCTCAACTATGGTGAAACCCGCGTGATCGGCGTACCGCAGTGGTCCAACACCGCTCGCACCTATGACTATGGCCGCCTGCAATTCACCAGAAAGCACCTAACACTCGACGCACTGCTGATTTCACCCGTCATCATCCGCACCGATTCCTTCAACAATCCTGAGTTCGGGAACCGTTACTGGGGCGCTTATGCCGTCCTTTCCAAATACTGGCGCAACCAGTCCATGGACGCCTACGCCCTACGCCACGCGCAAAACAAGATCGGCGGCTGGACCGGTACCGGAACCCTCGGCACCAACAACTATGGCATGCGCTTCTACGGGCCCCTGCCGGCCAAATTCTCTTACAGCCTTGAAGGCATTGGACAAAACGGCCATATGGGCTTGCAGAATCAGCGCGCCTTCGCCTTCTACACCTCGGTAGCCCGGACCGTACCCATCGGCCCCATGCCGCTAGCCATCTCGCTGGAATATAAAGGCGCATCCGGCTCCCACACCGGCGCCAGCCACAGCGCCACCTTCGATCAGCTCACTCCGGCCAACCACGACAAATTCGGCCACCAGGACCTGTTCGGCTGGCGCAACCTGAAGACCTTCAAGAATCTGGACACGCTGAACGTAACTAAAGCCTTAGCTGTCAACCTGATGTATACCGACCACTATCTGTTCAGCTCAACCGATGCGCTTTACAACAGCTCCGGCTCCAAGATCTCTTCGTCGTCGACTGGCGCGCCCGGCTCCCATGTGGGCCGGGAACTGGACGCATTCGGCACCTGGACAATCGGAAACCACACTCTGCTGGCCGGCTATGGTCAGTTCTTCCGGGGAGCCTTCGTTCAGCAGACCACTCCGGGCCTCAACCCGCGCTATATCTATTTCGCCCAGCAGTACACGCTGAAATAGCGCAAAGGTTTTTACCGGGCCCCTGGCAAGGGTACGCATGGATTGCCCACGCAGGTGAGCAATCCATGCGTTCGGGAGTGGAACCCTCACTGCATTTTGGGACAACGTCTCGCCAGATGCGCGCATAATAAACAAGAACTTCCTATACAACCAGGGGGAAAGGTCCAGCCGCTCCGGCCTGCACCGGCGGGAGGCAGCAATTGCTTTCTCTACATTGCGAACAATCCCACGCCATGCGTCACATATCTGTGTGATAAAAATCACACAGCGCTTTTCGCATCGGATGCCACCATGGAGCAGGTTGGGATTTCTGTGCAAATCAGAAACCGTGATCCCTTCAAACCCACCCAGCGAGATTCCATGCATCTGGACCCTTCAGCCTTTGTTGCCGACGCCGATTTGCTCACGGTGCTCGGTAAGCGTTCCGAACCCGTAGCCTGCCACCAGGATCGCGTCCTGTTCCGCCAGGGAGACGAGCCCAACGGCCTCTACCTGCTGCTGAAGGGCGAGGCTTCGTTGTCGATGACCTCCGAGTCTGGCGAGCCCCTGGTGGATTCGCGCGCGGTCTCCGGCTCCATCCTGGGCCTGCCCGGCCTGGTAGGCAACTCGCCGTACTCGCTTACCGTCATGGCTGTAGCGGGTGCGCACGTGGCGTTTGTTTCGCGCGACAGCTTTACCGCGCTGATGCAGACCGACCCCATGCTGGCGCTGAAGATTCTTCGCGTGCTGGCGGCTGAGGTGCGCACGGCGCGCCACGCGCTCAGCCAGATGTAAACCGCCTATAGTTCTAGATCTTGCGGCCTGCGCTCCGGCACTGCGATGCGCAGGCTTTTTCATTGCAGGCGCTGCCGCTACAGGCGATCTTCAGCCCCGCAGAATCAAGCGTTTCAGAGGATGCTGCGTGTGAAAGCCCCGCGCAGGCTGCAGGCGCGGGCCGCACCTGTTAAACTCTGACTCGTTATGCTTCAAGCAAGTATCGCCATTGCAGTGCTCTCTTTCCTGCTGGGATCTATCCCCACGGGTTATCTTTTGATCCGCATTTTTCGCCATGAGGACATCCGCGCCATTGGCAGCGGCAACATTGGCGCAACCAACGTGCTGCGCTCCGGCGGCAAGGGCCTCGGTCTGGCCACATTCCTGATCGACATGCTGAAGGGCTGCTCCGCCGTATGGCTGGGCGTGTTCCTGGGCACCCTGCTGGCTCCCACCATCCTGCTGCCACGCGAAGCGCAGGCCATCGCCGCGCTCGCCGCCGTGCTGGGACATATGTTCACCCCCTGGCTCCGCTTCAAGGGCGGCAAGGGCGTGGCTACCGGCTTTGGCGTCTTTCTCGCCGCTTCGCCCTGGGCCGCGCTGGCCGCCATCGCCGTCTTCTTCGCGGTGGTCTTCCTCACCCGCTACGTTTCCCTGGCCTCGATTCTGGGCTCGATCGCCTTTCCCATCTTTGCCTGCTTCCTGATCCCCGGCTCCAAGCCGCCGCTGTTCCTGGCCGCCGAGTTCATCGTTGCTTCGCTCATCGTGCTGAAGCACTACCAGAACATTGGCCGGCTGCTGAAGGGCACTGAATCCCGCTTTGGACGAAAGAAGACCGCATGAGCCGTATAACCGTGCTTGGTTCCGGCGCATGGGGAACCGCAATCGCACTTGCCCTGCATCGCCATGGCGGCCACCAGATCGTACTGTGGTCGCATAACCAGCAAGAAGCCAGCGCCATTGCTGCCGCTGGCGAAAACACCTTGTTTCTACCCGGCTTCAAGCTCCCCGCGGAGATCCGCGTCACCGCCGACGATGCAGCCGTAGCGGAAGCGGAGATCGTGGTCTCCGTGATTCCCTCTGAGTTTCTGCGCGCCACCATCGCACGCCTGCGCCCGCACTTTCATCAGGGCCAGGTGATTGTGAGCGCCACCAAGGGCGTGGAGCGACGCACCTATCTGCGCATGACCGAAGTGATTGCGCAAACGCTGGCTGAAACGGGCCTGGAACTGCCCATCGGCGCCTTCAGCGGCCCCAGCTTTGCTCTGGAAGTTGCGCAGGGCCAGCCCACCGCTGTAACCGTGGCCTTTAGCCGCCGTTCCGTATCAGCCCGCGTGCAACGCGAGTTTGCCTCCGAGAGTCTCCGCCTCTACACGTCTACAGACGTGGTCGGTGTGGAGCTGGGCGGTGCGCTCAAGAATGTGATTGCCATTGCTGCCGGCGTAGCCAACGGCATGGGCCTGGGCTACAACTCGGCAGCAGCGCTCATCACGCGCGGCATTGCCGAAATCAGCCGCCTGGCGATTGCCTGCGGAGGGCGCCGCGAAACCCTCGCTGGCCTCTCCGGCGCCGGCGATCTGGTGCTCACCTGCACCGGTTCGCTCAGCCGCAACCGTACCGTGGGCGCGGCCCTCGGCCAGGGGCGTAAATTGCCGGAGATTCTGGAAAGCCTGGGCGGCAAGGTAGCGGAAGGCGTGCTCACCTGCGAAGCCGCGCTCGGCCTTGCCCGCAAGCATGAAGTGGAGATGCCCATCACCGAACAGATGGACCAGATCCTGCATGAAGGCAAGGATCCCCGCGAAGCCATCAAAGACCTGATGCTGCGTCCCGGCAAAGACGAAATCTAGGCACCTGCGGTGCGGCAGACGCCTTCGGCTCCTCCGTTCTCGCAAAACATCCGAACAAGAAAAGGCCCTGCAAACCGCAGGGCCTTTTCTTTTGATCTGAAACAGCCAGCACGCTGACTTGCTGACTCGCTGACTTGCCTCTTCATGCCGCAAAACACGAACGGCCTCTGCCGCCTACTTCCCGCTGAAGATGCGATAGCTGATGCCCACGGTTGCACCGGTAGGCCGCATGCCGAACTTGGGCTCGTTGGTAAAGTCTGGTGAGTTGGTCAGCATCTGGAATTCGTACGCTGCGCGCACGCTCAACTTGCGGCCCAATCTATACTCCACGCCTCCTCCCGGAGCCATGGCAAAGCTCGTCCCGGTGCCCATCTGGAAGGGATACTGGATCTTCACCACGCCCACCTGGAACATGGCGAAGGGCCGCAGTTTTTCGCCGCGCAAAAAGCTGTAGCGTGGACCGATCAGGTAAGCCTGTTCGGTCTCGCCGTTCCAGCTCTTCAGGTTCAGGAAGCGCGCATGCGCCTCAACCCCGTAGTGGCGATTCAGATTGTAGGTGGCAAACGCGCCAATGCCGTTCAGCCGCACGGTGCTGTCCTTGGGAAAACCTGCCTTGAAGTCGGCATACTCTCCGCCCACCCACAGCGACGCTGCGCCGCCGCGCCCATCGATCGCGGTTTGCGCCTGTACGGTCCCCGCGGCTACGGCGCAGAAAAGCGCCGCCATCATCAATCGTCGAGCCATCCTGGTTCCCATCGATTTCATTTCCTTCATTTCGTCCCAGCCCCTCAGTCCCGTCAGCCCCTAGTCCCTCAGTATCTAGTCCCTAGCCCTTCGGCCCCTAGCACCTAGCACCTAGCACCTAGCACCTAGCACCTAGCACCTAGCACCTAAAAGAGCGATTTCACATTCAGCGTAGTAGTCGCCGTTTCAGTAATGGTCAACGTTGAGATGTTCGAGGTGCCTGTCACCGTGACGGTGTAAGCTCCTGTCGGCGTTCCACCGGTCAGCGTTCCGGAGCCGCCGCATCCTGTGATCGCGCCCAGCGTGAGTCCCAGCAACAACACGGCCAGCCACGCTCCGCGCTTGCGCCAACGTTTGGGAACCAGCAGAACCAGCAGGCCCGCCAGCAGAGCGCCGCCACCACCACGTTCCAGTCTTGCCACCTGTTGCGGTGCCTGGGTCTGGATGGTCATCGTAGCCTTGCCCGAACCGCCCGTCACGGTAGTAGGCGTAATGGTGCAGGTGCTGTTGGTGGGAGCTCCGCTGCAGGCCAGAGCCACATCCAGCGTAAAGCCGGTACCTGGCGTCACCGTGATGGAGTAGGTGGCGGACTCGCCGGTATAGAGCGAGGTCGAAGCCGGCGTAATGGTCAGTGCAAAGTCAGAAACAATGATCACCGTCTGCGTGTTCGATGTGGACGCCAGATACGGATCGTTCTCCGCATACACCGCGGTCAGCGTGTGCGACCCAACAGCCAGGCCCGCAAGCGTAAAGCTGGCCGAACCAGCCGTGACGGCCGCCGTTCCCAGTGCCGTACTCCCGTCATAGTAGGTAATCGTGCCAGTGGGCTGACCGGTGGCAGCGGCAATCGAATCCGTGCAACTGATGGTTGAGCCTATCTGCGCAATCAGCGGTGTGCATACCAGCGTGGAAGTTGTGGCATAGGTGGGCAGCACTACCTGCTGAATCGTTGCGGAATCGGCTGCGGCGTGCGTGCCATCGCCACCGTAATGCGCCTGAATAACGTGCGTGCCCACAGTGAGGGCGCTGGTGCTGACGCTAGCCGTACTTGAGCTGGTGCCCGCAGTCAACGTGCCCGCCAGAGTAGTGACTCCATCCACCAGAATCGAGACCGATCCGGACGGCACACCCGAAGCTCCCACGGCCGCAACCGTGAACGTCACGCTTTTGCCTACGTAAATGGTGGGCGACGAACTGGCCACGGTCAGCGTTGTGGTGTTGGTTTGCACCACCTGGGTCACGCTGCCGGTAGCCGCGTCATTGGTACCATTGCCGGCGTAGATAGCCTGGATGATGTGCGTCCCCACACTGAGCGAGGTAATCGCCGCCGAGCTCACCGAAGCGGTGTAAGTAGCAGTGCCGGCCACCAGCGTGGCGGTACCCAGCGTGGTGCTGGTCGTCGCATCGTAGAAGGTGATGGTGCCGGTCGGCGTGCCATAGCTGCCCACGGCAGTCGCCGTAAAGGTCACTGCCTCGCCTTGATAACTCGGGGTCTTCGAGGTAGCCACTGTCACCGTGGTGGCATTGGCCACCACAACCTGCGTGATCGTAGCGGAGGTGGCTGTCGTGTCGGTATCGTCGCCGCCATAGGTGGCATAGATGCTATGCGTGCCGATGGTCAGCGTGCTGGTGGTCAGCGTGGCCACGCCATTGTTCAGCGCGCCAGTGCCCAGCACCGTGCTTCCGTCATAGTAAGTGACCGTGCCCGTTGGCACTTCGCCGGAGCTCGATGCGGTCGCCGTGAAGGTCACCGGCTCACCAAGCGCGCTGGGTGTTTTGGAGGTGGCCACCACCAGCATACTCACATCCTTGTTGACCGTCTGCGATACCGTTGCCGAAGAGGACTGATAGCCGAGTCCGGTTTCGCTGCCGCCATAGGCTGCGGTAATGGTGTGCGTGCCCACGGTGAGCTTGCTGTAAGTGAACGTTGCCGCTCCGCTGCTCAGGGTTGCGGTACCCAGCACTGTGCCGCTGGTGTCGGAGAAAGTGACTGTGCCATCGGGCTTGCCGGCCGCTCCGCTCGTATCGTCTGTAACCACAACCGTGGCGGTGAAGGTCACCGTCTCGTCGTAATACGAAGGATTCGGCGTGCTGGTCACCGTGGTGGTGGTGGGATACGGAATGGTAAAGTAGCCCACCAAGCCGTCATGTGAGGTAGCGCGCGCCACCGTGGACGTGTTGTAGGTGGAGCTCACCGGAAAATCCGCGCCGATGCGCGCATAGTCCAGCGCGAACAAAGAGCTCATCTCGCTGGTGTACAGCAGATGGTCCGGCTGCTCAGCCGATCCGTTCTCCACAAAGGTGTAGCGGCTGCTGGCCGGATTGGTTGTCGCAGCCGTCAGATTGGTTGCCGTGGTGGTTGAGTTCACCAGAGACAGCGTGTTGTAGGTGGCGTCATACAGCCAGACCGTGCCGCTGGCCACTTCGTTGCCGGTTAGAATGCCGGTTGTGTCCACGTAGCCATCGGAGAACTCAAAGCTGTTCAGTCCGCCCATCACCAGCACATGGTCGCCCGCTGTTTCGAGCGGCTCCAATACCTGTGTCACCAGTTGCTCGGCCTGCTGTGCGCGCTGCGTGCGGGCATCCGTACTGGTAGCAATTGCGGCCAACGCCGCGCGGTCCAGCAGGCTGGCATTCACAAGGTAGAGTTTGTAGTCGCTGATGCCCTTGCGGGGAATCTTCGCGGTCATCAGCAGCGGCGAGCGGTCAAAGAGCGTCTGGCTGGTACTCGATGAATTGGTGAACGTGGCCGTGGCCAGTTCCTGCACTGCAGTGGGTGCGCCGTCGAATTTGGCGTCGTTGCTCAGAAAGGCATTCACCTTCCCGTCTGCATCGGCACTGGACGCGAGGGTCAATGTATACCCCGGGCCACCGGCCGAGGTAATTGCAGTCAGCAGCAGATTCAGCGCCGCGGGCGTGGCATTCTGCACCGCCAGCACATCGGGCGAGTGCATGTAGTTGACCACGCCATTCGCCAGCTTGGTCATACGGCTGGTCTCCGCATCGATCAGTCCATTCAGTTCCAGTGTGGCAAACAGCAACTGGTCCGTGGACTGGCGCGCGGAAGCCGCCACCGGCGTTGCGCCGGTTTGCGAACTCAGCGCGGACACCGACGAAGAAGTGAGCAGCAGGCCCGTGTAGCCCTGCGAACTGACGTGATAATCGACAATGCCCACCAGCTCCGAGCTACCCGTGTACTTGGTGCCGGCCGAAGCGTCCAGAGCCGAGCCGCCCAGCGTTGTGGAGTCCACCAGCATCAACTGCGGATTGGCGTCCCATGTAGCTACGCCCGAGGGAACCGAGGCGGCCGCAGGATCCAGCACGTTCACGCCCGCCGCACGAAACGGACGGCTCGAAGTGGTCATCACGGCCCAGAACTGACCATTTGTGGTGGCCGTTTGCGAGGCCGGCGTAACCGTACCGCCCGTCCCCTGCGTCACCAGCAGCGAAGAGCTGGACGGCACATTCACGCGCATGCCCTGGAAAGGCAACCATTGTCCGAAACTTCCCGCCGTATAGCTGGAGCAACCACCATCGTCGATGGCCTTGGTGATCACCGAAGACGAGATGGCTGAAGGCAGCGTGGCTCCGGTAGCTTTGGTCACCACATTACTGCCCACCACCGGCGCGGCAATGTAGATCTGCGTCCCGGCGCGATCGGAACTGTTGGAGCTCTGCACGATTCCGGTCACCGTCAACTGGTTTTGCAGCACCGCATTGGACGGCACACCAGTAGGCGTATAGACGTAGATGCCCTCCGAGGTGCAGGTGTCGGAGTCAAAGCCGGAACTGGAATTCTCCAGATAGAAACCGTCGCTCAGGACCGCGATCACCACGCCCGTGGTGGTCACCATGCAGGTCTGGTAGGGCGAAATATAGGTTCCGGTCGAATAACTCTGGATGGCATGGATATCGACCGTCGTCGCGCTGGTGGAGCTGCAGGTAACGGCATGCGCACGGGCTGGCCCCGCCAGCAGAACAACCATCAGCCCCACAAAGGCCAAAACTGCACGCAAGGAACTACGGTTGAGCCGGTTCACAATCGTATCCATTCCACTCTCACAGATCTCTGGCAGCCACCGGTTGAATCCGCAACGCACACTCCCGCCATCACTTGCCCCACGAGGAAGCGCCCGGATCCCAGCCTCTGCCTGAACTCTTCTACCTCCATGTAGTTGCGCCCGGCGGCCAGTTTGCTTACACCGGGCCGCATTTTCTCCCCCTGACCGTGCCACCGCACAGGCCAAATCTGGAACGCAGCCTGTCCCAGAACTCGCGATGAATCTGTAATTTACTTGCCAGCAGCTAGAAGAAGACCGACAATTTCAAGAAACCTACGGCGCTGCCGGCACAGGAGCGGATGTCGATGCACCAGCCTGAAGAAAAGATCAATCAAGCATTCGTGCGCATTCCCAACAAGTTAAGTCCCCGCGGAATTCTCCGCCTTTCATGGATGGTTCTCTGCTGTCTGGCTGTGAGTGTGCTTCCGGCAGGTGCGGTCAAAGTCCAGTCGCTGGTGACCACGGCGGTGGATACGGCCAAGGTCACCCCACTGGTGCAGCACCATCCCAACTGGGCCACCTCCACCAATCTGGTGGCTATGGTGGACGACCAGGAAGACTTCGAGCAGATGACGTTGGTGCTGACGCGCCCTGCCAGTCAACAGGCGGCCTTTGAGCAGCTCCTGGCCGACCAGCAGAATCCGGCCTCGCCCAGCTATCACAAATGGCTCACCGCCGCTGAAATAGGCGAGCGCTTCGGTGTCTCCGACGCCGATCTGGCCGCCATCACCGGCTGGCTCACCGGTCAAGGCCTGCACGTGAATTCCATTGCCCCCAACCGGACCGCCATTCAGTTTGGCGGCTCCGCGTTGAATATTGGCCGCGCCTTTCGGACCTCACTGAACTACTACAACCTACATGGCGAAAAGCGACTGGCAACAGCCACAGAGCCCTCCATCCCCTTGGCCTTGACTCCGGTGGTCCGCGCGGTGCGCGGCCTGTTCTCCACCGGCGAGCGGCCGATGCACATTGCCTCCGGGCCGATCCCCGGCACGGCTTCCGCCAGTTCCGCGCAGTCCACGGCGCAACCGCTCATGACCGGCTCAAGCACTGTCCACTACCTCACTCCCGCCGACTTTGCCACCATCTATGACCTTCCATCCAACTACACCGGCGCCGGCATCACGATCGGTGTGGTTAGCTGGTCACGCGTCTCCACAGCCGATCTGGACGCCTACCGCTCCAAAACAGCCACCAGCTTCCCCAACCCCACTGAGGTGATCCCCACCGCGTATCACGGCGTTGATCCAGGAGCAGCCTATACCGCGCCACCCAGCACCTCCGTGGACCTGGGCGGCCAGGAAGAAGCGACCCTCGACATTATTCGTACCGGCGCCACGGCTCCGGGCGCCAACCTGCTCCTGGTTGCCGCCACGCCTGCCAGCGGCGGTATTGGCGTCGATACCGAGTACATGGTCTACACCACCCCGACGCCAGTGCAGATCATCTCCATCAGCTTTGGCGCATGCGAAGCCCAGGTCGGCGCTTCTTCGGTTGCCCACTGGGACAACCTGTTCTCCACCGCAGCCGCAGAAGGCATCAGCGTCTTTGTCTCTTCGGGCGATTCGGCCGCAGCGGGTTGCGATGATGCTTTCAGCTCTCCGCCGGGGACCATCGTCGCCAACAGCCCCAATTACATCTGCTCCTCGCGTTACGCCACCTGCGTAGGCGGCACGCAGTTTGCCGACACCACCAGCCCCTCCACCTACTGGAGTTCGAGCAACGGCACCGGTTATCAATCGGCGCTCAGCTACATTCCCGAGGGTGGGTGGAACGAGTCCACCACCTCCAGCGTCATTGGCACCGGTGGTGGCGTCAGCACCGTCGTTGCCACGCCTACATGGCAGAACGTGACCGGTGTGCCCTCGGCACGAGCCGGCCGCTACACGCCCGACATCTCCTTCTCCGCCGCCGGCCACGACGGTTATATGGCCTGCATGGCCGCGGTGGGCGACAGTACCGCCAATGCGGGGTGCACCGGAAGCACCTGGCACTTCCTCAGCTTTTCCGGCACCTCTGCCTCAGCCCCCGGCATGGCCGGTGTAGCGGCGCTGCTTGCCCAGAAGCTCAGTGGCGGCCAGGGCAATCTGAATCCCAGACTCTACGCCACCTACGTTGCGGCGCCCTCGGCCTTCCATGACACCACCGTAACCTCCAGCGGCGTCAGCTCCTGCAGCGTGAATACGCCCAGCATCTGCAACAGCAGCATCTACTACACCACCGGCGGCGCGGTGCAGCCCGGCTTCCTGCTCACCACCGGCTTTGACCAAGTCACAGGCCTCGGTTCGCTGGATGTCGCAACCTTCTTGAGTGTCTCGAACGCCATCGCTGCCCCCACGGTTACGCTAACGCCGGCTTCCACCTCCATCACCTCGACGCAGTCGCTTTCGGTCACCATAGTGGCCTCTGGATCGAGTGGAAATCCCACCGGAAGCGTCACCGTAAGCAACGGAACCTACACCTCCTCGGCCGCCACGCTCAGCTCCGGCACCGCCACCATCGTCATCCCGGCCGGTTCGCTGGCTAGCGGTACGACCTCCTTCACCGCCACCTATACGCCCGACAGCGGCGGCTCGATCAGCTACAGCAGCGCCACCTCAACGGCGGTTTCCATAACGGTAACCAAGGGCACGCCCACCGTCGCCGTCACGCCCACACCGAGCACTATCGTTCCCAGCCAGTCGTTATCGGTTGGTGTCGCGGTATCCGCCGGCAGCGGCGGTGCCGCTGCTAACGTCACGGGCACGGTCACACTGACCAGCGGCAGCTATAGCTCTGCCGCGACCACGCTCAGCTCGGGCGCGGCCACCATTGTTGTTCCGGCCGGCACCTTCGCAATCGGCACGGCCACACTCTCCGCGAGCTACACACCTGACACAGCCGGAGCAACCTTCTACAACGCCGCCACCGGCTCTTCGTCCGTAACGGTGGCCAAGGCGGCGCCCACCAGGAGCAGCGCCCAGGCATAAGGCCGTATCGCAGCCGGCAAGCCGCGGGCCGGAAGCATCTGGTCGAAACTGGTGGCGGGTGTCGTCGGCATCGGACCTCAAGAAAGGCCGCGACGCATCCGTCCTTGGCCTCTGCAAAGCAGAAGCATCAGTCCGGCGATGGAACAGTGAAGTTTTATTGACAGTTTTGTTACAGTGCCTGCTTCTCTCGCCGCGTGTGCCGCCAGAGGGCGAGTTCCTTGCGGGCTTCGGCCCAGCGTTGCGGCGAAACCTTCCAGGAGGCATTGGCATCCTCAAGCACCAGCACGAGATCGCGCATCGCTGCCTCGATGCTGGCAAAGGTGTAGCGCTTGACGAGGCCGCGGCGCCGCCGTTTCTCGACCGTCGAGTCCGTTGCGCTCATCGTGTTGCAAAGCAGGGTCAACATCGGCGGCAGGGCTTCCTCCGGCGGCCAGGATTGATCCTCCGCCCGTCCCGGCGCAGCGCGCACGCAGGCGGATGGAAAGGCGCTGGCCATGGCAGACGCGGCCGCGCAATCCTCCACCACCGCGATATCGCAATGGCGAAGGCCGCGAGCCTTCAGGCTCGCCATTGCCGCGCTCCAGAGGGAGACGCTTTCGGGATCTTCCGGCCAGCACGCCAGAATATCTTTGGTACCGTCGCCGGCGACGCCGAGCGCCAGATGAAGGCGGCGGTTGCGCATAAGACCGCGATCTTTGACCCGCACCGGCACGGAATCGATGAACAGCAAGGCATAGCGCTCCGCCAGCGCACGGTTCCGCCAGCGCTCGAGATGCAGGCTTTGGCGTTCGTCGCGATAGACCGGCTCGAGAGCGAGCAGGGATTGCGCGCCCGCGCCGGACGGCATGTCGTATACGGATGATGGAAAGTCCGTCTTGTCGGGCATCGCCTGTGCCGCATGAAGTTACGGTGTCAGTATCTTGGCGAAGAGGCGACAAGGTCTATTGGCCGCGAGGACGAGGCCGTTCGCCTGCCGGCCAATCTCCATCGACCAAGGTTGAGAGCGCTTTTTGCTTGGCGATCTTGCGTTGCCGCAGGTTTTGCGTCAGTTTTGCGACACCGCGATTTCGTCTGTGCGCGGAAAATGCAGAAA
>Ga0207857_1000202_pt1 | contig 17675 bp, 21 predicted proteins | sample LuqExpMetageno22_FD_187780 | JGI IMG/M metagenome (GOLD analysis project Ga0207857, IMG submission 187780) | Tropical forest soil microbial communities from Luquillo Experimental Forest, Puerto Rico - Sample 22 (SPAdes) | ecosystem: Environmental > Terrestrial > Soil > Tropical forest ... | reverse complement strand
CCCGCCTATGTGCCTCTGGGCCTACTCGCCGCCTCTTTTGCCTTGGTAGCCATAGGGGCGGCAGCGCCGGGGGTAATGCTGTTCTTTATGTGCCTTTTCACCGCGGCAATCAGGGTACGGCAGTCAATAGCCTACTTCGCGGAGAATAAAGAGCAGCTTATCGACCAGTCACCAGAGGTTGATTTTAGCTCAAGCCGGCCGAAGATCGACGACATTTTTGTAGCGGACCCATGCAATCCTTGCGATTACAGGTCTATATGGAAACCCTAGCAATCATCATAATCTGCGCAGGGATCTACGGCGTGAAAAAGCTTTTCGGCGGGCCTTGTCTGTTGCCGAAGGGCAGCAACCCGGATACCGAGCTGATCATTGCAAATTCCGGATGAATCCGACCACCGTTCCGGCGTGAAACCGACCGCGATTCCGATTTGAAACCGACCACCATTCCGCTGGCAATCCGACCAGCGTTCCGGAACGAATCCGACCAACTGTAGTCGCAAGGTAACTCAACGGGTATTCTGCCCTCATCATCATTGAGGAGGGCACGATGCCACAGAATCGAGTTGCCATGCGAAAGATACGAGAGATACTACGCCTTGCCTGGTCATGTGAACAGACAAGACATGCCATTGCCGTTAGTTGCGGCGTCGGCAAAACCACCGTTATCGACACCCTGCGTCGTGCTTCCACCGCCGGACTATACTGGCCCCTGCCTGCCGACCTTGACGATGAACGACTTGAATGCCTGCTCTATCCTGTCCAACCCCGCGAAGTAACCTCCAAGCGGACACCGCCCGATTGGGCATCCCTACACAACGAGCTGCTCACCCACAAGAACCTGACCCTGATGCTCCTGTGGCAGGAGTACAAGGAGCGAGAACCTTCCGGCTACCAGTACAGCCAGTTCTGCGACCTGTTCCGGGCATGGCGGGGGAAGCTCGACCTGTCCATGCGCCAGGAACACCGTGCCGGTGAGAAGATGTTCGTGGACTACTGCGGTCAGACTCTTCCCATCGTTGACCCGGACACTGGTGAGATACGGGACGCCCAGGTATTCGTGGCGGTCATGGGAGCCAGCAACTACACCTATGCCGAGGCGACCTGGACCCAGTCCCTGCCCGACTGGACCGGTTCCCATGTCAGGACGTTCTCTTACTTCGGCGCTGTTCCCCACTGCATCGTCCCGGATAATCTGCTTTCAGGTGTCACGAGAACCTGCCGCTATGAACCAGGCATCAATCGGACTTACCAGGAACTGGCAACCCATTACGGCACTGCCGTCATCCCTGCCCGTGTCCGCAAACCACGGGACAAACCCAAGGTAGAAGTCGGAGTCCAGTTTGTGCAGCGATTCATTCTTGCCGGGCTGCGTCACCGGACATTCTTTAGTCTGGCAGAAGCCAATGCAGCTATCCAGGAACGGCTTGAACTCCTGAACAACCGCCCCTTCAGGAAACTCCCAGGCACGCGCAAGAGCCGTTTCGAGGAATTGGACCGACCGGCAATGCTGCCGCTGCCGGAACTCCCCTATCAGTATGCCCAATGGAAGATAGCCAAGGTCCATATCGACTATCATGTCGACGTGGAGGGGCATTTCTACAGCGTCCCGTTCCGGCTGGTGCGGGAGCAGGTCGAGGTGCGCTACACGTCCGCCACGGTGGAATGCTTCCACAAGGGGAACCGAGTAGCATCACATCCCCGTTCGTTCGTTAAGGGGAAGTTCACCACCAACCCCGAGCACATGCCTCCGGCTCATCGGGAGTATGCCGACTGTACGCCGGGGCGCCTCATCTCCTGGGCATCACAGACCGGCAAGGCAACGGCAGAGGTCGTTGAATCAATTCTTTCCAGAAAGGGCTTCCCGGAACATGGGGTCCGCTCCTGCATGGGTATCCTCTCCCTTGGCAAGCGGTTCGGCAAGGACCGCCTGGAAGCCGCCTGCGAGCGTGCCCTGTTCATTAAGGGGGTCAGCTAAACGCCCATTCATCGGCGGTAAGGGTGGCTGCTACCGCTTCGTGATTTGTCAACCACGGGAAAACGTCCACGCCGTTGCGAGCTATAAAGACACCAGATTCAATACGCCCCGGATCTGTTTCAAAATAAATGATTTTACTGCCTTTTTTATAAGTCGCTCGCCAAACAGCGGGAGCTTCATCGATGATTTTAAGCGCGGCCTGTTCTGAAACTCCTGAGATTTTCATATATGCCGCAACCCAATCGGCATCAGTATCTATCCGATAATCAATGCCGTCAGCCCTTATTATCAAATGCAAGTCCGAAGGGAAAACAAAGACCCCACGATCTTCGCCGCCCGCGCTCACAATTTTGATCTCACCCCCAACTTTATTCAAATATATGTTTTCCTTATGCTCAGGATTGGTAATGTGGATGATGATATCCTTCGTAAAAAAATCCTTAGTGATACGTTTCAATTCCACTTTTTGCGGGCCGCGCTGACAGGATATTTCGCAGAGAGGCATATGTGGTGGCTATTTTACCGATCAAGCACAAGAGGGGTTTCATCTCACCCCCCCCATGCTTGCAAATTTGAAACTGAGACACTACCTGCAAAGCGGCACTCAAGATCTATGCCGCTTAGCCCAACAACGCGGCGGCATACGGTCTCCGACTTCGCCGGTGCACCTGACGACCGTTAGACAGAATACTAAAGGAGAGAAAAGCAGCCTTGAAAGATGGATTAATTTTGGATTTGCGCTGAATGAAAATAGTGGGTATATTTGGAGATGAAAATGGCCTGTTTTCTGTTTACTCCTACCCATATCCTACCCATGCATTTATCTGTTTTACTTTAAGGCTAAATATCGATATGTTGCAGCCAAACTCCAATTTGCTCCAGAAACAGGAGATGAAGATTTAGCCGTCCGCCCGGCCCGGATCATTCAGGCAGGTTCGGAATCTTCCGTTTCCGGCCTTCGTGGTCAACGGCCACATACGTGAACGAAGCCTCGGTGACCATGAAGGGGCCGTCTTCCTCGCGGGCATTCAGTTCCCGCAGGATGGGTTTCACCCACACCTCCAGCCTGATGGTGATGGAGGTATTTCCGATTCTGGCCACTTTGCCGTAACAGCAGACAATGTCGCCGATCTTCACCGGTTTGATGAATTTCATGGCATCGACTGCGATGGTGACCGCCCGCCCCCGCGTGGTTTCAATCGCCATCATGCCGCCGGCGATATCCATCTGCGACATGATCCACCCCCCGAAGATGTCGCCGTTCATGTTGGTGTCGCTCGGCCGGGGAGAGGTGCGAAGGAGCAGCTCGCCGTCCGGGTGTTTGCTCTGATCGGTCAAAAATGCCTCCCCTGTGCTTTTGCAGCGTCGAACATGCCGTTATGATGCCTGCCGCTCCGCGTCCGGCGGCGCTCCCCTTCCGCGTGCACCAGGCCCGGCACCGCTAGTGCCTGAAGAGCAGGTGGATCAGGTTGGTGGGGCAGTCTGAAGGCGGTTCCTCGACCAGGATATACCACGCGATCGCGGCAATGACCAGTGCAATGATCAGATAAAGGGCAATTCTGGATGATTCCATGGTTTCCTCCTCGCAGTTGTTTCAGGGTCTGACGCCTCACGCCGCAAGCCCCCACGGTGACCCCCGCGAGAGCCGGGGCATCCGGACCGGACCCTACCTGGAAGGGGCGGTCCTCGTGCGGGGCGGAACGGGACGGACGATGACGGTACAGGTCATGCCCGCCGCGATCTGCACTCCTGCGGGGAGGGGGTCCAGCCGGACCCGTACCGGCACCCGTTGCGCAAGCCGCACCCAGTTGAAAACGGGGTTTACGTCGGAGAGGAGTTCGCGGCTCGTGGGATTGTCATGGTCGGAGATGCCCCGGGCAAGGCTCTCGATATGCCCTTTCAGCACCGGTGCATTGCCCAGAAGCCGGATATCGACCTGGTCCCCCACGTGCAGCAGATGGAGTTTTGTCTCCTCGAAATAGCCGTAGACCCAGAACGAACTCCTGTCGATCACGGCCAGCTTTGCCTCTCCTGCCGTTGCAAAGTCGCCGGGATGGACGCCCAGGTTCGTGATGTACCCCTCCACCGGCGAGCGCACCTCGGTGCGGTCGAGGTTGAGTTTTGCCGTTTCCGCCATCACCAGGGCCTCCTGATACATCGCCGCGGCGGAATCGGCCTGGGAGCGGGAGTTTTCCCGGATTTCGGCGGACACCACCACGTTCTCCAGGCGCTCGCGCCGCCGGGCCTCCTGCCGGCGCATCGCCATCTCCGCTTTACGGGCCGCCAGAACGGCATTGGCCCGGTCCCATGCCAGCCGGTAGCGCTCCCGATCGACCGTAAACAGCAGATCCCCCTTGTGGACCACCTGGTTGTCCTTGACCGCGACGCGCACGACAATGCCGGACACGTCGGCAGCGACCTTGATCACGTCGGCGCGGACCCTTCCGTCGCGGGTCCAGGGGGAGTTCATGTATCTATTCCACAACGCCCTGCTGAGCAGCACGGCGATGGCAAGGATGACGATCGTGCACGCAACTTGAAACAACTGCCGTAACTTCATGGGAAACCTCTTTGTAGGTTGGTGGGTCGTAACGTACTGCGGCCTTAGCGGAGGATCAGCAACCCGCACGTGCCGAAGATGCAGGCGAAAATGCTGAGCCGGAAGAGCGGCGGATGCCAGACATGCCGATAGACGCCGCATCGGCCCATGATCCTGTCCAGTAAGGTATGAAAAACGATGCTCACCAGAAAGGCCAGGAACAGGGTGGGCACAAGTGCGTCAAGCAGGGCGAATTCACGCGGCATGGGGAATTACTCCTAATAGGTTGGCCGACGGACGGTCAGTCGTAACGGCGATGAGCACATCCTCGTCCAGCAGGGCTGTCCGGATGAGGTGCAGCGAAGTAAGCATACGATTCAGAACATTCCGGGAGGGTGCGCACGATGACGTTGATTCAGCTCCGAGGCTGATTAACCCGATGGCGGTGGTCACGCGATCAAGCGCGGCGTCATGAAGCGTCGCCGACGGCCGTCTGAAGAACAGCGCCGTGGAGGACAGGCACTCCTGCACGCTATCGGCCAGCGGTTGAGGCATCATGAATGATGTGGCATCCTGGCGCAGATGGATCACCGCCCGGCCGATTTCTACGACCGAGAACATCAGGGCCAGCAGGATACGGTCCTGCTCATCCTGCATTTTTTGCACGGTAACCTGTTTATGCAGCACATCACGGGTACCGCTTTCGAACCGGTCCCTGAGACCGGCAAGGGGGGCGAAGCAGGCCATGACCACCTGATGCCGCAACTGGCGGGCCAGGCGCCCCTTGAGCCATAAACCGGACGCGGGCATCATCGTGCGGTACAGGCATCCCGCCACCGCCACCCCCGTCAGGACGCCGCACCCGTCATTGATAAAATCCACCGGATTGAATTGCATGGTATTGCTGGGATTCGTCATCTGAACGAAGAACACGGCGTAGCCGAAGCCGATATCGACGAGGCCGGGCCGGGTGCGGAGATACAGCCCGGCCATCAGAAAAGGTATCATGCTGGTACAGAGGAGCATGAATCCGTCCATGTCGGGCATAACGAGGAACTTGTACACGAATGCGGCAACAAGGCCGGACAGGTGGCCAATGAACATTTTGTTGGTGCTTCTCGTCGGATCGGGAGCCGACGCAAACAGGGCGCTCGCGATGGCGACAAAGGTGAGGGCGCTGGGACCGTAGGGCCATGCCGAAGCGATCCAAAACCACCCGACCACCATGATCCCGATAAAGGCCCTTCCTCCCATCAGGAGCGCGACTACCGGGTCGGTTCGAACGGCAAAGTCGATATCGTCCGGGGTATTCGGTTCGTTTTCGGCGTCCGGCAGGGTGGCGTAGGTTGTGGTGTAGGCGTGCAGTTCCCGCAGGAAACGGTGCAAAAGCTCCACCGCTGTCGCGAAATCCAGCGCTGTTTGGGGATCGCCGTCAGCGGTGACGCTGTGCCGCACCTCTTCCACGCGCCGCCCCAGCACGGAGCGGAAGGCGGCGATCCGTCGTGCGGCCCGACGCGCCGCATCGGCATGTGCCGGGATCTCGCCCCTGGTGACGACCGCTTCGCCGAATGATGCCCACAGGTCGTCGAGTGCCTGACCTGCCGGGGACGACTGCGCATTCAACCGCTTCAAAAGCTGATGGAATGAATTGAAGGTGGTGGTCACCGCCATGAATTCACTGTTGAGCTTCCGCAGCCTGAGGTCGCGGCTCCGCACTTCCGGGTCTTCCAGGACCGCATTGCTGCGGATGGATTCGAGTGCAAGCACATTGCCGACCAGCCGCAGCCTCATGCTATCGAGTTCGGCGCGTCCGGCAGTACCGGAGAGAGAGGCCCGGACAAAGGCAATGAACTCGGCATAGCGGTTCTGGACGTTGCTGGTAATGGCATCGGAAAGGCGCCGCGGGAAGACAACGTCGCTGACGACCCCGGCACACAGGATGCCCAGCGTGATCTCGGTGAGCCGGGTGGAGGCGATGGAAAAGAACGCCGAGGGCTCCGCTATGGAGAATTGGCCTATTATAGCCGCCGAATACCCGGCCAGGACACATCCGTAGGATCTGAAATTGCGGTAGAACGCCGAGCCTGCGGTACAGAGCCCGACCCACAAGGCCAGTCCGAGCAGATAGAGCACCGGTTCCTGGGCAAACATGCCCATGAGCAGGAGACCGACGAGAATGCCGGCAATCGTGGCGCCGATGCGATACATGCTCTTTACCAGGACCAGGCCGGTTTGCGGCTGCATGACGATGATTGCGGTCATCATGGCCGTGCGCGGCTGGTCGAGCCGCAGTTGCATGGAGATCCACATCGCCAGGAATGCGGCCAGGATGATCTTGAAGACGAATATCCAATCCAGGCCGTCGGTCCTGCCCCAGAAAACCAGTTCACGCCGCACCGTGCCGAACAGCGATGTCATGGTATCCGCGCCGGAAGCGCTCATTGCCGCGCTCCCTTCGCCGGCGGCGGCGTAACCGGAATCCCTCCCCCGATGGCCTGCATCAGGCCGGCGTATGCGTCGAGAAAGCGCGCCTCCACCTGCGCCTTGCGCTGGGCTTCGACCAAGGTCTGGTTCTGTGCGGTGAGGACATTGAAGTAATCGGTCATCCCGGCGCGGAACGCCTGGAAGGCGATATCGTAGGTGCGATTCGCGAGATCGTTGGCAGTGCCGGACTCCACGCGCTGGATCGCCAGGGACCGCAAGGTGACGATCTGGTTGGCGACGTTTTCCAGTGCCCGGATCAGGGTGCTGTTGTACGACTCCACCGCGATGTCGTAATCGGCGGTTGAAACGGCGAGTTGGCTGCGCAGCCGCCCCCCTTCGAAGATCGGCAATGAAATGGCCGGACCGAAACCGGCGATCAACGACCCCGGGGAGAGGAACTGGGCAAAGCCGAGGGACTGCCAGCCGGCAAAAGCCGTAAGGTTGATGTTCGGGTAAAACGCCGCCTTGGCAACGTCGATCCCTTCGCCGGCCGCTTCGACCATCCAGCGCCGGGCAACCACATCGGGCCGCCGCCCGAGCAGGTCGGCCGGCACGACGGTCGGCAGGCCGATGGGCAGATCGAGGGAAAGCGACGGCCGGCGAATAGTCTCGCCATCACCCGGCCCTTTACCGGTAAGCGCGCTCAACTGGTTACGCAACAACTCGATCGACTCCGAAATACGCTCGATCTCCGCCCGGGCCGCCGGCAGCGGCGTTTCCGCCTGCCTCAGTTCGAGCTCCGTCGCGAGCCCGGCCTTCAGGCGCTTCCGGGTGATATCGAGGATGTTCTGGCGTTGGCGCAGGGTCGAGCGGGCGATGTCCAGCACCACGTGCTGGAGCGACAACTGCACGTAAACGCGTACCACCGATGTCTGGAGGGCCAGGCGGACCTCCTGGGCTTCGGCCGTCGCCACCTGGACGTAATCCAGGGATGCTGCGAGCGCTTTACGGTTTTTCCCCCACAGGTCGAGCTCGTAGGAAAGGTCGAGTGTCGCCTGATTGTTCCATGACCAGTTGCCGGCATACGGCGGCGGGATGAACTGATGCTCCGTGAACTGCTCCCGGGTGAAGGCGGCGTCGGCCTGGAGGGAGGGGAGCAGGGCCGATCCCGCAATGCCGCTCACTGCCTGTGCCTTTGCAACACGGGCCTGGGCCATGCGCATGCCCGGATTCCCGGATGTCGCCTCCTCGACCAGGCGGTCAAGCTGTGGATCGGCATACGCTTTCCACCATTGCTGCGCCGGCCACGGGGTCGGCTGCTGTGCGGCGGATTTCAGCGCGCTTCCTGCATTCAACCGGTTGGGATCGAGTACGGACGAACGTGGCGAGGTATTCGGGGTAGCGGAAGGCAAGCTGGCACAACCGCCGATGATGAGCACCAGTGCCGCTTGCAAACAATAGGCTGCGCAAATTTTGTTTCGATGGAAAAACAGACTGATCTCCTGAAGTTCTTGAGGGTTGCTGCATCGTTGGCATCCGGACCGCACGTTTTCCGGTATGGCTCACGGGGAATGGCAGTGGCCGGCTTTTGTCGATAAGGCCGGCCACGCAGCTGGACATATCTCCTCGCGCGGAGATGATCACGGTTACGGATTGGAGGTTGCAGCCGCCATAAAGCCCTGATATTCGGCCAGTTTGGCTTTCAAGCGTTCCAATTCACCGGCGGAATACACCGACGTGCCCTTCTGCACCTCGTGTTGGAGCTGGGTTATCATCTCCTGGAGGCTGAAGCTCTGCCCCGAGCAGCGTTCCGAGTTCAAGAGACAGGGGTTTTTAGCGGCGCCGGCTTTGCTGTCTGCTGCGGACACCAGAAGCGGAGCGGATACAACGACGGCACAACATACTGAAAGAATCTTTTTCACGATAGTTCTCCTTACCTGTAGTTACGCACAACGGAATACGGGGGTTCATGCGGCATGGCAGGTGTCGTACGGCTACAAGAAGTGCATGGGGCGACCTCCCTTACGTCACGGCTCGCGGGCAGCCCCGTTTGCCGGCGGGCAACGGGACTGCTTCAGCCTTGGGACGGCACGAACCCTCCGTATTGTGTGCAATATACTATCAACCAAAGCCATAATCATGCCAAAATGGAAATATCAATAATATCGGAATGTTGTAATTTTTTGCCTTTCTATATTTGCAATATATTGCGAATATTATTGCAACATATTGCTTAATGCGTAATAATTGCAAAATATTGCGTTATTGTGGGCGGGACGCGGGAGCACGCCGGGAAAGGAGAGACGCATGGTTGACCAGAATGATTTCTTCAGGGAGGTTACGATCAGGATCTGCAGCAGCCTCGATATAAAAACAGCCCTCAGGAACGCCTTCGACTATTTGAAGCTTTACTTCCCCCTGGACACCCTCAGCCTGACCATCCACGATGCCAACATCTCATCCATCAGGAGGATCGCCAACATAGCGGCGGACAATGTGGAACTCCCGGACGAGATCATCGCCATTCCCAAGAAGCTTTGGAAACAGATACAGGCATGGAAGCCCACCGTTCCCACCGTCATAAGCACCGATCGCGACGAGTTTTTCCGTTTACTGGCGCCATTCATCAAGCTCGAAGGGAATTCGAAGATCCTTGTGCCGCTCCTGATAGAGGGGGAATCGCTGGGGTCGCTGATACTGTGCGCGCGCGGCGAAGGGAAATACAACGCCAGGCATGCAGGGCTCCTGGCGACCGTCGCCACACCCTTTGCCATTGCGCTGGCCAATGCGCTGTCGTACGAAAAACTTGTGAAATACCGGGACAGGCTTATTGACGACAACCACTTCCTGAACAGGGAACTCTCCACGCGAGCGGGAGGCCAAATAATCGGGGGAGATTCGGGGTTGAAAAACGTCCTGGACATGGTCCAGCACGTGGCGCCGCTCAACAACACGATCCTGCTCCTGGGTGAAACGGGCACCGGCAAGGAGGTGATCGCCAACGCGATCCACTTCGCATCGCCGCGCAAGAACGGGCCGTTCATCAAGGTGAACTGCGGCGCGATCCCGGGGAGTCTTATCGACAGCGAACTGTTCGGCCATGAGAAGGGGGCGTTTACCGGCGCGGCCGACGAAAGGCGCGGCCGCTTCGAACGCGCCGACGGCGGGACCATCTTTCTGGATGAAATCGCGGAGTTGCCGCCTCCTGCCCAGGTGCGCCTGCTCCGCGTCCTCCAGAATCGCGAAATAGAACGGGTTGGGGGCACCAAATCGATTCCTGTCGATATCCGCGTGATCGCCGCAACCCACCGCAACCTGGAAAACATGGTTTCGGAAAACAGGTTTCGGGAGGATCTCTGGTTCAGGCTGAACGTCTTTCCCGTCATCATACCGCCGTTACGGCAGCGCAAAGGGGACATTCCGCTCCTGGTGCGCTATTTTGTGCGGGCAAAAGCCATGGAATTGGGTTTTGCCCTCGCGCCGAACATAGCGCCGGGGGCCATGGAACGCCTGGTGAATTACGACTGGCCCGGAAACGTCCGGGAATTGGAGAATCTGGTGGAGCGGGAGGTCATACTGCACCGGGGAGAGCAACTGATGTTCGATGCGCTGCTGCCGGGCGGAAAAAAAAGGGAAACCGTGGTTCAGGGAGCGGCAAACAGCCTCCCCGCGCCCCTGAAACTCGACGAAGCGATCGCCCTGCACCTCGGCAATGTCCTGCGGATGACCAACGGGAGGGTTCATGGGCCCGGCGGCGCAGCAGAATTGCTCGGCATCAACCCGAGCACCTTGCGGTGGCGGCTGGACAGGCTCGGCATACAACATGGCCGTTCGAAAAAAATATCCGAGCCTTGAACACTATTTTTATTGCTACAATGGGCGAGGATGCGCATGATCGGGCATCCCGCCACATCACAGAAACGGAGCCCCGAATGGTCAGAATTTCACCAGACCCCATTGACCCTGCGAAGATCTATGACATGATCGCCACGACGAATGCCGGTTCGGTCGTCATCCATTATGCCGTGGTAAAACCCCTCTCGGGAGCCGGCGGGACCACGAGCTACATCGACTACGCCATGAGCGGCGATACCGAGGCGGAACTGGCCGACATGGCCGCCAGGCTGGGCACGGAGTTCACCCTGGAAGACATCCTCCTGATCCGGCGCACCGGCCGGCTCCGCGTGGGCGACATCATCTCCCTCGCCGCCGTCAGCTCCCCCAACAGCGGCGATGCCTTCGAAGCCTGCAAACAGGCCATAGGCCAGCTGAAGAAGATGAAGACCATCGTCAAGACCGAGGTGTGCGGCTAGCACAGACCCCCTCCAGCAGGGCGCGTATCCCCCCGTTCCCGCCGAACTTGAGGGCCCCGGCGAGGCAGTTCCCCTTCCGCAGGAGCATGACCGGGCCGTACAGGGGATCATCCCCTTCCAGGAGCGCTCCGTCCTTTCCTTCCGGTTCAACCTTCACATGGGCCAGCTGGGAGCGGTAACGGTCGAAGGCGGTCGATGCGGATTCGGTTGTTGTCCCCAGGAGGAGGAATAGCTGCAGGTCCCGCCCCCCGACCACGGCATCGGCCATGATCCCCCTGTTCAGGAAATCATACCCCAAAAGGCTCTGGGGCAGGTAACGTTCGCTCCCCCGGACCACCTCGGGCCGGCCCAGGGGCGAAAGCTCCGCCGGCCTCTCCTTGGCGCCCGGCAGCCGCGATGCCACCGCCTGGCCGCATGCGGCCAGGGCCGTTGCGTCGGCGTCGTCGGTGCCGGTCACCTGGATGTGGACAAAGAAGCGCCCCTGGTAGAAGAAGAGCTGGGAGGGGGAGAGGTTGGACTCGGCGCCCACGCCAAGGCTGCTCCCCTCTTTCTGGCGGTAGTTGGCGTACATGCCGAAGGCGTCAAGCCCCGACCCCATGCGGTAAATCTCCACGTCGATACCGGCGTCGGGGCTCTTCTTCGCGGCATAGCGGGCCGCGGCCATGCGGTCGAAGCCGTAGGGGAAGTACAGCTCGGCCTCGCCGTCGATCCGGTCGGACAGGGTATCCCGGTCGTAGAAGAGCGGCTTCCCCTCCATCTGCCACCCGGCGCCGCAGGCCGCCGGCGGCGGGAGTTCCTCCATGTCGCCGGCGGCCTGGGCGCCGAGCGGGAGATGGAGGGCCAGGAGCAGGAACAGGGCCGGGAGGAGCGGCCGCACCGGACGCGCCCTCATGCCAGCACCGTCCGGGCGCGCTCCATCTTGGCGGCGATGTCCAGCCCGTTGACGCAGCGGGCGCTGCACCCGTCGCAGTCGCCACAGGCCGCCGCCGTTGCCTGCCGGGGCAGCTCGGCATAGGTGGCGCGGGCCAGGGAGAGATCCCGGTACCCCCCCTCGGCGTACATGAGGGCCCGGTTGACGGTGGAGATCTCCACCCCCCGGGGGCAGCCCGCCTCGCACGAGCCGCAAAAATTGCAGTAGAAGGGTTCGATGGCCTCGGCGTAGCGGTCGAGGCGGCGCACGTCGGCATAGGTGAAGGGCATGCCCATGACGGCCATGTCCTCCCGGAGCTGGGTCATGTTCTTCATGCCCGGTATGGCCGCGGCCACCCGGGGATTCCGGAGCGCCCACTTGAGGGCGGCCTGGTGGGCGGTGATCCTGCCCAGGCCCGTGGTGTCGTACCCTCCCACCAGGGTCTTCATGGCGACGATGCCGATGCCGGCCGCTGCGGCCCGGTCAATGGCCACCCCGACCTCCTTGTCCGACTTGAAGTTGTACTTGACGAGGCAGGTGTCGAAGAACCGGTCCGGGTCGTCCACCAGGGCGTTCAGCACCTCGGCCTCGTTCTTGTGGGTGGTCACCCCGCAGAAGCGCACCTTCCCCTGCTTTTTCAGCAGCGCCAGGGCCTCCCGGGTCTCGGCGAAGAAGATCCGCTCCTTGCCCGTGAGGTTGTGGAGCTGGATCACGTCGATGTGGTCGGTGCCCAGGGCTTTCAGGCTGGTCTCCACGTCCCGGACGATCTCGGCCTTGGTCCTGGACTCGGGCTGGGTCTTGGTGGCGATGTAGAGCTTGTCCCGCACCCCTTTCACCGCCCGGCCCACGATCTCCTCGTTTTTGCCCCCCATGTACTTGCGGGCCGTGTCGATGTAGTTCACCCCCTGGTCGATGGCGACCCGGATCACCTCCGGCTCCGGGGTCAGCATGGCCCCGAAGCTCACCACCGAGATCTTCAGGCCGGTGCGGCCCAGGGTGCGGTAGACCGGCGTGGGAAAAGCGGAGCGTTCCGGCCCGGCCATCTGCTGCAACGCCTCCGCAAAGGCGGGCGGGGCGATCAGGGCGGTGGCGGTTCCCGCCATGCCGGCCTTGATGAAGGTCCTGCGGTCCATGCCCTTCTTCTCAACGGATTCCATGGAGTAGACTCCTTTCGGGTAACGTTGCGGGGGTTCGCCCGCGCATGAACCGGCGATCTACCCAAACGCAACATTTCGCATGTGAATATGAAAAACAAAAGTCATAATGTCTTTACTTCCCACCCCGCCCTCATGCCTACCCGCTTCCGTTCCGTTGCTGCTCCCGCGCCTGCAAGCGGGCGCGGGTCATTCGCTCGCGCAGGCCGCCATCTTTCAAAAAATCCTGCTCAAGCCGTTTCAACTGCTGATCCAACAGGTAGTTGGCCTGGTGAATCAGGCAAATCGCTATATTGGCCACCACCTGGGCGGGACGGGTATCGGTGAACTCCCGAAAGACCTCGAAGGAAAGCGGCGAGGTCTTGCCAAGCTTGCGTGCATAAGCCGCTTCGCGGCTCTGTTTGTCCCACACGGGCAAATCCCGGACCTTCAGATAATCACGATAATCCTCCAGCAACTCCTCCAGACTGGCCCGCGCCACATTGGTCAGCTTGATTTCCATCTCCTTCGAGGTCGTCGCTGCCTTGCTTCCTTCTACGATATTCTGCTTACCGGAGCGGGACGCCTGAACCATCTGATCGACCGTGCGGTCCCCCTTCTTTAAAAAGCGCTCGCAGAAGCGGTAAGTCATCTGGTAGACCACCTCTGACTTCTGGTAGGAAATCAGGGTCTGGTAGTCACCACGCGGAGGCAGGACCAAAGATGGGGTGTTATGGGAGGTCTGGGAATCATGGGACTTATGGGAAGTCGCTTCCCCATTACTCCCATGATTCCCATGATTCTCATGATCCCCACCAATCATGCGACCCTCACCCCGGTTTTCCTCACATACTCGACGAACGCCCGCACAAACTCGGGGGACATCTCCTCGATATTCCCGCTGATGCGCCCCCGGTCCGCAAAGGATGCGGAAAACGGCTGCCTCTCGTACCCCTCGATGGCCCACAGGCTGACGACCCCTTCCGGGTCCCGTATGATGCGGTACGAACCGTGCCGGTACCGGCTCACCAACAGCGCCAGCGCGCTTTTCCCCTGGTTGTAGAGGTTCACATCCCTGTTCATTGCCCATCCATGTTCCGGGTTTCACCAAGCCTCCGGCAGGTGGAATCGCCCTTATTTCCCCGTGAACGCCGCCTGGCGCTTCTCCACAAAGGCCCCCATCCCTTCCCGCTGGTCTCCGGTGGCGAAGAGCACGCCGAACAGGGCCGCCTCGTAGCGGAACCCGTCCTCCTTGCCCATGTTCAGGCCATTGGCGATGGCGTCCTTGGCGCTGCCCACCCCCAACGGGGCCATCCGGGCAATGGCCTTGGCCGTTTCCCGGGCCTTGGGCACCAGCTCTTCCGGCGGAAAGACCTCGTTGACGATCCCCCAGGCGCACGCCTTGTCCGCGTCCAGCATCCTGCCGGTGAAGATCATCTCGTTGGCCCGGTTGGGGCCGATGAGGCGGGCCAGGTTCTGGGTGCCGCCGAAACCGGGCATGATGCCCAGGGTCACCTCGGGGAAGCCCACCTTGGCCGTGGTGGACGCGTAGATGAAGTCGCAGGCCAGGGCCAGCTCCAGCCCGCCCCCCAGGGCATAGCCGTTCACCGCCGCGATGACCGGCTTTTTCATCCTGTTCACGAGCAGCATCACCTGCTGCCCCTTCCGGGCAAAGGCGTGCGCCCCAAAGGCGTCCATTTCGGCCATTTCCTTGATGTCGGCCCCGGCCACGAAGGCCCGCTCGCCGGCGCCGGTCAGCACCACCGCCCTGACGCCGGCATCCAGGTCCAGGCCGTACAGGGCGCATTCCAGTTCCCCCAGCACCTCACTGTTCAGGGAATTCAGGCTCCTGGGCCGATTGACGGTCAGGGTCGCCACGTTGTCACGGGTTTCGATCAGCAGGTTCTTGAATTCCATGGGTTCACTCCCGGCGCAGGGTTCCCCTCAGGGGGATGTGGTGGTCTCTGGTGGGTCGTGTGGCGAATGCCGGGAACAGCCGGGGCCGGCGGCATTGCTGCCGGCACTGCCTGCGATTCACGGCTCTCGGGTTGGAAAAGGGCTAGAAATGCTTCTTGCTGAAATCCCGGTATGATGGCCCCTTCTGGGGCGGCCTTGAGGGATTGTTGTCGGCGGTGAGGTCCCAGATGAACTTGGAAAGCCCGCGTTCGATGGGTGAAAGGAACAGGGCCAGGAGGAACATCATCACAAATGCCAGCAAAAAGGCTACGAGCATTGTCAGCGCAATGAATATCGCTTCAACAATCAGAGGCATGGCTGTTCTCCCGCGGCCTGACGGCCTGTTCTTCTTACGACTCTCTTGGTGGTAATATACACTATCACAAAAAAATAATACAGCCAGTTTAATGAGTTCTTCCCCCTTGACTTTGGGGAATTCGACATTATGTTGTGTGGTAGAAACGATTCACAACCCAACGCACGACAGGAGGATACCGATATGGCACTTGTCAAGTACAACCCGCTCAGGGAGTTGCGCACCATGCAGGAGCAGATGAACCGGCTCCTGAACCTTTCCTGGAACCACGACATCTCGGGCGAGGAGACCCGCGAGGGAATCTGGCAACCGGCGGTGGACATCTACGAGACAGAGGACTCCATCGTCATCAAGGCCGAGGTGCCGGACGTGGACCAGAAGGACATCGATGTGCGCATCGAGGACAATACCCTGATCCTCAAGGGGGAACGCAAACACGAGGACCAGGTCAAGAAGGAGAACTACCACCGCATCGAGCGCTATTTCGGCTCATTCCAGCGCAGCTTCAGCCTGCCGGCGACCATTGACCAGGAAAAGGTCGTGGCCACCTGCGACAAGGGCATCCTGAACATCGTCCTCCCGAAAAAAGAGGAAACCAAACCGAAACAGATCAACATCCAGGTCAAGTAATCGGGAACAGACTGAAACAACCTGCAAAAAAGAAGAGCCGGGTCGCCCCGGCTCTTCTTTTTTGGTGAAATGCCTCTCTTCGCGTTTTCTCAGGCGTGGGGGGCGTCCTTTTTCTCCGCTGCATCCTTCTTTTCCACGGCATCATGCTCGGCCGGAGCGGCCGCAGCCACATGGCCGGGCTCGGCAGCCGACGCTGCAACCTGTTGCGGCGGCTCCGCCTTCTCCTCGTTCTTGCGGGCCTCTTCCTGGATGTTGCGCTGGAAATCCTCGGAGGCCTTCTTGAACTCCGCCAGCCCCTTGCCCAGCGACTTGGCCAGTTCCGGCAGCTTATGCGGCCCGATGACGATCAGGGCGATGACCATAATGATGATAAGTTCCGGCATCCCGATTCCAAACATGTTCAACTCCTTGATTGCGCTGGCCTGTCACCCAATGCGTGCGTTATGCGTAGTATAATATTAAAGCCGTAAACCGCCATCTTGGCAACAACTATTTTCTGAATTTTCCCTTGCCATTTTCCAACGCTGTGATACTATGCCCAAAATTTAGGCATCGCTTGGCTGTTTTTTCCCCTTCCGTTACCCATTACCTGTGTGCATCATGCTGAAACCATTGAAAATCGGTAGACTCTCCCTGGCGCACAACGTCGTGCTCGCCCCCCTGGCCGGAATAACCAACCTGCCATTCCGTCTCCTCTGCCGTCGCAATGGTGCCGCCCTGGCTTTCACCGAGATGGTGAGCGTCAACGGTCTGGTCCGTGAAGGTGCAAAAACCCTGGCCCTGCTGAAGAGTTGCCCGGAAGACCGGCCCCTGGGCATCCAGCTGTTCGGGGACACGCCCCAAAGCCTGGCGGAAGCCGCCCGCATGGTCGAAGGATACGGGGAATTGCTCGACATCAACATGGGGTGTCCGGTGCGCAAGGTTGTCGGCACCGGCGCCGGCAGCGCCCTGTTGCGCGATCCGGCCGGGATTGCCGGGATTGTGCGGGCCGTGCGGGCCGCCACCTCGCTGCCGCTGACGATCAAGATCCGCTCCGGCTGGCATTGCGGGGACGACACCTACCTGGAGATCGGCAGGATCGCCGAGGCAGAGGGGTGCGACGCCGTTACCCTGCACCCCCGCAGCCGGTCCCAGATGTTCTCGGGCCATGCCGACTGGAGCCAGATCGCCCGGCTCAAGGAGCGCCTCTCCATCCCGGTCATCGGCAGCGGGGACATCTTCACAGCCTTCGATTGCCGGGCCCTGATGGCCGAAACCGGATGCGACGGGATCATGATCGCCCGGGGGGCCCTCGGCAATCCCTGGATCTTCCGGCAGGTCCTGGAGCTGGCGGAACGGGGCACCGCGACGCCGGCCGATCCGGCCGAACGGGCCGCCGCCATACGGCAGTACCTGGAGCTGTTCGTGCAGGAGAGCGGCGAGACGGTGGCCGCCCGGGAGATGAAAAAACACATCGGCTGGGATGCCCGCGGGTTTGCG